>VFSW01015908.1_pt1 | contig 10303 bp, 12 predicted proteins | sample 5358111 | NCBI WGS metagenome assembly VFSW01 (sample SAMN11554181, study PRJNA540505) | mine drainage metagenome | isolation source: sediment from site ElyBrook_90M | place: USA: Ely Copper Mine, Vershire, VT | collected 2017
TGCGTATGCGTGTCTGCGGGGCTTCCTTTGCAAACAGGTCCTTCATGGTTTTCTCCACCATGTCCACGGCACCCGGCGCTTCTATGCTCATCATCTGGTCGATCACCCACTCGACATCCTTTTCGTCCATGACTTCGCGCATGCAGAACGCGAGGTAACGGGTGAAGGCGAATTCGGGGCCGTCAGCGCCATAGTTGAACTCGGCATATTCTCCGGCGCGCTGGTTGAGCTTGTCGATAAAAAGCTGCTTGTGATTTGTGATGCTGTCATTCATCAGGCGGCTTTGATTTTCCGCCAGGGTTTCCGCCACGCGATTGGCCAAAGTGCTGGTGAATGCAAATCTGTCATCCGCGGACAACTGGCGATGGGCGATACGGTCCGCGACCTGGATCAGGAACACCAGAAATTCGGTGATAAAGGAAAAGTACTGCGGGCCGATGGCGATCTCGAAATTTGCCCTGCGGGTATTCTTCAGCGCATTGTCGGCGATGCGCCAAATCGTGAACGCCATCGCCCCGGCAATCTCTTGCGGAGTCTTTACGCGGTCACTTTTGAACCATTGGCTTTTGATGCGCATGTCAGGTCAGCCGGCAGATCCGGTCAGCCCTTTTGCAGGAAAAATTCATATTCGCCCGGGGCCGTTTCGACCGTGCTGACAATCTTTACACTGGTCGTGTCTGCCCAGCCGACGATGTCGGAGCGGATACCGGGGCAGTTGCTGATGAGCTTGAGGGTCTCGCCGACTTTCATTCCGTTCAGCAGCTTCCTGGCTTCCACGATGGGTCCCGGGCAATGCACGCCGCGAATGTCGAGTATGACATTTGCCTGGTGCGATTCTCCCTTGCCTTTCATGACGTAGTAGCCTGTGCCGCCATCCGGCATGGTTTCCGTTTTCAGCACCTTGTTGTGGGTCTGCTCCGCCCATGAAAAAAGATCGTCCCTGGTGCCCGGGCAGTCCGAGATCAGCAGCAGAACCTGTTCCTTTTTCAGGTCGTCGACCACGCGCTTGGCACCGAGCAGCGGTGCGGGGCAGGTCTGGCCGCGCATATCCAGCTTTACATTGGCATGCAAGTCTTTAGTACTCATGTTGGATGTCCTGTCATTTTTTGAAACATCTTAATTCCTGAAGCATCAGCTTTTGGGGCCGATGGGCCTCAATAGCCGCCCTTGCCATAGGGCTGGGGCAGGCCGGCGACTTTTGCACCCTGTTTGGCCGGGCCGGTCGGAAATAAATCATACAGCGCTTTGCTGTCCGCTTCGGGCCAGAATTCATTGACGCCTTTCAGCATATTGCGGAAATTCGGCGTGTGCCCGTGTTCGCGGTACTGGTCGCGCATGAATTTTACGACTTCCCAATGCCTGGGTGTCAGCTCAATGCCTTCTGCCGCGGCGATGACGTTTACAATTTCGTCGCCATAATCCGGCTCCAGCAAGTAGCCATCATCATCGGTTTCAACTTCTCTGCCTGCTACGGTATAGCCCATCTCTGACCTCCATCAAAAAAAAGGAAAAAACTCAATCTTCACTCAAGCCGGTAATGACTTTGTAGGGTACGAAAATGCCGCAACCAAATTGGCGGTCATCACCCAGGCCGGCATACTGCAATTGTAATGATGCTTCCGGTTTCAGGTCATGCAGAACCAGGCTGTAGCCATGGATGTCTCTTTGGCCGCTGCAGACGGACAGGCGCTTGCCGCAGATCAGTTTTCCCGTAACGCCCAGCTCCCCCATCTGTTTGCCGATGTCTTCCACGAACAGCACTTCATCACTGGAGCCGGTTACCAGTTGGGCGTGAATAGTCGGGTAGGGCTGGATAGTGCGCGTCTTCGCAGCACCGACGCGCATGGCACTCCCCGCTATATCGAGTTGCTGCCCGGCCAAGCCGGATGCGGCAGACCCGGCAAATGCGGTCGGCATGCGTATTGCCAGCTTGGCGCGTTTGGCAAGCAACATACCCTGACTGTTGACTGTCGAGCGTAACGGCAGCACCCCGACCCGCTTTTCTTCGGCGAACCGTGGGACCAGGCGCAACAATGCGGTCCAGAGCGCAAAGCGATAGTCGGCGGGTAACATGCCGCCGTCCAGATCGAATACCATATCGACCATGTCGGGAAGATTGTTGTCAGTCATTCGCTGCCAGTTTCTGTGTATCAGCCCAGCGTTGCATAGCCGCCGCCCAATATTGAGCCGTATCAGGATCGATGTCGAAAATGGTGAAACGTTTGCCTTCCCGAATGCGTATGCGCATCAGGCTCATGCCGCCCTCGACATGATCTATCTGCTGCAATTCGATTTCCTGGCTTCCCAAAGGAACCTTGAATCTGGCCAATTCGCTGATTTGTGTCATTACAGTTGCCCTTGATCAGGTTAAATGACGGTACCCTTGCAGATCGCTCTGAACGAGTCATTTTATTCATCCAAGTGTATCTTCAATCTGCTTCAGATTGGAATACTACTGGGGGAAGGCACACTACTACCCTTAAGGGTTATTGAAGATACCCGCTAAGGGTGATGGAATGCACGAGGCAATATATCGTAGGATGCTAATAGATCAACGAAGATGGACATACCGCAGTATCACAGCGGATGAGTTCAGCCGGATCACCAATTCCCCCGTCTCTGCCGGGTCATTAAATCGTTTGCCAGCAGCAAGCTACGGGCAACGCGACTGAAAGGAAGATTATTATGGCTAAGAAGATGCATGATACCCCAAACCTGGATCAACTCGAGGATGGACCGTGGCCCAGTTTTGTGACTGGATTGAAAGAGCTGGCCAAGGATAAAGATTATGTTGTCGACCTGCTCGGTCAGCTTGAGACTTCATACCGGACCAAGAAGGGCTACTGGAAGGGCGGTACGGTCGGAGTGTTTGGTTACGGCGGCGGGATTATCCCGCGCTTCACCGAACTGAAGGATGAAGCCGGCAAGCCGGTTTACGAGGATTGCACTGAATTTCATACCCTGCGCGTGATGCCTCCCGCCGGCATGCACTACGATACCGATACGCTGCGCCAGTTTTGCGACATCTGGGAGAAGCATGGCTCCGGCCTGATTGCGTTCCATGGCCAGTCCGGTGACATCATGTTTCAGGGCGCGACCACCGACAACGTGCAGAAGGCTTTTGACGAGATCAACGAGATGGGTTTTGACCTCGGCGGCGCGGGACCGGCAGTGCGCACCTCGATGTCCTGCGTGGGTGCGGCGCGATGCGAACAGTCCTGTTACGACGAAGCCAAGGCGCAGCGCAGCGTCCTGAACACTTTTCTGGATGACATACACCGTCCCTCCCTGCCCTACAAGTTCAAGTTCAAGTTTTCCGGCTGTCCGAACGACTGCATGAATTCGGTGCAGCGTGCCGACATGGCGGTGATCGGAACCTGGCGCGACAACATCCGCACCGATGAGGCGATGGCCAAGCAGTGGTTTGCCAAGCATGGCATGGACGAGCTGGTGAACGACGTTGTGGCCCGTTGCCCGACCAAGACTTTCCAGCTCAAGCAGATCAAGAATGTCAAAACCGGCCCGAGTATCTCCAGCGTTGCGATCAGTGACACTCACGCAATAGAGATCGACAACCATGATTGCGTGCGTTGCATGCACTGTATCAATGTGATGACCGGTGCTTTGGCTCCCGGCAAGGACAAGGGTGCGAGCGTGCTGGTCGGCGGCAAGAGCACACTGAAGATCGGCGGCCTGATGGGCACGGTCATTATTCCTTTCATGAAACTTGAAACGGATGAGGATGTGCAGAAGCTGGTTGACCTGGGACAGCGCACCATAGACTTTTTTGCGGAAAACGCGCTCGAGCACGAGCGTACCGGCGAGATGATCGAGCGTATCGGCCTGATCAATTTCCTGGAAGGCGTGGAAGTCGAAGTCGATCCGAACATGGTTTCCACCCCCCGCACCAATCCATATGTCCGCACCGATGGCTGGGATGAGGAAGTTGCCAAGATCAACGCCCAGAAAATCAAAAAGCAGCAAGCCGCCTGAGGAGACATAAAATGAACCAAGCAGTTCAAGAAAAACCCGCCGCAAAGCGCAAGCCCAAGGAAACCGGGGTGCCCGACAACAAGAAGTATCTGCATCCGTTGATGGCGAAGAACTACGGCAACTGGAAATATCATGACCGCCCACGCCCGGGAGTGTTGCATCACGTGGCGCACAGCGGCGACCAGATCTGGACGGTGCGTGCCGGCACACAGCGTCAAATGGACGTGGGAACCATTCGTTTGTTGTGCGATATCGCCGACAAATACGCGGAAGGGCATGTGCGCTTCACGATCCGCTCCAACATCGAGTACATGGTGTCCAAGGCGGAGAAGGTCGCCCCGTTGATCGCTGAACTGGAAAAGCATGGCTTCCCGGTGGGCGGGACCGGCAACTCGATTTCGATGATCGCCCATACCCAGGGCTGGCTGCACTGCGATATTCCGGGCACCGACGCATCCGGCGTGGTCAAAGCCCTGATGGATGATCTGATCGTTGAGTTCAAGCGCGAGGAAATGCCCAATCGCGTTCATCTTTCGACCTCATGCTGCGAGATCAATTGCGGCGGACAGGCTGATCTTGCGATCATCGTGCAACATACCAAGCCGCCCGTGATCAATCACGACCTGGTCGCCAATGTATGCGAGCGTCCGACAGTGGTGGCACGTTGCCCGGTCGCGGCGATACGCCCGGCCATGGTGAACGGCAAGCCGTCCCTGGAAATCGACGAGACCAAATGCATGTGCTGCGGGGCCTGCTATCCTCCCTGCCCGCCGATGCAAATCAATGATCCGGAGTATTCCAAGCTGGCGATCTGGGTGGGCGGCAAAAATTCGAACGCCCGCGGCAAGCCGACTTTCATGAAGATGGTCGCGTCTGGCCTGCCCAATAATCCCCCAAGATGGCCCGAAGTCAGCGTTGTGGTCAAGCGGATATTGACAGTTTACAAGGATGATGCGCGCCCATGGGAGCGCATGGCTGACTGGATAGACCGCATCGGCTGGCCGCGTTTCTTCGAGAAGACCGAATTGCCGTTCACCAAATATCTGATCGACGATTGGCGCGGTTCTCGTTCCACGTTCAATGCTTCCACGCATATACGCTTTTAACCTGGAGTGGCCGCATGAAATTCGGGATTGTTGTTAACGAAGGGCCCTACCAGCACCAGGCCAGTGATACGGCCTACCTGTTCTGCAAGGCCGCGATGGAAAAAGGCCATGAAATATGGCGCGTGTTTTTTTATCACGATGGTGTGAACAACGCATCGAAGCTGACAGAGCCCCCGCAGGATGACCGGCATATCGTGAACCGCTGGGGCAAGCTTAACGAAGAGCATGGCGTCGATCTTGTTGTTTGTGTGGCGGCGGCTTTGCGACGCGGCATCAAGGAGGAAAACCTGGCGAAAGGTTTCAGGATTTCCGGTCTGGGGCAGATGGTGGAAGCGGGCGTCAAGACAGATCGTTTGATCGTGTTCGGCGATTAAGGGGGCGGGATGAGTGAAATCAAGAAATTCATGTTCGTTAACCGCAAGGCTCCGCATGGCACGATATACGCGCTGGAGTCGCTTGAGGTGGTGCTGATCACCGCTGCATTCGATCAGGATGTTTCCCTGGTATTTCTGGATGACGGCGTATACCAGCTTAAAAAGGGGCAACAAACCAAGGGTATTGCGACCAAGAACTTTTCGCCGGCCTATCGCGCGCTGGAAGGTTACGACATCGAGAAATTGTATGTCGAAAAAGAATCGATGCAGGCACGCGGCCTCAGCGAGGAAGATTTGCTGGTGGATGTGACCGTGTTGGGGCGCGCAGAAATGGGCGAGTTGATGAATCAGCAAGACGTGGTCTTGAGCTTCTAGGGGAGAGCCGTTAAATGTTGCATATCATCAACAAGTCACCTTTGACGAACTGCGCGCTCGACAGCTGTTTGCGCGTGGTTCAATCGGGTGACATTTTGCTTATTGAAGACGCGGTCTACGCTGCCACATCCGGCAATGTGTTTGAGGATAAAATCCACGAGGCGATGGGGCGCTGCAAAGTTTATGTTTTGCAGCCGGACCTTGATGCGCGCGGATTTTCCGATCGCATCATCGATGGTGTTTCACCGGTCGATTACGGCGGCTTCGTCGATCTCACCACGACCAATAAAAACTGCCAATCCTGGCTTTAACTTTTATCATAATTAAGGAGAATTACCATGGCCAACATCGAAGTCGAAGGAAAGTCTTATGAAACCGACGAAGAAGGCTATCTTGTCAATCTGGCTGACTGGAATAAGGATATCGCCGAATACATCGCCAAGACTGAAAATGTAGATATGACAGAGCAGCATTGGGAAGTCATCAATTTCCTGCGCGAGTATTTTGAAGAATACCAAATCGCTCCGGCCGTTCGCGTGCTGACCAAGGCGATAGGGAAAAAGCTGGGAGCCGACAAGGGCAACAGCGAGTATCTGTATGGATTGTTCCCGTATGGTCCGGGCAAGCAGGCTTGCAAGATCGCCGGATTGCCCAAGCCGACCGGTTGCGTCTGATCCTGATATTTGAGTTTATATACAGCAGCCGACCCTAGATGAGCACCTTATTTGCAATCCTGTTTTACTTTGCCACTTTGGTGTTTGTCGTGGGTACGTTTTACCGTATCGGTATTTATACACGCACTCCGGCACCGCTTAAAATACCTACCACCCCCGCACCAATGAACACCGGCGGCGTAGTGTTGCGCATGATGCGGGAAGTATTCCTGTTTGAAAGCCTGTTCAAGGCGAATCTGTGGACCTGGGGCCTGGGGTGGTTGTTTCATGCCAGCCTGGCACTGGTTCTGTTGCGTCACCTGCGTTACTTCACCGACCCGGTCTGGTCCTGGGTTGCGTTCATCCAGCCGTTTGGCACGTATGCCGGCATCACCATGCTGGCCGGTGTTGCGGGATTATGGGCGCGGCGAATTTTTGTCGAGCGCATCCGCTATATCTCGACTCCCTCCGACCACCTGATGCTCGCGCTTTTCATGGCGATCGCGATCTCCGGTTTGACGATGAGTTTTTTTGTGCATACCGATGTGATAGCCGTTAAGGGGTTCATGCTCGGTTTGATGCATTTCGACTTGCAGGCCCTGCCTTCCAGCATCGGTCTTTATGTGCATCTATCCCTGGTCGCGCTATTGATGATGATTTTCCCGATCAGCAAGTTGTTGCATGCACCCGGGTTGTTTTTCTCGCCCGGCCGCAACCAGGTAGACAATCCCCGCGAGAAACGCCATATCGCAGCCTGGGCGAAACGAATGGAATCGGAGAACTAGCATGGCGGAAATTACCGCACCGGCTTACCGCGTTATTCCCATCATTCCCGCATTGAAGCCGGGTGCGATGGAGGGAAGCGGCCCTTATGTTTCCGGTGAAAAAATGAATGAGGCCCTGGGCTTTCCGGGCAAGCTGGTGGATGACTGGCATGACAAAGCCATTGCCAAAATGGGCGACCTGCTTGGCAAGTACCGTTCGCTCAAGGTGTACATGGACAGCTGCGTGCATTGCGGAGCCTGTTCGGATAAATGCCATTATTTCATCGGCACGCAGGATCCCAAGAATATGCCGGTCGCGCGGCAGGACCTGATGCGCAGTGTGTACCGGCGGTATTTCACTTTGCCGGGGAAACTGTTTCCCAAGCTTGTAGGCGCGCGCGACCTGACCCGCGAAGTGCTGGACGAGTGGCACAACTATTACCATCAATGTTCAGAATGCAGGCGCTGTTCGGTATTTTGCCCGTATGGAATCGACACCGCCGAAGTCACGATGGCGGCGCGCGATATTCTGGATTCCGTGGGCTATGGTCAAAAGTACGACATCGAAATCATCGGCAAGGTGCACAAGATCGGCAATAACCTCGGTTTGCCCGGCCCGGCCCTGATCGATACGATGGAGGGGCTGGAAGAGGATGTCAAGGAGGCCACCGGTGTTGATGTGCGCTTCCCGATCGATGTCAAGGGTGCGGAAGTTTTGTTGATCACGCCGTCGGCGGATTTCTTTGCAGAACCGCATATCGACAGCCTGATCGGTTATGCCAAGGTATTCCACGCGACAGGTACCAGCTGGACGCTGTCGTCCATGTCATCCGAGGCGGCAAATTTTGGAATGTTCATCGGAAATTATGAGCAGTTGCGCAAAGTGGCGTTGCGTATCCGCCAGGCCGCACTCGAGTTGGGCGTAAAGCGCATCGTGGTCGGCGAATGCGGCCATGCATGGCGCGTGGCATACAGTTTCTGGAATACCCTGAGCGGCGTGGGCGAGGGCGCCGACCCGGATGACAAGTTCGCCCAGATGCTGCAGAAGCAACTTGATCACCGTTACAGGCAGCCGACCCATATTTGCGAATTCACCTGGGACATGATCGAACGTGGCGCACTGTCCCTCGACAAGGAAGCCAACGACAAGCACATCATCACTTTCCATGATTCCTGCAACGTCGCGCGCGGTTCCAGCATGGGCGGATATCCCGGTGGCCAGTTCGATATTCCGCGCAATATCATCAAGGCGGTGGCCAATCATTTCCATGAGATGGATCCGAGCACCACTCACGAAAAAACATTCTGCTGCGGCGGCGGCGGCGGGCTGCTGACCGACGATTTGATGGACCTGCGCGTGAAGGGTGCCTTGCCGCGCATGGAAGTGTTGAAACAGGTCTCGGATGAACACGGGGTTAATTTCATGGCAGTCATCTGCGCAATATGCAAGACCCAGTTCAGCAAGGTGATGCCTATATACGGATTTGACAGAAGAATGGTCGGCGGTGTTCACCAGCTGGTCAGCAACGCAATCAGGCTGGGTGAGAAATAACAATCAATTGGAGGCAGGCAATGTCATCAACAACTGAAACAACTCAAAAAATCACCTTCCGCCGCTATAAAGATGGCGATAATAAAGTCGGCCGCCTGAGCGAAAAAATCATGCAGGCAAGCTTTACGCACAAATGCCCGACCTACATCCAGTCCACGCCGCCTTGCCAGGGCAGTTGCCCGGCGGGCGAGGATATACGCGGCTATCTGGCCATCGTGCGCGGCACCGAAAAGCCGCCGGTCGGGGCCGACGGCAAACCGGCCATGGCCTGGCAGGAATATGCGTTCCGGCGTTTGACCGAAGCCAATCCCTTTCCGTCGGTGATGGGCCGGGTTTGTCCGGCACCCTGCGAGACCGGGTGCAATCGTAACGCGCTTGAAGACCATGTCGGGATCAACTCGGTGGAACACTTTCTCGGCGAATACGGGATTGCCAACAACCTGGCATACCATACCGATGCGAAACCCACCGGTAAAAAAGTGGCGGTCATCGGCGGCGGCCCTGCCAGTTTGTCCTGCGCCTACCAGCTAACCCTGAAAGGTCATGAAGTCACCGTGTTCGACGAGCACGAACATCTCGGCGGCATGATGCGCTACGGCATACCGGGTTTTCGTACGCCTCGCGAAGTGCTGGATGCGGAAATCAAGCGCATCACTGATCTGGGCGTGAAGACGAGGATGAAATGCCGTGTGGGCAGGGACATTACCCTGGAGCAAATCCGCAAGGACTTCGATGCCGTTTTCCTCGGCATGGGTGCCCAGGCCGGCCGTGCCTTGCCCCTTGAAGACAGCGCCGCACCCAACGTGGTGACTGCTACCGCTTTCCTCAAGGCATTCAATGACGGTCGTCTCCAGCACGTCGGCAAACGCGTAGTGGTGGTCGGCGGCGGTGACACCTCCATCGACGTGGCGACAGTCGCCCGGCGCCTCGGTCATCTTGAACAATCCCAGCCGACGGATTTCGAGCAGGCCATCGCGGGCCAGGTCGCTCATGACGTGGCGGAAATTTCGGCCAAGCAGGGTGCGGAAGTGACGCTGACATCGATCTTCGCCATCGACAAGATGCAGGCCAACAAGCACGAAATAGAGCAGGCGCTCGCGGAAGGCATCGCGATCCGTGGCGGTCTGGTGCCCATCGGTATCGTGCGCGGCGCGGATGGACGCGCCACAGCACTGCGCGTCAGTCAATGCGAGGCAAAGCTGGTCGGCGGCAAGCTTGAGGTCAAGAACATAGCAGGGACCGAGGAAGATATTCCCGCCGATCTTATTGTGTCGGCTATCGGCCAGGCGGTGGACTTTACCGGGCTGGAAGAATTCAACAACGGCAAAGGCGCTGTCTCGACGGATCGCAATTACCTGGTCGCCGGACAGAAGGGCGTGTTCGCCGGCGGGGACATCATAAGACCGCATCTGCTGACGACGGCAATCGGCCACGGCTCCATCGCGGCGGATGGCATACACAATTATCTGCTCGGCAAGGACCTGGA
>VFSW01015909.1_pt1 | contig 10303 bp, 8 predicted proteins | sample 5358111 | NCBI WGS metagenome assembly VFSW01 (sample SAMN11554181, study PRJNA540505) | mine drainage metagenome | isolation source: sediment from site ElyBrook_90M | place: USA: Ely Copper Mine, Vershire, VT | collected 2017
TCCTGTCACGAATATGATCTATGCAACAAGCGGCAATTCACTTCTAGTGATTAATGGAGAGAATAACGAGATCGCAGCAAATGTATCTCTCCCGATTGGAAGCACGACTAATGGTTACTTTGACCAAATAGCTGTTGATACGTCTTCGAATATGATTTACGTTGCGCAGTACGGCCTAAATTCCGTAGCAGTCGTCAATGGAACTTCTAACCAGCTTGTAACTACGATTCCTGTCGGCCAGTACCCATATGGAATCGCTGTAAACCCCGCTACGCATGCCGTTTACGTTTCAAGTTCGGGAGTATCGAATGGAACGATTTCGGTTATTGATGGCGCCATTGACAAAGTTACCGATACAATTTCGATCTATCCGGGCGTTCTTGCAGATTTGCAGAATCTCGCTCTCGATACTCCTACGAACACTCTGTATCTTACTGCGACTGGATATGACAACGGACCGATAGGCGATCTTATTGCTGTAAACATACTTACAAACAGTATCGAGTCCACTACGAAAGTGGGCACATCTCCTTATGGAATCGCTATAGATTCGGCGACTGACACAATCTACGTAGCAAACAATGCTGGTGAAACAGTCTCAGTTGTCGATGGAAGCACCAACACCATATTGAAGAACATCACATTTGGAGGTCCGGATGTGGTTCCGAATCCAGTAGGGGTCGCAATAGATCCTGCCAAGAATGAGGTGTTCGTTGTAGATTCCGGAATCGATTCTATTTCGGTAATAAGCACTCAGAATAATGCGATCGTGAATACAATTCAAGTCGGTGCTTTTCCACTGTACGCAGCCTTCAATCCCAATACGAGTACTCTGTATGTCACAAACCAGCAGGACAATACAATGTCAGTTCTAACCGGAATGTGATTTTTCTTCTTTGAGCCAAAGAAGTAGAAAGAATCTCGCGATAGTGATCATTGTTTCCGGATTACTGATTGGATCTATGGCTACAGCTCAACTACCTGCAGTACAAGTTCATTTGCCACATCTACCTGTCGCAAACGCAGAAAGTAGTGATTCCACTGCCACAGGAATTATCGAGCCTATCTATACTGTGCCGGGAAGCACTTGGAATAATATGATCAGCGCACACCAGACGTACCCATCGGTACCTTATGAGGTCATCATAAATCCAAATAGCGGCCCTGGAGGAAGTTTCAGTCAGACATTTGCCAATGGTATCCAAAATCTCAACAACAATGGCCTTACCGTCCTTGGTTATGTGTATACAAGTTATTGCCAGAGGCCCTTGAGCGAAGCTGAATCGGATATCAACCTGTACGCAGAGTGGTACAAGAGTTATGGCCTCACGGGGATATTCTTTGACGAAATGGCGTATCCGACAGATAATGTCAGTCCTTGTGACGCTGGTGTTACAGCTATGGATTATTATAACACCCTAACGGATTACGCGGTGAACATAGAAGGATTCCACTTCACTGTCGGCAACCCCGGAGACGATGTTAACAGCTCATACATGAACACAGTAGGAACGATAAACATCTTCGAGAACAACTTTTTGCCTTCATCGAATGGAACGCTCGCCGGAAGTGATTATAGCTCGCAGTGTCAAACTCAAGGTAATAACGGATGGCATCTTTGCTTTGCAAAGAGCAATTTCTCATTCATATCCAATGGAATATCTAGTTCTCAATTTCCTTCAACGGGGAAAATTCAAGGCTGGTCAAATTACGTGGGATTCATGTTTATAACTTCAGATTTGTATTACCAAGTTGTTCCATCCTATCTGGACCAGGAAGTAGCTGCTCTCAACACGCCCTCCGTGGGCATCACGGTTGCAACAGACAATTCTAGTCTCGATACGATTCCGGGAGCTGGCATTGTATTCTACCAGCCAACCGCTGGTTGCACGAAATATACAGATACTTGTGGAGAAGTACTTCAGGGCGGCTCTCCTATCACATTGAACGCTTCTTCCGGCTGGCAGTACGAACTGAGTGCGCCTTCGAGTTTCGGTTCCTGCACATTCAGCAAGTGGCTCGACTCAGGGAGCACGAATCCCTACAGAACGATCACCGCACCCACTAGCAGCGAGACTTACACAGCGGTATACACCGGAGGAAGCTGCGGATCTGCAACCAGCCCTGCAATAACAGTGAATTCAATCAATCAGACGGAAGGAGCTCTTCCCGGATACTATACGACACTTTCAGAGAACGGTAAGGTGATACAGGATGGTTTCACTCCCGTTACTTTTTCAAATCTCGTTTCGGGACAAAATTATACGATAGACCCCGAGGACTATACTTGCACTTTCAATCACTGGAACGATACAGGAAGTACGACGCGGCTACGAACAGTCACAGCAACGAGCGGCGACCAGACGTTCACTGCGGTGTACAATTGCCCGTCTGTCTCAAGCGTGACTGTAGGGTCGGCAAATCAAAACGATGGCAAGATCACTGGATACTATACGGTTCTGTACAATGGCGCTGGAAGTATAGTAAACACTGGTTACACGACTGTAACATTCTCAGATCTTGCATATGGTGCAAAATACACCGTGCGTGTCGATGATTATGGAAGCTGTTCATTCGGCTACTGGAAGGACACCGGCAATACCAGTCGCTACAGAAGCTTTGTGGCAAATGGCGTGGATCAGACTTTCACTGCAGTCTACAACTGTTACTCGAGTCCCAGCGTCACCGTGCAAACTATAAATCAAAATGGAGGAAAGATTACGGGCTATTACGTAGGACTCTACAACAGCGGCGGGACTTTGATCAATTCCGGCTTTAGCTGGGTCACATTCTCTAGTTTGAGTGTTGGAACGACGTACTCTGTGCAGCCGGATAACTATGGTAGTTGTACTTTTAGTCACTGGCAGGATACCGGAAGCACAGTAAGAGATAGATCATTCGTGGCTGCGAGTACTCAGACATTTACTGCAGTCTATACTTGCACGTGACACTCAAATCAAAAGCTCAGTTTCAAATGCGCTCGGCCTGCCACGTGGGTTAGAGGAGATAATGAATCGACGTCTGCCAGCACTCGCGGAGGAAGGTTCGGGCCTGATGGGATTAATACGCAAAATAGGTCTAAATCCTTTCCTCATGGCCTATGAACTAGCATGCCGGAATTAGTTCGCCACGGGCGCAAATCCTCGGGCGGGAATATGAACCTTCGGGTGTGAATCCCTCTTTTGAAAATCTGTAAGTCGGCGGGGTTTGAGTTCCGTTCGGTCTTACGAGTTGCATAAAGAACGCACTTTTCTAAATGTGAGAACTACGAGCGATCGTAATCCGCGATGAACTAGACAGAACCGAATTCCTGGAGATGGTGACCTTGGAAGTGTGTTCAGCTTTTGAGACGGTGATACGAATTCATGTTCTCAAAAAATCTGAAATCGAATGTGGGGTAAGAGCCTCGAGCGGGATCAATGCGTTTCCGTATAGAAGGATTTGAAGACGATAGGCGGAACATAAAATAGGAATAGGTGTTGTAGCGCCGAGATCAGAGGATACTTTGGTTTGAACGGACTAGCCAACACTCATAGGAGCGAATTGAGCCGATAGTGCAAGAACAATAACACAAGGCAATGAAGTATTTCATAAAGAGATTTTCTGATTGAGCCATCTTCTCACGAGTACGACTTCAAACAATTGTACCACGCGTTCACGTTGTAATTTGAAGCTGGGTTGCTGGATGAATCCGTCCACACTCCATTGCCGTAAATGACGCTACTTCCCCAGCCAAAGTTTTGATTGAGGCCAGTGCTTCCTATGAAGTTTCCGTTTGAGTATTGAAAGATGTATGCGTACCCCTGAAGTCCATTTTGGACTACGAGCTCTAAGAAGTATTCAGTACCACTAGACGGAGTCGCGAGCCTATGTTTACTATTGTCAGCGGGTTACTTTCAACGAGTTTGAAGTGATCATTGTCAACCTCGATTGTCGTAAACCTCTGCGTTGGATTTGCCGGGGTTGCAGAGAGATAAATTCCCATCGAATACCTGTAAAGCGTATTTGGAGTAACTTCACCAACCATGAGTAAAGTGTTTGAGCTGGGAAGGCTAGCTTTTGTTTCACAAAAAGTCTTGGCCGCGTTAGTTCGTATCGTGAACAAAACAAACAGCAGATATGATAGACAACTAAGAGCTATCGGCTCAGAGAAAAACGACAAATTGCAGCATTTGAGCGAAGGCAGTGTATTACGACACGTGGGCAAGGCTAGAGATCGCTGCTAAATCTCCAAGCGGGAAGACGCTCATTCGAAAGCGTGAAGAAAGCTATAAGCGGGTCCGGCAAGATAACTGCGGTCGAGTACTTGCCAAAAGAAGCGCGTCTTTTTGGTGTACATGCTTGAGTCCCCAATGACCTTTCTTTCGTGTCAAATCTGCATAACCTACTTGTTCAGCACCAATGAGTTCCTAAAGTCTTCCGGGAAATCAAGTAGAAATTTCCACCGTTCCCTTGGTGCAGCACAACTTCAAATATTTACTAGGTCTCTCCGCCATGATAGATGCTCTTCTCACTCAATCCTCTATTTGCTCTTTCAAGAGAGACTCGAGAGGAAATGACTTTCAAGGCCTACTCCTCTCCCCTAGTTGTCCAAAGTCTATTTTCTTCGGTCTTTTACGGATGGAAGTAAACGATCACTGAACCATTTTTCAGTCCCAGTATTGGTTGAATGGTACCTTTCTCTTTCTGGGAATTCGAGCCAGACTTTGAATGGCTCCGAACACTCCGCTCATGACAAGAAGCGGATCGTAAAAGAAGCGAGCCTGTAACGCTTGGCTTCTAGCGACAAGGAAAATCTCTAAGGCTCACTTTTGAAATCTGTCCCCTGGAGGGGAGCGTCGCTTGGCCGGAAAGTTTTTATTCCTAGGACGTCGTTTCATTTCTTGTGTACATAACGAGGAATCTTATTCTTGGCGTCATGGTTTTCTTGGTCGCCAGTGTTTCCTTCTCATTCGTCGCGATATCTATTTCTTCTCAAACCACGACCACATCCAGCCAGGCAATATCTGTAACTTCAGTTACTACTGCCTCAACATCTACCTCGGTTAGAGGCTGGATAAATAGCACAGCAGGATTCGGAAGTTACCCACCTGTAACTTTTGGTGCTGATGATAGCAGAGACATTTCTCCGATCGGCCCATCAGTCGAGCTTGGAACCACAAACTACACCACAACCAACGTGCCGGCGAACACCCTTGTCGCGGAGAGCTTCCCCATCCTCGGCTCTACTGTTTTCAGCATGGTGATGATAGCTTTCTCTGTTCCAAAGAATGGCCCGGAAGTTACAATGGCGGCGTATGTTAACGGTAGTCTCCTCGTTAGAAGCACGCGAAGCCTGAACCTAGGAATCGGCCAAAATATTACAGTCGCTCCGATGATTTCGGAGTCAACTTACTTTTTCTTGAATCAGACGTACGCTCTAACAGCGGGCAGTGTTGTAACTATCGCCTTTCTAGCCAGTGGGCCGGTTTCGGTTTTTCCTATCGGAGGCATTACAGGAAGCTCAATCATGGTTTCAAACACTGGCGTTATTCCTTCAACTTTGAGTTACCCGCCGCCGGGGGCAACAAGAGGCCCAGTGTTCCTCGCCGTTGGACTGGCGAACCCATCTGCCACAGTTACTGGACTGACGACTCACTTCTCTTCCTCATAGGGAAGGAATTTAGTACGGTGAACCTGAGGCTTTTTGCAATACTAGTTACAGCGTCGTTCTTGTTATTCTCTGGAATGGCGACGATGGTTTCTGCACAACAATATTACGGGAACTATAACTACTATTTCACGAACCAAAACAACCAGAATATCCTGTGCTGGCCTGGAGGAGTCGAAGTCAATACACAGCCTAGTGTCAACTACAACGAATATTCGGACACAGGAGCATCAGGATGGTATTCCTACCAGCTCCAGATTCATACTCCTGATTTGTTTCCAGGCGGGACTCAGGATGGCTTTCAGCAGACAATAGGCATAGAAAGCAATGTAGTAAGTAATGCAGGCATTACGTTCCTTGGAAATCCTGCAAATCAGTATTACAGCCTAAATGTAAATCCTCCAATACCTTCTGGAGTGAACCCTGATCTGACTAGTACAGTCATCGAGTTCTTTCAAGCATATGACAGCAACAATTACGTAACATCATTTGGATTCACTTTCTCCTATCAGGGGAACGTGTATACAGGAACGGTGCCCATAAGCCCTAGCTATGAGTCTACTCCTAATATGTTCCAGATGACCATTGATGGAAATCCCAATTCACCGGGATATAGCTGGGGCTACTTTCTTCAAGGGCAGGGCTTGATTTCCTACAACCCAAATCCGACAACGTCTGGTCTGCTTGATAACGCAAACTGCTCCAACGAAGGGTGGCAGACAGGAGAGTCGTCTAACATGCAGTATAATACACCGAGCTGTACCGGCAATTACTGCACTCAGGCCTATGAGCCTTTTCCAGTAGAACTTTCCCTCAGCGCTTCACCCGACAATCCTTATGTTGGCCAAGGATCTTTGCTCACTGCATCAGTGAATCAAGAGATGCCCACTGCGGCATCTGCAGTTTTGACAATAACCGACACGTCCACCAATCAAGTAGTAACCAGTTGCGCGGTTACCAGTAGCACTAACACTTGTAGTGACACAGTTTCAGAAAACTCAGCAGGCACGCAAGAATTTTTAGCTACTCTTAACGGGCCTAACGGCTACAACATTGCCTCGTCTTCCGGTGTGGAAGTCACATGGGGTCAACCCAGCCTCGCGATCAGTTCTGTGGATCAGAATAGCAACACCATAACGGGTTTCTATACGGGCCTAGAGAACTCCGGCGGATACCAGATCAACTCTGGATACACTCCGGTGACATTCACGGGACTCACTCTTAACGCCCAGTACACTGTATATGTCGATAACTATGGAAGCTGCACTTTCAACCACTGGCTAGACAACGGAAATATTGACAGAGAACGAACATTCACCGCTACCCAGTCTTACAGCTTCGTCGCTGTCTACAGCTGCGGAAGCTCGACCGGATCAGTGACCGTTAATACTGTGGATCAAAATGATAATCCGATCACAGGCTACTACGTGGGGCTGTACGACAGTGGCGGCACTTTGATCAACAACGGTTTCAGCCCTGTGACTTTTTCTGGCCTTACTGTTGGAGCAAACTACTTCGTTGAACCTGATAACTATGGGAGCTGTACTTTCAATCATTGGCAGGACACTGGAAGCACAGTAAGAGATAGATCTTTCACCGCGGCAAGCAGTCAAACGTTTACTGCCGTCTACACATGCACGTAACTCTCTTACAAACTACAAACAAGTTTGGTCAAATGCAGGCTTTCGCGAAAAGGCCATTATGCTTTTTCACTTTCAAGCGGGCTGGGCGGTGATTCCCTTCGGCAATTGAGGTTCCAAGACATTGACCTTGAACAGAGCCGCCGATCAAATTGCCCTGTTCGAATTGACATTGTAACGCCCAAGGAAGATGTGGGGGGTACTACTCGTTCCTTTGGACGGACGCTATATCTGCAATTAAAGACTGGCTGAGTCTGCGACATACTCTCACTGGAAAAAAGATCGCCTACTCATGACGGGGAAAACAGAATCAATTGTCTCCTTCCGATCTATCTTCGTTGTGGGTTGGAAAGGCCTCTTCAGGCCTACTATGTTTCTAGGCTTTTTCGGGAGCTCGGTTTTGATGCCGGAATCAACGTGAGGCCAGCTCAGGAAGCTTGAACACTATCGAGAAGCCGTTTGAAGATACAGGTTTCACTCACAAGAATGTCGCGATAGAGTGAAATGTCTCTTGAAGAATGCGTGCAGCTCTCCAACTTGTGGAGAGTAGTTCTTTGTGTTATTGTGGAGGATTCCAGTTCTGTGGAAGCATCGCCACGAGCCTCAACCGCCTAACAAGAAAGCTTGGATGGGTTTGGGGTTCGGATTGGTGATGGCGTTATTTGCTTTAGAGCTCATCCGAATATTGGTCAATCTCAGCTCGCTTTAGCATGTAGTTTTGTCACCTTTCCAACATAATGGCCGGAGATTTACGGACGCACTCCTGATGAGGTGTGATTGCGAAAGAAACTAAATAAACATCCGAGGCAGATGGCGCATACTGAAGAGGAACGTGAAGATCTAGGTGTTGACAAGCACTTCCAGATTCCAGACAAGCTCTGGGAAAGAGTTCGCGTACTTCTTCCTCCGCCTCCACCAAAGAAGAACAAGGACAGACCAGGGCGTCCGAGGATGGACGACTGGAAGGCTATGAATGCCATATTCTATGTCGCGAGAACAGGCTGCCACTGGAAGGCTCTTCCACGATCTCTCGGAGCTCCAAGCACAGTTCACGACAGATTCCAAGAATGGAGGGATGCAGAGGTGTTTCAGAACATGTGGAAGGAAAGACTCCTGGAATACGATGCAACGAAAGGGATCAATTGGGAATGGCAGGCTATCGACGGCTCTCTCACGAAAGCTCCACTCGGGGGGAAAAAGCACAGGTCCAAATCCCACTGACAGGGCAAAATCAGGAGTCAAAAGAAGCCTTCATGTTGAAGGAGAAGGAGTCCCAATCGGCGTTGCGGTTTCAGGCGCAAACACCCATGACATGAAGCTTGCAGAGCCCACTCTTGAAAGCATGATGGTAGAAAGACCCGAGCCCACAAAGAGACATCCACAAAACATGTGCCTTGACAAGGGATTCGATTTCCCAGCAATAGACGAGCTGGTTGAAGAATGGGGATACACTGGTCACATCGCTAGGAAGGGCGTGGATCAGTCCAAAAGGGAAAGGATTCCAGGTTACAGAGCAAGAAGATGGGTTGTCGAGAGAACTACATCTTGGATGAATAGATTCAGACGCCTCCTGATTCGATGGGAAAGGAAAGAGGAGAACTATCTCGCGATGCTGCATTTTGCCTGCGCTTGGATAACGTATCAGCGAGCAGGAATATTCGGATAGCCTCTAAGTAGCGAATACGATAGTGGAAGCGGTTGCAACGGTTGCACGAACTACTATTCAATTCAGGACAACTCGAATTTCTTCACAACATCCTATGATGGCAACCCAACCCAAGGCTGGGAACAATTCGTCTTCGCTAGCAGTGGATCAAATGGCGGGTCAGTCTTTATCCAGTATTGGCTATTAAATTATGCTAGTTCTTATGGTGCATGTCCTACAAATTCACCCCCGAACGGTTCACCTTGGTCAGATTCTGGCGGTAGCTGCTATGCTAATAGTCAAAGTCAAGGTACTCCCTCAGAGCCAGCTTCTGACCTTCCCATAGACGCGTTCGCGGGCTCCGCTAATCTGAATCAAGGCTCTGATACTGTAGTTTATTGTGACTAGCAATACAATTGCTATCAGGTCACAGTTTCGGACGCAGTTCTAAATCTGTATAAATCATGGCCTGGTAACGAATGGAATGTCTTTGGTTACTGTTGCGGAGACCAGGCCAAGTTCAATTCGGGAACCTCAATTTCAGTCTTAGTTAGCATGTCCGGCAGCGGCAATTCTCCAGTGACTCCATCATGTTCCACGGGTGGTTGGACCGGAGAAACCAACAACTTCAACTTAGGCTCGTGTTCTTCAGGAAGTGGATACTACACTTTCTCCGAGAGCACGACTAATCCGAGCGTCACAATACAATCAGTAGCCACAAACGGTAGCAGGATCAACGGATATTACACCGTACTGTACAATAGCGGCGATAGCATAATAAATACTGGTTTCACATGGGTTACGTTCTCTGGCCTGACTTCTGGATCAAAATACGTCGTACGGCCTGAAGATTACGGCAGCTGCTCCTTTACTGGCAGGATACTGGCAACACGAGTCGTTACAGAAGTTTCACGGCGACGAGTGGGAGTCAAACCTTTACTGCCGTGTACAACTGCGGTTCGAGCCCAAGCGTCACGGTGCAAACGATAGCCTCAAACGGCAGTAAGATCAGCGGCCATTACGTGGGATTGTACAACGGCGGTGGCACCTTGATCAATCATGGCTTCAGCTGGGTCACCTTCTCTGGTCTAAGTGTTGGAACAACGTACTCTGTGGAACCAGATAACTATGGGAGCTGCAGCTTTTCGCACTGGCAGGACACGGGAAGCTCCACCCGGGACAGGTCGTTCACGGCTGCGAGCACTCAGACATTCACCGCAGTGTACGACTGCACCTGATTCTTTTGACGCTGCAAAAAGTTTTGGAGTATCGTGTAATTCTATCTCCCGGAATATTGAGTAAATCACCCCAGGCAAGTCATGACCCGCTCCATTGAATAGCATAATAAGCGGGCCTCTGAGAGCCAAG
>VFSW01015910.1_pt1 | contig 10303 bp, 5 predicted proteins | sample 5358111 | NCBI WGS metagenome assembly VFSW01 (sample SAMN11554181, study PRJNA540505) | mine drainage metagenome | isolation source: sediment from site ElyBrook_90M | place: USA: Ely Copper Mine, Vershire, VT | collected 2017
AAGCACGGCGCCGGCGAAGGTGAATGGCACGTGAAGGACCGGGCGGCCAAGGGACTCAGGGTGGCGCACCGGCTTGGTGCGGAGCGCGGTGAGAATCCAAAAGCCCAGCCAGAGGAGCCAGAGGGAATTGATGAGCGCGAGGGGAGGCAGCGGCGGGGGCATCATATAGGAGATGTACGGGGGAAGCGGCGGCGGCGTTCCGGCGGGCGGCCGCGGCTTGTGTTAAGATTCCGTTCGGTGAAACGGCCGTGGTCATAAGCGATCGCGCCTTTACGGTGGAAGAGAAGCGGGAAGCGCTCGATGCGGTGTTGAGGAGCGCGACGTTTGCCCGCAGCGACCAGTTGAGGCGGTTCCTGCGCTACATCTGCGAAATGGAGATGGGCGGGCGGGCGCACGAGATCAACGAGTATTCGATCGGGACAGAAGCGCTGGGGCGGCCGGCCGATTACACGCCGGGGGACGACTCGTCGGTGCGGAGCCGGGCGTATTCGCTGCGCCAAAAGCTGCAGGAGTTTTACGAAACGGAGCGGCCGGCCGAGACGATCCGGATCGAACTGCGTAAGGGATCCTACGCGCCGTACTTTGTCGCGCGGCCGGGGATTGCCGGCAAACCGGCGGTGGTAGCGCCGGCGCCGGAGATCGCGAGCCGGCGGCAGTGGCTGGCTTGGGCCGCGGCCGGAGGCGCGGGGGCGGCGCTAGGTTTCGCGGGCGCGATGCTCGGGTTGCGCGCACGGCGAAGCGGCGACGTGGACCCGACGGTGAGAGAGTTCTGGGGGCCGATGCTGGGGCCCGACGCCGGAACCCTGGTGTGCATCGCCTCGCCTCCGGTGATGCTGCTGAAGTCGTACCGCGACGGCGAAATCCCGCCGCGGCCGCCGGTGAGTCCGGTGCCGAAGGATGTCCAGGATTGGTACGACGCGCTGCGGCTGAGCGACCGGGGCGGCAGAGTTTACATGCAGACGACCGTGAACGACGCGCTGCTGGGCGCCGCCCTGGCTGCCGCGGCAGCGGTGCGGATGCTGGCGCGCGCCGGACAGGCGGCGCAGGTGTTGCCCGAATCGGGTCTGCGGCGGCTGGCGCTGCAGGGGCGCAATGTTTTGTTGATCGGATCCCCCAGCTACAGCCCGTATGCGGCGCGCATTCTGGACAAAATGCCGTTCTCGGTGCGCTACGATCCGGTGGAAAAAGTAGAGGTCATCAGCGACGGGCCGTTGGAAGGCGGGGCGAAACGAATCTACCGTCCGGTGAAGGATGAGTACGGCCAGCTCAAGGAAGTATTCGGGCTGCTGACCGTTGTGCCGAGCCAGGCGGGTGGGGACGACGCGGCGCAGACGGCGATATTTTCCGGGATCACCTCGGCGGGTCCGCAGGCGGCGATGGAATTCTTCTCCTCTCCGGCACACTTGCGAAAACTGAAAGAGCGGTTCAAAAAAGAAGGCTATACCAATCCGCCCTGGGCGTACCAGGTCGTCATCCGGTGCGGGCTGGACGGGTCGCTGGCGCTGAACTGGAGCTATGAAACCCACCAGGTGGTGCGCAAATTGACGTTACTGGATTGAGCGGCGGGCAGCGCCAAGCGCGCGCATGTTATAGAATCAACGCCGTCGGTAACGTTCAAGAACTGTCACGTAACGAGAGTTTACGGTCTTTGTGCTTGCCAAGGATTTTCTTTGGCAGTACGTTGGCTTGAAACGAAAGTGAAACGGCGGCCGCAAGTGCCGGCGGGAGATCGGGAGATTGTCTGAAATGTCAGCCAGGAAGCTGTGGATGAGTCCGGATGCACGGACGAGACGGACGGCGAGCAGGCGCGGACGGATGCAAACGGCGATGGCGGCGATGGCGCTGCTGGTGGCCGGAGCTCTTCCCGGGGCGGCGCAGATCGGGATGTTCAGCAAAGAACAGCTCGTGGATCTGACGCGGGCCTGGACGGGCGAGAGGTTCGAGGACGGGCGCCCGAAGGTGCCGGACTCGGTGCTGGACCGGCTGAAGGAGACCACGGCGGAGGAAGCGTGGGGGACGCTGCGGGGAGCCGGCTACCGGCTTCAGTTTGAGGGGAACTGGAAGGAGCTCAACGGAGGGGAGCGGCTGATCGGCCGGGCGGTGACGGCGGTGTTCATGCCCTACCGGCCGGACGTCAACGCGGTGATCAACGACCACGGCAAGAAAGAAGGACGCGTCGGGCGGGGCCAGAACTCCTGGGTGATCGACACCCTGGTGAAGCGCGACGTGATGGTGGTGGATCTGTACGGCAAGATCGACGGCGGCACGATCATCGGCGACAACCTGGGGACGTCGATCATGACGCGGACCGGAACGGGGCTGGTGGTGAACGGGGCGGTGCGCGACCCAACCGGGCTTTCCGAGATCAAAGGCTTCCACGTTTTTGCGCGGGACTTCCATCCGTCGGCCATCGCCGAGGCGACTCTGATGGGATTTAACGTGCCCATCCGCATGGGGCACGCGACGGTGCTGCCGGGCGACGTCGTGCTCAGCGACCCGGACGGGATCACTTTCATTCCGGCCCAGTTGGCCGAAAAGGTAGCCGACGACTCCGAGCTGACGCATTATAAGGACGACTGGGGCCACGAGATGCTGCGCGAGGGCAAGTACAAGCCCGGGCAGGTGGACGGCCAGTGGACGCCGGCGATGGTGGAGGAATTCAACAAGTTCCTCGAGAGCAAGGGATCCAAACTGCGAATGACGCCGCGGCAGTAAGCCGGACCAGGAGACGACCATGAAGAATTCCATCCAGAACGGACCAGCGGCGGGTACGTCGCGGCGCGGATTGCTGAAGGCGGGCGCGGGGCTGATGGCGGCTGCGTTTTGGGCCGACGAAAAAATCGAGGCCTATCAGTCGCACATCCAGACGGCGTCCAAGCCGTCGGAGTTGAAGATCACCGATCTGCGGGTGGCCTGGGTGGCGCACGCGCCGATGAACTGCCCGCTGATCCGGATCGACACCAACCAGGGCATCTACGGCCTGGGCGAGGTGCGCGACGGCGCGAGCAAGACGTACGCGCTGATGCTGAAGAGCCGGGTGCTGGGCGAGAACCCCTGCAACGTGGACAGGATTTTCCGCAAGATCAAACAGTTCGGCGGCGGAGCGCGCCAGGGCGGCGGAGTGTGCGGCATCGAGATGGCGCTGTGGGATCTGGCGGGCAAGGCCTACAACGTGCCGGTGTACCAGATGCTGGGCGGGAAGTTCCGCGACAAGGTCCGCTGTTATGCCGACACCGACGAATCCAAGGATCCGCACGAGTATGCGCAGCGCCTGCTGATGCGGAAAAACCTGGGCTTCACGTGGCTGAAGATGGACCTGGGGATCAACCTGATCCAGGACCGGCCCGGCATGGTGACGCATCCGCTGGGCATGAACCCGACGCGGGACACCAACCTGGTGGCGCACCCGTTCACCGGCGTCGAGATCACCGAGAAGGGAATCGAGGCGATGTGCGAATACGTGGCCATCGCCCGGGAAGCCATCGGCTGGGACGTTCCGCTTTCGCACGACCACTTCGGGCACATTGGGGTGAACTCCTGCATCCGTCTGGGGCGGGCGCTGGAAAAATACGACGCCGCCTGGCTCGAGGACATGGTGCCGTGGTATTACACGGACCTGCTGAAGGAGATCAAATCGGCGGTGAGCGTGCCGATTCTGACCGGCGAGGACATTTATCTGCGGGAAGGGTTCGAGACGCTGTGCCGGGAGCACGCGGTGGACCTGATCCATCCGGATCTGGCGACCTCGGGCGGGATTCTGGAGACCCACGAGATCGGGAACATGGCCGAGCGGAACGGCGTCGGGATGGCGATGCACTTTGCCGGGACGCCGATTTCCTGCTACGCCAACGTTCACTGCGCGGCGGCGACGAACAATTTCCTTGCGTTGGAGAACCATTCGGTGGAAGTGCCGTGGTGGAACGATCTGGTCACCGGCGTGGAGAAGCCGATTTTGAACCACGGCTTCATCACCGTGCCGGAAAAGCCGGGATTGGGGCCGGAGTTGAACGACGACGTGGTGAAACAGCATCTTCTGGAGCCGGGCTATTTCGAGCCGACGCCGGAGTGGAACAAAGAGCGGAGTTGGGATCGTTTATATTCGTAGGCATCGGCGGAGGCGGGCTTGCTGTCTCGCCCAAGGCCCGCCGGGAATGAAGTCTTGGTTTGGGAGTAAGCGGAGGAGGGGTTTAAAAGGGGCCCCAGATTGCCATGTTGCAGAACACACGTCTTGCGGTAGGACTGGCGCTGATTGGACTGTGCCTGTCGATTTCGGCCGTCGCCCAGGTGACGACAGGTACGATTCTCGGCGTCATTCGGGATACGACAGGCGCGGGAGTAGCCGGGGCGCAGGTGACAATCACGGAAATCAATAAGGGAACGACGTCGACTTACACCACCGACGATTCGGGCAACTACAATGCGCCGTTTTTGATTCCGGGAACTTACAAATTGACGGTGCAGAAGGAAGGATTCAAGCGGGCCTCGTCAACCAACGTCATCCTCGACGTCGACCAGAAAGCCCGGCTGGACTTCGCGCTCGAAGTCGGCCAGTTGAGCCAGACTATGGAAGTGACGGCTTCGGCGCCGCTGGGGCCGGCCGACAGCGGGGAGCGGGGCGCGGTGGGGACGCAGCGCTCGGTGCAGATGCTGCCGCTGAACGGAAGGAACTTCGCCCAGCTTGTCTACCTGGTGCCCGGCGTGACCACGGGCCAGGTGGGCGAAAACCTCTCCGGCGCAAGCTCGTTCAATCCCCGCGCCGCGTCGGACTTCAACGCCCTCGGAAGCCAGGCCAACACCAACGCGTGGCTGGTGGATGGCATTGACGACAACGAATACACCTTCAATACGGTGATCGTGCAGCCGTCGGTGGAGTCGATCGGCGAGTTCAAGGTGCTGACCGGGACGTTCTCCTCCGAGTTCGGACGCGGGGCCGGCGTGGTGTCGGTATCGACGCGGTCCGGCTCCAACGCCTATCACGGCGAGGCGTTCGAGTACCTGCGGAACAGCTACATGGATGCGCGGAATTTCTTCAATCCGACCGATCAGAAACAGCCTGAGTTCCGGCGCAATCAGTTCGGCGGGGCCCTCGGCGGGCGCATCATCAAGGACAAGCTGTTCTTCTTCGCCGACTATTACGCCATCCGCGCGCTCAAGGGAATTACCTTCGTCAACAGCGTGCCCACCGCGGCCGAGCGCACCGGCGATTTCAGCAACTACTTCAACTCCAAGGGCGCGCTGATTCCCATCTACAATCCCTTCACCGCGCAGGTAGTGAACGGCAAGGTGACGCGCCAGCCGTTTCCCAACAACACCATCCCGCAGAATCTGATCAACCCCGTGGGCTTCAACGTGGCCAGCATTTATCCGCTGCCGCAGACCAACGGAAGTTTCAACAATTTCACCTCCGCCGCCAACCAGGTGACCGACGACAACGGCGGCAACTCGCGCATCGACTACCGCATCAGCGACAAGGATTCGATGTTCTTCCGCTACTCCTACGAGGCGTTCAATTTCCAGAACCCGGCTTCGGGCCAGGGCGCCTGCTGTCTGCCCACTCCGGCGGCGGCGGCGGCGCAGTTCAACCTCGGGCCGTATGTGGCCGGACCGCAGTTCACGACGCTGACCGCGCAGGGCGCGGCCTTCAACGAGACGCACGTGTTTTCGCCGACCGTGTTGAACGAATACCGCATGGGTTTTTCGCGCGTCAATCCGCTGACCGTGCCTACCGGTTACGGCCTGGATTCGGCGACCTCGCTCGGCATCATGGGCATCAACCTGTCCAAGTTCACCAGTGGCCTGCCGAACCTCAACATTCAGGACTTCACCGGCATCGCCGGAGGCGCCTCGTTCCTGCCGGCCAACCCCAAGGAGACCAACATCCAGTTCGAGGACAACGTTTCCTGGACCAAGGGCAGCCATGAGATGAAGTTCGGCTTCCGCTACATCCGGGTGCTGGCGATGCCCTTCAGCGGCACCAATACGCGCGGCACGATCAACTTCAACGACAACTTCACCAACAATCCGGTGAACGCCACCGGCGGATCCGGCATCGCCTCGTTGCTGCTCGGCTATTCGACCGGCGGCTCCCGCGGCTTCTTCCTGACGCCGTACTACATCACCAACCAGGAGTTCGCCGGCTTCTTCCAGGACGACTGGAAAGTCAACTCGCGGCTGACCTTCAACCTGGGGATCCGCTACGACGTGTTCACGCCGGACGTCGAGATCCGGAACCGGCTGGTCAATTTCAACTTCAACACGCTGAGCCTGGCCTACGCGGGACAGAACGGCGTGTCGAACACGGCCGGCGTCCAGACCCAGTACGGCGACTTCTCGCCCCGGTTCGGCTTCGCCTACGACTTGACGGGCAAACAGACCACCGTCATCCGCGGCGGATTCGCGATCTCGTACTTCCCCGATCCGTTCTCGGCCTCGAACGAACTCGGCGAGAACGTACCCTATACCGTCTCGCAGAATTTCGCCCCAAACACGTACCCGCTCTCGTTCACCGGCGTGCCCCAGATCCAGAACCTGTTTCCGCCGGTTCAGACGGTTCAACCGATCGGCACGGCGCAGTTGAATGCCGCCTCGCCGGCCATCGTCGGGCATCAGTTCAACAACCTGACCCCCTACATGGAGAGCTGGAACCTGGACATCCAGCACGAGATCAACTCGAGCACCGTCGTGCAGCTCGCCTATGCGGGCAGCCGCGGCGTGCATCTGACCTACTGTTACAACCCCAACGAAGTGCTGCCGGGCACACCGGGCGTGGACAACGCCGGCTCGCTGGCCTCCCGCCGGATCTTCCAGCCGTTGAACAACGTCTCGAGCTGGACGCAGTGCGACGAGCGGAACATGTCGAACTATCACAGCCTGCAGGCCAGTCTGACCAAGCGGTATGCGCACGGCATTTCGGCCCTGGTGAGCTACACCTACAGCCGCTCGCTCGACTACGGCGGCTCGGCGGCCAGCGGCGGCGGGGCGGTCGGCAATCCGCAGACGGTGACCGATCTGGCCGCCGGCTACGGCCCGTCGGGCTTCGACCAGATGCACCGCTTCGTCAGCAGCTTCACCTATGAGCTCCCCTTCGGCAAGGGGCGCGCCATGCTGCAGAACGGCATCGCTTCCCAGATTGTCGGCGGCTGGGAATTCGACGGCATCGTGACGCTGGCCAGCGGCCTGCCGTTCACCGTGTTCCTGAACAACGGCGTGAATTTCGGCGCGCCGAGCTGGCCGAACCGGATCGCCTCCGGCGTGGCCTCGGACCCGATGCAGTCGATGTGGTTCAACCCGGCGGCGTTTGTCGCGCCTCCCCCGAACACCTATGGCAACTCGGCGCGCGGCGTGCTCTACGCCCCGGGCGAGGCCAACTGGGATCTGTCGATGCTCAAGCACTTCAGCATCATGGAGAAGGCCAGCGTCGAGCTGCGGATGGACTTCTTCAACGCCTTCAACCATCCCGAGTTCGGCTTCCCGAACGCCAATATCGGCTCGCCGACGGTCGGCCAGATCACCTCGACGGTGATTGACAATCGCGACCTGCAGGCCTCGGTCCGCGTGGTGTTCTGATCGTTGAAGCGGGTTTAGCCCGGCCGGCCGTCACCTCCGAACCGGTGGCCGCCGGCCGGTTCTTTTTTTCGCCCGCCGCGGCGCCGGTTCATGGCGTCGTGTTGATAAGCAGCGTCACCTCGCCGGTTGCGTAATCGGCGGTGACCACGCTGGGCAGTTGGCCCGTCCGAAGCACCGCCGAGGCCGCGCCAACGGTTCCGGCGCCTGTCGCGAAGCGGACCGGAGGCTGGAACGTGCCGTCGCCATTGCCCAACAGGACAATCAAGCCGTTCCCGTTCAGGTCCGGGGCGTAGACGTCGGGTTTGCGGTCGCCGTTGAGATCGGCCACCAGGGGTTTGACAAACGGAGTGAATCCCGGGAACGCCCGAGCGAGTTGAAAGCTGCCGTCGCCGTTCCCCAGCGCCACATACAGGTCTGTTCCATTGGCCATCAGCAGGTCCGCCGCGCCGTCGCCATTGACGTCGGCCAGGCTGATAGGGCCGCGCGGGCGCGCCATAGGTGACGGGCAGGTCGAAGACTCCGCGCCCGCGATTGATCCAGACGTAGAAAAGGTTGTGTGAATAATCGACCCCGACGATGTCCGTATGGCCTGCGCCCGTGAGGTCCGCCGCGGCGAGATAGCCGGTGTTTGCTTCGGTGAGGCTGAGGGGAGTGGGGAATTTCCCCGCCCCATCCCCGTAGCGGATCACCGCGCCGTGGCCCGGGCCCGTATAGGCGATGTCGAGCTTGCCGTCCTCGTTAAAGTCCGCGGTGACAATCGACGCCGGCGGGAACGGTATCGGGGTCGAGACCGGTGCGCCCAACGAGGCCGTGCCGTTGGAGAGCAGCACGGCAACCCCGTAGCCTGAGATTGTCCCGAGGCTGAAATCCACCAGCACATCGGGATGGCCGTCGCCGTTGAAGTCTCCGGTCAGAAGTTGTCCGGGCAAGGGAAGGGCCGGAAAGCTTACCGGGAGGCCGAAGATCGGGCCGCCTCCACCCAGGCGGAGTGAGACGGTGTTCGAGGTGTAATCGGCGGTGACGATGTCGGGATGGCCGTCGGAGTTGAAGTCGGCCAGGGCGATGGCGACGGGTCCGGCGGTGACGCCGTTGAGCGCGGGCGGGGCGCGGAAGCCGCCATCGCCGGTGCCGAGCAGGATCGATTCGGCGCCGGACGTGGTTTCAAGGTCGGGCTTTCCGTCGCCGTTGAAATCGGCGGTGAGGATTTGCGATGGGTTGCCGCGAACGGCGGGACCCGCGTGGACGGCGAAGACGCCGCCGCCCTGGTTGAGCAGCGAAGCGATCGAGGAGCCGAGAGCGCCGCCGGTTGAGGGCAGCCTGCCTCCGCCGTAAGAAAGAGCGATGTCGGGACGGCCGTCGCGGTTCAGGTCGGCGGCGATGATGGCGTAAGGATAGGTGATGGCGGCGGGAGTCGGGATCGGGGCCACGGCGAAGGTTCCGCCGCCATTGTTGGTGAGAAGGCTCAGCGAGCCGGCAAATGGCTGAGGCGTGACGGCGAGATCCAGGTGACCGTCTGAATCGAAGTCCGCGGCGGCGAAGGCCACGCCGACCGCGGGCAGGTCCGTGCTTATAGGCGGCAGAAACGTGCCGTCGCCTTTGCCGGGAAAAATGATGACTGCCCCGCCTGACGATTCCTGAGCCAGAACGGCGATGTCCGGAATGCCGTCGCCAGTGAAATCGGCTGTGATCAGGCCGCGGCCTTCCATGCCGGAGGCGCCGGGCACCGGTATCGGAGCGCCGAATGAACCGTCCCCGTTGCCGGGCTGAACCACTACCCCCGGCCCGAGGAACGTGAACAGCGCGGCATCGGGCTTGCCGTCCCGGTTGAAATCGGCGATGGCGATGCCTTCCGCGTCCGCGGGCCCGGGGGAAACCACCGCGGCCTGGAACGTTCCGTCGCCGTTGCCGAGGTAAACGTAGAGCCACGCCCCGGACGCGTTGGTGCTCGCCGCGAGAAGATCGGTATTGCCGTCGCCGTTGACGTCGGCGGCAGCGAGCACCGGAGCGCCGAGCGTGTTGGCCGAATTCAAAACCGGGCCCGGACGGAATGTACCGTTGCCGTTTCCGAAGAACACGCCGATATGTCCCGAGTAGTCGTTGAAGGCCAGATCGGGAATTCCGTCGCCATTAAAATCGCCGGTCACTTCGGCGGTGCCCGAAGCGGCGGCAGGGACGTCGCGGATGACGTCGAAGAACGAAACCGGCTGAGCAGGGACGCCACCTGCCATCAACGTGCTCAGCACAAGCGCGCACAGCGGAACACACATAGGGGCGACCTCACGCGAGATGGTACCACGCATTTCCCCCTCCGCAGAAACCCATTCACAACACCCCTATGCCCACCTATCCACCTTTATTTCAATCACTTCCCAGCCATCCGCTCTCCCCGCCCCACTTCCCCCCTGCTACACTCTCAGGCGTTGATAGTTCCTGGCCAGGAATATCCGTTCGTCAGTTTGAGTGCGACGCTCTCGAGGAAGCGGCAGAGGTTCAGCCGTTGCTGCCAAACCCGCCGAAAGAGAGCTCATCCGTCCGCCTGGGCGGTGGTTACCGGTTGAGAAGCCGGGGCCGCCTGCCGACAAGATCCCGGACGGAGACAATCGCCATCGCCGGCATGGAGTCTTGAAGGTAGCGGTATTCTAACCGAGGAGGTGGAACGCTCAGGCGGTGTAGGGCACGCAATAGGACGCACGGGGCCTTCAAAAGCCCCGGTAAGGCGGCGCCGAAGCTAGGTTCC
>VFSW01015911.1_pt1 | contig 10303 bp, 10 predicted proteins | sample 5358111 | NCBI WGS metagenome assembly VFSW01 (sample SAMN11554181, study PRJNA540505) | mine drainage metagenome | isolation source: sediment from site ElyBrook_90M | place: USA: Ely Copper Mine, Vershire, VT | collected 2017
ACCACAACATTTTTTTTTTTGTCGTTTTTTTTGGTGGGGTCGGGGGGTGGCCCCCCCCCCAAAAACCCACCAAAAAACGGACTCATTATCGAATGTGACAATGTCAGGCCAGATATAAAAAAATTAAGGTTACTGTTATGCTAATTTAAAGTTACCTTGCATAAATCGGGATAAACTATTTTTGACTTAGTAGATCTACTAAGAAGATGGTGGTTTGCAAGAGGAGTTTAGCAGTCTCCAGGAGTAAAAGAGGGATGGATAATTTGAAGCTCGCCCTAAGTTGGTCCCTTAAAAGTTTTTACAGGTTCTGATTAAAGGAGTTAAAGTGAAAACAAGAAAATTTTACTTTATAACCATCAGTATGATGGTTGTCTCTACCATGCTGCTGGTTGCGTGCGGCGTCGCGCCTATACCGGTAACTGGTCAGACTCCCACTACAGCCCCGGCTCAGCCTTCTGCCGCCACTCAACCTCCCGCAGCAACTCAACCGGCTGCAGCAACACAGCCAGCCGCCCAATCCGGCGGCCAGGTGATGCAATTGAATTTCTGGGGTGGTTGGACCGGGCCTGACGGAGGTGTAATGCAGCAGATGGTCGCGGCATACAACGCCAGCCAGACCAAGGTACATGTAACCCTGATGACACAGCAGTGGACGCCGCTGTTCGATAAATTTGCTCTTTCAGTGCAATCCAAGGCCGTCCCGGATATTCTCGCCATGCATGGACCAGATATCCCCCAGTTCGCTGCCCAGGGAGTTCTGGAACCGTTAGGCAGTGTAGTCAGCCAGGCCGGGTTCAGTTCGAGTGATTTTGCCGCGGCAGCCTGGAATGGAACAATTTACAACGGCACGCAATACGCCTTCCCGCTCGATCTGCACATGCACGCCATTTACTATAATGCCGCCATGCTGGCAAAAGCCCATATCACACCCCCGACCGGTTTGATCCAGGCAGACCAATTCATAAAGATCGCTACATCCCTTACCACCGATAAGAATGGCAACCACCCTGGGGATCCGAATTTTGACCCCAAGAATATCCAGGTATATGGCCTGGCGATGTACTCCAACGCACATGCTTTCTACGATTACTACGCATTGCTAAGACAGCAAGGTGATAATCTCTTCAATGCCCAAAATTCCCAGATCAACTATCCCGTTCAAGATGGCGTCAAGGCTGCCCAATACCTGCAGGACCTCGTCTTCAAATATCATGTAGTCCCGGTGGGTGAGACCAACCCATTACAGGACTTCATCAGCGGCAAAGCCGCCATGCTCGAAGATGGGCCATGGGAAATCCCGGCTCTGATGGCCGCAAGCAACCTGAAATGGGGTTCCTTCCCTGACCCGCAGGTTTTCGGAAAGCCGGCTGTATGGGGAAGCGGTCACGTACTGACTATCCCGGTGCAAGCTGATAAGGCCCGTGAAGCAGCCGCTGAAGCAGTGGTAACCTGGATCATCCAGCATTCGGCTACCTGGGGCAACTCTGGAAATATCCCGGCCCTGAATGCGGCGCGCGCCTCGAAAGAATTCCAGGCCCTGCCCGGTCGAGAAGGCTTTGTTGCCTCGCTGCCTTACGAAGTGATGCTGCCTGCTATCCCGCTGGAGGCACAAGTTTTCTCGGCAGCAGCCACCAGCCCGATCGTTGTGTTTGCTCAACAACTGGTTGTGCAAGACCAGCCCGTTGGACCGGCGATTACAGCCGTAAATACGGGGATCAACGCCATTCTGGCCACACAATCCAAGTAAGTATCGATTCTATGAGGCGGTGCGCTATCCCTCTCGCACCGCCTCACCCTGCAAAACAAGGGGCGCACAGTCCAGGATTGGGATCAATACATGCCGCACTCTCACAAGCGAATTTTATGGATAGCTTACCTGTTTTTAGTGCCTTACCTGGTAGTTTTTATCTTATTTCGCTTTGGACCTACCCTGGCAGGTTTTGGCATCAGCCTTCTGAATTGGAATATTCTGGGTAAGCCTCATTACATAGGATTGAATAACTACATCGGTCTGGCTTCCGATTCGCAGTTTTTTCAAAGCATAACGAATACTTTATACTTTGTGCTGCTGACAGCGCCTGCGCTGGTCGTTTTTGGGCTGCTGCTGGCTCTGCTGGTCAACCAGAACCTGCACGGGCGCAATCTGGCCCGTACAGTAATTTTCACTCCTTACGTGGTGATGTCGACGGTAGTAGGAGTGATCTGGTTGTGGATATTCAATAATCAGACGGGCATCCTCAATTTTTACTTAGGATTCCTGGGCATCCATTCGGTTCCCTGGCTGTCGAGCACAAACTTTGCCATGCCGGCGGTTTCGATTGCCACCCTGTGGTGGTCGATGGGGTTTAATATGATCATCTACCTGGCAGGCTTACAGGATATTCCCCAGGAACTGGAAGAAGCTGCCAGAGTGGATGGCGCAACCGAGCTGGCGATTTTCCGTTGGATCACCTTACCCCTGCTGGCGCCGACCACGTACGTCGTGACCTTGTTGACGTTAATCAATACGGTTCAGGTCTTCGACCAAATTTATGTCATGACCGGAGGCGGGCCAGGTTTGGCAACCCTGACAATGATCCAATATCTGTATTACCAGGCCTTCTCTTATTTCAGATTGGGATACGGCTCGGCAGTGGCTTATGCCGTGCTGCTCATTCTGGTGCTCCTGGCTGTGTTACAACGCCGGTTTATTTCGGAGAGTTAAGGAAACGAAATGTTGAAATCTACTGCGCGTGTACTCGCCCGAGCGATCGAATACCTGGTTTTGATCTTTGTGAGCGCATTATTCGCCGCCCCGCTGATCTGGATGGTCAGCACGGCTTTTAAACCCGAAGGCGAAGTCTACGCCTATCCCCCGCAATGGCTGCCTCACGCAGCGACGCTATCGAATTTTAGCAGTGTGCTGAGCCGCTTTGCTTTCGGACGATGGTGGCTCAACAGCATCATCGCCGCCCTGGTATCCACGCTGCTTGTCTTGCTGTTCGACTCACTGGCAGCCTATGCACTGGCGCGCATGGAATTCAGTGGGAAGAATCTTATCTATACCGTTATCTTATCCATGCTAATGGTGCCTATCCAGGTTACAGTGGTGCCATTATATTTATTCTTCGTGGATGTCGGGATGATCGATACGCTTGCAGCGATCCTCTTGCCGACCACGGCCAATGTTACCGGCATCTTTATCTTGCGCCAGTTCTTCCGTACGATTCCTAACGACCTGGAAGATGCCGCCAGGATCGACGGCGCCGGGCCGGGCGCATTCTGGTGGCGGATTCTGCTGCCGCTTTCGAAGCCTGCACTGGCTTCAGTAGCTATCATTACATTTATTAGCAGTTGGAATAATTTCTTCTGGCCGCTGGTTGCATCCAATACAGACCGGTCGCGCACGCTGCCGGTTGGGATTGCCCAGTTCTTTGGGGCCGGTACCGGCGTGAGCGGTTCGGCGCCCCAGTTTGGAATTTCCATGGCAGCCGCCTTGCTGGCAACCCTGCCGGCGATCGTCTTTTTCCTGTTATTGCAGCCTTATTTTGTTAAAGCCATCACCACGTCCGGGATCAAAGGGTAGGCCCGGTCGTACGGGCAAAGCCTTGTCGCCACTTACCAAGACCGGCTGTGTAACACAATCGTAGATTTATCTGATCTTCGATAGGTCTATCCCGGCTTCTTCCACGGCGCGGACACAGCGGTCGATTTCCGCCTCGGATGCGTTCATCAGCGGGCGGCGTGTAGGGCCGGTATCCAAACCGCGCCGGCGCAGAACACCTTTTAACAAGGAGAAGTCCATGCCGTTGCCCATGATACTGCTGCCGATACTGATTTTGTCCTGGAAGGCACGGGCGGCGTTCCAGTCGCCGCCTGCCAGGGCTTTAAATAGGGACACAAACAGCTCGGGGAAGACGTTGGCGTAACCAGAGATGGAGCCATCCGCGCCGTTAGCCATAGCAGCCAGGATAAGGTGGTCGGCGCCTACCAGGGTATAGAAGCGGCGCTTTACCTCTCTGCGGTCCTCGGCAAGCAGGCCCAGGTTACCGCTGCTGTCCTTAATCCCCACCACGTTAGGGCACCGGCGGGTGATTTCGGCCACCACGGCGGGGGAAAGGTTGTTGCCGGCCTTCTGGGGAATGTTGTACAAAAAGATGGGGAAATCCGGGACTGAGCTGGATACGGCCACGTAATGGTCCACCAGGGCCTGATCGGTGAGCGGGTAATAATAAGGGGTGACCACCGAGGCGGCGTCCGCGCCGCACTCACGCGCATGGCGGGTGAGGGCAATCGTTTCGGCAGTGGTGATGGCCCCGGTGTGCGCCAGTACCGGCACCCGTCCGGCGGCCAGCTTGACCACCACTTCGGTGACCTGCCGCCTTTCGGTGTGTTTGAGCAGGGCGAACTCGCCGGTTGTGCCACAGGTGTTCAGCCCCTGGACGCCGCTGCGAATAAGGAACTCGGTCAGGGCTTCCAGGGCGGAGATATCCAGGTTTTCGCCATCTGCGGAAAGGGGGGTCAACAGCGGGACGACCAGGCCTCTACCGGCCCGGGCAGCAGCAATTTGAATTGAATCCATTTCAGTATCCATGGGGATAGCTGGCTCCATCGATTACCAGTCGGAGACTGGTGAGATAGCCGCTAAGGGGCATGTACCCCTACAGCGACGAGTACAACTATATCACCGAGCGATTCACCCCGCAAGACAAGAATTTAACAGGATACCACTTTTAGGGCTCCTGGCGGATACTCCGGCCAGTCTGGTCGGTGTGGAAGGTGTAGTTCTGGCCGTTCACAGACAGGACGACTTTGAACCCATCCGTGATCATCTGGGCGCACATCTCGTCTGGCCCGGGCAGGCCCAGGCAGGAGTCGGGCCAACTGACCGGCTCGATGGAGACCAGGCTGATCTGGCTGGCATTTACCTTGAGCTGCCTGGCCAGCAGCGCCTGCGCCGCCCCAACGACCAGTTTTTGTACTGCCGGGTCGATGGCGGCGTTCTGTTCGGGTGTCGCCGTCAACGCCGCGCCTGCCGGAGTTTCAGGGGTATCCGTCGATGCCGGGACCAGCGTGCCTGGGCCGCATTCGCCGCGGAAAAAGGCCCACTCTTCACACTCGCTTCCATCCGGGAAAATGCAGATACCTACCTGGCTGCCGTCGGCAGCCGTGCGGATCTCCAGCCGGTTACCCTTCTGCTCGCAGTTGACCGAGGCCGGGTTAGCCAGGTTGGCATTGGTATTGGCTGGAGCCGGCGTTTGAGCCGGTCCAGCCGGCTGGGTCGGCCGCGCCTGCGCCGCGGTTGGTTCAGGTTGTGTTGAACCTGCCGGAGTAAAACAGTTCATTAATAATAATCCTAACAGCGTCAGGCTGATCAGAACATAATAAAATGGCTTCATTTTTCCCTCCAGACCTGCAGACTAATCCTATGAACGTTATCCAATAGACGTTCATACTGCCCCAAAAGTTCGCGGAGGAAGGCCATTTTTGAGATGTTGTGCAAACCCGACCAGGCTGGGTCCGCACAGCACCTCAAAAACAAATCTATTGTCCGGCCAGGTGCAAAGCCTTTTCAACCAGCCCGGTGGTTTCCTCGATAGAATACCGGCCATCTACCCGGATGACCGGCAGGCCCATCTGGCGGGCAGATTGGTCAACCTTCTCGCCGAAACGCGCGTCGCGCTCCATCCAATTGGCGAAGGCCGCCTGAGGGTCAGCGCATTGGGAAAGGATATCTTTGATGAATGCACGCTGCGAATAATTGGCCACCTGGAACTCTCGCGTCGGGATCACGTAGACGATGCGCCCGGGCGGCGTCTGAAACCGGCCAAGCAGTTCCGGCAGCCAGGCATTGCCTTCGGCCAGGATGGGCTGCCCCTGGGGATAAAGGGCCAGCTCGTCCAGGAGCATATCGAATTCTTCGTGGTAAAAATCAAACTCATCCTGCACCTGCACCTCGACCGGGCGGGTCCAGATTTCGTCCCAGCTCAAGGCGGCCACCTTGGCCATGGTTGGCTGCTTCTCAGCCCTGGCCAGGCGCATGTGGGCGTACATATGGTCGTCGCTTTTGAACAGGCTCAGGCCATATTGATAGGCCAGTTTTTCAGCAATGGTAGACTTGCCGGAGCAGGGCGCTCCGCCAATCCAATATATGTCCGTCATAAAACCATTATAGCATGCCGGCCAGCCTGGGTTTACTCACTACACTCAATTTTGTCAGTGAGGGAAAGCTTCTCAAGCAGCTTCAGATGAAATAAAATAGGCTACTTATGGAAAACAAACCTTTAATCATCAGCCAGGGAAACCTGACACGCAAGTCGCTGGACGGCCAGGTAGTGGTCATTACTGGGGCAGGCGGGGGGATCGGGTTCGAAGCGGCGCGCGCCCTGGCCTGGCTGGGTGGACGGGTGGTGATTGCCGAGATCAACGCTATAACCGGTAAAGCGGCCGCCGAGAAGATCAACCAGGAATATGGGCGAGGTGTGTGCAGTTTCGTGCAGACCGACGTAGGCGACGAACGCAGCGTAGCCAATCTGGCCCGCCAGGCAATCAAAACCTTCGGTAAGGTCGATGTGGTATTCAATAACGCCACAATTGCCCCGCTTGGGCCGGTTAAGGATAAACCCATCGCCGATTGGGACGCCAGCTACAGGGTCAACCTGCGCGGGCCGGTGCTGCTGGCCCAGGCTTTCTTGCCAGGAATGCTGCTGCGTAAATCGGGCGTGTTCGTGTGCGTTTCTTCAATGGGTGGAATCTTCATGGGCGCCTACGAGATCATGAAATCAGCGCAGGTCGAGCTGGCCAAAACCCTGGACGGCGAGCTGGAAGACAGCGGGGTGATCGCTTTCACCATCGGCCCTGGGATCGTGCCTACTGCTACCGCCCAGGCCGGGGTAGCCCAGATTGCGCCGTTGTATGGTAAAACCGTAGAAGAATTCTTTGCTACCTATAAAAATGTACAGCTCTCAGTAGAAGCCGCCGGAGCCGGGTTTGCGGCGGCGGTGGCGCTGAGCCGGCAGTTCAAGGGGGTGGAGATCATCGCCAGGCAGGCCCTCAACGCGGCCGGGATTGAACTGCCCGATGAAACAGTATCATTGAACGTGACGGCCTTGACGGGCGAAAAACGCCAGCAGGCCCTGGCGCTGTGCCAGGAGGTGCGGCGCACGCTGGCCCAAGAAATCGACGGGTGGAAGCAGCGCAGCCTGTTCGAGCGCCAGTGGATGCTGCGTTATTTCAAACAGCACGCCGGGTTATCGGCCGACGATGCGCTGGCCGGGCTCGACCAGCTCGAAGGCAGCCTGCACACCGGCGCGGATGCGGCATTGAGTAAATACCACGCTCTGCCCGGGCAGATCGGGCGCTATTACCTGTCATACAGCGACCTGGCCAAAAGCGCCATCAAGGACCCGGCGAAGCTGGCAGAATACCTGGCTTTGATGCAGGGCTGGCGGGAAACCGCCAACGAGTTAAGCAGGCTGCTTGGCTGAAACTTGCCGATGCAGATTGGCTCTTGTTGTATTAACATATAGATGTTATTATAAGCATACATCTTTTTCATTTGATCGAAGGTAACCTATGGAAAATTGGAAGACCCTCCTCAAGATCGACAGCCGTTCGAAGGTCCCTCTCTATCACCAGATCGTGCAGAATATCACCGATCTGATTGAGGAAGATAAACTGGCCCAGGGATCCATGCTGCCTTCGGAATGGGAGCTGACCAACCTGTATTCGGTCAGCCGGCTGACCCTGCGCCAGGCGCGCAAGGATTTGGAACAAAAAGGCCTGGTAACCCCCCGGCACGGCATAGGCCCCAGTGTTTATACACCGCCCCCCACCCAACTGACCCCCAGTAAAATGAGCTTCTCCCAGAAAATGCGCCAGATTGGCAAAAAACCCTCCCACAGGATCCTCTCGCTGGAGCGGATTGTGGCTTCCAAAGAGGTCGCTAACATGCTGCAGCTTCCGGGAAAAGCCCCGGTGATCGAGCTGGTGAGGGTGCGTTTTGCCAATGAAGAGCCAATCATGATTGAAACCGCTTACTTGCCTGCCGAGCGTTTTCCTGACCTGACCGAAGAAAATCTGCGCGATGGCTCGCTGTACCAGTTCCTCAGCGAGCACTATTCGATCTCGATCTCAGCGGTTGACCAGACCTTACAACCGGTGCTGGTCAAGCCCCGGCAGGCCACCCTGCTGGACGTAGAATCCGGTTCCCCGGCCATCCTGACCAAAGTGATCGCCTATTCGCGCAACAACGTTCCGGTAGAATATTCCTGGTCGATCACCGGGGGAGAGAAATGCAAGTTTTATTTCCACTTCCGTGAGGAAGAGCCCGTCACCGCTTAGAGGGGTATTCCACCCCACATTCTTCAGTGTACCCAAAAAGGTAAAATCACTTTTTCAGGTTCAAAAAACCTACGGTTTTTTGAACCTGAAAAAGTGATTTCTTTAATGTTGACTTATCCCCAAGAATAAATTAAACTGTTAGCGAATAGAACATTGACAACCGGCCTTTTTTTCTGGAGGTTACTGTGATTGACCAGGTAAGATCAGGTGAATATATAACCTTCGTAGCCCAGGGGGGAATCCCGGTTACCGTCGTCAGATATGGCGGCACGTACGTACGCATTACCAGCTATGGCGGAACGCAGGTTACTTTCGTCAAATACGGCGGCGCTCCTATTACTGTTGATACCGAAAGAGAGCTGCCCGAAGAAGTCAAGGAAGAAATGGGTTACTGATGAACCCGACTGGAAGCATCCCACCTTAAGTACTATCCGAAAATTCGAAAGGATTCACTTTTTTATGTCCAAAAACCTGCGGCTTTTTGGACATAAAAAAGTGGTTTCTTAATTTCCGAATAGATTCTAAGCTAAAAAGGAATAAACCATGCCCGCTTCGCTGATTGAAATTCCCAGGACCATGCGCTCGGTGATGTGTTACGGCGCATTCGATTACCGGTTGGAAGAAATCCCCGTCCCTAAGGTGGAACCCGGCGAGGTGTTGGTGCGCGTGCTGGGCGCCGGCATCTGCGCCGGCGACGCCAAGTGCTTTTCTGGTGCCCCGCTCTTCTGGGGCGACGAATTTCGCCAGGCCTACTGCCAACCGCCGGTCACGCCGGGCCACGAGTTCGTCGGCGAAGTAGTGGCCCTGGGCGCCGGGGCTGGCGAAAAATACGGCCTGGCGCTGGGCGATTGGGCCATTTCCGAACAAATTGTGCCCTGCTGGGAATGCCGCTTCTGCAAGCGCGGCCAGTACTGGATGTGCGACCGTAAACACGACGTATATGGCTTCCGCCAGCGCACGCGCGGCGCCATGGCAGAGTATATGCTCTTCCCGGCCGACGCCATCAACCATAAAGTGCCCCGCTCGCTGTCAGTGCGCCAGGCGGTCTACATCGAGCCGCTGGCCTGTTCCATCCACGCTGTGCAGCGCGGCAACATCGAACTGGGCGATACGGTCGTCATCGCCGGCTGCGGCCCGCTCGGCCTGGGAATGGTGGCAGCCGCCCGCTTAAAAAACCCCGGCTGCCTGATCGCCCTCGACCTGCAGCCCTTCCGCCTGGAAATGGCGCGCAAATGCGGCGCGGATGTGGTGATGAACCCTCACCAGGTAGATGTGGTCGACGAGATTCTGAAACTTACCGATGGCTACGGCTGTGACGTGTACATCGAGGCCACCGGCCACACCGAGGGCGTTACCCAGGGCCTGCGCATGATCCGCCGCCTGGGGACGTTCGTCCAGTTCAGCGTTTTCAACGAAGCCACCAGCGTAGATTGGACGATCATCGGCGACACCAAGGAGCTCAATATCCACGGCGCGCACCTGGGGCCTTACTGCTACCCGCTGGCGATGGACATGATGGCCAAAGGCCAGGTGCCGGCTGGCGAAATCGTCAGCCACGAATACGAGCTGGAAAATTTTTCTGAAGCCTTTCAGCTCGTGATCGAGCCGAAAGATTCGATCAAGGTGATGTTGAAACCTTGAGGATCAGCGGGGGTCCACCACCCGGATTCTTAAAAAATCAGGCTGCCCAGGACCTGCAAATATTGGCGGTGGCGCTCTTCATCCAGGTCCTGCTGCTGGTAAGAGCCAGTTTTGCCGGCCTGTTCAGCGCCGGCTACGTTGGCTATAGCCTGCTGGCCGCCCTTTTTCTGGCGTTGTTCGGAATCCTGCTTTTCTCGGAGCGGATTTTATTTTCCTCGTTGCAGGCTATACTGCTGCGGCCTTATTCTGCCCCCCGGATTAACCTGTCAAAGTCCAGAAACATATTTTTGTTTTCCACCCTGCTGATCGTTCTGGCAGGATTGGTCCTGCGCGGCCTGGT
>VFSW01015912.1_pt1 | contig 10303 bp, 9 predicted proteins | sample 5358111 | NCBI WGS metagenome assembly VFSW01 (sample SAMN11554181, study PRJNA540505) | mine drainage metagenome | isolation source: sediment from site ElyBrook_90M | place: USA: Ely Copper Mine, Vershire, VT | collected 2017
TGGTGGGGGTGGCGGGACGCGCGTCGGGGGTCGATTGCGACGTGCGGCGGGATCACCCGTACGCGGGGTATGAGGGCGCGGAGTTTCGCGTGCCGGTTTATGAGGAAGGCGACGTGCTGCGGCGCGTTCGAGTACGCGCCGACGAAGTCCGGCAGTCGCTTGGAATTGTTCGAGCGGCTGTTGGCGCGCTCCAGGCCGGCGCTTATCAGGTCCCGCTGCCGCCGCTGCCGCCGGACCGCTGTGGTCTCGGCGCGGTTGAGGGGTGGCGTGGCGAGATTCTTCACTGGATTCGCACTGGCACGGGGAACCTCCTCGATCGTTGTAAGATCAAGGACCCTTCGGTGAACAACTGGCCGGCCTTGGTCGAAGCCGTGCAAGGGAACATCATTGCAGACTTTCCGGTGATCAACAAAAGCTTCAATCTCTCCTATTCGGGAACGGACCGCTGAGCCATGTTCAAGATCCTCAAAAAGAGCCTGGAGACCGGATTGGTGACGATCGACTATCCGCGCTCCGCGCCCCCGGTATCGAAACGCGTTCGCGGCGCACCGCGATTTGACTTTGCCCGCTGGCGCGATGCCCGCGCGGCCGCGGAGTGTTGCCCGACCGGCGCGATCGCAGTGCAATACGGGGACGGAGTCCGCCACGTCAGGGTTGATTACGGGCTTTGCATCTTCTGCGGCCAATGCGCCGATGCGGACCCTGATAGTGCGGTGCGCATGACGCAGGAGTTTGAGCTCGCGGCGCGCCATCGCCTCACGCTGATCACTACCGCCAGTTACGCGCTTGCTCCGGACGGAACCCATAAGGCGCTGAAGGCCTTGCACGAGGCCGAGGGGGCGGGCGAGGAGACCGCGGCCCACGAGGAGTTGCGACGACGCATCCGCCGTGTGTTGGGCCGCTCGCTGGCAATCCGGCAGGTGGATGCCGGTTCGTGCAATGGGTGCGAGCTGGAAATTGGCGCCGTCAACAATCCGGTGTACGACATCGAGCGATTCGGCATTCATTTTGTGGCCTCGCCGCGGCATGCCGACATGCTGCTGGTGCCCGGCCCGGTGACGCGCAACATGGAACTCGCGTTGCGAAAGGCGTACGAAGCGACGCCCGAGCCGAAGGTGGTTGTCGCGGTAGGAGCCTGCGGCATCAGCGGCGGCATCTTCGGCCGCAACTACGCCACGGTGGGTGCGGTGAGCGACGTGCTGCCCGTGGATGTCTTCATCCCCGGATGTCCACCGCAGCCTCTGGCGCTGTTGCATGGAATCCTGCTCGCCGTCGGTCGACTGGAGCAAAAGTGGCCGGCTCCGTAACGCAAGACTTGCGAAAGTTCAAGGCCGAGATCTTTCAGGCTCTCGGGCACCCGACCCGGATCGCGATCGTCGAACTTCTGCGAAATGGTCCGATGTCGGCCGGTCAACTCATCGACCAGCTTGGACTCGAGCAGGCGAACGCCTCGCAGCACTTCAGCGTTCTGCGAAACAGACAGATCGTCGTGAGCCGAAAGGAGGGGAACCAGGTTTTCTATTCCCTTCGAGATCCCGTGTTGGTCGAGGTTCTCGATGTCCTGAAGCGTTACTTCTACTCCCAGCTTTCTCAAACGATGTCGATGCTGAAGGAAATTCAAAGGGATCGCAGCGGGCCGAAGAAGTGACAGGCCGGCGGCTGGCGCGCAAGTACGGTCGAGGGGTTGTGCGTGCATTGGTGGTGGCCGCAGGCTGAGGCCGCGCATCGGGGGAGGCCGGATGTACGATCCTCTGACACTGACCGTTTCTCAGACGCGCGGATCTTCCGGATCCGGTCGGGCCGGAAGCGGCTTCGGCTGGCAAACACTGACTTCTTCAGCGCAAAACAGATCGCGCGTCGAGAATCCGGAATGGCTTTCGACTTGCGAAACCTTTCCCCGAAAGGACAACTCGAAGGAAACTCATGGGGTCGAACAGTTGCTCAGGACCATGCCCGGGGTGCGCCGATCATGGCGCTGGTCCCGCGGGGAATCGGAGGACGATTTTGTCCTGGCTGCTGGGCGGCGGTGCGTTGGCATCGATCGGATCGTTCCTTTACCCCGTGGCCCGGTTTTTGAATCCTCCGCGGATCACGGAGGCAGCGGTGAACGAAGTGGATGCCGGGAAGGTGCAGGACTTGAAGCCCAACTCCGGAAAGATCGTGAGGTTTGGCAACAAGCCGGCGCTGCTGGTGCGCGTGAGCGAAAGCGAGTGGAAGGCGTTCTCGGCCGTCTGCACGCACCTGAACTGCACGGTGCAGTACCGCGATAGCACGCAGCAGATCTGGTGCGCGTGCCACAACGGAACCTACGATTTGAGGGGACGGGTCGTCTCCGGGCCGCCGCCGAACCCGCTTGAGGAGTACGCGGTGAATCTGCGCGGCGATGAAGTGATCATTTCCCGGCGTGCATAGGTGGAAGCTATGACGGAAAGAGCGGTTCGGTGGCTTGACGACAGGCTCGGCCTAAGCGGGATTGCGGAATTCGCGGATCACAAGACGGTCCCGGTGCATTCCGCGACGCGCTGGTATTACTTCGGCGGCATCACGCTATTCCTGTTCGGCATTCAAGTGGTGACCGGCACGTTGCTGCTGTTCTACTATCGCCCGACGGTTGGGGAGGGGTTTGACAGCGTGCGGTTCCTCATGACCCGGGTCGAGTTTGGATGGTTGATCCGGTCGATTCACAGCTGGTCGGCGAATCTGTTGATCTTCACGGCGTTCGTCCACATGTTCAGCGTGGTGTTCACGCACGCCTACCGTCCGCCGCGCGAGCTGACCTGGGCCAGCGGGATCGTACTGCTTGGCCTGACGCTGGGTTTCGGCTTCAGCGGCTATCTTTTGCCTTGGAACCAGATTTCGTATTTTGCCACCAAGGTCGGCACCGATGTTGCCGGAAGCACGCCGGTAGTTGGAGGGACGATCGCGCGAATCCTGCGCGGCGGCGACGATGTGGGGGCGGCGACGCTCACGCGTTTCTTCGCTTTCCACGTGATGGTGCTGCCGCTGATCACCGTCGGGCTGATCGGCGTGCACATCCTACTGGTGCAAAAGAACGGCATGAGCACGCCTCCGTGGATCTCGGCCTCCGGAGTGCGACAGATGAAGTTCTTCCCGAATTTCTTTCTGCGCGAAGTGATGGTCTGGTACGGAGCGCTCGCGGTCCTCGGAGCGCTGGCGGCGATTTTTCCCTGGGAGCTTGGGGAAAAGGCGGATCCGTTCGCGTCGGCGCCGAAGGGGATCCGGCCGGAATGGTATTTCCTGGCGCAGTTTTACACGCTGAAGCTAATTCCGAGTCACATCTGGATTTTCGAGGGTGAGCTTCTGGGCATCGCCGGCTTCGGTGTGCTGGCGCTTGGCTGGGCGCTGATTCCGGTATGGGGAGTAAATGGGGCGGGAGAAGCGCGAACGCGGGTGGTCACGAGCGTGGCGATTTTTCTGGCCGCCTATCTGGCGGTATTTACCGTTCTGGGGTATGTCAAATGAGACTCGCCGGGATTGTGGTTCTGCTCGTTCCGGCGTGGCTCGCCGCCGCGCCGGGGAAAGACACCTGCGTTGAATGCCATGCGGCGATGGACGGCCCGATCCAGAAGCCCGCGCTGCTGATCAAGGAAGATATCCATTACGCGAACGGACTGAGCTGCGCCGATTGTCACGGCGGCGACCGCACCAGCGACGATCCGTCGGTGGCGATGAGCAAAGCCAAGGGATTTACCGGCAAGCCCAAGCGTGCAGCGATCCCGCAGCTTTGCGCGAACTGTCATAGCAAACCGGATTTTATGCGCCGCTACCGGCCACAACAACGCGTAGATCAGTTCGAACTCTACAAGACCAGTGTGCACGGCAAGCGCCTGGCGGCCGGCGATGAGAACGTCGCGACCTGCATCGACTGCCACAGTGTTCACGATATTCGCGCGGTAAAGAACCCGGCCGCTCCGGTCTATCCGGTGCGTCTGCCCGGCACGTGTGGGCGCTGCCACGCGGACGCAAAGAAGATGGCGAAATACGGGATCCCGACGAACCAGTTGGAGCAGTACTACACCAGCGTTCACTGGGACGCGCTGAAGAAGGGCGATCTTGGCGCTCCCAACTGCGCCTCGTGCCATGGCAACCACGGCGCCAAGCCGCCGGAAGTGGCTTCGGTGGCTGCGGTTTGCGGCAGTTGCCACGTGTTGTTCGCGCAGCTCTACGACAAGAGCGTTCATCAGCCGATCTTCTCGGGGGCCTCGGGTGGTGGCGGATGTATCACGTGCCACAGCAATCATGGGATTCAGCAGCCGTCGACCGCGATGCTGGTTGGTCGGAAAGCAGTTTGCTCGACGTGCCACGAGCCTGGGTCGAGGGGCGCGACGACGGCGGCTCAGATGGCGCAGTGGATCGACGGATTGGGGGCGGCACTGAAGCACTCGGAAACCGTCCTGGCCGAAGCCGATCAGTCCGGCATGGAGGTTTCCGAGGCTCAGGTGCGGTTGGGTGACGGACGTGAGAACCTGGTGAAAGCCCGTCTGGCGATGCACTCCTTCGTGCCCGAAGAGATGCATAAACCCATTGAAGCGGGCATGAAGATCGCGGCTGAAACGCTCGGCGCCGGCCAGGCTGCGCTGCACGAGAAGAATGTCCGCCGCCTCGGCTTAGCCATTTCCGTGTTCTTCATCGCCATCACCGTCCTTGCCATCCGGCTGGTGATCCGGGGATTGGAAGCAAACGGCTCGGGGTATCTCGAGCCTTCAAAGTGAACTGATGAAAGGGAGAATAATGAGAACCATCGCAATCGTATTTGTCGCTGCTTGTGGGCTCGGCTTCGCCGGGGCTCCGGAAGGGAAAGCGGTGTTCGAGGCGAAATGCCAACCGTGCCACGGGGCAAGCGGCGAAGGCAAGGCGGCGATCGCCAAGATGTTCAAAGTAGAGATGCATCCTTTGGGTTCGAAGGAGGTTCAGTCGAAAACCGACGCGGAGTTCAAGAAGATCATCACGATGGGGAACGGCAAGATGAAGCCGGTTAGTGGTGTGTCAGGCAAGCAGATGGACGATCTGATTGCGTACGTGCGGACGCTCAAGCAGTAGCCGCCCGCTGTTGATAACATAAACTCGCGTCAGACTGATGGGGCAAAAGCACTGGTTCTGGGCGACACTCACGCTATCGAGCATCACGCTCGTGTCCGTTGTGTTTGCCGCGTGGGAGCTGGTGGAGAATCGCTTTTTCCGCGACGCCAACTATCTGACGCTGCACTATCTGTACATCACCCGCGGTGTCGCCTCGTCTCTGGTGCTGACGTTTTGGGCGGCATGGTTTGTGTTGCGGCAACGGCGCCAGAGCGAAGAAGATCTTCGCCGCTCCAACGAGCGATACCGCGGTCTGCTGGAGGATTTCCCGGGTGGAGTGATTCTGTACGACAAGGAACTTCGGGTGGTGGAGTGGAACGCATCGGCCGAACGGATGTACGGCTACCGGAAGGCGGAGATCTGCGGGCGTCCCTTGCCGACGGCGCCGCCCGATAGAGTGGAAGAACTCCGCGAGTTCATGCGCCGGGTGGACGATGGCGAAGCGGTCCTGAACGTCGAAACCATGCGGCTCGACGGGAGGGGTGCCGCGTTTCCGGTGCAACTGAGCCTTCGTCCGTTCCGCGAGCGCGATCAGGCGATTCACTACCTGGAAGCGACCTCCGACATTCGGGAGCGCGTCCGTTGGCGTGACGCGATGATCGAGTTGGAGAAGCTCACCAGCATGGGAAAGATGGCTGCCGGAACCGCGCATCATTTGAATTCGCCGCTGGCGGCCCTGCTTCTGCGCGTGGAACTCATGCGCGAGCGCGTCGGCGATGACTGCGATCTGGCACGGCTCGAAGAGGGGCTGAAGTTTTGCCGCCATTTTGTGCAACGGCTGCTCGATTTCTCGCACATGGGTCCGGTCCACAAGGAGATTCAGGACCTCGGCGCCACGGTTCAATCGGTGGCCGGATTTTTCCAGCCGGTGATCCATTCCAAGTGCGCCACGCTCGTCACCGACACGGCGGACGCAAGCGGACTGCGGGTTTGTGCCGACCGCAATCTGCTCGAGACCGTGCTGCTGATTCTGCTCAGCAACTCTGTCGACGCGATCCAGCCCGGCGGAGAGATCTGTATGCGGTGCCGCCCGCGGCTGGAGAACCGGGTGGAAATCGCGGTCCGCGATAATGGCGCCGGAATCCATGCAGATGCTCTGGCGCGCGTGTTCGAGCCGTTCTTCACGACGAAGGAACCGGGCAAAGGCACCGGGCTCGGTCTGGCGATTGCGCGGAACTTCGTGGTCGAGCACGGCGGCTCAATCCGTTTGGAAAGCGAGCCGGGCAAGGGAACGACCGTCTTCATTGAACTGCCGCTGGCGATGGCGGCCGTGCCGGCTGAAAGCGCCGTGCGATGAAGCGTGGCCCGGCGGTTCTTGTCGTGGACGACGACGCGACGCTGGCCGCGACGCTGAAGGAATTTCTTTCGCGCGAAGGCTATGAGGTCGAGGTGGCGCAATCGGGGGCCGAAGCGCTGGCGATCCGGGCGGCGAATCCGGCCATCGGTGTGGCGCTGGTCGACCTGATCATGCCGCTGATGGACGGCCTGAGGCTAACGGTGGAGCTGCGGCGGCAGGATCCTGACATTGCGGTGGTGATCATGACCGGCTACGGCACCATTGAAACTGCGATCGACGCGATCAAGAAGGGTGCCGAGGATTACATCACCAAGCCCTTCGACTATGAGGCCGTCCGGAAAAAAGTCGCGCGGTTGACGGAGGTGATGGAACTGCGCGAACGCGTTTTACAGTTGGAAGGCCACCTGGAGCGGCACGCCTGTTTTGAGAGCATCATCGCCGTCTCCCCCGCCATGGAACGGGTACTCGAACGTGCCCGGCTATCAGCCGCGACAGATGTATCGGTGCTCATCGTCGGGGAAACGGGTACGGGCAAGGAAATGCTCGCCCGCGCGATCCATCAGGCCAGCCCTCGCGCACGGATGCCGTTCGTTGCGGTGAATAGTGGCGCGTTGCCGCGAGAACTGGCGGAGAGCGAGCTGTTCGGCTTCCGGCGCGGCGCATTCACAGGGGCTTATGCCGATGCTCCGGGTATCTTTTCGGCGGCTTCGGGCGGGACGGTGTTTCTCGACGAAATCGGCGAAATGCCCAAGGACATCCAAGTCAAAATGCTGCGCGTCCTGCAAGAGGGCGAACTGCGGCCGGTGGGCAGCACCAAGGCGGTGCACGTCGATGTGCGCGTGATCACGGCGACGAATCGCAACCTGAATGACCTGCGGACGACGTATCTGCGCGAGGACCTGTATTTCCGCATTGCCACGGTGGTGCTGCAAGTTCCGCCGCTGCGCGCACGCCAGGAAGATATTCTGGTGCTGGCTCAGCATTTCGCCGCTCGTCTGACCCGCCGCTACGGGCGGGAGATTTCTCTTTCCCGTAACGCGATCGAGTTGCTTCTGGCGTACCCGTTCCCGGGCAACATCCGTGAACTGGAAAGCCTGATTGAAAGCTCGGCCGCGGTTTCGGTGGCTGATCCTCAGATCATCACGGACAAAGATCTCAAACCGTTGCTGAGCGGCGATGTGCCGGAGCCCGCCATGGCCGCGGCCATGAACCGGCCGGTGTCGATGGAACAAATGGAACGGCTCACGATTGAGCAGGCGCTGCGGATGGCAGAAGGGAATCGCACGAAAGCCGCGTCCCTGCTCGGGATTTCACGCGACACGCTGTATCGCAAACTGCGCCAGTATCGCGGCTGAGGCGAATGTCCGATAATCGGACGACCGTCGCGATTTCCGACGCGGCTAAAGTCGCAAATCCCACAAATATCGGGGTTTGGCGCGTGGCGCCTGACGTGCGTTCGTCCCGGCATGACCATGCCGAGTGGACGCAAACAGCTTCTACTTTGGATTGCTGCCGCAATGTCCGCGACAGCCGCCCTCGCCAGTATCCTCGCCTGGGAGCACCGTCCGGCCGCGGGGCGCCACGTCTTATACTTCGTGGGCGACGCGCAGCGAGGCCGAGCACTGTTTTTCGGCGACAAACAATGCTCGATTTGTCATTCGATCGGCGACGAGGGGGGACACATCGCGCCCGACCTATCGCAGACGCTTCCGCGGTCGCCTGCCATGGGATGGCTGGCGGCGGTGCTGTGGAATCATGCGCCCGGCATGTTCCGGCGGATCCGCGGGAGAAACTCGTACCCGCAGTTGAGCACGCAGGAAATGGCGGACATTCTGGCCTTCCTCTACCGAGCCGCGACGGTCGACCATCCTGGCGACCCCAACGCGGGCCAAAGGGTGTTTGAACAGAAGGGCTGTGTCCACTGTCATTCGGTGCGCTCACAGGGCGGTAAATCGGCACCGGAATTGTCGAGCGTTGCGGCCGCGGGTGCCAATGAATGGACGCGCGCCATGTGGAACCATGCGCAGTCCATGGTTGGCCCTGTGACAGCCGAGCTCGGCCAGTGGCCGCAGTTCATGGGCACCGAGATGAGCGATCTTGTCGCTTACGTCCACGAAGGGCCCGCCGGGCCTCGCGGCAAATTGACCGGGAACACGGAACGCGGTTGGAAGGTATTTCAGACCGGATGTATTCAATGCCACGCGGTTCGGGGCAATGGAGGGAATTTCGGTCCGGAACTGGGCCCGGAACACGACCTTCCGCTTACTACGACTCAATTTGCGAGTGTGCTTTGGAACCATGCTCCGGCGATGCTGCGCCTCGGGAACGAAAAAGGCATCGTGCCGCCGAAGCTCGATGGCGGTGAAATGGCGGATCTGGTGGCGTTTCTGGCGAGCCTCCGCTATTTTGAGCCGTCGGGATCTCCCTTCGTGGGAGAACGGGTCTTCAGCCAGCGCGGCTGCGCGCGATGTCATGGGGCTTCGGCGCAGGGTACCGGCCTGGGCCCGCGCATTCAAGCAAACGGGGAAGCCTACACGGCAGTTTCCCTCACTACGGCACTTTGGAAGCATGGTCCACGGATGGTCGATCGCAGCGAAGAATTGGGCATTCCGTGGCCCAGGCTGATTCCGACTGACATAGGGGATCTCGTCGGTTTCCTGAATGAACCCCGGCATTGATAGATCAAGGGAATCCTCTGCCGCAGCCGCGATTTCTTACGCGTTCTTGACTCGATCGAGACTTCTGATTCTGACGTGTCCGATTCTCTGACGTGGACTGTTAATTAGGACAAGCCCGTGCGTGTCCGTACCCGGCGCGTTGCCTTAGCGGGGGAGTATTCCGAGTTCCATCTCATGGGCAGCCGTCCGGCGCGGGCTCGCAGGCATACGCCAGCGTATGTCGCGGGCCTCACTCGGCTGGCCGGATGCGAATTGCCTGTCCGCCGCCGGATACCAGATGGGCCTTGAGCGTCATCGTCCGATTGACCTTCTCCTGCCGCATCTCCGAGTGCGCCGGATTGTCGCCGGCATCGGGCGCGTCCGAATAAATCTCGGCGACAAAGTTTCCGGGCGGCAGAAACTCGAGCGGGATGTCGAGGTCCGCCGCGTGCGATCCGGTGATGCTGCCCACATACCACTCGGTGCCGTGGCGGCGGGCGATCGTGATGTAGTCGCCCACTTTGGCGTTCAGAACGCGCGTCTCATTCCATGACGCAGGGACCGCACGCAAAAACGCCAGTTCCTTCTGCCCGGCGTACGCCTCGGGGTCATCGGCAACCATCTCAAACGGGCTTTCGAACACCACGAAGAGCGCCGTTTGGTGCGAGCGCGTGCCCATCACCATTGGGAAGGTGTTGCGCGGAACGAATTCCGCGGGCGTCACGTTGCGGAACCCGCCAGGCGTGAAGTCCATGGGACCGGCCAGCATGCGCGTGAAGGCCAGCATGACGTTGTGGTCGGGCGTAATCCGCGCGCTCCACTTGTTATATTCGAGTCCCATCACGCTTTCGCGCGTTAGCACATTGGGGTAGGTGCGCCTCATTCCGTCGGGTTTATACGCGCCGTGGAAGTCCACCATGAGGTGATGGGTGGCCGCAGAGCGAGCGACGCGATGGTAGAACTCGACCATCCATTGATCGTCCCGATTCATGAAATCGATCTTGACGCCGGCCACGCCCCATTTTTCGTACAGCGGAAACGCCTCATCCATCTGCCGGTCCACGTCGCGCCAGTGCGACCACAGCCAGACCTTCACATGTTTCGATTTCGCGTAGGCCAGCAGTTCCGGCATGTTGATGTGCGGCTGCGGCTTGGTGATGTCGCTGCCGGATCCGTTCGGCCCACCGGCGAGCCGGGTCGCCCAGCCGCCATCGGGCAGAAAATACTCAAACCCCGCGCTGGCCGCGAA
>VFSW01015913.1_pt1 | contig 10303 bp, 13 predicted proteins | sample 5358111 | NCBI WGS metagenome assembly VFSW01 (sample SAMN11554181, study PRJNA540505) | mine drainage metagenome | isolation source: sediment from site ElyBrook_90M | place: USA: Ely Copper Mine, Vershire, VT | collected 2017
GCTCCAAAGGAAGAAAAGGAGGCTAGATGGCGCGCGGTTTGGGAATAGAATTGGAGACGAAGACGCTCCCTCACCTCACGTCGGCGGAGTTCGAGCAGGAAGTCCTAAAGTCGCAGGTCCCAGCGGTCGTCGACTTTTACGCGGACTGGTGCGGTCCGTGCAGGATGGTCTCCCCGATAATCGAGCAGCTCTCCAAGGAATACAACGGGAAGGTCAAGTTCGTGAAGTTGAACACGGACGACAACCCTGACGTCGCGATGAAGTACGGCATCATGAGCATCCCGACCATAATAGTCTTCAAGAACGGCCAGGTCGCGTCTACTGTGATCGGAGCCGGCCCGGCTTCGATGTACAAGCAGAAGATTGACGCTGTGCTAAAGGGCTAGAGCCGCAAAGCCCTGTTTTCAGGCCCTTTTCATTCGCCCAGGGTGTACTGCCTGTCGCCCTCTGCGCGCGTGCCTTCTTGTCCTATGCTGTCGAGCACGAACCTCCTCGAGGCTCCGCGCGGCCACGCGTCCGGGGCAATCTCGCCTGAATGGATCTTCTCGTACTCCTCTATCGAGAGTCTCTTCCTCGCATTCAGCCGCCGCATGAGGTCGAACGTCTTCGACACCTCCTTGAAGTCGTCGGGGACCACGTTGGCCTGTATGACCGCGTGGCTCCCGCTGCCGTAGCCGCAGAGGACCACCTTCTTCCTGCCGAGGTCCTCCTTGTCATTCTCGAACATGCTGTCGAGACCGACGAAGACCGATACCGAGTACGAGTTGCCCACGAGCTCGGGCGCGAGCACCGAGCTCCCCACGCGCCTCGCAAAGTCGTCGACGAACGCCTTGGAGTTCATGAACTTACGCCTGAAATCCCCGTAAGCCTCGCTCATGTAATAGGAAAGGTCGTCCATTCCCTCCCTCGAGGGCTCCTGGCCGATGGTGGCCACGACCTCCTTCCATCGGGGCAGCGACCTCCATTCGTGCATCAAGAGCGACGCATAAGCGCCGATGACCATCTTCTTGTGCGGGTTGTGGTAGATCGCTCTATCAATCCCGTCGATTGTGGCGTGTCCCTCGGAAGGCTTCCCCAACCCGGCCTTTACAGAAGCAGACTCGAAATTGAGCCATGCGAGCTTCATCTCGCTCAGGTACGACGCGTATGACCTGGCACCGTCGACGAGCGCGACCGTCCGCCCGCCTGGCTTCTTGAAGTCCCCCTTTTCGTTCCTCAGCGCAGACCCGAACGCCCCGGGGATGATCTCGAGCAGCCGGGGGTTGGTTGCGACCAAGATTGCCGCTGCGGCCGCTCCCTGCGTGGGCTCCTCCCTGCTCTTGAGATCGTACTTCGCAACGTCCGTTGCGACTATCAACGCATACTTCGATGTGTTCCAACCCGCGGCGAACCAAGCGCTCGTGTCCAGATAGCGCTCCATCCCGCTGACGCAGGCGAACTTCTGCTCGTAGCCGAGGACGTGGGAGAGGCTCCCGCTTCCGTAGACCTGCTCGAGCATCCCAACGACGTCGGAGACGAGCGCCCGGGAGCTGTCAAGCCCGCTCTCGGTCGGGGTGTCTATCCTGAAGATTTCCTTCGGCGAGATCTTGTAGGCCTCCATAAGGCGGTGGGCCGCGGTCGCCGCCATGCTCGACTGGTCCTCGTTCGGCGGAGGCACCGAGAATGCTTTGACCCCGACGCCCTCCGTGAAGTGCTTGGGCTCGCTCCCTCTTGCTGTCGCGAGCTCCGCGTTGTCGACGTAGTACTCCGGCGAGTAGACGTACAAGGCCTCTATTCCCACCTTTGTCATGGGTTACTCGGCGCGCTTTCCAGCCGAGTATTTATTGTGTTAGTTGCCACATGGGCTTTGGGCGATTGACGAAGGGGGGCGACAACGTTAATCTAGCCGAGCCGCACCTCTTTTTGGGGTTTGAGGATATGCTCCTTCATCCCGAGCGCGACGGAGATGGCCTATGCGCTCGGGCTGGGGGACCAGCTCTGCGGCGTGACGCACGAGTGCGACTATCCGCCCGAGGCGAGGGAGAAGCCTGTCGCCGTCAGATCACTCATCGACACCTCGAACCTCAGCCAGCGCTAGATAGACGACCGGGTCATGGCGAGTCTGGCGCACGGTCACGGTCTCTACACCATCGACAAGGCCATCCTCAGCGAGAACCCGCCCGACGTCGTGATCACCCAAGAGCTGTGCGATGTCTGCTCGGTCTCCCTACGCGACGTCCTCTCGACGATATCAGACCTCTCCAAAAGCTGCCGGGTCGTCTCGCTGAGACCAAGGGGGCTCGATGGCGTGCTGGACGACATCCTGACCGTCGGGGCTGCGTGCGGCGCGGAGCCGGCGGCTGAGGCGCTAGTCAGGTCGTTGGCGGCCAGAATCGAGAGAGTGAGGCAGGGGGCACGATCTCTCGCCCGTCCTAGGGTGTTCTGCGTGGAGTGGTACGACCCGGTCTTCGCTTCCGGTCACTGGGTCCCGGAGATGGTCGGAATCGCGGGCGGCGAGGACTCCCTCGGGCTGGCCGGGCAGGACTCTAGGAGGATATCCTGGGACAGGGTGGTTGCATTCGATCCCGAAGTAATCATCCTGATGCCGTGCGGCTTCGACGCCCAGCGGACCGTGGAGGACATCCCCCTCCTGTCGAAGAACGAAGGCTGGCGGTCGATCACCGCGGTCAAGAGGGGGGCGGTCTTCGCGACGAACGGCTCCGCCTATTACTCCCGTCCAGGTCCAAGGCTCGTGGAAGGCCTCGAGCTCATGGCCCGCATGATACATCCGGAGGCCTTCGGAAGCGAGACGCCTCCCGAGCGAGCCAAGAAGGTTAGCGTCCAGCTTCTCGAAAGACCACAGTAAGGCAAATATCGAAGGACCAAACCCTTCTCCTCAATGAAGCTAATGCTGAAGCACGAACTTCCGAGGAGGCTGAGGAGCGCGCAGGTCTACATCGAGTTCCTCAACGCCTCGCTATACCTCTCTGTGGACGGCCCCAAGGCCAGCATGATGGGGCGCATCGGCGGCCGGCAAGGCCTGCCGATCGCAATCAACGACCGGGAGTATTCCAGCTACAGAGCCTCTCACGACGTGGTCGGGGTCGTCGACCAGGACGAGGAGAGGGTCGTGCTCAAGACAGCGGAAGGGTACGAGGAAGAGTGGCTCCGTCCCAGGTGGGTCCTCAACGGCGTCAGGCGGGCGCGGCAGACCACCAGCTAGGCGTCAAGCAGAAAGAACCCAGACGAACGTACAGCGGCTATTCGGCGTCTTCCTCGATCGGGCCTTGGTCCTCGCCGTCGTCGGACGGCTCTTCGACGACTATCTCCTCTTCGACGACCTTCTCCCCCTTCTCGGTGAGCATCTCTTCAGTCGAGTACCAATGACTCTTCCCGTCGAGCGCCGCCATCTCGACCTCCGCGAAGCCTGCCAACGTCCTTCCAGTAAGGACGCCGAGCCGGTGCTTGCCCGCCGGGATCGAGGCCTTCTTCACTTCGACTCCGTCCTCTCCGAATATCGCCTCTCTCGCAGGGTCGCAGTTGACCTTCAGACCTTTCGTGGGCCTGACCTCCATTTAATCCGCCCCGGAATGTCCCAACAGTTCTTTATCAACGATTCGTCGCGCGCGGCTAGATGAACGAGCCGATTTCGGAGAGCAGCTTTCGGGTCTCGCTGAAGACCGACGAGGGGGTCAGAGGCTCTCTTCCCCTCGTTGCGAAGGATGCTCCTAACATTATCACCCCGGGGACGTCCGTGATGGGGTCGGGCGACAGCATCAACGCCACCCCCGCCTTGCGCAACGTCTTCGAGATGGAGTTCGGCCTCACCACCTGCCTCAGGCTGTCCCGCGTGCCGACGGCCGCCAGGCGCCCCGCCACCACTGTCCGCTCGCTCAGGATGCGGGTCGCGGAGCTTGCGCTAGACCTGAGAAGCTTAGCTCGACGATGGCTCTCGCTCACGATGAAGGACGGGTCGCGACTCCGGCTTAACCGGGAGGGAGTCAAAACGCGTTGGCCACAGACTCAAAAGAAGGGAACGACTTGGCTAAACCGGCGCGGCCGCAGCCGTCATCATCGACTTTCGCCGGCTCCTCGCCGAAAGCATCCCTCCAACGCCCAACGCCACAAGGATCACGAACGCCAGTCCCTGGTGCGCCATCACGAGCGAGTTGTCAGGGACGGCGAGTATCCTGAACCCGAGGGCGACCTGAGCGAAGGTCAGCAAGAACGCCACAGCGTAGACCAGCCTGGCTATCATCGAGCTCGGCGTGAGAAAGATGCTAGAGACGAGAAACGCCAGCAGCGCGATTCCGGCCACCCCGATCAACATGTGCGGGAATATCAGCATGCTTCCTGTCGGAGACCCGGATCCCGAGAGGGCAAACCCCAGGACTATCTGAATAACGAGCCCGGCAGCCCCTATGGCTCCGGCGAGCGTTTGGTTGTTCAAGCCTCGGTCCTTCGTCACCTGAACCAGGATTTAATACGTTTCCATGCCCCGAAGACTCCTTAACTACCATCACGGGCTTCGGAGAAGGCATGGTGAGGCTGTCCGAGGCTCAGGTCGAGCGCGCCCTCAAGCAGTTGAAGGGGTGGAAGCGGGAAGGAGACTTCATCACCAAGGCGTTCAAGTTCCAGACCTTCCTCGCCGGGATAAGGTTCGTCGACGAGGTGGCATTGATAGCCGAGGCGCAGGAGCACCACCCAGACATCAGGGTGGTCTGGACTACCGTGACCCTGAGCATCCAGACACACGACGAGGACGGAATCACAAAATGGGACGTCGGGCTCGCAAGAGAGATCGACAAGCACCTCCCATCCCGCAAGTAGCCGCCGCGCAGCCTCCTCCGGCCCGACAATTCTTATATACAACTCGAAGTTGTATACCCGCTACGGTGCATAGATAGAATGTCAACACAAGCCATCCCCGCCGTCACTTCGAGCGGGCAGCCGGTTCTGATTCTCAAGGAAGGAAGCAACCAGTCAAGAGGCAAGGAGGCCCAGCGGAACAACATCCAGGCGGCCAAGCTGGTCGCCGAGATCGTCAAGAGCTCCATAGGCCCTAGGGGCATGGACAAGATGCTCGTCGACTCGCTAGGCGACGTCACCATCACGAACGACGGAGCGACGATGCTGAAGGAGATTGACGTCCAGCACCCCGCCGCGAAGATGCTGGTGGAGGTAGCAAAGGCGACTGATAACGAGGTCGGCGACGGCACGACGTCGGCGGTCATCCTCGCGGGCGCCCTCCTCGAAAAGGCCGAGGTGCTCATCGACAAGGGAGTCCACCCAACCATCATCGTGGAGGGATACAACAAGGCCGCCGCAAAGGCGATAGAGTTCCTCAACGACCTCGCGGAGAAGGTGCCAGCCAACGGCAAGGAATGGCTCGTCAAGATCGCGCGCACCAGCATGCAGACGAAGCTCGTGTCGAGGGAGTCCCAGGAGCTGGCGGAGCTCATAGTCGGCGCGGTGTTACAGGTCGCGGAGAAGACCGACGGCGGCAGCTACAAGGTCGACCTCTACAACATCAAAGTAGAGAAGAAGCCCGGCGGCTCTCTGAGAGACACGGCGCTGATCAAGGGGATAGTGCTCGACAAGGAGGTCGTCCATGCGGGGATGCCCAAGAGGGTCGAGAAGGCGAAGATCGCTCTGGTCAACGCGGCCTTCGAGATAGAGAAGACCGAGTTCGACGCCAAGCTCAACATCAGCGACCCTAGCATGATGAAGAAGTTCCTCGACGAGGAGACGCGCATGCTCAAGGAGATGGCAGACAAGGTATCGTCGATCGGGGCGAACGTCCTGATCTGTCAAAAGGGGATGGACGACATAGCGCAGCACTACCTGGCAAAGGCAGGAGTCCTCGCAGTGAGGAGGGCGAAGGAGAGCGACCTGACCAAGCTCGCAAAGGCGACGGGCGCGAGGATCGCCAACAACTTCAACGACCTCTCTCCCAAGGACCTCGGGAACGCAGACCTGGTCGAGGAGAGGAAGGTCGAGCAGGACAAGTGGGTCTTCATCGAGGGCTGCAAGAACCCGAAGGCGGTGACGATTCTCATCAGGGGAGGGACCCAGAGGATAGTCGACGAGGCCGAGAGGTCTATGCACGACGCTCTGATGGTCTCGAAGGACGTGGTCGAGAAGCCAGCGATAGTGGCTGGGGGAGGAGCGCCCGAGGCAGAGGTCGCGGCCCTCGTCATGAAGTGGACCGACAAGCTAAACGGCAGGGAGCAGCTCGCGGCGCAAAAGTTCGCCGAAGCGCTCGAGACGATCCCGATCTGTCTCGCGACCAACGCAGGCCTTGACCCTATCGACACGATGACGGAGATCAGGGCGAAGCACGCCGACGGAGGCAAGTGGTTCGGCGTCGAGGCCAAGGAGGGGAAGGTCAAGGACATGTACAAGGAGAACGTGCTAGAGCCCCTCAGCGTCAAGGAGCAGATCGTAAAGTCGGCCACCGAGGCTGCCTGCATGATACTGCGAATCGACGACGTGATCGCGGCCGGCAAGTCGAAGGGTCCTTCGGGCCCACCGCCAGGCGGGATGGGCGGCGGCGAAGGCGAGTTCGACTAGGCGAGTTCGCGCAGACGCATCTTCGGGACGGGGAGGAACGCGAGGGCGTCCTCCTCTCTCGCGTTATTTCACTACTAGCTTGCCAGCGTACGCGAGCACGTCGAGCTGCGACCTCACCATCTCATCGCGCCTCAGCTTCGCCACGTCCACGAAACTGAGCTCGTCCCACGCGGCGTTGAAAGGCGCCGATTCCCTCTCCCCCGTGAATATGAAACCCAAGTCCCAGTGGTTCGCGGTGCCCGACGTATCGGCGAAGGTCATCGGTCCCTGGAGGGGATGGTTCCTGACCCCGAGCTGCTCGCGGAGGATCCGCCTCGCGGCGCCCTCGGGCGTCTCAAAGAGCATCAGGTGGGACGAGGGGAGCATCCACCCTGACGCGAACCGCTCCAGCCGCTTCTTGTCGAGGGCGCCTATGTGGTCCCACTCCGCGTTCTTGTTTATCCTGCCCATGAGGACGCTCCCTGGCTCGCCCTTCTTCGAGATGACGAGGAACGCCGAGATGCACATGCCGCCCTGAGGGATGGCGTTCATCCTCGGAGGGAGGGCGCCCTTGCTGAAGGCGGCGAACCTGCGCTCTGTCGTCACGGTTCTCCGGACTCCCTGGACCTCTTAAGCCTTGGGGGCCGGACCTGTCTCGGCGCGCTTCAGCCAGCCCAGCATTCCCAGCACGCTCAGCCGCAGTACGACGTTGACGTAACTCGGGAAGTCCGCCAGCGGGAAGCCCGTCTCGGCTGTGATGTTTCGCCTGGTCTCGTCCACGATCTGTTCGGGCGTCATGCGCATGTCGTTGAGCCTCCTGACGTCCTTGACCCATTGCTCGGTCTTCTCCTTCGTCCGGTCGATGACCAGGCCGGCGTCCTTCCTGACGCCATAGTGCGGGACGAGGAGCATCTTCGGGTCGGTCTGGCGCAGCACCTCTAGGCTCTGGACGAGCTTCACAGGGTCGAAGCTCGGAGGAGGGGTCGCCGGCAGCAACGTGGGGAACGAAGGGAACACCATCCCGACGGCGTCGGCCGAGAAGAGGAGGCGCTCTTCCTCGAAGAGGACTGATATCTGGTGGGGCGCGTGCCCAGGCGTGTGGAGCGTCGTGAGGCTGGCCCCTCCTAGGTCGATGTGGGACTCCTCCCCGACCGCGGTTATCCTCTCCTTGCCGATCGGAATGGGCTCCCCATACATCTTGATGAGCTTCTCCCCGAAGAAGCTCCTGGCGCTCTCCACCAGCTTCGTGGGGTCGACGAGGTGTGGCACCGCCCTCTCGTGGGCGATCACCTTGGCGCGCGGCATGTGCCTGAGGAGGTGCCCGGCAGCCCCCGCGTGGTCGAGGTGGACGTGCGTCGGGATGAGGTAGTCGACTCGCGACGGCTCGATCCCCAGCTGGCGCAGCCCTTGCATCACGTTCCCGTAGGAAGACGCGTAGCCGCAGTCGATGACGGCCGTCTTCCTCCCGCCCTTCACCACGTACACGGCGACCGTGTTGGGGTTCCCGAGGCCCACGGTGTCTATCATGAACGCTCTGTTCGTTATCTTTGAGGTGGCCATCTGCCCTCACCCGCCTCATCTTCATCCCTTTCTAAAGGTGGACAATAGGGCACCAGCGCCCAGTCCTGACCAACAGTAAATAGACGGGAGCGAGCTCGTCCCGGCGGTAGCACATAGTTGCAGGACCGCGACGTCGTCGTCATAGGAGGAGGCTCCACAGGATGCAGCATCCTCTACCATCTCGCCAAGATGGGGGTCAAGGACCCGCTTCTCATCGACAAGGCGCCGCAGCTGGCCGCGGGGCAGACCAGCAGGTCGACGGCGCTCGTACGGACCCACTACAGCACGGAGGTCTTGACGAGGATGGCCCTCCTGAGCTATCGCTTCTTCAAGGACTTTCGCCGGGAGCTGCCCGGGCGCACCGCCGGCTATGTCGAGACCGGGCTGCTTGTGGGCGCCGACGAGGCCTCCGTCGGGCCGCTCCTCCAGAACTCGGCGATGCACAAGAGCCTCGGGATCGACTCCAGGGTGATGAAGCCGGACGAGCTCGCGGCTTCCGGGATCGAGCCGATGCTCGACGCGAACGCTTTCTCTCTCTTCGCCTACGAGCCCAATGCCGGGTACGCAGAGCCGTCCACGACGGCAAGCTCCTTCGCGTCCGCTGCGGTCGCGCTCGGCGCAAAGGTCCTCAAAGGAGCGCGCGCCCACAAGATAGAGCGCGCTCCCTCCTCCAGCGCGGGCGGGTACTCGGTGGTGACGACAGAAGGATCCGTCCTCTGCAAGAACGTCGTGCTCGCGACCGGCGTGTGGTCGAGGCCGCTCTTCGCCGCCATGAACGTTGACCTCCCCATGAGGGTGTCGAGGCATCCCGTCGCCATCTTCGGCCGACCTTCCAGCTACCTCGGCACTAGGCCGGTGGTCTTCGACTTCCCCCGGTCGGCCTACTACAAGCCTGAAGGCAGCGAGCTCCTATTCGTCGGCAGCCTTGCGCACGAGCTGGACGCCTCGGGGCCGGACGCCGACCCAGACGCCTACGACGAGGGCGTCACCTACGAGGAGACCATCGATTTCTCAAGGTCAGTCGCCGCCGCCCTCCCCGCGATGGGCGCCGCCGGGACCTACCGGCAGGGGTATGCCGGCCTCTACGACAACACGCCGGACCTACATCCCGTCATCGACGAGCTCTCAGGCCACGGTTACCCCGGGATCTACTGCGTGGTGGGGCTGAGCGGGCACGGGTTCAAGCTCGCGCCAGAGTTCGGCCGAATTATTTCGTCGCTCGTGACACAGGGGCGCTTCGCGGACTACGACGTCTCCGTCTTTGGGTTGCGGAGGTTCGAGGAAGGGCGCCTCCTCGAAGGCAGATACGGCGTCTCGACGATCTTGTAAGATGCCCAAGCCGGCGGGCTCTGTCAAACCCTCGTCGCCTCAAAAGGTTCTTAACAGCAAGAAAATCCGCCGGTTCGGAAGCGGCTGATTTTGGCGAAGCGTAGAGTCCTGGTCTGCGACACGATGGACGTGGCTACTCTTGGGCTCACCGAAGACTTCGAGGTCGACTACGAGCCCAAGATCACCCGTGACGAACTGCTGGCTAGGGTCGAGGACTATGAAGTCCTCGTCGTCCGCAGTCGCACGAAGGTAGACGCGGCGGTGATCGCCCGCGCTACCCGCCTGAAGCTCATCGCGCGGCCTGGGAGTGGGGTCGACAACATCGACACGGTGGCTGCGGATGAGAGAGGCATCGAGGTAGTGAGCAGCCCGGAATCGCTCGTCGAGTCCGTCGCGGAGCACGTGCTGGGTCTGATGCTCGCCCTCGCGAGGAACACCCCCTCGGTGGACGCTTCGATGAAGGCGGGTCGATGGGATAAGGAACGCTTCGTCGGTGTCGAGCTGCGGGGGAAGACTCTGGGAATCGTGGGGATGGGGCGAATAGGCAGGCGGGTCGGCGAGATAGCCCGGGTGTTCGGGATGACTCTCTTGGGCTATGACGTAGTCGAGGTCCCCCAAGAGACCTTGGCTCCCCTAGACTGCAAGATGGTCGAACTCGACGCCCTCTTCGCGTCCTCCGACTTCATCACGCTCCATGTCCCGCTCACCGCCGAGACCAGGCACCTCGTCGACCATCGCAGGCTCTCGTTGATGAGGAAGAACGCCTTCATCGTCAATACCGCCCGCGGAGACGTGATAGACGAAGAAGCGCTGATCAAGGCTCTCGACGAGTGGGGGATCGGAGGAGCTGGCCTCGACGTCTTCGAGGGCGAGCCCCCGATCA
>VFSW01015914.1_pt1 | contig 10302 bp, 8 predicted proteins | sample 5358111 | NCBI WGS metagenome assembly VFSW01 (sample SAMN11554181, study PRJNA540505) | mine drainage metagenome | isolation source: sediment from site ElyBrook_90M | place: USA: Ely Copper Mine, Vershire, VT | collected 2017
GCCAACGGCCGTGGCGGGCCCGTGGGGGCGGCGTCGTGTTGGCCGGCCTGTTGCCTGACACCGCACACCCCGCCGCGGCACGCCGGCTGGCCGAGACCATTCTGGATGCGCTTCGCGCGTTCGACGAGGCGTCGGAAACCCACATCGCGACCAGCATCGGGATTGCGATCTGCCCTGACGATGCGACGGACCGTCAGTCGCTTCTTACCCACGCCGACACGGCGCTGTATCGCGCCAAGACCGAAGGGCGCAACACCTATCGCTTCTTTGAGGCGAAGATGGGCGCCGAGGTTCGCGACCGCCGCATGATCGAACACGATCTGCGCCTTGCGGTCTCGCGCGGCGAGTTGCGGCTGGCCTATCAGCCCCAGCAGGACGCCCGCAGCGGGGAGGTTACCGGCTTCGAATCATTGCTGCGCTGGAGGCACGCGACGCGCGGCGAGATTTCACCGTCCGTTTTCATCCCGATCGCCGAGGAGACAGGAACCATCCTGCAGATCGGAGACTGGGTGCTCAAGACGGCTTGCCGCGAGGCTGCGGCATGGACGCAACCGCTGAAGATCGCCGTCAACGTCTCGGCCGTGCAGCTTTATGATGCGCACTTCGTCCAGCAGCTGCACCAGATACTGCTCGATACCGGCCTGCCGCCGCGCCGTCTGGAGATCGAGATCACCGAGACGGCGCTTGTCCGCGATTTCAACCGGACCCTTTCGATGCTGCGCCAGATCAAGGCGCTTGGCGTCGGTATCGCGATGGACGATTTCGGCACCGGCTATTCATCGCTGTCCAATTTGCGGGCGTTTCCGTTCGACAGGATCAAGATCGACCGCTCCTTCATCAGGTCGGTCAATTCCAACGGCCAGGCGGCGACCATCGTGCGGGCGGTGTTGGGCCTTGGCCGCGGCCTTGGCCTGCCGGTGCTCGCCGAAGGTGTCGAGACCAGCGCCGAGTTGCAGTTCCTGCAGGACGAGATGTGCGACCAGGTGCAGGGCTATCTGCTCGGGCGTCCGGACCAGGTCGACAGCTTCCGCCATATCACGCACGGGGATGTGGCCTTCGACGCCAACGCCGATTCGGCCCCGCGGACAGCCAACAGCGCCTGAAGCGGGATGCGAAGACCGATACCGCGGCCACGGCTGCTCTGAACGCTCTCCTTGCAGAGCCCGGATGCGGGGGCGTCTTTCCTAATGTGTCGCCGGGGCGAACAGTGTGGTCAACTTCTTGACCATTTCTTCGGTATTGGCCTGCGCGTCCGGTTGCTGGGCGACGATTCTTCCATCCGCATCGAGGATTGAAATGATCGCAGAATGGTCGAAGCCGCCGCTTGCGTCGCGGCGGTAGCGCACGCCGAGGGCTGCGGCGAGCTCGCGCACCGCCTTGTCGTCGCCTTGATAGAGCGTCCAATGCGCGGGGTCGAGCCCGTGGTCCCTGGCATAGGCCTTTAAGCGCTCGGGCGTGTCGATGGCGGGGTCCAGCGAGAAGAACGCAAAATGAATGCCCTTCAGGGAGGCCTCTTTCGCCCGATCTTCGATGGCCACCATGTCGGCAACGATCATGGGGCAAATATCCTTGCAGCTGGTATAGCCCATGGCGACGACGACCGGCTCGCCGCGCAGCGATTCCAGCATCACGCGCTTGCCCTCCTGGTTGGTCCAGCCGGAAGTCAGATTATAGATCGAGGTGCCGGACAAAGGCTCCGAAGCCTTCATATGCGACATGTGGTCATGATCATGCGCGCTGACGCGCGCAGGCCACGACAAAAAGCTGATCGCGAAAGACAACAACAGGATTGCACCGCGCATCATTCATCTCCCTCGCACCGAAACCCGACATTCTGCATCGTGTAGTTCGCTTTCAGGCTCGAACGCAGCGCGTAGCGCATGAAAGCGGGATAATCCGTTGCATCGCTGACACCGATGCTGCCGCTGCCGCAAAATGCCGCGTCGTCCTTGCTGGACGTGTTGCGCTGTTCCGTGCCGGTCATGAAGCTCGAATAGTCAAGCGTCCACTCCCACACCAGGCCGACCAGGTCATGAACGCCATAGCCATTCGGTTCGCCGCGTCCGACGGCACCGAGACGCGCGGGATTGGGCTGGCCGAACCAGTCGAGCGATTGCTGCGCGATCTCGTTCTGTTTGCGTCCTCGATCCGCGAGCGCGTACTCCCACTGTTCGGTTGTCGGCAGTCGCAGGCCCTGCGCCTCGCAATAGGCCTCGGCTGCGAACCACGACACATTTGTCACGGGCTCGGCCGCTGCATCTGCGTCGGGCAGCTTCAGATCCGAGCGCCACTTGGCGAGATATTGGTGATCGGCAAACAAGGTCTTGATGCGCGACCTGCGCCATTCGGGATGATGGCGCACGAAGTCGAGAAATTGACCGTTGGTCACCGGAACGGCGTCGAGGCGGAACGCGGCTATCCGTAACGGGGCGGCCGCGACGCGGGCCTTGCCTTTTCCCGGGCTTTCCTGAAAGAACGGGACGAAATCGCCTGCGGGCAATCGCACCATCGGCGTGGGCTGCGCCATGGCCGCGACCGCGGTCACGCCCACAATGGCCGCGGCGATCGTCCACGCTTTCGCGTATAGCCTAGTTTTTCGTGACACGGTTCGCCTGCACGTCGGCGGGGCGCACTTCGAGGCCGGAATTGCCCCATTTGTTGTAGACGTAGGTCATGACGTTGGCGATGTCCTCGTCCGGCAGCTCCCATGCCGGCATGACGCCATTGAACGTCGCGCCGTTGACGGTCAACTTGCCTTCGAGCCCGCCGGTGACGGTCTTGATGGCGCGAGTCTTGTCGGCATTGAGGTAGTCCGACTTCGCCAGCGGCGGAAACGCGTTCGCGATACCCTCGCCATTGGCCTGATGGCAGGCCTGACAATTGTTGACGAAAACGGCCTCACCGGCCTTGATCCGTTCCGCCTTGTCCTTTGCGGCCGGCGGCGCCTTCGATGGCTGTTCGGCGACGCGTGCGCCGACGCCGTCCGGCATATAGACTTCGTCGCTGGTCTTGCCGGAATAGATCGTCTTGTTTTCCTCGCCGTTGACCTTCAGTTGCGCCAGAGCGCCGCGATTGAAGGCGCGGCTGAGCGAATGATCGACCACGATGAACGTGCCGGGTACGCTGATCTTGAAGTCGGCGATCACCGAACCACCGGCTGGAATCATGGTGGTCTGCACGTCGTGGGTGGGCGTGCTCATGTTGCCTTCCGCCCAGACCGTATCGAAGATTTCGCCGATGACGTGGAACGAGGACGTCAGGTTCGGGCCACCGTCGCCGACGAAGAGACGCACGTTCTCGCCGACATTTGCCGTCAATGCCTGGTCGCCGGTCGTCGAGCCGACCGATCCGTTGAAGACCACGTATTCCGGCTTCTCGTCGATGGCCTTCGCCATACTGAACGGTTGGAGGCCTTTTTCGCCATTGGCGCCCTTGGTGTAGAAATCCCCCTGCATGACGTAGAATTCGCGATCCACCTTGGGCAGGCCTTCCTTCGGCTCGACCAGGATGAGACCATACATGCCGTTGGCGACATGCATGGCGACGGGCGCCGTGGCGCAGTGGTAAACAAACAGTCCGGGGTTCAGGGTCTTGAACGAAAACACCGAGGTGTGACCCGGCGCGGTCAGTGAAGCCGCGGCGCCGCCGCCCGGGCCGTTGACCGCGTGAAGATCGATGTTGTGCGGCATCTTGTTGGCGGGATGATTTTCGAGGTGCATCTCGACCAGGTCGCCCTCGCGAACCCTGATGAATTTGCCGGGCACTTTGCCGCCGAAGGTCCAGAACGTGTAGGCGACGCCATCCGCCAGGCGTCCCTCGACCTCCTTGACTTCCAGATGCACGACGACCTTGGTGGCGTGATCGCGGTGTATGGACGGCGGCACCGCAGGCGCGTCGGTCAGGATGGCCTCTTCGCTGCCGACAACTTCCGCCCGCGCGTTCTCGTCGCGGCTTGCGCTCCATGCGGGCACGGTCAGGAGTACGGATGCCGCGGCAATAACGGCGGCCTTCGATGCGGTTTTCATGTTTTAGGTCCCGATGCACAGGGGTGGCAATTGAGTCCAGCAAGCCCGGTTCGGGCCTAAATGCTCGCTTGAAAGTAGAGCCAGGTTTTCCGCGCATATCCTTGCGGTAGCGCAAACAATTGCCGATTTTCGCGAAGGGTCCGTCGAAGCCCGATCCCGTCGGGGCAGCGGCGATGCCGAGGGGAGGTTCGGCCCTCTGTCAAACCCGGCGTTGAGCCGATACGATGCGTGAGCGGAAACTTCGGACAGGAGATTCCGGCCGGCCAGACAGCGACATCGGGTTCGCTGCCATTTCCAGCAAGGATAAATCGCGCGCCAATGACGATGGACCGCTCCGCCACCGAGGTCGCTGCCATCACTACCGTTCCCGACGATCTGCCGCCTTCGGCGCGGCACGGCATCTTTCTCTATCTCGGTATCCTGATCGTTCTTCTGGCCTTCGGCGGGCCGTCGGGAGGTCTGATCGACATTCCGATCAGCTTTTTTCTCAAGAACAGGCTGCATCTGGAAGCGAATCAGGTCGCGCACTTCCGCCTCATCGCGGCGGTCCCGCTCTATCTGTCCTTTGTGTTCGGATTCATCCGCGACATGTGGAATCCGCTGGGGATGAGAGATCGCGGATTCATGCTGCTGTTCGGCGCCATCTGCGCGCTTCTCTATCTCGGCTTTGCCCTGGCGCCGATGACTTATTCGACGCTCCTCATCGCGGTGATCGTGCTGACGACCTCGTTCCTGTTTGTCGCCAGCGCCCAGAACGGGCTGACATCGACGATCGGCCAGCAGCACGCGATGACCGGCCAGATCAGCGCGGCGTGGAATGTGTTCGTGTCGATCCCGACCGTCGCGGCGCTCTTGATCGGCGGAATGCTTTCTGGCCTGCTCGAAGACCACAACGCCGATACTGCCGCCCGCATCCTGTTTCTCGTGGGCGCCGCGATCATGACCGCAGTCGCCCTTTTTGCCCTGTGGAAGCCGAAGGACGTGTTCGACCATGTCCACGCCGAACGCGCGCCCGATCTGCACCCGGTCAACGACATCAAGAGGCTGTTCCGGCACCGGCGCATCTATCCGGCGCTATTGATCTGGCTGTTGTGGAATTTCGCGCCCGGCTCGGCGACGCCGCTGCAGTATCATCTCCAGAACACGCTGCATGCCACCGACGCCCAATGGGGCCAGTGGAACGCGATCTTTGCAGCCTCCTTCATTCCGACCTTCATCGTGTACGGATTTCTTTGCCGTCACTTTCCCCTGAAAACACTGTTGTGGTGGGGAACGATCATCGCCGTTCCGCAAATGGTGCCCTTGCTCTTCATTGATTCGGTGGCGGGCGCCCTGGTCGCGGCGGTACCGATCGGCCTGATGGGTGGCGTTGCCACCGGAGCCTATATGGATCTGATCATGCGCTCCTGCCCGAGGGGATTGCAGGGAACCATGCTGATGATGTCGAGCAGCCTTTTTTTCGTGGTCTCGCGATTCGGCGATATTCTCGGCACGACGCTGTATGATCGCTACGGGAGCTTCACCGTTTGCGTCATCGCGATCACGGTCGTCTACGCGCTGATTCTCCCGGTCCTGCTGCTGGTGCCCAAACCCCTGATCGCCACCGCCGACGGGCAGGCGCCCGAAAGCATGAGCGAGGCGTAACGCAGTCGTTTGTCTGTCGTAATCCGGGCCGATAGTTTGTAAAGAAGGGCGATCGGTCTGGGTGTCGGTCCGGTTTCCCCGGCGCTGGCCTCCCGCCGGCAAGTCACTCTCTTCATTGGACGGTCCATCACGTGAGCGAAGATTCAACGCTGCCCTCCGGCGACGCGCGGCAGACCCCGCAGGGCAAACTGCCGGTTCTGGCCCTGTCGGCGCTCGGCATCGTGTTCGGGGATATCGGAACCAGTCCGCTCTATACTTTCAAGACCGTGCTTGGCACCGCCGAAGTCCCTTCCGATCCCGCCACGATCCTGGGCGCGCTCTCGCTCGTGCTGTGGACGCTCTTCGTCATCACCACCATCAAGTATGTTTCGTTCGCCATGCGCGTCGACAATGACGGCGAGGGCGGCATCCTCGCCCTGATGGCATTGCTGGGCGTGAAGAAGCAGAACCGGCCGACCATCGTGGCCGTCGGCCTGTTCGGGGCGGCGCTGATCTACGGCGACGGCGCGATCACGCCCGCGATCTCGGTGCTGTCGGCGCTGGAGGGACTGAACATGGCGACGCCGGCTTTGCAGCCCTATGTGGTGCCCGCCGCGGTCGCGATCCTGGTCGCGCTGTTTGCGATCCAGTCACAGGGAACGGCCGCCATCGGCCACTTGTTCGGCCCGGTGATGCTGGTCTGGTTCGCAGCCATGGCCGCGATGGGAATGTCGGGCATCGTGCAGCACCCGACGGTGTTTGCCGCGCTCAATCCCGGCTACGGCCTGTCTTATTTGTTCTCGCACGGACTGACCGGTTTTCTGGTGCTGGGCGCGGTGTTTCTGTGCGTCACCGGCGCCGAGGCGCTGTACGCCGACATGGGCCATTTCGGTAGCCGGCCGATCAAACTGGCCTGGTTCGCGATCGTGTTTCCGAGTCTGATCCTGAATTATGCCGGGCAGGCGGCGCTCGTGCTCGAAGGCGCGCCGACGGACGGCAATATTTTCTTCCGGCTCTGTCCGCAAATTCTGCTGATCCCGCTGATCGTGCTCGCCACCGTCGCCACCATCATCGCCAGCCAGTCGATCATCACCGGCGCGTTCTCGATGACGCGGCAGGCGATCCAGCTCGGCTGGCTGCCGAGACTCCTGATCAAGCAGACCTCCTCGGAAGGCTACGGTCAGATCTACGTCGGCGTCGTCAATTGGCTGTTGATGACCGTGACCGTCGGCCTGACCATCGCGTTCGGCAAATCCGACAATCTGGCGGCGGCCTATGGCATCGCCGTTTCGGCTACGATGCTGATGACATCGGCGCTGCTGTTCATTGCGATGCGCGAGATCTGGGGCTGGAACGTGCTCGCCGCAGGCTCCGTCGCGACCTGCTTTCTCGTCGTCGACAGCGCCTTCTTCCTCGCCAACCTCACCAAGATCGCCGAAGGCGGATATGTGCCCCTGATGCTGGCCGTCACCGTCTACGGCGTGATGTGGATCTGGCATCGCGGCGCGGCCGCGATTTCGCTGCGCATGCACGAGGCGCTGATTCCGGTGTCGGATTTCATGGCCGGTCTTGCCGCCAGGAATGTGCCGCGGGTTCCCGGCACGGCCGTGTTCCTGACCCGGACCGAGCGCGACACGCCGCCGGTGATGGTCTGGCACGTCCGCCATAACCGCGCCCTGCATGAACATGTCTTCGTACTGCGCGTCGAAATCCAGTCGGTGCCGTGGGTGTCATCCGGGAACCGCATGACGATCCGGCAGGTCGCGCCGAATTTCTGGCGCGCGGAGGCGCATTTCGGTTTCATGGAGCGTCCCCACATTCCGGAACTGCTCGCCGCCAGCAAATCGCTGGGCTGCACCGTGGATCTCAACGACGTCACTTACTACGTCGGCCATGAGACGGTGGTCGGCCGCGAGGATGGTCTGGGATTGCCGGCCTGGCAGGAGCGGTTCTTCGCCGTAATGGAGCGCAACGCCGTCCACGTCAGCGATTTCTTCAGTCTCCCCAACGATCAGGTGGTTGAGATCGGGCGGCAGGTTTCGATCTAGAGAAGCACCACGACCCGCTCGCGCTGCGTTTGCCAGCGCCGTATCGCATTTCTACGGTCTCGTTCCCTTGGCAACACAGGAGCCTGCTGCGCATTTCAGGTTCGACGTGGCAACGAAGGGGCTGCCCTTGTTCGGCGATGTGATCGGCGGCCTGGTCGCGCCGCCGGCCGGACCTGGGGTCGTCGTGCCCCCGATCGAGCCCTGCTTCGTGATCCCGCTTGGAGGTTTCATCACGACGGCGGTTGGAGGCGGTGTCTTCGCGCCGCCGATCACGGGACCCGGCTTCGCCGCGCCGCCAACCATGCTTGGCTTCATCTTGGTCGCTCCGCCGACCGCGGTTTGGGCGGAGGAGGAATGAGTGAAGCCGATCGCGAGCGCGCCAGGGAGCACACCAAGCAGGATCGCCGCGGCTATCGCTCCGTTCTTCATGGAGACGCATCCTTTGTGTCGCGCCGCCAACCCGGAGGTCGGTGCGGCAGGCATGATTGCCTTGCCCGCATGGTCGCGCCATATGGGTCGCAGGTCATGCGGTGTCGGCCGTCACTTTAGCCAGACTTGTGGAGATTTGCGACAGGTCCGGAGCTTTCCCGGCGGGCCGGTAGATCCAACGCACGCGCTGACCGTGAAATCAGGGGCGGCGCGTGAGGTGGATAATTCGGCCAAATCAGAGGAATTTCTCTGATTTTGGCTATTTTAAGTGCATCGAATCGCAACCGCGAACAGCGGTTCCCGGAACGCCTGCCGGATTCTAGGCTGGCTTCTTCGCATAGACCATGCACCAGCCCTGTGGCGAAATGGTTCCATCGACGGATTTGCAGGAGGAGGGGGCTTCAAACAGCGCGCAATTCTCACAGCGCTGCTCGCCCTTCGGTGTGTCCTGATATTTCACCGCCTTTTGCGGCGCCTTCGCCGCCTGCGCGGGCGTTGATGCGCCGACGATGGCCGCTACGCCGGTGACTGCCCCGGCCGCTCCGGCCGCTACAGCCAATACCCTACGCCGGGAAATTCCGCTTGTTTCTGTCATGGCACGCTATCCTTGCTTTGATGATGAATAGAGAAACCATGGCTGGTTTCGCATCGCACCACATTGATCTGGAGCAACCGGATTTTGCGACGGTCGGTCGCGGGATCGTTGCAACGCGCACGATCCCGCGAAGGGGTCATTCCAGATTGCTGAGATACGCCGCCACCGCCCTGATCTGTGCTTCGGTCAGGTTATGCGCGATCGGCTCCATGATGGCCGAAGTGTCCGGGTTGGCCTTGTCCTGGCCCCGCTCCTTGTCCCAGTTTGTCAGCTTCCTGAAGATGTAGTCACTGAGTTGCCCCGCGAGGCGAGGAAATACTTCGCGGCCCTTGGCGTCAGGCCCATGACAGGAGGCGCATGGCGGAATGTCGGATTTGGCAATGCCTTCCTCGTAGATCTTCTTGCCCTCGGCTGCGTTTCCCCCTGGCCCCCCGCCCAGCGGCTTGGGATTGAGGTCCTTGAAATACTCGGTCAGACCCTTCAGCATTGGCGGGCTCAGCACGTGCGCCACGTTGAACATCACCGGGTTGTTGCGCCTGCGTTCGATGAAGGCCTGCAGCTGATTCTTGATATATTCGGGCTGCTGTCCGGCAAGCCGCGGCATCGGAACCGATCCGCGAAAGCCCTGCCCGGAAAGCCCGTGGCAGGTCTTGCAATAATCCGTCTTGGCCTTAAGCTCTGTCGGCGAAATCTCGGTCGTACCCTTGTTCTTGTCCTGCGCCTGCGCCGCAGCAGACACTGTTGTGACAATGGCCGCTGCCAACATTGCAGCCAATATTATCGATGGAATGCGCATAAGACCGCCCGCCCTTTTGATGATCGCTACGTTACGCTGTGGCGGGTAGTTCGATCCAGTTCAATTTTTCCGGATCGATTTGACTCAGATCAAATCGATTCCGGCGAATCCGGCTTACAAAGCCCGCTTGCGGGCAGAAGATGGGGGATAACTGTCTGAATCGCCCGGTTTTATTGAGTCGGCGTGCGGCGAAATATCATATTTCGACGAGCGTCGATCTGTTGCGTTTGCAACGACTGTTGCCAAAATATCTCGCTTTCCTGAAATCTGATTCGCCGGCAGCTATTGCCTTGGCCATGCGTCCGACTCATGGACTATCGTTGTTGCCGTAAGTCGGTTTCGATTCAGGATTCGTGCGTCGGCACGGAGCGCTGTAAACAACGGGATAGCGCGCAATGCGGGGCGATGGCGGTCGTATCACTCGACCCTTCAGTAACTTCAGAGTATTCGCAGCGGTCGCGTGTGTCGTCGTTGCGGCTGGCTTCCTGACGATTGGCTTTGCCCCGCCGGCGCAAGCGCTTCCGAGCTTCGCGCGGCAGACCGGGCAGCCCTGCGGCACCTGCCACACCGATTTTCCGGCGCTTACCCCTTACGGCCGAAGGTTCAAGCTGCTCGGTTATACCACCGGCGGCGGTGAATTCCGCACGACGCCGTTCTCGTCCCAGGCCGGACGGGATGCGCGCGCCGAATACGAAAAGATGCTGGGCTACGTGAAGGCGCTGCCTTCGTCGACAAAGAGCGAGGACGACAAGGACTACGTCCCGCCGATCTCGATGATGGCCATCG
>VFSW01015915.1_pt1 | contig 10302 bp, 8 predicted proteins | sample 5358111 | NCBI WGS metagenome assembly VFSW01 (sample SAMN11554181, study PRJNA540505) | mine drainage metagenome | isolation source: sediment from site ElyBrook_90M | place: USA: Ely Copper Mine, Vershire, VT | collected 2017
CCCCCCCCCCCCCACCCCCCTCCGCCCCGCCGCTGCCCTTCGCCTGCATCGGCCGCTACGCGCCCGACGGCGCGCCGACGGTGTATTACTTGACCGCGGGCGATCGGGTGTACGACGTACGGGTGGGCGACACCCTCGACAACACCTACAAGGTGCAGGGAGTGCGCGCCGATCGATTGCTGTTCACCTACCTGCCGCTGCAGATCGAGCAGAGCCTGTCCGTGGGGGACGCACCGTGAGGGGACTCTGCGCCCGCCGGCTGAGCGCACTCGGATTGCTCGCCGTGCTGGCCGGCTGCGCCGCCGCGAGCCTGCACCGCGAGGGGCTCGCCGACATCGACAGCGGCCGTTACGAGGAAGGGGTGGCGCGGCTCGCCGCCGCAGTGGAGCGCGATCCGAACAACCTCGCCTATCGACTCGACCTGACGGCACGCCGCGACGCGGCGATCCAGAAGCTGATCGCCATGGCGGACGCCGCGCGCGCCGCCGGTCAGCTCAACGTCGCCGCCGACACCTATCACCGGGTGCTCTTCCTGCAGAGCGGCAACCAGCGCGCGCAGCGCGGCTTGGAGGGCGTCGAGGCCGACCGCCGGCACGCCGGGCAAGTCGCCGAGGCCGCCCGCGATTTCCAGCGCAAGGATTACGACGCGGCCGAAGCGCGGCTGCGCCAGGTGCTCTCCGAGGACGCCGGATTCGCCCCGGCGAACGATCTGCAGGCGCGCATCACGGCCGCTCGCGGCCCGGTCACCGTCGCCCCGCAGTTGAAGACCCGCAGCAACTCCAAGGTGACGCTGCAGTTCCGCGACGCGCCGACCAAGATGGTGTTCGAGGTATTGGCACGCCAGACCGGCATCAACTTCATCCTCGACAAGGACGTGAAAAGCGACGGCAAGACCACGATCTTCGTGCAGGACGTTCCCATCGACGAGGCCATCGACCTGGTGATCAACCAGAACTCCCTCGCCCGTCAGGTGCTCGCGTCGAACATGGTGCTCATCTATCCGAACACTCCGGCCAAACAGAAGGACTACGAACAGCAGATCGTGCACACATTCTATCTCACCAACGCCGCGCCGAAGGACATCGAGGGCCTGCTGAAATCCATGCTCGGCGCCAAGGCGTTGTTCATCGACGAGCGCACCAACGTCGTGGTGATGCGCGACTCGCCGGACCTGATCCGCATGGCGGAGAAGCTGGTCGCATCGGTCGACGTGCCCGACCCGGAGGTGCTGATCGAGGTCGAGGTACTGGAGATCGCCCGCAGCAAGCTGCTCACGCTCGGCATCGACTATCCGGCCGCCGTGACCGTCACGCCGGGTCCGACCGGCGCGGCGGCGACATTGAACGCCAACACGGGCGGCCTCGTCGTGGCCGACCTTCAGCATCAGAACGCCTCCACCGTCGGCCTCTCCGGCGTGAGCGCGACCCTCAACGCCACGCAGCAACTCACCGACACCAACACCCTGGCCAGCCCGCGAATCCGCGCGCGTAACAAGGAGAAGGCGAAGATCCTCATCGGCAGCCGCGTGCCTGTGATCACCAACAGCGTCACCCCCACGGCGACCAGCGCGGTGGTCACGGGCACCGTGCAGTATCTGGACGTCGGCCTGACACTCGAGGTGCAGCCCACCATCCATCTCGACGGCGACGTCGCGATCAAGGTCGGCCTCGAGGTCAGCTCGATCCTCAATCAGGTGACCACACAATCCGGCACCATCGCCTACACCATCGGCACGCGCAATGCCAACACGGTGCTGCGGCTGCGGGACGGCGAGACGCAGATCCTCGCCGGCCTGATCCAGGATTCGGACACGCGCGGTGCGCTCGGCATTCCGGGATTCAGCCAGATTCCCGTGATCGGCCGGCTGTTCGGCACGCACAACAGCGACCTCGAGAAGAGCGAGATCGTGCTGTCGATCACCCCGCGGGTGATCCGCACGCAGACGCAGGCCTCGAGCGACGCCACCGAGTTCTGGTACGGCACCGAGACCCGCACGCGCAGCACACCGTTTCGAGTCGCGAGCGCCGATGCGCCGGGCGCCGCGGCGCCGATCCCGCCGGGTGTGGTCGGCACCGCCGGCGCGACGGCGGTGACCGCGGCTCCCGCGCCGGCGCCGCGGGGACCGGCCGCCGGGACACCGGCCGCGGTCGCAGCCGCGCAGCGCCCGCCGGCGACGGCGGCCGCCGCCGCCGGGCCGGCGCCGCATCCGGTGGTCACGCTCGACGGCCCTGCCGAGGTCTCGGTGGGTCAGGAGTTCGACGTGACCGTGCGGTTGTCGAGCGACGTCGGCATGCCGCGGCTGCGCGGCCAAGTGCGATTCGACGGCGCGGCCCTGCAACTGCTAAGCGCCGCCGCCGGCGACATGGTGCCGGCCAGCGCCGGCAGCCCGAACGTCGACGCGAAGAACGGCGGCGCGCAACTCGACGTCGTTTCCACCGAGGACCCGGTGCAGGGCAACGGCAGTCTGATGCTGCTGCACTTCAAGGCGCTGGCACCTCGCGCCCCGAGTGTGCTGTCCGCCCAGGTTTCGGCGGTCGGCAGCTCCGGAGCGAGCGCGGCGAACGCCGCGGCGCCGCCCCTCAACCTGGTGATCAGGCCATGACCCGGGCACATGGCCGACGCGGATTCACGCTGGTCGAGGTGCTGGTGACCCTCGCCATCGTCGGCCTGCTCGCCACTGCAGCCATGCCGCTCGCCCAACTCACCGCGCAGCGCGAGCGCGAGGCGGAGCTGCACCGGGTGCTGCGCACCCTGCGCCGCGCCATCGACGAGTACAAGGAAGCCGCCGACGCCGGACGCATCAAGACCGCGCCCGGGGACTCGGGATATCCGCCGACCCTGCAGATCCTCGTGGATGGGGTCGAGGACGCCCAGAGCGAGGACAAGTCGATGATGTATTTCCTGCGCAGACTGCCGCGCGACCCGCTCGCCGCGGACGCGCAGGCCGCCCCGGCGGACACCTGGGGGCTGCGCAGCTACAAGAGTCCGCCCACGGATCCGCAGCCCGGCGACGATGTGTTCGACGTGTATTCCCGCGCCGCCGGCAACGGTTTGAACGGAGTGCCGTACCATGATTGGTAGCGGCGCCGGCCGCGGCTTTACGCTCATCGAGCTGCTGGTGGTGATGAGCATCATCGGCGTGCTGCTCTCCATCGGCGTACCGCGCTACTTCCATTCCCTGGAGCGCGCCAAGGAGACCGTGCTGCGCAGCGATCTGTCGGTGTTCCGCGAGGCGATCGACCGCCATTACGCCGACGTCGGGCAATATCCCGACACCCTGGCCGCCCTGGTCGACAGGCATTACCTGCGGTCCGTACCGGCGGATCCGTTCACCAAGACGGCCGAAAGCTGGGTCACCGTGGCCTCCGACGATCCGGATCATCCCGGCGTGCGCGATGTGCACAGCGGTTCGCCGGACAGCGCCTCCGATGGCACGCCGTTCGTGAGCTGGTGAGCCCATGACGAGTCATCCTTGCGCCGGCTTCACCTACATCGGGCTGCTGGTGGCGGTGTCCCTCCTCGGCATCGGGCTCGCCGCCGCCGGCACGGTGTGGCGCACGGTCGGGCAGCGCGAACGCGAGGCGCAGCTGCTGTTCGTCGGCGAGGAGTTCCGCCACGCCATCGCCTCGTATTACCGTGCGGGCGGCGCGCGTCAGTACCCGCAGTCGCTTGCCGATCTGCTGAGCGACGAGCGCACGCCGCGTCCGCTGCACCACCTACGCCGCATCTACGTCGATCCGATCACGGGCGCCGCCGACTGGACCCTGATCGGCAACGCCGCGCTCGGCATCACGGGGGTTGCGAGCAGTTCGCAGGCGCAGCCCTTGAAGCAGGACAACTTCCCGCTGACCGAGGGCGATTTCGTCCACGCCGGCTGCTACTGCGAGTGGCAATTCGTCTACATGCCGAGAAACGGCCGCAGCCGGGGCACCGGCGCGCCGGCGCCGGCGTCGAATCAAGGAGGATGAGGACGCCCATGATCAAGGAAACCACAGGCCCGTCGACCGAGCGTACCGACCTCGCCGGAGCCGTCACCCACGGAGACCGGCAATACTCCATCGAGCGCGCCAAGCGCGAATGGGAATGTACCGTCGATGCCCTGCTCTCGCTGGTATGCATGCTCGATGCCGACGGCTCGATCGTTCGCGCCAACCGTGCGGTCGAATCGTGGGGCCTGGGGCCGGTGAGCGCGGCGCTCGGGCGCAGCGTGCACGATCTGCTGCATCCGCATTGCGGCCTGCCGGACTGCGCGGTCGAGCGTGCGGTATTCGCACTACGCGCCACGAACGGCAGCGAAACATCCCGCGAGGTGGAGATCGACGACCCGCGCAGCGATCGCGTGCTGCACTTCACGACGTCCTGCATCCGGACGAACACCCGCGCCGACGCGCCGGTCGAAGGCCGCAGCGTCCTGGTCGTACGCGACATCACCGCCCTGCGTCGCGCCCAGCGCGCCCTGCAGAAGGCCAACGTGGACCTCGAGCTGCGGGTGCAACAGCGCACGCAACGATTGGCCGCGGTCAACCGCGACCTTCGCAACGAGATCGCCCGGCGCGAACAGGCCGAGCAGGAATTGCGCGCCTCGCGCAACGACCTGGCGCAGCTGACCGAACGGCTCATTCATGCGCAGGAGATCGAGCAGCGCCGCATCGCCATCGAGCTGCACGACTCCGTCGGCCAGTCGATGAGCGCCGTGAAATACACGCTCGAGCGGGCGCAGCTGATCCTGGGGCGGCCGGAGCTCGGCGACCTCGAGGAGATTCTCTCGCTCGCCATCAAGCGGATTCACGATACCGCCGAGGACATTCGCGCCATCTCGATGGACCTGCGGCCGCGCGTGCTCGACGATCTGGGGGCGGCGTCCGCGATTGCGTGGCTGTGCCGCGAATTCACGGAGATCTACCCCAACATCGCGACCCACATCGACATCGGCCCGAGCAACGAGGAGGTGCCGTCGCGCATCGCCACGCATCTGTACCGTTGCGTCGAGGAATTGATCAACAACATCGCCAAGCACGCGCACGCGAGCAATCTGTGGCTCACGCTGCGGCGGGCCAGCCGGTCCCTCACCCTGGAGGTTCGCGACGACGGCGTCGGCACGGCCTATTCGATCGCCCGACACGACAAGCACCAGGGCATGGGCCTGCGCAATTTGCGCGAGCGGGCGGAGATGACGGCGGGCGTGTTCTCGTACACCTCCGCGCCGGGACAGGGAACCACGGCACGCATCGTCTGGAATCTTGGCGTGCGGGACCAAGAGACGCCGGAGAACTCCCATGGCGCGAGGTAGCAGGGGTGGATAGCCTGGTGGCACCGCGCGGACCGGCGCGCGTCGTGTTGGTCGAGCCGCATCCGTTATTGCGCGCGGGTCTGAAGGCGTTGATGCTGCGCCAGGCGGCGGTTCAGGTCGTGGGCGATTTCGGCGGAGCGGCGGACGACCTGGGCACCATGCTGGCGCTCGAGCCCGACGTGGTCCTCACCGAGCTCGCGCTCGCAGGCCGGCCGGGCGTGGAACTGCTCGCCGAGGTCCACCGGCTCTGTCCGGGGGCGCGCAAGCTGGTGCTCACCGACAACGACAGCGTGCAATACATCCGCGCCGCCCTGCGCGCCGGGGCCGACGGCTACGTGTCGAAGGATGCGAGCAGCTCCGAGTTGATGGATGCGATCCGGGTGCTCGTCACCTTCGGCGAGCGCTTCCTCTGCAACCGCACGGTCGCCAAGATCTTGACGAACCGCGAAGGGCAGGACCTGGAGCACCGTGTGCAGGCACCGGACAGTGGCGGCGTCACGCGCCGCGAGCGCGAGGTAATGGTGCGCATCGCCAGCGGTGAGTCCAACAAGGCCATGGCTCGCTCTCTCGGGCTCAGCCCGAAGACCGTCGAGAAGCATCGCGCCAACCTGATGCGCAAGCTGCGGCTGCACAACGCCGCGGCCATCACCCTGTACGTCATGCAGCACGGACTGGCGAACGCCGCCGCTGATCCCGGGCGCCGCCGTCAGGCGCCCCCCGAGGAGGCGCGGATCGACTCCTGACCCGGGGCGCCGCCACGAGTTCAGAAGGCGTAGCTCAGCACGACCTTGTAGAGCCGCCGCGAGATGAGCTGGTTGCCGGTCACCTCGTCGTACAGGGAAAAGCCCGCCTCGGCGTACAGGTGCACGCGCGAGAAATCCACCTCGAGCCCGGGCGCCGCGATCAAGCGCCGGTAGCCCGTGTTGGCCGGGTCACCGAGCGCGCCGCCGTCGTGCGCGCGGTAATCGGCGGTCGCCTGCAGCACGGGCGTGACCCTCGCGGCGCCGACGGACCAGCCCTGGCGGTAGATGCCGGCCACCGCGACGCTCTCAGCGCCGGGCCGGTAGTCCCCGCGGGTCTTCAGGGGTTCCTGCCACAGCGCGTTGACGAAGTAATTCAGGCCGCCGAGGGCGGGGATCTTGCCGAGGTGATAGGCGCCGAGCAGCAGATCCGTGCTGCCGGTGCCGATCTCGGTGTCCGGATCGAAGTGCGCGTAAGTGGCATCGCCGGTGGGCAGCTTGAGCCCGAAGGAAACGCCCGTGGACAGGTCGCCGGAGAATCCGGTGTACAGGCCGCGGATGCGGATGTCGGCGAGCGCACCATGGCGAAAGGTCGCGACGGTGCCGGCATCCTCGGCGGTGGTGAAGGATCGCTGCCAGTACGGCACGTCGACCTGCACCCCCCACGCGCGGTCGAACATGTACCGCGCCCCCACGGTGTAGAAATCGGTGCGAATGTCCTTGTCGGGATCCTCGGCCGCCGGCGAGCGTGCCCCACCGGCCCAGTTGGTGTTCTGGTTCATCGAGTCGAATTCCGCATAGAGCACGCCACCTGCGCCCTCGGGGAACATGGCGCCGGTGCCGACGTCGAACACCCCGCAGCCGCAGGCACAGGCGGCGGCGAGATCGGGCAGCAGCCCCGAGGCGCCTATCAGCAGCAGGGTGGGCAGGAGTGGGCGATGCGGGCGTGCTCGTGGGTCGATGCGCATGCGGGCCTCGCGGACGACTCAGTGGCGAGCGTCCCCGCGGTGCTTCGTTATAGCGCCCCGGGCCCCCTCGGTCGTATGGGGCGAACTCGGTAGGCGGCCGAGCCCGCGGCGCTTCGATTGGCGGAGAGGGTGGGATTCGAACCCACGGTAGTATCGCTACTACGCCGGTTTTCAAGACCGGTGCATTCAACCGCTCTGCCACCTCTCCGCGGAGCGCCCGGAAGTCCTTGATTTTAGCAGGGATTGGGGGCGATTTTGGGTTCATCGGAAGGCCGCCGGGGCGCGCCTGAACCTCAGGGGGTGGTAGGATGTCGAATGTCAGGGGCTCAACGAGAACCCCTAATTTTCAGGAGTACGAGGCAACCATGGCGACTTTCCCGACTAACAACACGGCGCTGCGCAGTATCGACAGCCGCGCGGTGTTCATCACCCGCACCTACAGCCATTTGATGGCGGGCATTCTGGGTTTCATCGTGGTGGAGATGGGCCTGTTCGAGTCCGGCCTCGCGCCGGTGGTCGCGCAGTACATGCTGGGCGTCCCCTGGATGCTGATCCTGGGCGCCTTCATCCTGACCGGCTGGCTGGCCTCGCGCACCGCACAGACCAGCAGTTCGATCGGCATGCAGTACTTCGCGTACGGCGCCTACGTGGTCATGGAGGCGCTGATCTTCGTGCCGCTGCTGTACATCGCGGACGCGAAGGCGCCCGGCACCATCGACAGCGCCACGCTGATCACCGCGCTCGGCGCGGGCGGCCTGATGTTCGTGGCGCATCGCACGCGCAAGGACTTCTCCTTCCTGCGCTCCATCATCATGTGGGGCGGCGTGCTCGCCCTGCTCGCCATCGTCGGCGGCCTGGTGTTCGGGTTCCAGCTCGGCACCTGGTTCTCGGTGGCCATGATCGGGCTGGCGGGCGCGGCCGTGCTGCATGACACCTCGAACATCATCCTCAACTACCCCGAGGACCGATACGTGTCGGCGGCGATGCAGCTGTTCGCCTCGATCGCGTTGATGTTCTGGTACGTGCTGCGGATGCTGATGGGCAATCGCAACTAGTCGATCGGCCGCATCCACAAAAAACGAGGGCGCGGACTTCGATGAAGTCCGCGCCCTTTTTTTCATCACCCCGAGGTCCCGTCAACCCGGGCATCGCAGGGATGCCCGGGGCGTGACCCGCCCCGCGCCTCAGCCCGCGGCCGCCGCCTTGGCCTTGGCGACCTCGGCGATGACCTCGTCCGCGACGTTGCGCGGCACCGGATCGTAGTGCGAGAACTCCATCGTGTAGGACGCCCGGCCGCTGGTCATGCCGCGCAGCTGCCCGATGTAGCCGAACATCTCGGAGAGCGGCACGTGCGCCACCACCGCGATGTTGGTGCCGCGCTCGAGCTGATCCTGGATCGAGCCGCGGCGCCGGTTGATGTCGCCGATCACGTCGCCCAGGTAGTCGCCCGGCGTCACCGTCTCGACCTTCATCACCGGCTCGAGCAGGATCGGATTCGCCTTGCGGATCGCCTCGCGGAAGCAGGCCTTGGCCGCGATCTCGAAGGTGAGCGCATTCGAGTCGACGTCGTGGTAGCTGCCGTCGGTGAGGCGCGCGCGGAAGTCCACCGTCGGATAATGGGCGAGGACGCCGTCCTCCTTCTGCATCTTCAAGCCCTTCTCCACCGAGGGCACGTATTCCCTCGGCACGGAGCCGCCGACGGTCTCGTCGACGAACTCGAAACCCTGACCTCGCTCGAGCGGCTCGAACGTGATCCACACCTCGGCGAACTGGCCGGAACCGCCGGTTTGCTTCTTGTGGATGTACTGCTCGCTCACCGGCTTGGTGAAGGTCTCGCGGTAGGCGACCTGCGGCTCGCCCATGATGCCCTCGACCCCGAATTCGGTGCGCATTCTGTCGAGCGTCACCTCGAGGTGCAGCTCGCCCATGCCGCGCAGAATCGTCTGGCCGGTTTCGCGGTCGGTTTCCAGGTGCAGCGATGGATCGGCGCGCACCATCTTGCCGAGCGCGGCGCCGAACTTCTCCTGCTCGGCCTTGGTCTTGGCCTTGACCGAGACGCTGATCACGGGCTCGGGGAAACGCATGCGCTCGAGCACCACGGGATTGTTGGCGTCGCACAGCGTGTCGCCGGTGTCGGTCTCGGCGAGCGAGACCAGCGCGATGATGTCGCCGGCGCGTGCCTCCTCGATGGGATTGGCTTCCTTGGCGAACATCTCGACCATGCGGCCGATCTTCTCGCGCTTGCCGCGGGTGGAGTTCTGCACCGAGGCGCCCTTGGTGAGCACCCCGGAATAGACGCGCACGAAGGTCAGCGCGCCGTAGGCGTCGTTGATCACCTTGAACGCGAGCGCCGCGAACGGCTCGTCGTCCGAGCACCTGCGCTCGCCGATCGGCTCGCCGTCGGCATTCACCGTCTTGATCGCCTCGACGTCGGTCGGCGCGGGCAGGTAGTCGACCACCGCGTCGAGCACCTGCTGCACGCCCTTGTTCTTGTACGAGGAACCGCACAGCACCGGCGTGAACGCCGAGTTGATGGTGCCCTTGCGCAGCGCGCTGCGCAGCACGTCCGCCGACGGCACGGCGCCGTCGTTGAGATACGCCTCCATCGCCGCGTCGTCCTGCTCGAGGCAGGTGTCGACGAGCTCGGTGCGGTACTTATCGATGCTCGCGAGAATCTGACGATCGCTGGGCACGACGATGCCGAGCTTGTCGGCGATGTCCGGCGTGATGTCGAGCACCTGCCACTGGGCATCCTTGTCGTCGGAATCCCATACCAGGGCCTTCATCTCGACCAGGTCGATCATGCCCTTGAAATTGTCCTCGGAGCCGATCGGCAGCTGCACCGGCAGAGGACGCGCGCCCAGGCGCTTCTTGATCATGTCGATGCAGCGCAGGAAATTCGCGCCGCTGCGGTCCATCTTGTTGACGTAGCAGATGCGCGGCACGCCGTAGTTGTCGGCCAGGCGCCAGTTCGTCTCGGACTGCGGCTCGACGCCGGCCACGCCGTCGAATACGACCACCGCGCCGTCGAGCACGCGCAGGCTCCGATTCACCTCGATGGTGAAGTCGACGTGCCCCGGGGTGTCGATCAGGTTGATCTTCTTGTTGCGCCAGAACGCCGAGACCGCGGCGCTCTGAATGGTGATGCCGCGCTTCTGTTCCTGCTCGAGATAGTCCGTGGTCGTCGAGGTCTTCAGATCCTTGGTGTCATGAATGTCGATGATCGTGTGCTTGCGCCCCGTGTAATACAGGATGCGCTCGGTGGTCGTCGTCTTGCCGGCGTCGACGTGGGCGATGATTCCGA
>VFSW01015916.1_pt1 | contig 10302 bp, 16 predicted proteins | sample 5358111 | NCBI WGS metagenome assembly VFSW01 (sample SAMN11554181, study PRJNA540505) | mine drainage metagenome | isolation source: sediment from site ElyBrook_90M | place: USA: Ely Copper Mine, Vershire, VT | collected 2017
CAGTGGGCTTATATCCCACCCATAAATGGTGTGGGTTTTACGCCCACTCAGATAAAAATGTATCCCGCAAGTTCAGTAGGTATGAGCTAAGCATTTATAAGCATTTATTGCGAGTATTATCCAGTGATGACTTTATTCTTCTGATAAGTGATGAAGATCTTGAGTGCTGATATTATGGCCAACATCCCAAAAAGTTCTATAAAGGCACTGATTAAGAAGTACTTTCAGGCCAGTATAACTGAAGACGGGGCTAACGAGATGGCACTACTACTTGAGCGCAAGGCGAATGAGATAGCCGGCTTTGCGGTGAAGAACGCGAAGAAGAAAGGCAGGGTAAAGGTGACAAAGGAGGATATAAGCCAGTATTTAATGCATGGTTTTGATGAAAAATCAGGTTAGTGTTTTTGGGAGAAATGGCAGGTACATTGCAGAAGTTTCTGCATCTGTAATGTTTATTTTTGAGAAAACAGGAAAGGGCGTGCTTGCAACAACTATAGACAGGACAAAAGGGGTTCTTGACCAGGAGTACGTGCTGAAGAGCCTTGAAGAGACCATCGGAGCATATGTTCCGGATAACATTGTAACCAGAGTGAACGAGCTTCCTCGAACAACATTGGAGAAGGCCTGCGGAGTATGTGGCACGAAGCTCGTGAGGGAGCTGGAGTTTGCAGATCCTGCTGCGCTTGAGAATGTGCCGGTGGTACCAATTTTCAGGTGCGTTAAATGCGACAAGAGGTATTACTCGATGACAAAAGAGTATGTTGAGAGGCTTGTGGAAAGAAATATGGACCTCTTTGAACCTGATGAGATTTCCGAACTGGGAAAAAGTAGGGAGAGCTCCATAAACAACATAAATGAGTACATAATAAGAATATTTGCTTCTAAGAAGATAAGCAGGATATAAAAATAAATAGAAAGTGATAGAATGTCAGTATTAATTTCTGAATTTTATGGGAAGAAGATAATATCTAACGAGGGCAGGATACTTGGCGAGGTAAAGGGTCTCATGCTTAATTTTGAGGAGGGTGAGATTTCTCACCTTCTCCTAACCGATGCTGAAAGGCTCATAAGAAGTACAAATCCCAGGATAGACCTGCAAAAGAACAGCGTCGCATATAAAAGGGTAAAAAGCGTAAGCGACAACGTAGTCGTAGGAATAAACTGAATGCCGGAGTAAGGCTTCTAATCGGTGGAGACCTCCTTGGCTATAGGCGACCTTTTCTTAGCGAGGAGCCTGTGTCCACAGTACGGGCACCTTACAGTATTTTTCTCCAGGGTTTTTGTCTCTTTTCCGCAATGTATACATACATAGGCCATATCATCACTTATTTTTTAGGGATTGACTTCAACCATTTTGTGAGCTCTTTGTGCAGATCCGATTTTGAGGTATCTATGACGCGAACGTTCATGCTCGTTTTGTACTCTTCCTCGCTCAGCGCAAGCACCGCCTCGTACGTGTTTTCCCTGGCGAAGTGGACTTCGAGCCAGTGTATCTTTCCCTTGAGGTAGTCTTTTATTATGTCATCCGTCATAGGGAGCGATGAAAAGCTAAACAGTATACCATTGCACCAGTACAGAGGCATCGTGCCTGCAGGCGTAACGCGCTCGCGGAGAAGATCCTCTTTCTCGACTTCGACGGTCTCATGCACTATTAGCTCCGACAGGGGTGCATATGTTATTTTTACCATATTCTCACGGCTATTATGACCGGTTTAGTATTCTTGCTACTGTCTCTCCGGCTGGAGTCTTCATTGTGTATGCGCCTCCAGCGTACGTGGCATTGCAGTATTTGCAGTGCCATATTGCCACATTTACCCTTCGTACTGCGCTTCTGCCGCATACATCGCACTTGTACTTTGTATTTTTTTGCTTTATGACCGCCGCTTCGCGCTTTCTCAGATTGACTCCGTATCGTATACTTTTGTTTGCCAATTAATCACCTGTAATTTTCTTTATCATGCCGCGCATCTCCCTAGATTTATCGAATGCCACATCTATAAGGTTGTCTATTTCAGAGGTGCTGAACGAACCGCCAAGACCTTTCTGCATGGCCCGTATTACCTTGTCGTCGTTTGCTACAGTAAGCCTTGCCTTCGTGAGCTCTTCCTCTGCTGCGTCTGGATCGAGAAGCATTTGGTCTAGCACCTTTGCAAACGTGCAGGAAGTTACAAGATTGCTTATTTGAAGGTTTTTCATTGTGCTGTCACGCACTACCTTTCCGTCTTCGAACTTTGGCATCTTTGCAGTTGCAAGCGCAGACATTGCTGCGAGCGTGCCTGCATCGAAAAGGTTGCCGTCATAATTAAGTACGTATAGGTCTACGTAGACGCTCCAGACCTTTCCCTCCTCTATGAACAGACTTTCCGTATCTATTATACCTGCGGCCCGTATGCCCCTGTCGACTACTCTTGCAAACTCTACGCCCTCGGGAGAAGGAGGCCCTATCTCGAAGCTTTCAGCTGCCATTGGAAGCAGCTCTGCCGAGGTGGTGAGATTTCCGTCTTTTGGAGTATCGCGCATCGGCTCAGCCACATCGATTTTTATGCCTGCCAACATTTTGGTGTTGCCCATATTTACTTCTGCAGAGCCCTCGGCATTAGGCATTGTTCCGGTGCTGATGTTTATTTTCCTGAATGACATGGGAGCTCTTTTTGAGTTCCTAAATCCATTCGTAAGCCTTTCACGTATATACTCGTTCGTTATTGTGCGCATTATATCACTTCTTGTACCTCTGCTCCGTCTCCAGATATGGCGCCTTCAGCGCTTCCTTCTGTATTTTGGAGATCGTCTTCCCAGATTCGACTATCAGGTGCATCGCTTCCCTGTACTGCTCCTTTGTCATTGAGCCGTCCATCTGTAGAAGGGTTACGGCGCCGGTCCTAGGAAGTATTGCAACAGGCATGTCAGCGTCTGAGTAGTTGTCCTCGATCTTGTTCAGGTCGAGTATTATCTGGTCGCCGACCTTTCCTGCAGAAACGGAGTATGGCAGATCCCTCATCGGTATTCCTGAAAGAGCCATTGCTACAGACGCGCAGGTTATCCCTGCAGCTCGAGTGCCGCCGTCGCTCTGCAAAACCTCTATGTAAATGCTTATTTCGGTGCCCGGGAACTGATCAAGCAGCAAAACATTCTCAAACACCTCTGCCGTGACCTTTGATATCTCTGTTGCGCGTCTGTTCATGCCTACTCTTCCGTGCTCCTCTACTGAAGAAAATGGAGCCATCATGTACCTGCATTTTATCACTGCTCTGTCCGGGTTTGCAGTATGCCTTGGAAGTGCCTCAGTAGGTCCGTGAATCGCAGCGATTATCTTATTGTTGCCCCATTCTATGTATGCCGAACCCACTGCATTCTTTACCACATTGGGTACTATCTTTATGCTTCGCAGCTCGCTTGCTGTCCTTCCGTCAAGCCTTTTTCCGTTGTTTAGAAGTTGTATGTCTTTGTTTTTCATAAAAATCACGCTGTTTTTTGCTGTGCAGCTGCTGATGGCGCTGCACCTTTTACCATTTCGGCTATCCGGTCAGTTAACCCAGATACGTGCGCCTCTTCCTGTATGCGCAACACAGCTTCCACTGCAAGGTCTATGTTGCCTCCGCGGAGCCACACCACGCCGTTCATGCCTATCTTCATTGATGTTCCTGTACCGTCAGTTATCTGCTTTTCCATGGTATTTGACCTTCCCAGAAGCCTGTGTACTTTTGCTGGTTTTATATTTATGAGCTTGCCACCCTGCAGAACCCTTGGCCTTGAAAGCACCACTGTGCCAGTCTTGTCGAGCTCCTTCACAAAGGCCTCCACCATATCGCCGTTTTCTATCTTGCCTTCGGTGTACTTGGAGATGATTATGCCTTTGTACGGTGCGTTGAGCTGCACGGTGTAGGTGTTTAGCTTTGCCTCCTCTATCACGCCTATTACTGACTCGTCCCTGCTGGGATACCACAGTCCTTCAAGCGGTATCAGCGTCTTCTTCTCATCATCGTATATGCTTATGACCGTAGCATAGGTCTTGTTCTCTTCTATCAACGTGTCCAGGAGATGAAGGGGTTTGTCCTCTATCATTTCTCCCGGCACTACTATCTTTTTCATGTTTTATACCTCTGTTTTTATCTGTACTTCGCCTTTTGTAAGGCTGTTTAGCCTTTCGAAAACCTCATCTCTCAATCCAGCAGGGAACTCCAGGCTTGCCTTGAGTGCGCCGTTTGAAAGCCATTCCTCTGATTTAAGACCATAATGCTTAAGCGTGCCATAGCATCTGTTGGCGTATGTGGCGGGTATCTGAACTTCGAGCTTTGCCGTTGCAAACTTTATCGGAAGCGTCATGTTTATTTTCTTTATTACTGTGTCGACCTGCTCGGTTGCGCTTTTGAAAGGTTCAATGTTTACACGCGCCTGCTCTATTGCGGATTCGATCCTTTGGGGTGTGTGGGGAGCATTTGTCCTTGGATCTATCGAGTTGGTGGCTATTATATTTATTATCTGCTTCTTTTTTTCAGCGACAAGCTTGCTCCTCTGCTCGGTTGTTATGGGCACCTCGCCTTTTTTTAATATTATTTCTGCTATCTGGACAATGTCCGTAGTGTTGAAGACTTTTTTGACCTTTTCCTGGTTTTGGCGCTCTCCTTTGTTAGCGTCCTTGAAGACCTCTTCAGCTTGAAGTACCTTCATAGGATCCTTTATCTTGCCGGTTATAAAGTCGTATGCAAGGTCTGAATCGACAAGAATCTCGAATTCATCTCCCTGATGGGAGTACTTGGCGACCACTGTCTTTGACATCTGCTCACTGTTTTAGGTAGGGACTGATCTCTTCAGGTGAAAGGAGTTTGTAGTCCGAGCCCGTTTCTACGTAGCCTATGTCAAGGCTTTCCTGCGCCAGTTTGTCCTCGCTTATCTTTTTGATTATCTTGACTCCGAGGCTTATCGCATCATCTATTGACATGTTGTCCTTGTACTCCTTAATAAGGATCTCGGTGGCGATCTTCTTTCCTATGCCTATGGCGTCTGCCCTGTATCCTAGAAATGATGCGCCAGGCTCTATTTCGAACAGCCGTGGCATGGTGTCTATACCACCGACCAGGAAGGATACTGCATAGGGTCTTAGACCCCCGTACTGCGTCGCCTGCATCATGTATGCGGAGGTATCTTTTGCCAACGCCTCTACAGACTTGACGTCATCATAAACCAGCCTGTGATTCTGCGCCCTGTTCCTTGCAACATCTATTATATGCAGCCCGTCGGCGACCATGCCGCTGTAAGTCGCGCCTATATGTGCATCTATCCTGAATACTTTTTGGATTGTAGAAGGTACGGCCAACTGCTCGGTTATGTTCTTGTGGGCTATGAAAACTACGCTGTTTTTAGCTATCATACCTATTGAGGTAGCTCCCTTTCTTACAGCTTCCTTTGCATATTCAACCTGGAAGAGCCTTCCATCAGGGTTGAACATGACGCCCCTATCATAAGCCTGCACATTTGGATACATAATATACGCCTTTTTTAGTATTTTAAATAAAAAGACTTTGATATTATATGCAGTTATAAGCTTAAATAACTTTTCTTGCGCCATTAATGTTTTATCAAAAGTTATGCACTGCTTTTATCGGGTTCCTAGGCGCGATTGCAAAAAAATATAAGTTTGCTAGGAGAGATTAGGCTGGAGGTGCATGTATGAGCGAGGACCATAGCGGCGAGCAGAAGATGACAATGCATCCATCGATACTTAAGGTCATAGAACAGAAGAAGCGCATAAAGGATAAGCTTTCAGGCATAAAGAACAAGATAGGGGTATACAGCGCCAAGGGTGGTGTTGGAAAAACCACGACTTCCGTGAATATTGCTTTTACACTGAGGAGCATGGGTTTTAAGGTTGGCATACTGGATGCTGACATAGACTGCCCAAATGTGTGCATGTTTCTGGGAATCAGCCATGAAGCCGGAGGGGAGTATCCCATAAGGCCTTTTGACAGGGATGGCGTAAAGGTGCTCTCTACAGCTATGTTTGTCGACGACAATAAGAAGCCGATAATATGGAGGGGCCCTATGATAGGTAAGATGATCAGCGAGTTTCTGGAGAACACAGAGTGGGGCGAGCTTGATTATCTCATAGTTGACCTTCCCCCGGGAACATCTGATGCGCCGCTTTCCATAATACAGCTTCTTGACCTGAAGGGCTTTGTCATAGTGACTACGCCGCAGCACATACCGGCTATAAACGCCATACGCTCCGGTGTAATGGCAAAAAGGCTCGGTGTTGCTCTTCTCGGGGTTGTAGAGAACATGTCTTTGGGAGAACCGCACGGGGGGATGGAAGTGGCATCTGCCCTTGATTGCGACCTGCTTGGAACGGTAAAGGCGGATCCGAGGCTATCGGAGATGAGCGATGCCGGCAGAATAGCCGTAATTGAAGACAAAGAAATTAGAGATGAGTATTTAAGCATTGTAAGCAAGATTGTCAGTGGTTGAATGCCTGAGCCGTTTGCAGATTTATTTAAGGAGTCAGATATCTTCGCCGACCGCGAGGTTCTCTCGCCGCATTACGTACCGGAACACCTGCTCTTCAGGGACAGGCAGATAACTGAGATAGAAAGATCGCTGACGCCTTCGCTCCGCGGGGAGCGCGGCAGAAATGTTTTCATATACGGGAAGACAGGCACAGGAAAAACATCATGCATAAAATATGTAGTCGAAAAGGTAAGGATGCTGCCTGTTCTGCGTGCAAAGATCTCTTATGTAAACTGCAGGATATACAACTCAAGATACCGCGTCCTGAGCAAGATAGCGAGCGACCACATGCCCATGTATGCCAAGAGGGGCTTTGGAGTCATAGAGATATATGAGAGGATAATAAACTGGATAGAGGAGGACAGTAAGATTCTAATAGTCGTGCTCGACGAGGTGGACATAATCCGCGACCTCGATGACCTTATATATACGCTAACAAGGGCAAACAGCGACATAAAATCCGGAGGAATAACGCTTGTGGGGGTTTCAAACAAGCTCTCGTTCAAGGAGGAGCTTGATCCGAGGAGCCTTTCCACTCTTTACGAGAACGAGCTTGCGTTCCCATCTTATAACTCAACCGAGCTTTCTTCCATACTTAAAGACAGGGTCACCAGGGGCTTCAAGCCCAATGTCGTAGATCAGGCCTCGATAAACCTTGCAGCGGCAATCGCAGCCAAAGAGTCAGGAGATGCTCGCCTGGCCCTGAAGATAATGACTAAGGCTGGCGAGATAGCCGAGGCTAAAGGCTCCAAGGCCATAACGGTCAGCGAGGTGAGCACTGCAGCCAAGGTGGCGGAGGAAGAGATAGCCTACGAGCTTATAGGAATGCTTCCGGAACACCAGCGGCTCATTGTATATGCTGTTGCACTCATGTCAATCAGCGGGGGCAGGTACAAGAAGCTTAACCAGGAGGATGACGCCTTCCTTCTCAGCGGCGAGATATACAACAGATATGTTTCGATAACGCAGTCGCTGCATAAGGAAGCAAAAGGCGCAAGGCTTTATAGAAGATACATTGCTGACCTTGAGATGCAGGGCATCATAACTGCCAGCGGATCCGGCAAGGGAGTGCGTGGGCACACTAAGCTTATAAGGCTCGCTTATCTGCCCGAGAAGATAAAGGAGATGATAGAGAAGAGCTTGTTTAATGAAAGTGCTGTAGAACAGAAAGCTGGTGAGCCTGCGGCATAATGCAGTACAGATGTCACCTTTAATCTGCTCTGGAGCGGATGATATTATGCCGGATGCTGATGAAACTCTTGTAGACAGCATAAAGGAGCTTGAGATTAGCGCTGCAGAGGACAGATCCCCGGACAAATTCAGAGATTTGCTGGGTATGTTAGTAAAGCTGCAGGGCGTCAAAGACGGACCCTTGGAGTACATAGACTCCTCTACTGTGGAAGAGATAAAACGCCTGTACAAAACAGACACCGAAAAATACTGGCGTAGGCTGGACGAAAGGGATACCTCGCTGGTCGGAGGAAATCCCAACCATTATGCATGGCTAGCAGCGGGCATAGAGCTTGTAGTAATAGAGAAAACGCAGAAGAATGAGGAACTTGCTGAGCTTATAGTCAAACAGATAATCCTGGCGATAAATAGAATCCTAAAAAACAAGAGGGGATAAGCATGCCGAACGGATTAATGCTTAGGGTAGATTACTCATCTGAAGGGCCTGAACCTACGCGTCGAACCTGACCGGTGGTCCCTGTCGTCTCTGCCGCTGCTTCTGCCATGATCACCTTCCCTTCCGAAGTGCCTTCTGTTTCCAAATCTGCCGCCCCTGGAGCCGCCGCTTCTGCCGCCACCATAGCTCCCCCTGTTTCCGCTGAATCTCCTTCCCTGGCCGTGGTGCGGTTCCTCCTCGTCGGTATAGTTTCTGTCCTTGCTTTCTGCAAAGAACTTTGAAACGACGTCTTTGTACCTGAAAGTGTCAAGGGTAAGTTGGGTCATGTTGATTCTTGCCATATACTTTATCTCGTCTACCATGCCTTTCTGCTTGTGTCCCACTAGGCTAAATGCCTTGCCCTCCTTGCCCATCCTTGCAGACCTTCCGACCCTGTGCACGTATACCAAAGGGTCGTCCGGTATGTCGAAATTTATTATGTCTGTAACGTCGTTTACGTCTATTCCCCTTGCAGCCACGTTGGTGGCTATTAGGAACCTTACGCCTTTCCTGAAGTTTTTAAGGGAGTGCTCCCTCTTTGACTGGCTGAGGCCGCCATGCATGAGCATGACGTCCTGGCCCTGTTTTTTTAGGAAGTAGTATATCAGGTTCGCCTCACGTTTTGTTCTTAGGAATATGATTGACTTTTGTGGGTTATGGGTGTCTATGTATGCCAGCAGAGCCTCCAACTTCCTCGCCCCATCTGCTATAAAGTAGAAGTGTTTTATCTCCCTTACAGTGACCTCATCCTCGTCGCCTATCGAGAGAATTGTGGGGTTCTTCATGTAGTTCTTTGATATTTTAAGTACTTTTTCCGGCATGGTCGCCGACAGAAGCAGCACCTGCCTTGTTTGCGGGATTTCCGACAATATATACTCTACATCATCTATGAAGCCCATGTCAAGCATTGTGTCGGCTTCGTCTATTATTACTGTATTTATTGATCCGAGGTGAAGCGCGTTTCTTTTCATGAGGTCTATTATTCGCCCAGGCGTACCGATTATCAGGCGTGGATTTCTTGCTAGGGCGTCCATCTGGACGTTCATCGATGCTCCGCCGTATACAGTGGCCATCCAGCAGTCTTTCGGCTTTGTTTTTTCTGCTACTGTTGAAATCTGCAGTGCAAGCTCTCTGGGGGGAGCCAGGACAAGTGTTATGGCCTTGTGCCCCGAATAATCCTTGTTCAGTACCGGGATAAGGAACGCCAGAGTTTTGCCGCTGCCGGTCTTTGATTTTACTATGACGTCCTTGCCCGAAAGAGCCAAAGGTACCGTTTTTTCCTGCACCTCGGTCGGTGAGGTGATGTTCTGTCTATTCAATGCGCTTACTAGCCCATGGTTTAATCCCATTTCTTCAAAAGTTTTCAAAGTAACACCGAAACAAGAAGTAGATTCTTCGTTATTTTGTAGTTTATTCGAGTACTATTTGGGTATTAAGGTATAATAAGTTATCTTTTTAGGGCTTTATGATCAACTATAGGTAATGTGATTGAATGATAGAAGTAGGGTATCAGATACCGGACTTGGAACTTTTTGACACTGAGCTTAAGCCTGTGCGGCTTTCCAGCTTTAATGGCAGGACAACCGTGCTTGCTTTCTTTCCCGGAGCTTTTACGGGGGTTTGCACAAAGGAGATGTGCACTTTCAGGGACAGCATGGCAAAGCTTAATTCGGTAAGCGCCAATGTCGTAGGGATAAGCGTTGACAGCCCATTTTCAAATAAGGCATTCAAGGAACGCAACAGCCTCAACTTTGCGCTGCTGAGCGATTACTCCAGAGAGGCCGTCAAAACGTTCGGCATAGAGCTGAAGAACTTCGCAAACTTGAAAGGCTACACTGCATCGAAGCGCGCCGTTTTCGTAGTAAATAGGGAGGGGAAGGTGAGCTTCAGGTGGGTGTCGGATGATCCTACTGTAGAGCCGGACTACAACGCCGTTATGACAGAAGTCAGCAAGGCGGTGTGATGGCGGATATAGAGAAGAAGATATGGCCGGAGTACTTCGATGCGGTACGTTCGGGGGAGAAGAACTTCGAGATAAGGCTTGCTGACTTCGAGTGCAAGCCTGGGGACAGATTGATACTTATAGCTTTCCTTGAAAGTTCCACAACACTATTGCACTGAAAGTAACGCCTCGA
>VFSW01015917.1_pt1 | contig 10302 bp, 14 predicted proteins | sample 5358111 | NCBI WGS metagenome assembly VFSW01 (sample SAMN11554181, study PRJNA540505) | mine drainage metagenome | isolation source: sediment from site ElyBrook_90M | place: USA: Ely Copper Mine, Vershire, VT | collected 2017
CGTGATGAAGACACCCGAAAAGACCCCATATCCGATTACTGCCAGCGCGGCTAATAGTTTTTTCATTCTTTTGTTTTTGTTGTCCACACGGTTACGAGCGTGTTGGCGTTAGTGTCGAAATTAGTAATCGGAGAATCAAATGTCTGCACGTTAAATCCGGCACCGTAGATGTCGGAGTGTTGTGCGTTCGTCCAAGTGTCCGAATCCTTTGCTTGAATCGTCGGGGTAAACTCTGATGATTTAGTTGTATTAGTAAAGGTACTCATTACCACATATTTTGATATTCTGATTGCATCTGATAGATTCTATCCTCGTCTTTTCTGCTATAGAACTTTCTCATTCGGTTCTCGTAGTCCATATACATTTCTTGAAGTGAAGGAACCATCGCTGGATTGTTTGTCATGCACCACGCAATCGAAGCGTCTAAAGGAAGCATTGGTTGCCACGCTGTCTCAATGCCCGGCGTTCCTGTCGTTGCCGAAGATGCGAACTCCACTGGCTCTCTCAAATACTCAACACGTAGGATTCCGTTTCCATTGACCGCACGGGGAAAAATCCAAATAGAATTAGCCCTCAACTCATACCGAGGGGAAGTCTCCATATAGTTGTTGTCCGTTACCGTATCATTCCCAAGACCGATATTCATCTCACGGGTTTCAATCGGTTGCGCACGGTAGTAGTTCGTCCCGTCGTAAGAAATATCAACCCGTAAATCCTTGAGCAATTTTATAGAAAGCGGGAAAGTGTAATCTCGCTGGTTCGCCACGAGTGCGGTCGTCATCACGGGGTAACTGGAGACAGTCGGGTTCGTGCCGTCCGTCGTTCCCGTGTCATCCCAATCCCAGTCATCCTGCGCCTCGAAGATTGTGGTTACTATCTTCTGATAGGCGTTGTTAATATGGCGCGTGAACTGTAAAAGTAAGGTTGGGTTCGCTGAGATACCTGCCGGGCCAAGCCCTGAGTAGTTCTCAGCTAGCTGAATCATACCTATGGGGTCGGTTGTCTGATTGAATGGAATTGCCATATTTGATAAATAAAATACCGTCCTTCGCGGGGACGGCTCTTGCCTTTCCTATATACTTACATTATAAACCAGTTCTTCTAGTCAAGTCAAATCTTCATTCCCTCCGCAATGGTCTGCCATTTTACCTTGAAAAATGCATAGGGGGAATCTTCCACTATTTGAGCATTAAAATATGGATTCATTTGAAGTAAAAGTATATCTTTGGTAAAAATCTGATGATGGTTCTGTAAAACACGGTCATCGGCTCCGAAAACAACCCGATTGAGCAATCCTAAGGTAATTTCTCCTTGAGAATACAATAAAAGCGACTTTTGCACGTCGGGAACGGTTATAGTTATCTTTCCGCCCGTTTTTAGGACTCTATGCCATTCCTTTATGACGTTTTCATTCTCCGCGAAATGTTCCAAAAGATGCCCAGCGTATATCTCATCCACACTCCCGTCATCAAAGGGAAGGTGTGAAGCATCTGCGACAATATCGGGCTTAACCACGGGGTCGTTGTCGATATTTACGAAATCAGGAAGTTTCAGATCGTTGCACCCAATATTTATTCTCATGGATTTATTCGGTTATCGGTTAGTATCTTACTGTACAACATCTTTACCGGGTCAAATCCCCACTTACTCTCAAAATAGGCTTCATTTCTTTTTATCGCGTCGCTTTGTACTCCTTGTTCTCCTGCGGAATATCGCGTAGCCCCCTCAACGTGAAAGAATTGAATCCTTGGAGTAATGATGAGTCTTTTTCCTGCTTGTTTCCACCGCCAAAATAAATCAATATCTTCTACCCCTCCGTGTTTGTAATTCTCGTCATATAACCCCAATTCTCGAAATAAAGAATCCTTGACGGTATAAAACGCACCGCTGAACATAAAATCATCCATCTTCCCGCCTTCGGAAACATACCTATCGTTTCGTTTTGAATAATCTTTTCTCCGGTATCCTAACCCCGCAACGGCATCTGCATCGTATCGTTGAAACATCGTTCAGTTTCTTCTTGCCAATCAGATACTTCCAAATCGTTATTTGCATAGGTGATAAAACAATCCTTTGCATTGTCGAGTACCCATTGAATCCCCGTGTTAGCACTCGTAGCAAAGCCGCCGTTTTCTTCTCGTTGAATAAAAACATCAGACAATTCTTTTATGGAATCGCTTTGTATCGGAGACGCATCATCGACTGAAACAATAATACAATCAGACTTCTTGAAAGATTTGATTGCATTTATCGCCAGCTGTTCAATTTCCGGCGAGAGAATGTAGTGGTTTATGACTACATAATGCTTCATTGAGTATCTTTGGTTAATTCTTCGTTCCAGCGTTCAACGACACGCTCCCAATCAAACGTAAATCTCGCCCAATCTCTCATGCTCTCACGCGCTTCTTCGCTTGGAGGATTTTTTAAGAACCTGACTGCGTTTTCGATAAATTCTCGTTTCTTTTCGGGGTCTTCTAGCGCGTAGTCGAATTGATACGGTCTTGACCAGTTATCTTTCGTCTTATCGGAATGAATAAACACCCCTCCATGACCTTGTTTTTCTCCCATCGCCGCGAATGAAGTCGTAATAGGAACTGCTCCAGCCGCCATGGCCTTTGAAAGCGAAATACAATCAATTTCCGCGAACTCTGACGGATAGGCGAAGATGTTGGCTTTTTTGTACATCTCTGCCACCTGTGAATGGCTCACACGCCCCAAATTTGCCACTCCTAGGGCTTCCATGCGCTTTATGAGGGTATCCTTCCATTCCATCATTTTCTGGTCGTCTCCGTGCGAAATATCCATGACCCCAAAACCATACGCCCACTGTAACTTTGCCTCGGGGACTTGCTTTTTAATCTCCTCATAACAATCTAGAAGCGCAGACAGCGAACGATCCGCTGAGGATGTATTGACCATAAGCATCGGGTCGCGTTCCGAGACAATCTCATTCTGACGAATCTTATAATCTCCGTTCTCCGTCGCGGCGTGAGATGATTGGGTTCTTTGAGTTTCAAAGATGGTCGGGTCTATCCCGTTCGGCACGACGACAAACTTATCTTCCGGGACTGAAGGGAACAGAGATTTATGAAACTCGGACTTTACAAATACTTTAGTTATCTTTTTTAATCTTTCGGGCGTGAATTCCCCGTCTTGGATTACATCATGCAAGTCCATGTAGACTGCTTTCGCATTGATGTCAAACTTCAACGCCGCAGGATGTCGCCATAAAATAACTACATCCTGTCTATCGCGGAGATTCCATGTCCAAAACGGTTTCCATTTAACTCCGTCGTAAACCTTATCTTCCGTTCCACAGTTCGCATAGACTTCAACATTCCATCCTTTCCGTGCCAAGAGTTTGGAAATCCATATCACTGCTTCCTCTGACCCTCCGATACCTTTTGTCTGCGCGACTTCTGGATTCCATACCTCACCCGTGTTCCCGCAATAGAATACAATATCTTTTCCCGATGAAGTCTCCTTGATGAAGGTTGAGTTCTTGATGACCGCGATAGCAGGATGCGCTTGTAACTCTGGGCTTAGTTTTTCAATGTTCCTCTTAATAGCTGATTTAGTCTTTAACTTCTTTATCCTTTCTCCGACTTTAAGAGCTTCGCGGAATATCTTATCTTCAATCTTTAATTGAGTAACGATAGCTTTTGTCTTTTCGTCCGACGGCATGACTTTCAAACATCCTTCAAGTAAGGGAAGGGCTAAATCAGGACGATTCAACATCCAATAGGCTTTCGCCAAATTCTTCATCGGTGCGTAGTCATAGTCCCGTGGATTGTAGACGAGAATAGAATACTTCGGTGGTTTTTTTACCAAGCCTTGCAAGATGACATTGACCGCCTGTTCGTGCTGGGAAGTTTCGATATATAAGTTCCCCAAAACATGATATGCATCGGGATATCCAGGTTTTAGTCCGATGGCAAACTGCGCTTCCTCGATTGCTTTGTATTTATCGCCCATCGCCCAGCGACACTCTGCGCGGCGGATACGACACAAGTATTTTTCTTCGTCCGAATGGGAAGACACAAGGAACTTATCAAACGCATCAATGGACTCTTGATACTTGTCTTGCGCCCTGTATGAGTTGCCGAGATTCCACCATGAGCGCGGATCGTCGGGGTTTAGTTCAGTCTGTTCCCGTGAAATGGTAAGGTTGCGTTCTTTCGAGCGTTCAATCCTATCTCCTTTGCTTAAATGGATTCTTTCAACATCCGTGATGAAATACGGCGTAATGTCCCGTGTGGGAGATAAATCTTCATGGATAGCACCCAGCCATGTAACGCATCCGTTATTCTTTACGACCTGCGTTTTCATGTGAACAACAACGGGGTTTCGGTCTTCATCAAATGCGTACAGATAGTTCATAATGAATGTATCCGCATTGGGTTGGGATGCAATCTCGCGCTTTAGCTTTTCAATGCCCCGAAGTCCGTCATCGGCATCAAGCCATAGGATATGCGTGTACTCTTTGGGGACCTGTTGAAAATTAAAATTCCTCGCGGCAGAGAAATCGTTACTCCACTCAAAATGAGAGATATGAGCATTAAAGGAACGCGCAACTTTCTCAACCTTTTCGTTCGGTTGGGTGATAGTAATAAAAATCCCATCAACACTTTGCGCCGAAAATCCCAAACATCGCTCTAGGTTAAGAGCTTCTTCGTCGTCTCCTTTAACAATTAAACAGAGTGCTAATTTAGGTTTTTTGACTGACATTATATTGTTTAAAACTTTTAGCGAACCACTTACCTCCTTGCTCGGTTTTGAACCACTCCGTTTCTGCGTCGTCTAATGCACGATGAATAAGAAAATCCAAGTCTTCGGGTAATTCATACAAGAGTCTGAGAATGAAGTTCGCTCCCGGAGTCTCGGCAAACGTATTCGCCAGATTATCGGTCTTTAGTTTTCTGCTTTCTTTATACGAAGCGTAAATTAAGGGATTTTGTTTTTCCCAGTTATTTACCACCCTTGTTATTTTTAACTTCGCGGAGTTCATCTAGATTGTTTTCATTTTGTCTTGGCTCTTTCCCACCAAAATGAATAGAAGGAACGAACCAAGAACAATCTTACTTTGATATTCTAGCCTAAAAAGACTAGGCAGTCAAAGAGAAGCCGTCGGCGTAAATCTCAGAGTTCTGGTTATGAACTTCTGGGGTAAACTTACCGACAACACTGCGGACATCGTAGTCGCCAGAACGGGCAAGCTCGGTATCGATGTACGGCTTACCGCCATTTGCCAAGAACGCAATTTTGTTCTTGTCGGTGCGGAAAGCGAACAAACGACCCGTGGAATCTCCCGACTGCTGAATGTAACGGTGCGAGCGAACCGCGAGCGTACCAAACGAGGTCTGATACGTTGAAACGGTACGGATGACGGTCTCGAGACCATTCGGCGTGTTTACCACGACGTTTGACTTCTGAATCGCCTGATCCATTTTCTGCCGCAACCATACACCCAACAGGAGCTGGTCAGCCACATCGCCGTTCGAGTTCGTCCAGCAATTCGCCATCAAGGAATCCAAGATAGACGTATTGAAGATGGTACCCGAAGTCTGCGAGGTGTGGTTGTTGGCCAACGATGACTGAGCGATGAGACCATTGAAGGTCGGTGCGGTTCCCGAAACACCGGAGGTAAGCGTACCGCGAATCAAATCGAATTCTGCGGCATTTGCCCAATCCCAAAGTGCTTTCTGGGTCTGGCGTTGCAATTCGTTTTCACCCGTGTAATGGGCTACTTGCTGTTGCGTGCGCGAGACTGCGAAAGGAACTGCCACGATTTCAATGATGTTCGTCAAACGCGTCGGGGTCGTATTTGAGAGGTTGGTGTAATCACCAGACTCCGGGACGGCCTGCGACTGCGCGGTGCGGAGTGTGTCGGTCAAGAACGAGTGAACGGTATTGATTGCGGTCGTTTTGCCAAGCATGTTAAATACTTGGTTTTCACGGGCCGTAAGATACTCGATTGCGTTCAGAACGACATCTTCGCGGATGCTCGAATCACCATAGGTGAGTAATTCAGATGTGCTAGACATTGAATTATCGACTTAGAGTTTTACAAAGAACTTATTTATGACCGTACGTCGCTTCCATCACGCCATCCATCGCGTTAGCGATTGCGGATGACTGGTCGCCAGTTTTCATGGCTTCTGCGGCTTTCGTCATACTGTCCTGTGCTACTCCAAGCCGTGGGTTAGAGTTAAGCACTGTTTTTGCTTTCTGTACTTCGTCGAAACCTGTCGCATTACCAATGAGAGCCTTGAAGGAATCCATAGCGACAACTTCCGCAGGAGACTTCCCGGTGGCGGTTGAGAACTCGTCAATTGCTTGACGGTATCCCGACAGTTGGGGGTTGTCCTTGTAGAATATATCGCGCTGAAGCGACAAGATTTGATCCTTAGTAGCGAATTTGTCAGTGTTCTCACTTACGGGCGAACCTTGCGGAGTCCCGTTGACGATGTTATCCATAGCTTCAAATAATTTAGAAGTTGCAATACCTTTTTCCTTCGCTTTATCGAAGAAGGGCATCACTTGGCCAACCCTGCCGACATAATCTTTAGTCTGTTTAAGACCTTGCAGAGCGGCATCGTCGTCTGCGTAACTCGTACCTAATTCCTTATTTACGAGATCGTGAAGCGAGACGGTTTCCTCGGAAACATTATCGCCGCCGACTGCCGCGCTCAATTGAGGCGCATCAGGGAGGGTTGCTGATTGATTGTTATCCATTGAATGTGGAAATCAAAACCTTAGTGTGAGTTCTCGACCTTGATTAGTGAACTCAGCGGTGGGTATTATCCCACCCCTGAACTAGCTAACCAACTCTATGTTATCAACTGGCTGTGCATCCGTTTCCACGGGTGTCTCAACTACTGGTTCGGCTACTGGATCGCTCTCCGCTACCTGCAATTCTTCTTCGTTCATTATTTTTTGCGGGTTACTTTTATTTTTGGAAACTTCTTAGCGACCTTTGCCCGCACTTCCGCCTTCTCAGCAGATGTTCCAAACTCTGAAACACGTGCGAGAGCGTTCCGGGCATGAGAAGCATCGGGAATCGGATACTTACCACCCTTCACGGCAAAGTCTTTTTTCGGTAAATCTTTGCGTCGTTTGACGGTTAATTTAGCCATTGTCGGGGAAAAATTGATAAAGAGACTCTTGCTCGACCTCGTTCAAGAGTTTGGTATTTGATTCGTATGAGTCTGCTTCTCCTTCTAGTTCTTGAAGGGTTGAGATAAGTAAAGTCCCCAACATCTGCCGTGCGCCGTAATCTCTCACTAACGCTTCAGTCGTAACATTCGGCAACACATTCAAACGGAGCAAAGAAGTCTGTACGACAATCTTTTCCATTATTATCTTCTTGAACCTCTGATAGCCTTCGGACTTTACCCAGTCGTTGGAAATCTTCTGCGTGTCCAAAACCTTCTTTGTGTCCTTTTCGAGTTTAGCCATGCATCATCTGTGGCTGTCCAGCCTGTTGGATTTGTTGGGGGGCCGATTGTGGGGGTTGTGCCTGACCCTGCTGTCCTTGCATCTGGGGCTGTTGCGCCGCACCGATGGAATTACTTGACTGCAATTGATTCGGGTCTAATCCCGCGAGGTCAAATATCTGCGCTACGATTGCCGGTTGCATATTCGGAGGAACCATATTCAACATTCCCGTTAAGTTCTGCATCAATACTGATTTGTTTACTTCTTCGTTCGTAATCATTATTTCAACATCGTATTCCGTCGCATCGAAATCAACATCTACTTTGAAAAATCTATCGCTACCTGAGGATTGAAGTTTACGAATAGCTCTCGCTTGTTCTGCCTGAACCATCTGCGGGTCAACGGCTTGTCCGTTCTTCGTCGCTTCTTCGATGTAATCAACGAGCAACTTATTCACCTGCCATTCATCCATCTGAGCCACCTCATCCCACTCGCCTGTTAGTCTAACTATATCACCTTTTTTTATATTTTCAACAACGATGGGGAGAACGTGATATTTAATCCATCGGGTCAAAAACATTCCTAAACTTTCCTTGATAAGTGAAAACTCCGACATAGCTGACTGGGACTGAATCGCTGTCGTCGTCGCTGGCTGACTAGCGGGAAGTTGATCGCCTGTTGATGCTTCGTATAAACCCGTATTTCTCTGTCCCCAGTCGATAATCTGCTTCTCGTCATTGAACGAATCTTCCAACCCAGACTGAGGAAACTCCAACGGTGCGATGTCCTTATCAATATCCGTAACCTTGATTGCACCGGTTGAAACGAGTCGGGACACCATCTGCGGTGTGATGTTCGAACCTGCGCGAATCTTAAAGAGTCCCAACTGCTGAACCACCGAACGATTTCGGCGAATGTTAATAATCTCGTTTAAATGTAGCTGAAGCTGATGCAACTTCTCTGCGATGCCTTTTCCGTACCACCTACCGTGGATTTTCTTATACCAGAACTCCTCATACGGTCTCCACGCTGAACCGTCGGTAAAGACTTTCTTATTCTGCTCCACGAGATGAAGTACCCAATCAGAAGCGTTCGACGAAGCCACGATATGCAATTCAACCTGCTCGGAGTCTTTCTTATCTCCCGTAACCAACCACTTCGGGCCTTTACCCCACCGCTCGAAGACTTCACGCATTTTGACCTGTCCTTGCGTCGTTGACGGAACATACGGCATCTGACCGTCGTACCGATTAAACATATTCGTTCCTGACAACACTTTACCGTCAACTGTCGTATTCCACCATCCTTTCATCTTTGCAATCTCCTCCGGCATCATCAGACTTCGCTCAATGATTGATTCAGCTTTCCGAATTGAGTCCACTGTCGGGTCAATGTAAAAGTTCAATAGATCCACCATACGAAGCTGGAGTCTCTTTTTCCCATCCGTGCCGACTTCTTCCCATGACTTCCATACTGCCGTTCCGTCGATAGCCGCCTGGCGTTCGGTCATATCCAACATCTCCCCAAAGTTAATATCCTCTAAATAATTATGCAACGCCTGACGTAAAATAATCGCAATGGGTTGCGCTTCGGACTTCTTGGCTCGTAAACTGATGTCTTTCGTATCTAAATCTATGTTCTTCACCGCCGCTTCAACCATATACTCGGTCAACGGTGGCCATATCTTACGTCTGCCGGTGAACGGATCGTTCGGTTCTTCAAACACCCCCCAATAGTTTTTACGCATCTGTCGGATGACGTTCCGCATCTGAAACGCTACCTTGTCCGTAACAAATGCAACTCCCACATCCCATGCAGTCTTTTCTCGACGAATTAACTCAAGCGCATCAACGGAAAAGTTGCCCGTTGTTTGCGTGGCATTCGACGGTACTGAATAAGTTGTCGGGTCTGATGCGTAGGTTGGTGAGACTGTTGAATCCATTGTATACAAAAAAGGCCACCTCGTGATGCGGGATGGCCTTCGCCGTTCGCCTTTTCTACATTATACCGCACATAATTCTAACGTGTCAAACTTTACATCCGCTCTCCTGTGTCTTCGCGGGGCGTACCCGTTGCGGCTTCGCTGTCCTGAACTTTAGAACTGGTTACTTCTGCCTCGCCGCCTTTTGAAAGACCCGGATGCGCTGAAAGAGAACCGCCCGGACTTACTGGTGTACCGCTCTCCAACTCCAAATCTGCTTCGGGGCCAAATGACGGGGCTTCTGGTAATGCACTCATAGTATTAATTGATTGATTACGACCTTTAGATACAAAAAACCATCCCGTCGGGGATGGCTTCTGCCGTACCGTTTCCTAAATTATAGCAAAGATTTGAAATACAAGTCAAGCGAAATCTTGTGCATATATTTTGAATTCATTTTTAGAATCTTCTTGCTCTGGCAACCCTTGAAGCCCTAACGTAAATATCATTCTCATCATCATAGCGTCTGATAAGTCAGGCGATCTACCGAGTAATTCCTTTACTTCTTCCTTTGAAACAAGATATAGCCGTTTTTCATCATTATCAGGTTCGCGGGATTTTACCTGTTCTAATTCCTCAATAAGTTCATCTCTGAATTGTTCCTCGTTTATTTCGGGGTCTTCGGATTCAAACCGTTCTAAATGAATAGCAACATTATGATTATTTATCTCATCGGCAAGGATGTAATAGCATTGAGTCTTTAAGTTCCCATAATTCGGGGCTTCATCGCGTGGACCAGTACGCTCATCCACCAATGGCCTGCTGTTATTCACAAATCCCTTCACGCCCGATAGATGGTCTACAATACCACCTCCTACACCATCCTCATCAACCGCAATCTGCGAATAGGGACCTTGCTCAGCTTGAGATATTTCCTGTCGCTT
>VFSW01015918.1_pt1 | contig 10301 bp, 6 predicted proteins | sample 5358111 | NCBI WGS metagenome assembly VFSW01 (sample SAMN11554181, study PRJNA540505) | mine drainage metagenome | isolation source: sediment from site ElyBrook_90M | place: USA: Ely Copper Mine, Vershire, VT | collected 2017
AGACAGTATTTATGGTCACGGTCTATCGATGTAAAAGACACTTGCCATGATCGGCATAACGAAAGCGACATAGAAAAATAAATATATTTAAGAATTCAAAATTAGTAGACTTGGATCCAAGGCTGTATTGGCATCCAATACGTCCAGATGAGCTAACGCGTTCCGTACATTGCGCAATTTGATTAATTTAGCTCGTATGCCTTGGTCAATTCCAACTTCAGTAGCCAAATACGCAAGTGGTCCAATTTCTAAATCATATGCATCAGTAATTTGTTCTTCATTGACTGTCACGGGAAATTTGAACCTGTGTCTAATCTTTTTAACAATTGCCCTCCGATGTAATTCAATTAGTGGGAGCAGAATAGACGCTTGGCTACTCCAAACTCGCATGTTAACTTCGCCTGCATGATCCTCAAGAGCGAGGAAAGCTGAATGAATTTGTCTGCTTCCATTAAATGTATTCACTACACCGTTTTCCCAATTCTGAGGGTGTTGGGTGGTCCAGCCATACAACAAAGCCAATTTCTTTAGAATTACCGAAGGGGAAAAAACCTCGTGATGTGAAGCCTCAAGCAGAATATCTGCGGCTGCAACATCCCACTGCGCCAGACGAGCAATTGTCATCGCGATAAGCTGCGCATGATTTCCTTCCAGCCCTTTTTCACGAACTTTTGTGCCCGCATATGAAAACATATCCATCTCAGACACAACGCCTTGCCATGTTGCTACTCCTAGAGCAATTGCACCCTTTGGCAACAATGACTCTGGAATACCCTTTGCCACTGCAATTAGCAAGGGGCGGTTAAATGACGAGACTCCTCTGCTTACCAGTTCAAATTGAGTCAGGAATTCTTTCCAAGATGGCCATTCGTCTGAGCAAATATTATCGACGATTACTATCTGCCCAGGATCAAGTTTATCAAGTAGCAATGAAGGAGTTCTCTTTTGAGATGACTCGGTTTCAAGTACCAATTGCTCGAATAAGCAATTTTCCGGACTAGCGCCCGGAATTGCTTGAATGTTGAGACGGTTCCAGCCTGAGTAATTCAAACGAGAACACAAAGCCTCAATAAAACCGGCTGGTGACGGGTCAGGTAAAGCGATGATGAGATTTTTTTTGTCACGCAAGAAATCTTCTACTCGATCACAAAATCCCTGGGGTCCAGGCAAATCCCAAAATTGCATTTGCGCCCCTTAACGATTCAACAATTGTTGAACTATGGGATCGAGCATCCAGCAATCTCCCCCTGCTCGGCGAGCTATGCCAAGTAATTCTGCCCAACGAAGATCAGCTTCTACTTTGTCCGGATTAAAATCTCCAACTGACGCAAGATCATCTGCACTAGTTGGCTCACCCAATGTAGCTAATGACTTCAGTACCTCACGAGGCCCTAGTATATTGAGACCAAAGTGTGATAAAACTTCTTCAACCTTATTGGGGTCTGACAAATATTCTTGGAGTTCAGAAAGATGGTCGGAAAGTCTGTTGCCATCTGTGGAAAAACTTATCAGGATGTATAGCAAAGCTGGCCAATTTCCTGTTTGTTGGCTGACACTTCGACGATTTGGAGGATCATTGGGCATTTTTCCGTCCTCTAACCATTGTCTTAAAAATGCATCCTGCCATGGATGTAGAGAAAGTCCGGAAACGTTCATCAAAGCCGCATTACTGCTTGCATCGTTAATCATGTGATATGTAGTCGTTGCGTCTGATAAGAACAAGATATGAGCAAATTTATCTTTTGAACCTAATTTCGAAACATAATCGGACGCATCATTCAGCCATTCCTTATTCCAAGGCATTACTGAAGTTACGACAATTACAGTTGTTCCACCAGCCTTGCGATCTTTTAGCCCATCAAGAATTTTCAGGAAGCCTATCCTATCAATACTGCCTTGTGGAATAATAAGAAAACCATCGCTAACATTTCTTTTTAGAAACAGTTCCACATCATCAAATCCAGCGGCAGCACAGCCTGACAAAACAGTTACACCATTTTTTTGGCGCCTCAAAAGTGACAATTGCTGAAAAGTAAGTGGATCACGCTTCAGATTTGCTGAATCATCTAAAAGTCTGGAACGGAAGGCATTCGGCTCAAACTCCTGAGGCAATTCGCGTTCTTTAACTAACACCTCATCTATTTCATCGTGAGTGCCTAAAAGTAAGAGCACGTTTGGATTTCGTAGAGAGAACCATCCATCTCTTGTTTGACGAAGTACTCCAAGTCCAACCATCTCGTCCAAAAGTACACGAAATTCGAGGTCACTTGTATTTGTAAATCCTTCAGGCCACCAAGTGATCACCTTTTCCTTTATTTCTCGAGAACGGATGCCATCTATCAAAGAACCACGACCGTCGAGTGCATCATAGGCTAGCGTATAGGCGATAACTTCATACCTCGGGTCAAGTTGTAGCGTAAGTTGAAACTTTGTTCGAATTTCATCGCGAAGATCTCTATTTCGATAAGCGGCATCTACATGTTTAGCAGATATTAAATAGCGGGGCCCAGAAAAGTTCGGGGTTTCCTTCACAACTGACAACATCTGGCGTAGCAAGTGAGCACAATAGAGTTGAATTAAGCTAGGATAGTAATTGGTCTGCGCAAGAATTCTGGTAATCAAACTCCTAGACTCAAACTCAAATCCAGAAGCCTCAAATGGCTTGCGGATAAGATCTTCAGCATCACGCCACTCAAGTCCTTCTAACAATGGGCCAACCTTGATTGGCTCTCCAAGGTGAGCCAGCGGGTGATTAGCTTGCTCTGTCATGCGCAAGACATTATGGAGACCCGCAAAAACAACCTTGAAACATCTATTGCTATCTTCCATCAAACCTTTTAAACGCGCTGTCTCCTGAAAATTATTTTGGCCGTCTCGGTCAAAGAATCTGTCAGCCTCATCTAGTAGAAGCAACACTCGACGGTTCGAGTTGGCACTAAATGATTGCTTGAGCAATTCAATGAAGTTTTCGACTCGACCTTTTACGTTTGGATTTGGATCTGCTGTTTCCTCAGGGATAACGCCCATCCGCTTAAACTCTCTGGAGATACATAACCAAATTTCGGATGGATCTTTATTTACGCCCACTCCTTCAGCTTGAAGATCAATCCAACGACCAAAACGCCCGTTTGCAGGCGAATGAAAGCTGCGCTCTGCTTTTCTAAGAAGCGCGGTCTTACCAAGCTGCCTTCCTCCGTAAATAAAACATCTGCCATTCTGACCCTGAATTGACTGGAGCTCCAATGCACGACCAAAAAACATTTCGGTTGGTACTACGCTTGAGGTTGCATCGTAGGGTGTTGAATAAGTGAAAGGCAGGCTAACCTCAAACAGAGCAGCCAAGCGAGATCTGGGCTCCGCAGTTAAATAGACAAGCATTGATTCATCAATGAGTAAAAACGATCTATGGTTGAGCTTTGCTAGCCTACTTGTTTCACGGCGTTTTCGCTCGGTAAGACGTCCAAAATACAGGACAATAGTTGGTTTAGAAATTGTACTGTCTCCTGCCAATTTGACAAGATCATCCTCGGCGGGGCGCTGCCACACGCAAATTACCCTGTAGCGCCCAATCGCATTCGAACCAAAATAGGGGATAGGACAAATCGCCCTGTCCTCAATTATTTCGGATTTAAGCTCACATTCAATACGCGAACCAATCGCTTGTCCAATATTGACCTCCAGAACCCCGAATCCCAACAATTGAATTAGTTTAAATAAGGATTCACGATCTACATTTTTTCTGGCCTTTATATCCAACCATAGACTCACCATATCGCCAGCTTGCTTAGCAAGTCCGCCAGGTACTTTGCTGAAGTCGAGACCACCAAAATTCTCAGCATTTCGAACCATTTTTCGCAATTGGTTCGGATCGTTTTCTTCCAACGAAGAATCAATTGAGTTAGCTAATTTTGGGAAGTACTCTACAAAACGATTTGGCGCGTCAATGGAAGCACTCTGCAACGATTCATGATTTTCAATTCGCTGAAGAAACTCATTTGCAGAAAGGACATCCCCGGAATTAATGCATTGCTGGACGACTTCTATGGATAGAGGATCATCACAATGTGATGCAATGTCGTTTAGCCGTCTCTGTATTTCAATTGTCTTCTCCTTCCGACGCTTCAAAATAGTATCGGCAATAGCCTCTAGATCGCTAAACACCTCACCAAATCGACGAACTTGTTCGGCTTTAGATTCATAGTAGACAAGTTGACCATCGAACGCGGCACGTTCAGCTTCTGTAATGAATCCGTAAGCCAATCCCATCTCTATTTCAGATCGTACCTCATCTAATTTCTGTCGCATCATTCGTTGATGCTCTCCTACTTCCCTCATCAAGTCAGCTTTTAGCTCGCCATCGATTTCTGCCTCTTGAGTACGACAGATTCTTTCAGCGCCATCCAAATCGTGCCGACCTATCCGAATAGAAAATGCCTGTCTGACATCGAAGCCGGCTGCTAACGCGTTACTGACACAGCCCAAAAACTCTTCCCCCGTAGTTTCGGGCTGCCATTCCTCAGTAAGATTAATTTCGGCTACAAAGAGTAAGTCGTGTCCAAGTACTTCTTCTGCCAAGGGTTCGGAGACTTTTCCAGGCTTTTCGGGGTCGAATAAATCGGCTAAGCTTGCGAGTGAACGGACTACTGCCTTTCGGGCAGCTGCAATCAAACCCCATGGGTCACCCTCAAGCTCGGTTGCAAGATCATGAAGCACCTGCTTCTCAACTGGTATGAATTCCGCACGCAACTGATTCAGCAATTTCCCCAATACATCAGAAGCATGTGGACGCGATTCAACAAGGACTACCCATCTTCTCGCCAAAGCCACCGCTTCCTCAACTCTTCTAACGATTTGGCCAAGAGCTAATGTATGGATTTCTTCTCCTTTACGGCGACCCAATTCATTTCGATCAGTATGGTGGATTTGACGGATTACTCCATCGAGATCGCCCAATGCGGCAATAGCTAATTTGACATCATTGACTCGGTCATAACTATTGCTGGATGCTGGAGAAAGAAGATTCGCAATTACACCTCCGTTTCTCTGCCAGTGATACCAGACTTTGGACGCAGCCGCGTACTTCATCGTCATATTTGGAGCGTGCAAAACCCAATCACGAATATCTTGAGTTAACAAATCGATGTCATGCTGCCATGCCGCATGTGACTTAGCCCCCTTGAACGTAGCCTCTTCAATCCGAAATCCTTGGAGCCGATCGCTGTAACTCAGAAGCAATTCAATCAGCTGATATATTGACTGATGACGAGCATCAAGATGTAAGTTGCGTCTCGCTACAGCTGCTGCACCACTCCGTGGCGAAAGCAAGATTGGACGCATCGTAGATGCAGCAAGCAAAAGGTTGATTGCAGTTTTCCATGCATCAGGAGCTCCTGAAGGAACTGATGTTTCGCTAATTTGAGTAAAGCACCGTTCTAGCTCAGACGATACCCCACCATCAGGCAAGACGAGCACCTCCGACAACACCACAGAGGCTAAGAGATGACTTGAAGGCACAGGGGGCGAATCAGCCATATTCTCCAATATTTTTGCTACGTGATAGGCCAGCGAGATACGTCCTTGAAACAGCGCCATCCAAAGCGGTCGGCAAAGCTCACCCGCCGCAGGGGAAAATTCACTCACTGTTTGTTCGGATTCTCCTAACGGAATAACTTTTACCGGTTTTGACTTCTCCAATGACGACATTTGATCAAGTGACATCTTGAGTTCTTTTGCATCGGTCACACCCGAATTATCTCGGCATGAGGCAGGTTCCGAGGCCTCAACTGGCACTATTGCAGATATCTGTGGGAGGGTGACTTGAGGAGAACTTTCCGCAATGCTAACTACACCGGATGAAAAGCATGCATAGTCTATGGAAAAATCAAAGGAATCACCCCAAGGAGAATAGGCAGACAAGACTTCCACTTCAAATGTTTGAAGCGAGAGTTCGACTCGCGTTTCTTCATTCTTTTTTTCTATTTTCTTCTGCTGAAGTGCACGACGCTTTGTTGAAGAGTCAATCTCTGCAAGCTCAACATCAGCACTCTCAATTTCTGCTCTAATTTTATAAATATCTCTTAATGCGGATCGATAGCAAGCAATCTTCTCGCTCCCAACCCTGCTTGCCCGAGTAAAATCATCATTTAGGCGATCAGCCTCTGACTCGGAAACAGTACTAACGTGCGCCTTCTTCCAACGAGCAGATATCTGATCAATTAGTGACTCATCAAGCCAAGCGAAATCATTCCCATATTCCTTTGTGATGCTTCTTACAGAATCTGTGAGGCGAAGCAGGCGTTCGTCAAATTGGCTATTTGCATTGTTTGCTTTCGAAAGAGACAATGACAATTTTTCGAAATCTAGGCAAATCTCTTTTAGGTGAGTTACCTGTTCAAAGTGATCTTGGCTTTCCTTCATAAGTGCTAGCAAATCTGTAAGTCGATCTGTGAGTGCAATCCATTTTGACACTGATTCGTTTTTACCATCGGTAATCAAAGAAGACTCTTGCAGTGATACGTCTTGGATTGGTACCTTATTATTCTCGGAGCTTTTCGGCTGAACCGCATATTTCTGAGTTGTAAGTAGATCGTCATATTCCGGAAGAAGGTCTGGACAAAGTCTAATTGCTTCTCGAACAAACCAATCAGTTAATGAAATGGATGATAGAGAAAAAATAACATTTGATAGCTGGGTTCGCTTTTCTTGACTCAGTAAATCCCAGGTTGAAATATCTTTTACAGCTTGCAACCAAATCATAAACACTTCAGGGTGAAATTTCTCATCCAGTTTGCCCAGTCTCTGGCTAACTTCATCCCAAATCGGGCATGTTTTTTTTAGCTTATCTTCATCGAACTTGAGATTTGCTAAATTTCCAACATAAGCATTCAGAAGAAAGTAGTCCACCGATGATAGTAATATCCCAGGAGTCGTTTTAATCCCAGACTTTTTTAGGCGATTGAAAACAGACCAAAATCCGAAGTAGCGGAGGTATGGATCGCAGTAGTAACTTAGGAGCTTACGATCAAGTTCGGGAATACTTATTAAGTCTGAGAATCGATTTTCTCCTGGAACATGTTTTTTTGCGATCCGTTTCTTTTCCTCTCTATTAAGTCCGTATGTCAACATCATTTCGAGTATCGGAAGAGCTTTGGGGTCCGGAGAGTTGTAGTCTCCCATGAGACATTTAGGAAGCAACCAAATAGCCTTCTCTGCAGATTCAATTGTCATGACTCAGGATCGCCTTCTTTAAGTTATCGTCAGTTGTTGCTTTGCAGAATATGAACCACTCTTATCTGCCCGCATATATACCCGAAGGTGAGCCCACTTGAATTCACCGGCGGCTTGTTTGTCTAATGCTGTTTTTGACTTACCCCATATGCAGAACTGCAATTGTAGCTGCTGATGGGAACATTGCTAGAATAGCACCACGTCGTAACATATTGATTTTATCAATCCGCGCTGCGGTCTTCCGTTACAACCCTGCACTACAGCGCACAACAATGCATAACGGAGTCCAGCAAAGGTTTTCAGTCTTGGTTTTCTGCAAAACGCCTCCATATTGATATAAGTCTATCGAACTCTACCATGCCACCGGCAGCTCACTCCAATCAGTCGTATAACCCGGCGGCTTACTTTCTCTACGCATACCCGCCAATCTGTCCAGCTTCAAACACTTCAACATGCGGTACGCGTACAAGTTCAAATGCCTCATCAATGGAACCACGCAGCCATGTATCCACATCACGCAGTTCGATGGCGACGACACTGCGCTTGTCCTGTTGGTCTGGGGGCACCTTCGGATCGGGTTTATGCATGCGTGACATCAGCGGATGACCGTCAGCGTTGAGCGTGAGCATGGTATAGCTTTCATGGATCGCACCAGTCGCCTTGTATATCCAGGTATTCCAGAGGCCAGCAAGTCCCCAGGGAGTGCCATCGGCACGGCGAAAGTTCCACCAGACATTCTTGCCTGTCTCCCAGCACGGTTCGTCAAATGACAAGGCAGGTATGATGCATCGGTATCCCCTCGCCCACGACTGCTTGTAGGACGCCTTGGTCGAAATTTCCTCGAACCGTGCGTTGTTGGTCGCGTAGGTCAGGTGCGAAGTTTCGGCAAACCACGGTATCAAGCTCCACTGGCCTATCACGAGCTCGCGTTCGTTCGCGTCTTTCGTTGCGCGAATGAACGGACCTTGCGCGCGTGGATACACGGGAACGGATTCCCACCAGCGCGGTTGATTGCGCCGGCCTATCTCCCAGAAGCGCTCCATGTCTCCATCTTCCGGCGAAACATATCGATTACACAAGCTGGGAATCCTCCGTCGCTAATGTTTGCATCGACCAGGCTTAATCAACCCGTCCGAAACGCTTTCCATGTCGCCGCCCCTTACGTTCATGCACATACTTCTTGTAAGCAGCGATCCAATCTGACGAGATTTCTGCTTGAGCTTCCTTGAGACCGATCTGGTCGTTGCACACCATTTTGTACAACGTGAATTCCAAGTCGTCCTTCTTCGCCGCGCTCCATTCGCTTAGCCTCGGCTCTGGCCATAGATTTGCCGGATCAGTCGGATTGCCACCAATACTGAGCGGAATCAGATGGTCTTCTTCATAGTGCTTTGGGTTCTGGTCACCATAGCTGTACTGGCGAATCTGGCGCTTTTTTAGCTTGTTCGTATAACTGGCAGGTGGACGGACTGTCTTGGTGTAACCCTTTACGCAGACTGTCGATTGGATATTCTGTTGGGTGACATTTGAGTCGATGGCTCCAGGGGTGAGAGATGAATTAGGCAGGTCGGATGCTGAAGCTTGGAAGGTCGCAAGCGTTGCCAGCAAAGCAACTAATATTCTTGTCATTGTAAGATTCATGGGTAATCTGCCCTATTGCAAGCTGTGCAAATATACACAACAATCCGTGCCTTCACCAATAACAAAAGGGAAATCCCATGAACCGTCAAGAACTGATCGAAGCGCTGGCAACCAAGACTGGCAACACTAAGGCTGACGCTGATCGCAGCATCGCTGCACTGCTCGAAATCGTTACGGCCACACTGAAAAAAGGCGACAACGTCGCCCTGGTTGGCTTTGGTACATTCGAAGTCCGCAAGCGCGCTGCTCGCAATGGTCGTAACCCAGCAACCGGCGAAGCCATCAAGATCAAGGCAGCAAAAGTTCCTGCATTCAAGGCAGGTGCTACTCTGAAGGCGGCTGTAAACGGCGGTAAATAAGTCTGATTTATCGAGGATGGCCGGCGCAAGTCGGCTGTTTCACCAGCATGAATGAAATCCTCCAATACCTTAAAACCCATGGCGAGCAGCTTGATACTGAGATTGCTCAAGCCGTCGGATTGTCATTGGCCGTCGTTCGACAACAGTTGATTGATTTGGCCAGCAAAGGTGAGATCATGTCTTATCAATCGACAAAGTTCGAGAAGGGAAAGAAGATCGAGGGAATCAGGTGCCGGATATCAGGATTTGTTCCACCTGCTGCACCCGGCCGGAAATCTAAGGTGCAGTTGAAACTGTCCTGACTTAAAACCCGCAAAGCCAAGCGTCAGCCAACCGTTGGTTCATCTAGCGACAGTCCGCAACACTAAAGCGGTCATTTAAAACTGCTCACATCAAATGTGCACCCAAAGTATTGAAGCATCATTATGCGAGTGCAAAACACACCTCGCACATCGAATTATTGTATCTTCCCAAGCTTGACCAACCGTGAACAGATGGAAGATTCCGTTCTTTCGTGTTCCTCAGCGAGGAGCTTGACAGTTTTTCCAGAATCAAAAGCCAAAGCCAATCGTACTTCTTCTTCATTAGGCCATGCTTTTCCTGCATTTCTTGGAAGCCGTTTTTGCCGGTCTTCTGCATTCTTGGCCCGCTCTTTTGATCTCTCCATTGCCGCTATTGCCACAAACAGCGCGCGCACTGTCTGCGGGTGCTGATACGGGCTCTCAACTGCGTATTCTTCACCACTATGGGGGTCAATCCCATTGGCCAATGCCTGAATAATTTCCAGCGATTTATCGGTATCCATTTTATCTCCATTTCGTTATGCCAAACGGGGCTGTCCACCCTTCAAACCATTAGCCAAGCTGATATTTTTTATAAATGCTGAATGAAATGCGCGGGAGTGGCAGGAGAAATTCGATGCCAGCGAAGCCATCGACTGTTGTAACTGACTAACAGCTTCTAGTCATAGCTCTTAACGAATTCGTTGCCGCAAACCGGACTGTCGTCAGCCGTCACTATCGACCCATTGCCGTCATCCATCAACTGACGCTTCAATCTGGTTAGGTTGTGATC
>VFSW01015919.1_pt1 | contig 10301 bp, 6 predicted proteins | sample 5358111 | NCBI WGS metagenome assembly VFSW01 (sample SAMN11554181, study PRJNA540505) | mine drainage metagenome | isolation source: sediment from site ElyBrook_90M | place: USA: Ely Copper Mine, Vershire, VT | collected 2017
ATGTAAAGATTATAGTCGTAACTATAAATAAAAGGAGCCTGGTGTTCACACTTTTTTGTTATTTCTGATGGAAAATTTAAAACGTTTCAGCAAATATATAAATAAAATGAGATGACAGGCAGTTATGGTATGGTTGTTGTTGTTTAATTTTTATTATGCGCCGCTGAAATGCTTTGGCAATAGTCATTACTATTCCAATTAATGCGCTTTTTCCCTGAAGCCCGTGAAGATAAATGCGGCTATAATGCAAAACAGGCTTCCTGCTATAGCAGTAAGGCGCAAGCCTGCGTCGTTGCCTGGATCTTTGCCGTAGATGGTGAGCATAGCGAAAAGCGCCAGGCCGGCGGTTTGCCCCAATTTTATGGCAAAAAAATTAACGGCAAAAAACATTCCCTCTTTATTGTCGCCTGTTTTTTCTACTTCATCATCAATAATTCCTGCAAGCATGGCATTGGGCAAAATACCGAGAGAGGCAACGGGAAATGCCGCCAGCAGCACCGAGAGGTAGAGCAAAAGTCGCGGCGATACAAGTATCTTTCCAACCATGGGGACCACAAAAAAAGCGAATGCCAGCAGAAACAGGGAAACAACGAAAATCCGTTTTTCCCCTGCCATTTTAACTGAATAAATTACAAGCGGATAAAATGCAAGCGACACCACCACCATCAGCAGCATCAGCAGCCCTCCTTCATTTGCAGAAAGGCCTGCAAGCACTCTTGCAAAGTATAATAATCCGTTTGAGATAAGATTTATGGCCATGTAGTAAGAAAAGCAGGCGACAATAAAAAAGATAAAGTTGCGGTTAGTAAAACTATTGCGCAAGGCCGACCAAAGAGGAGTAGCGGAAGGCAGTGCAGTGCAGTATCTTTTTTCATTAATTGCGAGGGCGGGTAAAATCATGGCGGTACCCCCGAGTATGGCTAAAAAAATTACAGCATACTGCACGCTGGCCATTCTTTCGTTCTGATGAAAAACTGCGCGCATAACATCCGCAATGGCATTGGTTTGTGCCGCTATAATTATTCCAACCACAAATCCAGCCTGCTGAAAGGAGGATAACCTTACTTTTTCTTTTCTTGTTTTGGCTATTTCGGGCAGCATGGCATTATAAGGTATAGCGTATGTGGTGGTAGCCATAAAGAACAGGGTAAGCGAAATAAGAAGCCATACCTCATTTGCCTTTGCTGCTGTATGAACCGGCGGGTAAAAAACAAAAATGCAAAAGATAACCGAAGGCAGCACGCTGTAAAGCATAAAAGGCGTTCGCCGGCCCCTGCTACCCGACGATTTATCGCTCATGCGGGCTATAAACGGATCATAAAACGCATCTACAAACCTGCCCGAGGCAAGGATGATGGCAAGAATATTGAAGATGTGAAACCATGTGGACTGCGATACCAGCACATGCAGTCCCGACCCGGCCGGAGGCAGGTAATAATAAATAAGCATCACCCCTATCAGGTTAATCATGATTGACCAGCCTGCCATGCCACAGGCATATATAATCTGCTTGCTTAACGGAAAATTTTCCAACCTCGGTTCATTACTTGGTTGCGTAAAGGTAAGAATACCCTGTTATTTTTTGCTGCGGATATTATACGTAAAAGTAACCGAAACAATGGCCGTGTTCGGGGAAGGCTGGTTGGCAATGGATTTAAAAGCCGGAATGCAATAAGTAAACTGGGGCTCAATTTCAAATTTTCCAACATTGTAGTCAAGGCTCAAAATAAGGCTGTAATCCAAAATTTCAAATTTGGAGTTGGTATTAGCTGCGTAACTGGTCTTTTTGGGGTTAAGCAGGTTTGACGCACTGTCGCTTGCCTTCAGGTTTTCATAATTTGTAATAAAATTTGCCGTTCCGAAGTCGAGGCTTGCTTCGGGTATTACGGCAAACGATTGTTTTGTTTTGGCGCCCCATTTGTATTCGAAATTATATGAAAGGTCGGGGGTGAATTCAAAATCGTTTGGTGTTTTCGGTATCTTTGAATTAGTGGGCTTTTTATAAATATCGTAAGCGGCGGTGAATTTACCGGTCAGATTGCCCATGTCCTGTTCAATATATGTTGAAAGCCCGCTTGCTTCCGAGGAGCCTATCAGGTTAACGCTTTTCCTGCGAAAGACATACCCCTGCCAGTTTACATTCAAGGTTGTGTTGTCCGTAAGGTCAATGTTCCAGCCGGGGTTCCATCCGAATACATCAAACCCGCCGCCTTTTTTCATAAGCAGGAACTGGTCGGTAACACCAATATAGAAACCCGACTTTGCCGTATAAGTAAAGCTGGGTTCGAGATAGGGCAGTCTCTGATTCGGGTCGCGGAGCCCCAGATGTTCCTGATCGTTGCAAGCCTCAAGGCCTATTGCAAATTCGCGCGTTTTGATATCTGCATTGCTGTCGGCGGAAGTTGTACTGTCGGGGCTATGGGTAATACTATTGCATAATCCGAATGGCTTCAGAGGGTTGTGGGCCGAAGCACACGCCGTTGCAAATGCAAAAAGCAGGCCTAAAAAGGGAACCGGGTTATTCCTGTGCATGGTTAATCATTTAAGCTATTAGATGGAAGGTGGCTCAATAAGTTTAAAACAGCTTTTTCAGAATCTTTTCTTCAACCATGTTAGGCATGGTTATTTGCAGGTTCTTCCCTTTCATCAATTCCCTCCTGGCCGAAAAAATAGCGCCATCGTTTCTTGCCCAGGCCCTGCGGGCGATACCGTTGTTTACATCCCAGTAAAGCATGCTTTCCAGTTTTCCGGCAGCATCAGCACTGCCGTCGAGCACCAGCCCAAAACCACCGTTCATTACTTCGCCCCATCCAACACCGCCGCCGTTATGCAAAGAAACCCAAGTGGCTCCGCGGAATGCATCGCCAATTACGTTTTGCACAGCCATATCGGCCGTAAACCGCGAACCGTCGTAAATGTTAGCTGTTTCCCTGTAAGGCGAATCGGTTCCCGACACGTCGTGATGATCTCTGCCGAGAACAACGGGCGCCGAAATTCTGCCCTGCTTTACCGCCTTGTTGAATGCTTTTGCAATCTCAATCCTTCCGTCGGAATCGGCATAAAGGATGCGAGCCTGCGACCCTACCACAAGTTTATTTTTCCGCGCGTCTTTAATCCACTGTATGTTGTCGGATAGCTGTGCCTTAATTTCCTGCGGTGCAGTATGGTATAGCTTGCCGAGCACATCGGCTGCAATTTTGTCGGTTTCATTCAGGTCGGAAGCCTTTCCCGAAGTGCATACCCAGCGGAAAGGACCGAACCCGTAATCGAAAAACACCGGGCCCATAATGTCTTCTACATAAGACGGGTATATAAAACTGCCCTCGTTGTTAAAAACAGGCGCTCCGGCCCTGCCGGCTTCAAGGAGGAAGGCATTGCCGTAGTCAAAAAAATACATTCCCCTGCCGGTGAGTTTGCCAATTGCCCTTACCTGCCTATTCAGCGATTCGTAAACTCGTGCCTTGAATTTCAGCGGATCTGATACCATAAGTGCATTGGCTTCGCCGAAAGACAACCCTGCCGGATAATAGCCTCCGGCAAAAGGGTTGTGCAGCGAAGTTTGATCGGAGCCAAGTTCAATATGCAGGTCTTCTGCGGCGAGCCTCTCCCACAAATCGACAATATTGCCTTTGTAAGCGAGCGACACCGTTTCGTTTTGCCGTACGGCTAATTTCGCTCTTCGCAGGAGTTTGTTTAAATCGGCATATACCTCGTTCACCCATCCCTGCTTATGCCGTCTTTCAACCACTTTCGGATTAATTTCGGCTACTATTGCAATCAATCCCGCTATCACTGCCGCTTTCGGCTGCGCCCCGCTCATGCCGCCCAAGCCTGATGACACAAATATCATACGTTTGTTTTTATCGCCCGTAGCCTTGCCTCCGGCTGTTCGGGCCGCATTTTTTTTGCGTGCCGCATTCAGCAGGGTTAAGGTTGTGCCGTGCACTATTCCCTGCGAACCTATATACATATATGATCCGGCGGTCATCTGGCCGTATTGGGTAACGCCAAGGGCATTAAATTTTTCCCAATCGTCGGGTTTGGAATAATTAGGCACCATTATGCCGTTGGTAACCACCACGCGTGGTGCATAGGCAGAGGAAGGAAACAGCCCCAGAGGGTGACCCGAATACATAACGAGGGTCTGCTTGTCCGTCATCTCCGCGAGATATTTCATGGTAAGGCGGTATTGCGCCCAGTTCTGAAACACCGCTCCGTTGCCGCCATAGGTAATAAGTTCGTGCGGGTGCTGTGCTACCGCCTCGTCGAGGTTGTTCTGTATCATGAGCATAATTGCTGCTGCCTGTATAGAACGGTGCGGGTAGCTGTCTATGCTTCGTGCATACATCTTGTATACAGGACGGAACCGGTACATGTATATTCTGCCGAAAGTGTTCAGTTCGAGTGCAAATTCCCCGGCCAGTACCTTGTGGTGTCTGGCGGGAAAATAGCGCAAAGCATTTCGCACGGCAAGCACCTTTTCTGTTGCGGTAAGAGTATCCTTACGCTTAGGCGCATGGTTTACGGCTTTATCATAAACGGGCGCGGGAGGCAAACTACCGGGGATACCTTCAAGGATGGATCGTTTGAATTCTTTGGTGGTCATACTATTTGGAAAATGCAAAGGTATAATTTACCGTATTGATATATTACAAGTAATTGCCTGTCGGTGCTCTTGTTTCAGCAAAGGCTGTAAAATACGTGCAACGGCACGTACAGCCATAACTGACAAACTTCTACCTTTGTGCTATGAAAAGAAAGCTGATACTTGGCACCCGCGGCAGCGAACTCGCCCTCTGGCAGGCAAACTTTATTATGAAGGAACTTGCGAAAGCGGGGCATAAAGCGGAACTGAAGGTAATTAAAACCAAGGGCGATTTGCAGCAGGAGCAGCGATTTTCGGAAATTGAGGGGCAGGGTTTTTTTACAAAAGAAATTGAGGAGGCGCTGCGCAAAAAGGAAATCGACCTTGCCGTACATTCATATAAAGATATGCCTACAACGCCGGTGAAGGATCTTATGGTTGGGGCAGTTTCATACCGTGAAGATCCGTCGGAACTACTCCTTATCAATAAGGAATCGGTTGACCGGAATATGAAATTTTATTTAAAGAGAAATGCTGTTGTCGGCACTTCAGCAGCACGGCGCATGGTGCAGTTTCTTGCCTTGCGCCCCGATGCGGTGGTGAAGGAGTTAAGGGGTAATGTTCACACACGGCTTAAAAAACTTCAGTCGGGAATGTATGATGCTATCTTTCTTGCGGTGGCAGCGGTAAACCGGCTTAATCTGGATGTTTCGGCTTTTCATGCCGTGAAGTTATCACCCCAGGAGTTTATGCCTGCACCTGCGCAGGGAGTGCTCGCCTTGCAGGTAAGGGAAAACGATGCCGCCTTGCTCACCGTTCTGAAAGCGCTAAACCACCTGGATGTGGAGGAAGCGGTAGGTGTTGAACGGAAAATATTCAGTTTATTCCGAGGCGGCTGCAACCTGCCACTCGGTATTTATTGCGAAAAGCACGCCGATGAATCCGACAAGCCTTTTTTTAAAATTTTTGCAGCCTATTCTTCCGAGGTGAAAGATTACCCCCGCTATTATTATTTCCAAACCGCGCTGCCAACCGGATGGGATAAAAAACTTTCGGACAGGATCAGGCTGAATAAGCCCTGTTCGGTATTCATTACACGCGATATTAAAGACGATGATTTCTTCAGCCGCTCCCTTAAAGCCAATGGTTACAAAGTAAGCGGAAGGTCCTTTATAGAGTTCAAGCCCATTCCGTTCGGCACTGTGCCTGCAACCGATTGGATCTTCTTTTCGAGCAAACATGCGGTTACATATTTTTTCGACCGGAAGCCTGAAACAGGAAATGCCAAATTAGGAGCCATTGGAAAGTCCACAGCCGAGGCCCTGCGAAGTTACGGCAGGAGAGCCGATTTTATAGGTGCTTCCACCGACACAAGGCTTATAGGCAAACAGTTTGCAAGCCTGATTAAATCGGGCAGGGCTCTATTCCCGCAGGCAAAAGACAGTATGCGAACCGTTCAACAGCAATTTGTGAATAAGGAGCAGGTACTGGACTTAAGCGTTTATGAAACCATAAGCAAGCCTGTGGAAGATACGCCGTATTCCGATATAATACTTTTCACCAGCCCATCCAATGCGGAGGCTTTTTTAGAAAAGAAGCGCCTGAAAAGTGAACAGAAAATTATTGCCATGGGCGATGCCACAGCCCATACCCTGAAAAAGGCGGGCTACCCTTCCGTGTACCACGTTCCTTCTTACGATGAAATAGGTTTGCTGATGGCTGTGTATAGCATTTAACCGCTTAAAGTGCCGGAAAAAATACGAAATTCGCAGGCAATAGCATATTGTAAGCACTCATCTAAATTACTATTTATATGATATACCGTCCGCGCCGATTAAGAATTAACCCCATCATCAGAGAGGTGGCAGCCGAGGTCCGTTTCCATAAGGATATGCTGGTATACCCCTATTTTGTGGAAAAGGGGAAAAATATAACTGCCCCCATATCCTCCATGCCCGGAATAAACCACTTTTCACCCGACATGCTGGTTAAGGACGTAGAACGGGGATTGAAGAAAGGCATAAACAAGGTGCTGCTCTTCGGTTCGGGCGAGGAAAAAAGCGCCGAAGGCAAGGCGGCCTATAATAAGGACACCATAGTGGCGCAAGCTGTTAAGGCCCTTAAAAAAAATTTCAAAGACGAATTATACATTATAACCGATGTGTGCCTTTGTGCATACACATCGCACGGGCATTGCGGCATCATAAGGAACGGGCGTGTGCACAACGATTTGTCGGTAGCGGCCCTGGCCCGGATGGCGCTCGTTCATGCCGAAGCCGGCGCGGATATGATTGCACCTTCCGACATGATGGACGGCAGGGTTGGTATTATCCGGCAGGCGCTTGATGACGCTAATCTGACGGACACCGCCATAATGGCATACTCCATAAAGTTCGCTTCGGCATACTATGGCCCTTTTCGTGAAGCCGCCGACTCCACTCCGCAGTTCGGCGACAGAAAATCGTACCAGATGGATTTCCGCAACCCCAATGAAGCCATGAAGGAGGCAGGCCTTGATGAGGCTGAAGGCGCCGATATACTTATGGTGAAACCCGCCCTCGCCTACCTTGATGTTGTGGCGCGTCTTCGACAGCAAACCCTGCTGCCCGTTGCCTGTTATAATGTTTCGGGTGAGTATTCAATGGTTAAAGCTGCCGCGGGAAGAAAGTGGATTGATGAAAAAAGCGTGGTGATGGAAAACATGCACGCTTTTGCAAGAGCCGGCGCCGGACTTATCATTACCTACCATGCGCGCGACATTTCCGATAATGGATGGTAACCCTGTGATTGGATGAACAGCGTAAGTTCCTTTCTTGAAACCCCTGTGGAGTACCTGAAGAGGGTTGGCCCCCAGCGCGCAGAGGTTCTCAAAAAAGAGTTGGGCATATTCACCTATTCCGATCTGCTTCACTTTTTCCCATTCCGTTACATTGACCGAACCCGCTTTTACAAAATAAAGGAAGTAAGCGAAGAACTGCCGTATATACAGTTAAGCGGCAAAATAACAAACCCCAGGATCCTTGGACAGAAACGCGGAATGCGGTTGGTAGCGGAGTTATCCGACGAAACTGGAGTAATTGAACTGGTCTGGTTTCAGGGAATCAAATGGATAAGTAAAACCCTTCGGCCGGGTATAGAGTATATTGTTTTCGGAAAACCCTCGGTATTCAACGGGAAGTTCAATATCAGCCATCCCGCGCTGGAGGAGAAAACGGATGAGAATATGGAGCTGGTAAAAGGATTACAGCCGGTATACAGCACCACAGAATTATTGAAACTGAAAGGCCTCGACTCCACAGGCATATTAAAGCTGCAACGCTCCCTTGTGCCGCTGGCGGTTAATTATGTGAACGAAACACTTCCGGAATGGATTACCGCTAAGCTGCAATTAATGCCGCTTAAAGAAGCCATGAAACACATACACTTGCCGGCGGGCAACGAAATGCTGGCACAGGCTCAAAGAAGGTTGAAATTCGAGGAACTTTTTTACCTGCAGTTGAATATGCTCCGCCAAAAAATTAACAGGGAGGCGGAAGTAAAAGGATTTACGTTTTCACATGTCGGTAAAACTTTCAACGATTTTTATAACATCCATCTTCCGTTTCCGCTTACAAGCGCTCAAAAGAAAGTAGTAAAGGAAATCCGTAGGGACATGGGAACGGGCAAGCAGATGAACAGACTGCTGCAAGGTGATGTGGGCAGCGGAAAAACGCTGGTGGCACTGCTGAACATGCTTATTGCAATAGACAACGGTTACCAGTGCTGCCTGATGGCGCCAACCGAAATTCTTGCCGTGCAGCATTTTGCCACCTTAAAAGAGCTACTGGCAGGCATGCCCATAGAGTTGGACATTATTACCGGATCAACTAAAAAACGTGAAAAGAAAAAATTACTCGATAAACTTGAAACCGGAGTATTACACATTATTACAGGCACGCACGCTTTGATTGAAGATGCCGTAAAATTCAAACGTCTCGGACTGGTGGTTATTGATGAACAGCACCGCTTCGGCGTAGCGCAGCGGGCAAGGATGTGGCAAAAGAATGAAACTCCGCCACACGTGCTTGTAATGACTGCCACCCCTATTCCAAGAACACTCGCCATGACATTTTACGGCGACCTGGATGTTTCTGTTGTGGATGAAATGCCTCCGGGAAGAAAGCCGGTTAAAACAGTTCACAGTTACGACAACAGGAGAAGCGAAGTGTATGGATTTATTAAAAAAGAAATAGAAGCAGGCCGGCAGGCTTATATACTGTACCCGCTGATAGAGGAATCGGAAAAATCAGACTTGGAAGATCTTGTCAGCGGATTTGAAGAAATACAAAAAGCCTTTCCCGCATACCGTTCTGCCATGATTCACGGCAGGTTAAAATTTGCAGAGAGAGAAAAAATCATGAACTTGTTCGCTAAAAATGAAATTCAGATTCTTGTGGCGACAACAGTTATTGAAGTAGGAGTGAATGTGCCCAATGCAAGCATCATACTCATAGAGAGCGCCCAGCGATTCGGTCTGTCGCAGCTGCACCAGCTCCGCGGCAGGGTGGGAAGGAGTTCCTGCCAAAGTTATTGCATACTTATGACACCATACAAGTTGGGTTCCGATGCGCGCGCAAGGATACAAACAATGGTACAAACCACTGACGGTTTCGAAATTTCGGAACAGGATTTAAAATTGCGCGGTCCCGGAGATTTGGCCGGAACCCAACAAAGCGGAGTGCTTGATTTAAAAATTTCGGATCTGGCCAGAGACGGCATTATTGTGAAACAGGCAAGAATAATTGCCGAAGAAGTTTTAGCTGAAGACAGGGAACTCCGGCTTCGCAAGAATAAAATTATTGCCCTGCAGCTTGCAAGGCTTGAGAAAGAGAAAGGCAACTGGAGCCGGATTTCATAACAGATTTTAAAGTAAAAAAAACCCCGCATTAAGCGGGGTTTTTCTTTATTTCCTTTTCGAAGTTTTCTTCTTCGCTTTGCTAGCCGCTTTCTTTTTAGGAGCAGCTTTCTTTTTTGCTTTTTTTGTTGCCATGTTGGTTAAATTTTGAAATTATGACACGAACATACGCCGGAATGAAAATAAAAAACAAGTGATAATCGGCATATTACTAACATTCAAATGTTGATAAGCATGACGCGTGCTTGAAAAAAACCGCTGTAAAAAATTACTTATCAGTCTGCAAAGCCCCAATTAGAAAGGATTTCGGAGTATACAAATTACATCGGCGAAAAAATAATTTGTAACATTTTTTTGTGCGGTCAATATTTCAAAATTTGAAAAAAACGTTGTTCATCAATTCTGCTGAATCATTTCCGCCGTTAAATCGAGCCGCACTTCGTCGCTCACTACTATGTGTCCGGCTTCTGTTGCCGCGCTCCATTTCAGCCCGAAATCCCTGCGATTTATTTTTCCGCTTATCTCAAAACCTGCCACAGTCATGTTGTACGCATTTTTTACCGTGCCGCCGTACACCACATTGAGCGTAATTGGTTTTGTAATGTCTCGGATTGTGAGCATCCCCTCAAGAGTATAATTGTGCTCGTCCGATTTATTCACCTTCTTCGATTCAAATTTGATCTCCGGATATTTTGCCGAATTGAAAAAGTCGTCGGTCTTAAGATGCCCGTCGCGTTGTTCATTGCCTGTGTTGATGCTATCGGTTTGGGCGCTGAAATTCACTTTTGCATCCGTCAGGTCCTTTCCCGACCATTCCATGGT
>VFSW01015920.1_pt1 | contig 10301 bp, 8 predicted proteins | sample 5358111 | NCBI WGS metagenome assembly VFSW01 (sample SAMN11554181, study PRJNA540505) | mine drainage metagenome | isolation source: sediment from site ElyBrook_90M | place: USA: Ely Copper Mine, Vershire, VT | collected 2017
GCACTGGCTCCCGGATCTACACCGAGATGGGCGAGAACCGGATGGTCGTCGGCATCCGCGGGGACCACCTGGACGAGTTCGTCCAGAAGCTCTCCCGGATCGTGCACGCCAACGAATGGGTCAAGGTCGAAGACCGGCGTCGGAAGACGGAGTCGTCCCGGCCGTTCCACCCGACGGTGCGCTGAGGAACGGGCTCTAGGCGTCGTCCGCCGGGACGGCGGGACGGGCCGAGCGGCCCGAGCCGCGGGACGGCCGGCGGAGCTGGAGCGCCAGAACGAGCACGGCCACGTTGCAGAGGTAGGAGGAGAAGCAGACCAGGCAGAACGCCCCGATCAGCGCGAGCTCGACCCAGGCAAAGTAGACCGAGAGCGCCAGGCCCAGGACGGAGAACAGCGTCAGCAGGTCGAGCCAGCGGCCCCGGCCGACGCGGTAGACCTGAATGTCGAGGGCGAACAGGATCACGAACCCCCCGATGCCGATCAGGTAGTCCGGGATACCGAACGTCGTGGTGTAGGCGCTCTGGTCGACCTTGGCGCAGGAGAAGAACGGAGAGACCGAGCACGCCGCCCGGAGTGCCGGGTCGAGGGTCTCGGCCGCGGCGAAGAGGGAGAAGGCCAGGCCCGCCAGGATCGCGAGCGGAAGGGCGGCGTGGAGCGTTTCCGACCGCATAGAGTGCGCCTAGCCGATCTGGTCGTAGTCCGACAGGACGTTGCCGGTCAGGAGCGAGGCTGGTTGGCCGCCGTCGACCTTCAGGAGATACGCCGTCACCCAGTCGGCCGCTGGGGAGATCGCGTCCCACGCGCCCCCGCTCTGGACCGCGATGGAACTCTGGACCGTCGCCGTGCTCAGGCCGGCCAAGGCCGCCGGGCTCAGGAGCGTCCCGACGGTAAAGTACTGCCCCCCGATGACGATGAACGGGATCGATCCGCCCGAATCATAGGCTACGAAGTAGGCGTTCTGGTACTCGTTGCCGAAGCCCGGCAGGGTGATCGCTCCGGTATAGGTGGTCTCCGCGACCTGGAACGAAATGTAGCTGCTGGTCAACTGCGCACTGGCCAGCACGACCTCCGGCGTGTTGGGGTAGACATCGCCCGGATTGGAGTAGTCGAAAGCGGTACCGCCCAGCGTACCGAATCGTTGGAGCGCCACCGAGATGGCCCAGCTCGAGGCGGAACAGTAAGGGCACGCGGCGGAGCCGAAGAAGAAGATGACCGGCTTGCCGTCCGAGAGCCACAGCGGATTCGCCACCTTGTTGAAGTTGCTGGGTTCACTGGTGTGGAAGGGCGTCAGGGTGGGATATCCCGCCAGAAGCCCGCCGATGCCGAAAACGGCCGAGAGGACCAGTCCCAGGATGATCCCGGAGGCGACGGCGCCCCGGAGGACCGTCGACCACTTCTTCTCCGATCGGAGGAGGCCGAACGCCAGCAGGAACGCCGACGCCGCCAGCGCGAGGCCGAGCGTTGGGATCGCGCTGATGAATATTCCGACGGGCGAGGGGACGGAGTAGGCGATGACGAACCAGATCGCGAGGAGCGGCGTGAGGAGCATGCCGACACGGGCGATGGTCCACTTGGCCTTCTGGTCCGTTCGTAGGGTGGATCTCGGCCCATCCGCCTTCGGTTCCCGGCTCGCGGTCCGGGCTCGCTTCGCGTAGAGGGTCCTCAGCGCCCGACCCTTGTCCGTGACGCCCCGGGGAGCCTGGTACGCGACCCGGGAGTCTTCAGCGACCCGGTCCCAGTCCCAGCCCTTGGTCCGGAGCTCCTCGACGCGGTCCCAGTCGACCATTGGCACGAAATCTTACCCGGGGGTACTACAAGTCGATTTCAGTGCCCCGGAAGGCGTCTCCCGAACGGACGAGGGGCGGTGCCCCCGGGACCTAATATCGGACACCCCTTCCCCCGGCCGTGCGTATCGTCTTTCTAGGCACCGCGGGCTCCTGGCCGACCAAGGAGCGGTCCGCGAGCGCCATCGCGCTCGACACGGAGAAGGAACTCGTGCTCCTAGATTGTGGGGAGGGCACCCAGCGACAGTTCTTCCAGTCGTCGGTATCGTTCATGCGCGTCCGGCGGATCTTCATTACTCACTTCCACGGAGACCATTTCCTCGGCCTTCCAGGCCTCATCCAGAGCATGTGCCTCAACAACCGGACCGAACCGCTCGACCTGTACGGTCCGCCCGACGCGAAGGAGATGTTCGAGCGCGTGCTCGCGATGGGGTACTTCACCCTGCGGTTCCCGGTCCACCTGCACCCCCTGGGGCCCGACGAGTCGGTCGAGCTCCCAGGGTACACCGTTCGGACGGCGCATGCGGACCACACCGTCCCGGCCCTCGCGTATCGCGTCGAAGAAGGGCCCAAGCGGGGCCGGTTCGACGCGGCAAAGGCCCACGAGCTCGGGATACGGGGACGAGATTTCGCCCATCTGGAAGCCGGGGAGACCGTCGAGGTCGGTGGCCGGGCGATCCGCCCCGAGGAGGTCATCGGAGCCCCCCGCCCCGGCCTCTCGGTCGTCTACTCGGGGGACGGTCGGCCGTCCGGGGAGGTCCAGAAACTGGCCCATCGCGCCTCGGCGCTGATCCACGAGGCGACGATGGGCGAGGACCATGAGGCTGAGGCCAACGCCTGGGGACATTCCTCGGCCCGGCAGGCCGCGGAGATCGCCCACGCGGCGGAGGTCGGGCACCTGTTCCTGACCCACTTCTCTTCCCGGTACAAGGACCCGGAACCGCTGGCGGTGGAAGCGCGTGGTCGGTTCCCCGGGGCGGTGGCGGCTCGGGACTTTCTCGAGGAGCTGCTCCGACAGCCGTGACGCGCGCCGACCTCGTGGTCACGGACATCGGGGAACTCGCCACGCTGGCGTCCGGGCCCGTCCCTCGGACCGGTCCGGCGATGCGCGAGCTGGGTCGCCTCTCTCGAGCCGCGGTCGCGGTGGACGCGGGACGCTTCGTGTATGTGGGGTCCGAGGCCGCCTGCAAACGGGAGGTACGCCTCCGGAGTGGGGGCTCCCGCTGGAGTGCGGCCGGAGGTACCGTGGTGCCCGGATTCGTAGACCCCCATACGCACGTTCTCTTCGCAGGAGACCGGGCCGCGGAGATCGACCTCAAGATCGGTGGCGCCTCCTACCGTGATATCGTCCGACGGGGGGGTGGCCTCTTCCAGACGGTTCGCGCCACCCGGCGCGCGTCCACCGCGCTCCTTCTCCGCTCGGCGGAGGCCCGGCTGCGACGGATGGCGGCGATGGGAACGACGAGCTGCGAGGTGAAGAGCGGGTACGCTCTCACGCCGGCGGGGGAGCGCCGCCTGCTCTCCCTCGTGCCGATCCTGGCGCGACGTACCGGTCTTCGGCTGGTGCCGACCTTCCTCGGCGCGCATGCGGTCCCTCCGGAGTACACCGACCGCCCGGACGACTACGTGTCCGCGCTCCTCACCGACGCGTTGCCGGCCGTCGCGCGCCACCACCTCGCCGGCTACTGCGACGCGTTCTGCGAGCCCGGGTTCTTCAGCGTCGAACAAACGGAGCGCCTGCTCCTCGCGGCCCGGGCCGCTGGATTGGGCCTAAAGATCCATGCCGACGAGTTCGGCCGCAGCGGCGGCGCCGCTCTCGCCGCCCGCCTGGGGTGCCGGTCCGCGGACCACCTCCTCGAAAGCTCGGACGAGGACCGGCATGCGCTCGCCGCCGCAGGGGTCACTGCGGTCCTGCTTCCCCTCACTCCGTTCGCGTCGTTCGCCGGCCGCTCGAGCCCCGGGCGGGAGATGGTCGATGCCGGGGTCCCGGTCGCCGTCGGCACCGACCTCTCCCCGAACTCGTGGGTCGAATCGATGCCGGTCGTTCTCTCCCACAGCGTGTATGCGGCGCGGCTCACGCCGGCCGAGGCGTTGACTGCCGCTACGGTGAATGCAGCCCATGCGATCGGACTCGCCGGGGAGGCCGGGACGATCGCGGTGGGTCGCCCCGCGGACTTCGTGGCCTTCGATGTGCCCTCGTCGGAGCAGATCCCGTACCGATTCGGTCTAACCCCGGAACGGGTCTACCGGCGGGGAATCTGCGTATCACCGGCGAGAGAGCGACCCCCCTAGCCCCCTCGCGACCCGTTCCACCGTCAAGGATTCCGCTTCCTTCGAGGTGAAATGCGCCCGTAGATTCAAATAGGGGCCCCAACCTCTCCGCCGGTGAGGTCGCCCAAAATGGCTGAAAAGATTGGCAAGGAACAGATCAAGCGAGAGAAAGGTTACCTGTACTACCTCGGAAAGGACGGCTACCTCTGGAAGACCCCGACGAAGCTGAACAAGATGGGCAAGAAGGCCCGTGTCGGCACCGAGAAGATCGTTCGGGCGGACGGCTACATGTATTTCCTCGACAAGAAGGGATACGTGGCGCGTGCCCGCATGAAGAACGCCTAATCGAGAACGCCTTCGTCCTTCGGCGAGCCCTTCCCGATAAGGAAGGGCTCCCAACTTCTTCCCGCCTCTACCTCCCACGGGCTCGGACCATCGAGCCGAAGGGGCCCGGACCGAGGGAGGACCTGCGCCCGCGGCTCCGACCTCTGCTGTTGGGCCTCGTCCTCGCCCCCGGGGCGTCCCCCTTCCGCTCCCGTCCTTCGCCGTGCCTCCGCCCTCCGGCGGCACCACGTCGGCGAGCGGCCCGATCGGACGCGTGGCGTGCGCTCACGCACCGTACCCGAATCCCGCGCTGCTTCGCCTCGGGGGGGCCGTCTGCGTGCGGGGTTGCTGGGACTCGCACTCACCGGTCTGCGGCCTGCGCGTCCCACGAAATGACTCCGGGAGGAGGATCGGCTCCGTCGGGCGCGGGAAAATTCACCGTTCTCGCTCCGAGGCTCTCTCTGGAACGCGTCTCAGAGAATTTCGCGATGGACAGAACTAATCGAACTTATAGAGGGACACGCTTCGGCGGTCTCGGAGAATCCGACTCGGCCGTCGGAGTGACTACGCGTCCACGAGAAGGGGGGGGCCCTTGGGTCTGAAACGGGAATGCGACAGGACCGTTTCTCCGACCCTCGAGCGCCGACTAATACGCCATCGACGCCTCCCTCCGGTGCACGACCTCGTCACTCCACCCGCGGCGGAGTGGACCTTCGTCATCGGAGAGAGATTGCATGGCAATAACTAGGAAACGCACCAGCTCGGTCACCGACGCTCCCGAATCCAAAGGGGGCCGACGGGCCTCCCGGGACGAGCCGATCCCCATTCCTCGACTCGTGCCGCGCGGGAAGACCGCCTTCGACACGGTAGAGTGGAAGCTCCACGACGCCCAGATCAAGAACGCGGACGGGAAGGTCATCTTCGAGCAGAAGGGGATCCGTGTCCCCTCCACCTGGTCCGAAACGTCCGTCAACATCGCCGCGTCGAAGTACTTCCGGGTCATCGGCGGCCGTCGGGAGAACTCCGTCGAGGGAATGATCCGCCGCGTCTGCCACTGGATCGCGGACCGCGGCGTCGAGCTCGGCTACCTGGACACCTCCGAGGAGGCGGCCCAGCTCGAGGAATCCCTCGCGTACCTCATGGTCCAACAGATGGCGGCCTTCAACAGCCCGGTCTGGTTCAACGTGGGCGTTCGGAACCCGCCCCAGTGCTCGGCCTGCTTCATCCAATCGGTCACGGACGACATGGAATCGATCCTGGCCCTCTCGGCCAGCGAGGGTCGGCTGTTCAAGGGCGGGAGCGGCACGGGCACCAACTTCTCCTCCCTCCGCGGAAGCCACGAACGCCTCTCGGGCGGCGGCATCGCCTCCGGACCGGTCTCCTTCATGCGGGCCTTCGATGCGATGGCCGGCGTGATCAAGTCCGGCGGAACCACCCGCCGCGCCGCGAAGATGGTGATCCTGAACATGGACCACCCGGACATCGTCGATTACATCGAATCCAAGGTCCGGGAGGAGGACAAGGCCATGGCGCTCATCCGCGAGGGCTTCTCGTCCAACTTTGACGGGACCGACCCTGATTCCGCCTACGCCTCCATCGCCTACCAGAATGCCAACCACTCCGTCCGCATCCCGGATTCCTTCATGGAGGCCGTCCTCCACGATACCGAATGGAAGACGACCAACCGGACCGATGGCTCCATCGCCACCCAGTACCCGGCGCGGGAGCTCTGGCGGAAGCTCGCCTATGCGGCCTGGCGCTGCGGCGACCCCGGCGTACAGTTCGACGACATCACGAATGACTGGCATACCTGCCCTACGACCGGACGGATCAACGCGTCCAACCCCTGCAGCGAGTATCTGTTCCTGGACGACACGGCGTGCAACCTCTCGTCGATCAACCTGATGCGGTTCCTCGATGAGAAGGGCACCTTCGACCACGAACTCTTCCAGCAGGCCATACGGACGATGATCATCGCGATGGAGATCGTCGTCGACGCGTCCTCGTACCCGACCTCGACGATCGCGCAGAACTCCCACGATTACCGGCCGCTCGGCCTCGGCTATGCCAACCTGGGCTCGCTCCTGATGCACTACGGATACCCCTACGATTCCGAGGAAGGGCGGACCCTCGCCGCCGGGGTCTCGGCGCTCCTCTCGGCGGAAGGATACCACATGTCGGCCGAGATCGCGAAGCGCGTGGGCACCTTCCCCGGCTTCGACCGGAACCGGACCCCGATGCTACGCGTGATGAACAAGCACCGCGCCGCGGCGGAGAAGATCTCGAAGAACCCGACCGAGCTCCGCGCCCTCGTCTCCGCCGCCGCCGACCGGTGGCACGACACGGTCAAGGCCGGCGAGCTCTGGGGATACCGGAACGCCCAGATCTCGGTCATCGCTCCCACGGGAACCATCGGTCTCCTGATGGGCTGCGATACCCTGGGACTCGAACCGGAGCTCTCGCTCCTCAAGGTCAAGAACCTCGTCGGTGGCGGCACGATGCGGATGCTCAATCGCACCGCCAAGACGGCTCTCGCGCGCCTCGGCTACTCCCCGGCCGAGCAGACCGCTATCTCGAAGCACATCGAGGAGGCCGGCACGATCGAAGGCGCTCCCGGCCTCAAGTCCGAACACCTCGCGGTCTTCGATTGCGCCCTCGCTCCGGCGGGGGGCAACCGGACCATCGCACCGATGGGTCACCTCAAGATGCTCGGCTCGGTCCAGCCGTTCCTCTCGGGCGGCGCGTCCAAGACGATCAACCTGCCGAACGACGCCACCGTCGAGGATATCGAGAAGATCTACCTCGAGGCCTGGCGCCTGGGCGTGAAGTCCGTGGCGCTCTATCGGGACGGCTGCAAGGCCTCCCAGCCCTACGAGACCGGCAAGCGGGCTCCCGCCGGCCCCGGGACCCTCAAACCCACGCGGGAACGGCTCCCGGACGAACGGGACGCCATCACGCACCACTTCTCGGTCGGTGGCCACGACGGCTACGTGACCGTCGGTCTGTATCCGGACGGACGGCCGGGCGAACTGTTCTTCCGGGTCACGAAGGAAGGCTCCACCGTGAACGGCCTCATGGACTCCCTCGGGATCTCCATGTCGATGGCGCTCCAACACGGGGTGCCCCTCAAGGACCTCGTCCGGAAGCGCGCGCACCTCCGGTTCGAACCGGCGGGCGCCACCAACAACCCGAAGATCCGGTTCGCGAAGTCGATCCCGGACTACGTCGCCCGCTGGCTCGCCATCGAATTCCTGACCGAGGCCGAGCGGCGGTCGATCGGGCTCGAGGGTCCGGCCGAAGGGAACGGGAACGGCGGCTCGGCGAGAGCCGGGACGGCCGCCTCTGCGTTGACGTTCCAGACCAAGCCGCTCGACGCGTTCACGCCGGTCGGCGAGCCCCACATGACGGACGAGGACGCGCCCTCGTGCCACGTCTGCGGAGGCATCATGGTGCGATCCGGCACGTGCTATGCCTGCACGGTCTGCGGGGCCACGAGCGGCTGCTCGTAGGAGCGGACCCGCGCCGGAGGCCTAGCGGGCCGACCCGACCGAGGCGACCGGGGCCGACGGTTCAACGGCCGGCGCCGGCTCGGTCCCCGCCGCGGCCGGTTCCCCATGACGACTGCCATCGGCACGGAACCGGTAGTTCCGGAGACCCAGCGAAAGTCCGGCGCCCAGGGCCCCGATAACGGCCACGAGGGCGAAGACGACCTCGTAGCCCATCACGTGGTAGTTCTGAAAACTAAACCCCGGAAAACGTTCGGTGAATGCGTAGCTCGCGAGGATCGACGTGACGAGCACCGGCCCGACCGCGCTCCCGAGGTTCCGGAACGTTTGGTTCATCCCCGTCTGGATCCCCACGGTCCGGGGGTCGACCGAGAGCACGATGACATTCGTCATCGAGATCAGGACGGCCACGTTGCCCACCATCACCGGCACGCCAAAGAGGGCGACCTCCAGGGTGGACCGGTTGAACCCCAGGAGCCCCACCGCGCCTGCGATGATCAGGACGAAGCCGGCGATCATCACGGGCTTGGGACCGAATCGGCTGATCGACCGACCGAGGAACGGGCCGGTAGCCATCATGCTGATGACCGCGGGGACGAGGACCAGGCCGGCCTGGAACTCGCTCAGGTGAAAGCCCGGGGATGGATACTCCCCGAGGATGATCAGCACGGTGAACAGAAGGAACATCGTCATCCCGATGAACACCCCGTTGACGTTCGAGACCCAGATGTTCCGTTCCTTCAACGACGGGAAGGAGACCACCGGGTTCAGTGCCCGGGGCTCCCAGTAGAGGAAGAACGCGAAGCTCCCCCCGGCGAGGAGGAGGAACTCGGGCACCCCCCACGGAACCCCATGGAGCGAGACCGCGGAAACGCGCGTCCAGCCCCAGTACGCCCCCTCCGTGATGCCGAGCATTAGGAAGGTGAGCCCGGCGCCGAGGCTCCCGACGCCCGGCAGGTCGATCGCCCGGGCGTGACGGATCTCGGACTCCCGAACGAAGATCGCGGCGAGGAGGAGCACCGTGACGGCGATCGGGATGACCGTGTGGTAGGTGAACTGCCAGCCGTAGGTCTGGGCGATCCAGCCTCCTCCCACGAGGCCGGCCGCCGCCCCCGCGGCGAACATCCCCGAGAGAAGCCCCTGGGCCTGGCCGACACGGGCCGGCGGGAACACCTCGGGAAGCATCGCGAAGCCGAGCGGGAACATCGCCATCCCGACGCCCTGCACGGCCCGCACGGCGATCAGGCCGTAGATCTGGTCGGGACGGCTGAGACCGAGCGCCGCCCCGATCTGGGGGGTGAACCCGGCCACGCTGACCGCGACGGCGTAGACGCCCATCGCGATCATCAGCATCCGCTTCTTTCCGTAGACGTCGCCCAACTTGCCGAAGATCGGCGTCACGACGACGCCGACCAGGAGGTACGCCGAAAGGATCCATGCGATCGTGCTCGCGGCCGTGACCCGGAAGAACGACTCGAAGTTGCTGAATGCCGGTAGCACCATCGTCTCGACGTAGGTGACCATCAGGGCCATGGCGGCGAGGATGAGCAGCACCGTCCAGGCATACCGCGTGTCGTGGGCTGGGACGGCGTTCGGGGATCCCGGGCTCACGAAGACACTCCCGACCCGTGGTTCGCTGATTCCAGTCGCCGCTGCAACTCGAGGAACACCCGCACCGCCGTCGCGAGCTCTTCGGGAGGCAGACCCTCCGCCGCTTCGTGCATGAGCCGTCCGATCCCGCCCCAGACCCGGGATTCGACCCGGCGCCCTTTGGGCGTAAGGGAGAGCTCGACGGCCCGACGGTCCCGGTCGGACCTGTACCGGGTGACCAGCCCCGCGGCCTCCAACTGATCAACGGTTGCGCAGACCGTGGGGGCCGAGACGGACAGGTGTCGGGCTACGGCGCTCAAAGAGGCCGACTGCAGACTCGAGACGACATGCAGGGACCAGAACTGCCCGGTCGAGATCCCCTCGACCTCGAGCGCCGGCTGGAGACGATGCACGACGGACCGCAGGACCTCGTGAACGGCGTTGACGAGGCGCTCGGCCTCGGCGGGCGATGGTCCCTTCGACGCGAAGACGGCGGTACCGACCATGAGCTTTCCTAAGTATTAGGATAGTGAATAATTAGGAAATATAACTATTTGGGGTCGCCCGCGGTGGCCGGCCCCTCCCTCGGGGGCCCGGGGTCGGGCGACACAGGGTCCCGCGAGCTCGGGCAGGCGGGTGCCCACGTCAGAGGGGAGGGTTACGCGAGGGCGTACCGAGCGAGCTGGACCACATCGCCGAAGGGGATCGCGTGGCTTCCGGTCCTCCGGTGGGCGTCCCAACGGGCCTCGAGGGCCCCCTCCGGAAACTCCGGGAGATCCCCCGCATTGTGCGCCTCGAGCGAGGTCGGCAGTCCTCGTCGGGCGCAC
>VFSW01015921.1_pt1 | contig 10300 bp, 20 predicted proteins | sample 5358111 | NCBI WGS metagenome assembly VFSW01 (sample SAMN11554181, study PRJNA540505) | mine drainage metagenome | isolation source: sediment from site ElyBrook_90M | place: USA: Ely Copper Mine, Vershire, VT | collected 2017
CCTCCCCCGGCCGCGATCTTCATGTTCGCTGCCCGAACCCTCCCCGCCGCTGCTGCTGCCGCGGCTGCTCTCTGCTGATTCGGAATCATCTCTCGAAACAGGCTTCTTGCGGGACGTCTTGCGCCCATTGGCAGAGGGCCTGCTGCTCCTATTGCGGCCTCTTGCCGCCTTCTGACCGCCGCTGCCCCTTTCCTCCTTGATCCTCGCCAAGGCCGCCGCCGCCTCCTCCTTCCTCTTCTGGCAGGCCCTCGGTCCAGATCCAACGCCCATGAGGGGTGCCGCAGGCTTCAGGGCAGGGATGGCATGGACGAGTCGCTTGGTCACAAACGTGCTCGAGTCCTGGTCGACACCGACAACATGAACCTGACAGTGAGAACAAGATGGAGCATCCAAGAGCCGTGTGAGGAAGGTCACATTCGATGTTCGTTGACAGACAGCCATTATGCTGGAGGAGGACAGGGGTCTCGTCGGGCCTCTCACACCTCGAGGGCCTTGAGCTCAGCACTCGTGACGGGCCGGTACCCAAACTTCGTCCACATCGGGAGGACGCTGTTGATAGAGGGTACGACCAGATGGCCCACACCGATCTCAATGAGGAGGTTCTCAGTTTTCTGCGATTCATTCCAGTTAAGTAAACCAGGCGAATGAGGGCACCGTCATTATGACCGCAAGGTAGAAGGGCAGGGGAGTAAAAAGCGATCCACGACGGAGAAACTCCAACATTTCATGCTGGGGCAGGTGCCCCCCCCCTTGCTCACCGAGATGAGCCTCCTGCAGTGTCCGTCCTTCCTGTAGCCGTCTTTGGTCGCGACAAAAGGGATCTCAGCAAAGAGCGTTCCAAACACCCTCATGGTTGCAACCGACACGACGACCCCTCCCTTGCGCAGGACGACGACACGGAAGCTGCCTGCAGTTTGGCGAGAAGGGACCATGTCGAGGAGCCAATGGGACTCCGAGAGAACCATGACAGAAGCAAGCAGCGTGCTTAATGTCTTGCGCTCACTGTAATCGAGCCGCTCTTCGTCATCTTCGTACACTTTGGCATGAGTGATGAGATCCACGAGATCGTGTCCTCTGTCCAGCCTCACGCTCTCTGCAGAGAAAAAAAAGGCGATGAGCACCAACAATTTGTCCACGGCACATCAACAATGCAACAGGTCGGAATCATCAGCAGCAGGCTCACTGAAAGAGCTCTGGAGAATCTTGAACATGCTGTCAACGGTGCGCTTTGCTGTCGCATCGCCCTCGCTGTACCTGTGCGTCATCATGCGCCGATCCTCTTCAGTTTCTCCATGCAGTCAGTTGCCTGCACTCAGTTGCTCGATAATCGACCTCACCTGCAGATCTCCACGCTGAAATCTCGATTAGCAGAGCCACTTGCGCTGTCGTTCTTCGGCATCAACAGCTCGTCCCTGCGCCCCTGCCTCGACTCCAACTCGGTGTGAACCTGTGGAAGACATGCATCCAATGTTTTTTCTCTCGATCACGCTGTTTCACGCATGCTGCCCCCCGACCTTGGAGCATGCAGCAGAGCAAAACCAGTGCCCCTCCGGCCTCGCAAACTCGTCATCCAGATCATTCACCGCCTCTTGGTGGCACGCGAAGTGGGTTGTCTGAATGCGGCGAGATTGAAGTGGGCGAGCAGGGCTGCGTCCCAGCTAGAGGGATGCTTGCCTTGGAACAGCAGCAGGAGCAGAAGATGAGGGTGCGAGCGTGAGGCGTTCCTTCAGAGGCATCCACGTGATCATCCTGCTGGCAATAGATACAGTGTTCGCCGGCTGGGATGCGAATGGCGTCGTCCGATGGGGACGGCATGCGTGCTGGTCGATCTATTCTGAAATTGATCAATAAACAAATTCGAACATCCGAAACTAAACCGGTTTACTTCTTCATCGCGATCGCCATGCCGTCTCCTGCGTGAAGATCACCGACTTTGGAAACGCCCTCCCTTCATCAGGCTTGAATCATCCACCCACCGACAGGGAGGATGCTCAGCTCGATGCGGTCGTCTGCTAAAAGGAAGTCGTTGAATGCCGCAAGCGCCACAGCGGCCTTGTCCGAGGTCTGCAGTGGAAGGCATGCATCACACCATGCGGCACCATGCACTCTGCAACGCACACCCACGTCCGGATTCGCCACTCGGCCGTAGAAAAGCACGTTGTCTGCAACGATGATCCCACCGGGCCTGACCAGGTTCAAAAGCAGCTCGTAATATGCCTGGGCAAAGAAAATTCAGATCTTGAACTCAAAAGAGTCGCCCCGGTTGCTCCAACGCGCCTGGTACGACCGTTTGTCAGCATCTGGATTCAAACAATGGCTAAATTCAATCTGGTAAATAATGGATGCACGTTTGGGCAGTTCTTATCATCTCCTCACCTATAAAGGCAAGATCGAACGAGTCCTGCCCGTGCTCCTCCAGCAATCTCTCGAGCGAGGCTAGGGCGGGGCCCAATCTCTCTTCGACCTGCGTTCGTGAAGTGGTGGGAGTGATCAGAGGAGCATCAACACCAGCAATACGACCAACCTTGTGCGTCACCCCTGCAAGGTGCCAGTACTTGCGAGCAATGCTCATGGAGCTCTCGTCCTTGTCCAGAGCGAACAGTTTGCCGTCGTCAGGAAGCGCCTGCAGCGAGAGAGAATCGAAACATCGAGCGGAATCGGCAGAGATCCCAAAGGAGCAGCAGAAATACCGGTGCCCTCCTTGCTCAGGCCTGTCCTAATTTGCCCCGCACGAGGTCACACCATGGCAACCGCCAACGATGAGTAGCCTGTGAACACCCCGACCTCAACGGTGCGTCTCGCTGCAGCAACGCGCGCGAGGAGAGCGAGCAGCTGTCCCTGGTCGGCAGTTATCTGCATGTGAGACCCGTGCTTCATTTGCGCCGTCTCGAGACGTAGCTCGCGAAGGACCTAAGTGAAGGTTGAGAAGCTGAAGATTTTATGTTTGGCTTCCCCTTCCTGATGTATGTCGTTCAATGATACCTGTGCCTCGCGTGTATGGTTGAGAAGGTAGGTGTAGAGCTGAGGGGTCATGTTCATGCTTGCAGGCACCTTGAGGACATCGCCAGTGGACAGGCCGGCTCTGCATGCTGTTCACGGAGTGCAGCATGTGGAGAGTAGTAAGAGACCTACTTTGTCGGATCACGCGCGCCTCTGCTGCCAGTCGGTGCGTTGAGGTCAGAGGTTGCATGGGTTACTGAACGGCATCGTGAACGGCATGCATCAGAGGCGTGACGGCAAAGCTTGGTCGGCAAGGGCATCGGACGTTCGACAAATGGCGTATGACCAGGATGGATCAGGACCAACCGTAGAAAAAAAACACTCGATGTACATCGCACTTTTTTTGCACGTAACAAAAAACAACATGCGCAGGCTGGCACGCTGTCTGCTCCTCCCATGCGGCGTAGGGGTGAGGACGCTAAGCGCCGTTTTATGTAACACCCGCATCGCAACACCTCTCGCAGCACGACGCCGCGGAGCGCAAGAGGGAGAGCGAAGCGTTCATTTCCAAGTACGTTGAGTCAATCGTTGAATTCCGACGCAGCTTGGACAAGCGCATTGGCAAACTGTCCGATGACCTCGAGAAGTCCAAGCTGGAGTGCGAGAGTCTGAGCAAAGACTTGGGCAGCAGCAAAGACAGGTACCTTAAGAGACGCCGAAAGACCATTCTCACATTGCCTCATCGGCATGCATGCAGAGAGGCGGACCTCGAGCTCAAGCTCACGCAGCTTGCTGAATACACGCGGCAAGTTGCAGCTGAATACGCAGACACAATCCAGGGCAAGGATGATGCTCTCACCCTTCTCGAGGACAAGGTAAGTTCATCGTTGATGAAGGCCTACCGTATCACCCTCCACTACTTCTTAACGGCGTATAATGTCATGCAGATCAAAGCCCTTTCTCAGCATTCTTCAGATCAGGAGGCCGAGGCTGAAGCAATGCGAGCGCGGATCCGCAACAGAGAGGAAGAGATCGAGGACCTGAGGCAGAGGGCCAGGGTGGCGGAGCAGGAGGCCGCCACGACCAGGGAGAGAGCACTCAACGATGTGGAAACGATGGCGGCGGACCATCAGCGCGATCTTGCGGGCTTGAAGCATGAGGCCCGTGAACATGCAGAGGAGCGGGATGCCTGGAAAGGGCAGGCGGAGCTCTTGTCCAAGCAGGTCATTTATAACTTTCTTTGAATTTCATTCATGAATTATCCATCAACTTACAACAGGTCATTGAGCTCCGCAGCCAAGTGGAGAAGCAGCGAGAGCAGCAGGACCGCCTCAAGATGAAGTACATCAAGATGCAAGAGGTGAATTGCTGACAAAGGCAAGATAGAGAAAGATGTTCACCATCGTCATGTGCAGGCCTTCAAGATGTTGGAGAGGGTCGTCAGCGGCGTTGCCATGGCCGAGTCTCCTGCGCCTTCGTCGTCGCCACCCCCGGGCCGCAAACCCGGGGGTGGCGCCGTGACGACGAAGCCTCAGCGTTCGCCGTCAGTGAGAGCCTCGAGGCAGGGGACCGTGAGGCAGTCCACCGACTTTCTGCGGCAGTCGATGGCGGCGCTGGGTAACGCGCTCGAGGCTGGCATGGCCGAGGTGGTCGCGACGGAGGTGCCGGTCATGGGCCTGCAGTTGCTGGCAGGACGCCCGGCGGGACCAACGCCTCAAGTCGGCAAATATCCAGATCAGGATGTGAAGGATTCATTCTCCGCCTGCGCAGCACACAACCCCATTTTTGAGGCAGACGAACGGCCTTTCTTCCTCCAGCAGACTGACGCAGCGCCGCACGCTGTGGCAGGCGGACTTCAGCGTGCGGAGGTCGCTGTCCTGGCCACACTCGGGGGCAAGCATGTGAGCAGCAAGGCCATGGAGAGCCACTTTGCTTTGGGCGGCGCGATTCCTTCATGCCAGGACCGCGACGTTGGCGGCGGCTGCGGGTTGGATCAAGAGCCCAAGCGGTGCTCCAGCAGTGCTCCCCCAAGCAAGGAGCTGGGGCCTGCAGCATCTGCCGTCGCTGCGTTCTTGTTCTCTGATGGTTGATCTAAATTGTGTGTGATAGAACATTCCATTTTTATTCAATGGCGACCCGCAGCAACCCCTACGGAGCGCACGCTGTTTCGTTCGATGACTTGGAGAAGGGGCGTGTAATCAGCGATTTTGCAGACTCGCTCGTGCGGCAGGGATTCGTGAGGAAGGTCTTCGGTGGGTCAACTCGAGGTGCAGCTCGATCGCTCGATGTTTTGAGCTCCATTCTCCGCGACAGGGCTCCTGGCCGCTCAGCTCGCCGTCACAGTTGCCCTTGGCGCATGCATCGTCGGATCAGCCAGCGTGAAGGCCGCTGTGGTTGGAAATGGCGCGGTGCTCCTGCTCGCTTTCGCCATGTCCCTCGGCCCGCTTCTCTACATGTCTTTCTCTGAGAAGAGCAGGCACCAATTCCCCTTGAATCTCATCCTCATGGGCATCTTTACGGTCGGCGAATCCATCCTTGTCGGCGCATGCACGGCGAGTCATGCGTCATCACATCACGAATGCATGCATGCTGCCTGGTTCACACCGAATACTGATGGTTCTCCGCGACGCAGGCCCGGTACAGCACGGACATCGTGCTCCTTGCCCTAGGCATCACTGCCGCGGTCACCACCTCGTTGTGTGTCTACGCCCTGACGACCAAGAACGATCTGACCGGCATGGGTAGCTACCTTTACACCGGACTCATCTCGCTGATCGTTGCGGGGCTCGTCGGCATGGTGCTGCACGTTCCGCTGCTGACGCTGGCGATCAGCACGGGAGGCGCGGCGCTCTTCTCCCTGTACATTGTCTACGACGTGCAGATGTTGGTCGGCGGACACCACCAGTGCAAGGTGTCACCTGATGAGTACGTCTTCGCCGCAATCAACATCTACCTCGACATTATTAATTTGTTCCTTTACATTCTCCGCATCCTCAACGAGCTCAAGGGCGACCGCAGTTGAGCAGAAGCACTCTTTTTGCTAATATGTTTTCTTTTGAATGCGTCTTGATTTATTATAGAAAAAAGTGTTAGACACCTGCGGCAGCCTGGTACGCTTACTGCCTGAAAGATCTCATTCCTTAATCGAAGCCACGCTCGCTGCAGTTGCACTCTCATCGATCTGCTGCCGCGTTGAGCCTATCCTAGGGCTGCCGACGGCCTCTCCCGTGAAGGCATCGACTCGGGAAACGACGCTCAGATTCTTCAAAAATCCCTTGGTCGTCCTTTCCACATCCGGATGCCAGTTTCTAACCATGCTCCGCAGCTCCTCATCGGATATCACCTCTTGCCGCCTGTAGGAGCGAAGATGAGGTGCAACCGACCTCTCATTAGACAACCCTGATTCACCTGTACTTAGCAAACTCTTTCCTGAATGCGGCGTAGACCTCGCTCTCGTGGCATCGCCCTCCTCGCTGCAGCCGAGTCTCAGCAAATCGCGCAAAGTCCTCCCTGTTGTACGTTTGCGGATGCCCTTGGTAATATTGCCAGCGGCAAGTTCGTGATTTCGCTCTCACCACTGGCCCTCGAGCCTCGTCGCATCCTCCACGCTCAGACGCCTAGGCCGGCCAGCCTCGTAGATGCCAGCGCCAAGACAGGCACCAATACCTGAGCTCACGCTCCTGATGCAATCGGGATGCAGTCAACACAATCAGCGAGTTGTAATCTTGATAACCGAAGATAAAAAAATAAGTGCCAACGCTTCACTCCTGCAATTTTTTACCGCAAGCACTCCCTGGACGCACCATGTGGCGTCTCCAAGGCCTTCGTTGAGCAGCAGGGAAATCGCGCATCCCATGGCGAAACAACCAGACATAGTGAGAGCCACTGCCCAAGTGGCGGCCTCCTGTGGCCGATGCAACACTCCGTCGTAGCTTGTCCATCCTGAACGTGAGCCAAGGCTTCTTCACTTAATTTCTTCATTCGTTGATCCCTTTTTCTTAACCTTTGTTCAACTTTGCCACATCCTGATCGACTTCAGAGGCTCTCGGCTGACTCTCGTCAAACGCCCCGAGTCTCCGGAGGATCCAATCAGATGGACGCTCGGTGTCAACTTTGCCGAGGAAGAGCAGGAGCAGCTGAAGCGGGCTAGCAAACCACAAGGACAGAGACCAGAGCATGGCGCCCGCCAAATCGCCTAAGGAGAGGGCATGGATATCTAAATAATGTGTCAGCGAGGCCGACTCGATGGCATCTTCTCACCGAATCCTAGCATGCCCGCCTCCCCTGAGATGGCCAGTGACGGGGCGTCTATAATCCAATCTGAAATTGTATCTCTCCATGTCGTGGCGCATATGGTCGCGACGGTAGCCAGGCCCAATGCTGTCGAGGTAGGGAATGCGTGAGTGCGGGGTGACCATTCACCGCCTACGAGTGGACCAAAACTTACCCGAGCCCCAAATGATCGTCCTGTCCGATTGGAGCTGTTTATCTGCAAGAGATTTCTCCTCGTCGTTGCGTGTAGACCGCAGAACGATAAACGTTCTTCTTCTTTGATGTCCCAAGGGGCGGCACCGCTGGACTAGGCTCTTGCCGCTGGCCGCTCTGATCATCTGCGATCAAGTTTTTCAGTTATCCAACATCGTGGATGAGCCGTATGGGATCCATTCCAATCCTCGCGACTCTCTTGCTGCTCTCCTGTGCCGCCCTCGATTTGCAATCGCGCTTGATGATGCATCTTAAAGGCCAGCGGAAGGCGTCTGCCGACGGCCTGGATCCCAACCGAGATCGGCCAATTGACATGCGCCGACCATGCGCTCCTGGGCAGGCTCGCTGAGCGAAGACATTACGTTGCCCGTGAAGGATGCCCGAACGCATCACAGCTGCTCCTTGTCCGTGATGCCTTGGTCGCCGTTCCCGTGCAAATTCGATGCCTCCAGGTTCAACGGGACGCCCGGACAGCCCTCTGATCTATGCACCGAGGAGCTTGTAGTTGACTCGTCGCTTGCGAACGGCCAATTTCAATCATGGTTGCCGCAACGTTGTCATCCTCCATGGTCGGACCCGGACGTTGCCAGTGAGCTAGTCAAGGCGACTTTGAGGTTGTCATTTATGGTCGCTGAGGGCCACCAGTGAGTCTTCTTTTGCTTGTTTCGTGCTTCCGTGACTTGATGATGACTCGGTGACTCTAAGGTACGATCGGACGTACAACCTGTTCATAGACGACGCCATAATTGCGACCGGTACCACGACAGAGCCGTCAAAGTGGGGTCAAGGCGACAAGCAGTGGTTTGTTTCCCGAGACATCACTCATCTTCAAGCACTGCTCATGCCATCCTGGCAGAAAAGTCAGTCCGCAGAAATGGCAAAAGCCGAGACGCTTCCCGCCGGCTTCCGTAAAGGCAAGGTTCTGTTCCTCCTCGGCAACGGCTTGACGCAAATCTACAACGTGCCTGTCTGGGCCAAGGCAGAGGTTCACCTCAGCTTCCAGCCAAAAGCAGCCAATGCCCCTATGAGCCTCCACAAACAGCGCGAGGCAGAATCCATCGGCGGTCCAAAAGCTGCTGCCAGATCTCTTCCGGACAGCGAGGCGACTTTTCAGCCCTCTGATGTTGTTCCTCTTCTGTGGGAGACAACTGAAGGTCGCCGACTGAAGGAAAAAAGACAGCAAGCCGACAATGATCCTCACATTGATCCCGCCAGGGGCATGGCATTCATATCTGGCCGCGGGGATGGGTGAGTCTTTCTGTCCTCTCTCATCACACGTCGGCCAAAAGATTTTGGGATCGATTGACGTTGCTGCTTGTTGCAGACCGCCTTGGCCGACCATTTCCTACCGCTTCCCTCCTGCATCGTTCGCGAAACAAGACATCATCCAAGCAAAATTGGAGATCTTTGCTAAAGCCGATGCGTGAGTGAGGCCTTCATCATGGCGCATCGTTCCTCGTACGGTTTCAATCATGATGATGTTCAGCAGAGTGTCACTTTGATGCTGCTGCAGGTGCGAAGAGTTCTGGGCGCTGAATCCGCCAGGGAACCTCACTGGGTCTTCGTGCGGCGGTGTCAGCACAGGGGAGCCCTACCGGGAGCTGAGAGTCCGCGTCAACGACATGCTGGCGGGCTTCTCGCCAATCTACTACGTGATGTACACTGGCGGCGTCGCACCCATGCTATGGAGCACGGTGGTGGCATACTCTGCCTATCTGCTGCCGTCATACAGATTCGACCTTGGACCTTGGATTGGCTCGGTTCTGAACAGCGGCCAAGACATCAGCATCACTCTAGAGGTGGCGGGTGCATCGAATTCCGATTGGATCGTCTCCGGCGTGCTGCTTCTCATGCGCAGCGGACACGAGGGCCAGGTCGTTTCCAGCTCATCGCCGGTGTACGTTGTGAATCATGCGCCGGAGCAGCTTCCAATAAGCTCCTGCATGGGCGCAAATCTGTCCGCCTCCGGCGTCTGCAAGCTGAGGGTAGAGGGGCGAGAGCTCCATGTGACTGGCCGCATGCGAATGGAGAGTGGGCGTGAGCTTCACAGCTCCGTCACCTATTCTGTCGACGTTTACAGAAACATTATCACCTACAACAGCACCGAGTCCTCTTACGAGCAGCTCTGCAACCACTCTGCATCATGGGTGTCAACATGGCATGGTCAGGGGTCTGCATCGCGCTTCCTTGAGGACGAGAACATCTCATATCAGTGGCTCAACTCCGGAGAGGTCAGAGCCGGCGGACTCTGGCTCAACTCGTACAACTTCACTGAGCGCCGACGAGGCAAGGCTGCAGGCGTGAGGGGGCAGGAGCACTACCAGCGGCTATTTATGCTCGATCCAAGCAACGAAGTGTGTTTGGTTCCGGATGACATCACGCACACTGTCCGCCTCAAAGCCTATGACGTGCTCGACATGCTGCATATGAATGCATTTGCCTCCTGGGCCGCAGTGAACCACACGACGGATGTGCAGATGGGTTTTTTGTGAGTCCGAGTTTTGTGAGTCAAAATAAGCTTAGATTCGATCGACGTCGGCATTCCGCGAGAAGGCATCGCATGCGCCCTCCATTGGAGATGCACATGCGCCCTCCATGAGATGCACATGGCGAGAGATCCAGACAGCTTCGTGGCAGCTGGACCCGGCAACATTTAAGCGCATCGATATGCATACGTCTCCACTATTCCCTTCGATAGCCCATTATCGAAGGCTGAATACCCGCGAGCTCAGATCAGAGATCGCCAACCTCGACCCACCCGTGTGACGATCGCGCCACGATGGGCATCCTCCCCTCCGCGCTCCTCTCCGCCCTGCTCCTCGTCGCCTCGGCCCAGCAGACCGGCGTGCTCTACTGGTGCGCGACCACCGAGGGC
>VFSW01015922.1_pt1 | contig 10299 bp, 7 predicted proteins | sample 5358111 | NCBI WGS metagenome assembly VFSW01 (sample SAMN11554181, study PRJNA540505) | mine drainage metagenome | isolation source: sediment from site ElyBrook_90M | place: USA: Ely Copper Mine, Vershire, VT | collected 2017
TGTCAGAAATATCGGGGGCGGAAATATAAAACATCCCATCCCTCCGGTTTGAAGCGAAGCGGGACGAATTCATTTTTCTGACCCCATTTTTCCGACCTCGTTTTTCCCCTGAAAATGTTTCAACTACGCCTGTTGTCTGGAACTTATTTTTGCGCGATCCCTAAGAGCGTGTCTGAGAAATGCGAGAGGTTCTTCGGCGGCTCTTTTGCCCGGAGCCTTCGTGGGCTCGAACCTTACAGCCCGCTCCGGGGATGCGCGGTCCTCGCCGCCTCGGCTGCGGCCAAAACTCCTCGCCGCAGAACCGCTCGTATTTCTCAGACACGCTCTAAGGAAGGTCACCCCATTTTGCCGCCAGCCTCCGATTCCCTCGCCCCGCGTCAGCGGAAAGAGGGTTAGGGAGAGGGGTGTTGAACTCGAACCGCCGGCGAGGTTACTTTCCGAGCATGCACTCCATCTCAAAATCGCGCCGTTTGCGCCGCGACCAAACGGACGACCAACTGAAGTATAAAGGCATTTGAACAACCCCTCTCTCCAACTCTCTCCGCGCATGCCGGGAGAGAGAGATTGGTGTCCGTTAGGTTAACGCTTACTGCCATTCCCCGCCCTCGTGGATGACCCCGTCACACTATAGGTCAAATTGGCAAAATTTTGCGCCCGTGTAACAAATCCGATTGCCAGATTATTAAACCCATGTTACAAGGGATGACAATGGCGCGCTCATCCACCACCTATCGGCCGAAGTGGAGGCTTGGTAACACTACCGTTGTCCGTGTGCCGCAAACCCTCGCCCCGGCAGTCTTGCGCTACGCGCATGGACTTGACGACAACAGCAACCCCGAGGAACTGCGCGAGGGAGCGGTTGCTTATCGCACCGCGGAGGACATTGAAACGGGCAAGCCGGTCAACGTCGCCTCGGTGCCGCAACGCTCGCCATTCCGTTACCCCGGCGGAAAGACTTGGCTGGTGCCGTATATCCGTTCTTGGCTCGCTCCCACCCAGAAGCCGGTGAACGTCCTCGTGGAGCCTTTCGCCGGCGGCGCCATCGTTGGCCTGACCGCCGGCTTCGAGGGGCTTGCCGAGCACGTGGTTCTGGTTGAACGGGACCGGAATGTCGCTTCCGTCTGGCACACAATTCTAGGCGGCCAGGCGAAATGGCTCGCGGACCAAATCTTGAATTTCCAACTGTCCCGTGAGAGCGTGGCAGCCGTCCTGCGCAGGGAACCCGCCACCCAGCGTGAACGCGCGTTCGCCGTCGTTCTAAGGAACCGCGTCCAGAGAGGCGGCATTATGGCCGTCGGCGCCGGACTGGTGAAGACCGGCGAGAATGGACGTGGCCTGAATTCACGATGGTATCCAGAGACCCTCGCCCGCCGCATTCAGGAAATCGCAGGTGCGCGCGAGCGATTGTCGTTCATTGAAGGCGACGCCTTTGAGGTTATCCGGCGTTACGCCGACGACGAAACCGCCGCCTTTTACGCCGACCCGCCGTACACCTTCGCCTCCAAACGCCTTTATGCCCACTGGCAAGTGGACCATCGCGGGCTGTTCGGCCTCCTTGCGCGAGTCAAAGGCGACGTGCTGTTGACCTACGATCACACCAGGGAAATCTCCTCGCTCGCGACGGAGTTTGGGTTCCAGACCCAGACGATTGCCATGAAAAGCACCCATCACGCCAAAATGAACGAACTCCTCATCGGCAAAGACTTGTCCTGGCTCAGGACTGCGATAAACGGACGCGAATCCCGCGTTCGAAACGGTCAAGCGACATTGGCGTTCCGCCCGTAAGCCCTTCCACCGTCTTGGCAGTAACGTAGTAAAAGGAACCTCGTCCCGGCGAAGGGCGAAAAGGCCATCTTTTGCCGCCGCGAAGGACACGACAAACCACACAATCTCACAATTTGAAAGGTCCCTTGTCTCTCGCATTTCGCTCAGGGATTTCCAAAATGCTTTGTCAATCACCACAGCCATTTTTTTGCCCCATCGGCTAATCGTCGGAACCTTGACCTGTAATTGGGGCATTAACCGCTTCGGGCCGGATGAACGGAAATCCGGCCTTCGCTGAACTTTCGGAAAGGGCACACCGGGACCTGCCCATTCCCGCATGACTTTAAAATCATTTTCCATACTCATACCGGAGAAATTTGTTCTGTCTCTGTCGAGCCGTGACTCGATTTCCTTGGGAAAAATCAGGGTTCGACAGAGTCTCACCCCACCGAAGACGATCCGCCGGTAAACCCAAAATTTGGTGGGGCGACCCTCCCGGCGAGCCATCGAATGCAATCCCGGCTCGCGTGGACGCTCGCCCTACCACGGCGTAGTGTTGGCGATTCAAAGCCGGTGTGAAATATTCGGGCTAAATCCGGTTTTTCGCGGCTTTCTTGATTGCCTTTTGTCGGGGAATCCATTATTTGAGCAGCCATGTCGCCGCAAAAAGCCGCCAACCCGGTTCGTTTGGGAATTATTGGCATGGGAAATATCGGCAAACATCACGCCGACTATCTGCTGGCCGGAAAAGTCAACCGGGCCGAGTTAAGAGCGGTGACCGGTAGCCTCGCAAATCGTCAATCCTACAAAGATCGGGGCTTGGAAGTGTTCTCCGAGGGCCGGCAATTGATCGAAAGCCGGAGCGTGGATGCGGTGATAATCGCCACGCCGCATTTTCAGCACGCGCCGCTGGCCATCGCCGCCTTGAAGGCCGGCTTGCATGTGATGGTTGAAAAACCGTTGGCCGCGCATAAAGCGGATGCCGAACGTTTGCTGGCCGTCCGCAAGGAACATCCCGCGCAGGTTTTTGCCGCCATGTTTCAATTGCGCACGGAGTCGCGCTACGTGGAAATCAAGAAACTCCTTGACGCCGGCGAGCCGGGCCGCATAGTCCGATTTTCTTGGATCGCCACCGATTGGTTTCGCACCGAGGCCTATTATTCCAGCGGCGGATGGCGCGCCACCTGGAAAGGCTAGGGCGGCGGGGTGTTGATCAACCAATGTCTTCACCAACTGGATATGCTGCAATGGCTGCTGGGCATGCCCTCGCGCCTCCGCAGTTTTGTCCGCCTCGGCCGTTTTCATAACATTGAAGTCGAGGACGATGTCACGGCGCGCATGGAACTGCAAAACGGGGCGACCGGCGTTTTTGTCGCCAACACGGGCGAAGCCCCCGGCACGAATCGATTCGAGATCGTCGGCGACATGGGCAAACTCCTGCTGGAAAATGACCGCCTGATTTTTTTCCGCAACGCAGTTTCGATGTTTGAGCAGAGCGAGAAGGCCTCGCTGGGTTTCCAGAAACCCGAGTGCAAAACAATTGAAATCCCCATTTCCTGCGAGCCGGCGCAACACGCGACGTTGATGCGCAATTTTGTGGACGCCATTCTGGATGGCGCCGCGCTGCTTTCGCCGGGAGAGGAAGGAATACACTCCATTGAACTGGCCAACGCGTTGCTTTATTCTGGATTGATGAATCAGAGCGTGGAACTGCCGCTGGACGGCCTGGCCTACGAACGCAAACTCAACGAACTCATCGCGGCCTCAACGGCCGAGAAAAAAGTCGTTCCCATCTCGAACGAGGATTTCGCCCAATCCTTTACTCGCTAACAATCGCCATCGCCCACAGACGCCATTATGATTTTGACAGGAATCGGAGACGAAGCGGTAATGCGGCTGGAAACACAGCTCCTGGCCACCCGCGCGCTCGGCTGGAAGCACATCGAAATGCGCTCCCTTGATTTGCCGGGCGGCGGCCCGGCCAACTTCCACGACATCCCGGACAAAGCTTTCGACGCGGCGGTGGACCACATCAAGGAAGCCGGGTTAAGCGTTTACTGCTTTGGCTCGGCCATTGCCAACTGGTCCAAAAAAATCGAGGACGATTTCGAGATCACACTTGCGGAGGTCAGTCGATGCATCCCGCGAATGCAGCGCCTGGGCACTAAATTCGTCCGCATCATGAGTTACAAGCCGGGTGACACAGAAACCACCATACCTGAGGAGGTGTTTTGGCGCATTGGCGAAGTCACCCGGATGTTCCGGGACGCCGGTTTGCAGCCCGTCCACGAGAATTGCATGAATTACGGCGGCATGAGCTGGGAACACGCCTTGGAATTATTGGACAGATGCCCCGGTTTGAAATGGGTCTTCGACACCGGCAATCCCGTCTGCAACGCCGACCGCAGCCGGCCGCAACCCTGGCCGCGCCAGGACGCCTGGGAATTCTGGGAACACGTCCGCGCCGAAGTCGCCCATATCCATGTCAAAGACGCCATCTACATTCCGCAAAAGAACCAATGCGATTACAAGTACCCGGGCGAGGGCCAGGGGTATGTGCGCCGAATTTTGAAGGATGCGCTGATGCGCGGTTACGACGGCGCCTTTTCCATCGAACCCCACGTCGCCGCCGTTTATCACGAGGCCTCAAAACCAGCCGATGACAAGGCCCTCTATGACAGCTATATCGCTTACGGCCGGCAACTGCGAAAAATGATCGGCGAAATCAAGGCCGAGTTGGCATAGGCGCGGCATCAGGCCGTTTCCTTTTTCACTCCCTTAATTTTGCCAGATCCATTAACCGGGCCGTTTCACGATAAGCTTCCTCAACCCATTCGACGATCTTTGCCGGATCCGGCGCGAACTCCAATTCGATGGACACCACCCCCTCGATTTCCAACTCCTTGATCGCTTGCAAATACGGGGCGAACTTCACCACCCCGCGTCCCGGCGGCAGGTCCCCGTGCGTCTTGCCGTCGCAATCGCTCAAATGCACATGAATGGCTTTGTCTTTCAACCGCTTTAGTTCGGCGGGGCCGGTGTCGGAGAGGACCAGATGGCTGATATCGATGTTGGCCCGCACCCTCGGATGCGCGCAGTCATCTACAAATTCAACCATTCGCGAAACGTTGTTAAGCAAGCTCAAGCGAAACGGCTCCAGCTCCAGCGCAATGTCCATCCGCTTTTTGTCCGCATAATCCCCCAGCCGGCGACAGCTTTCCACGGCCCAGTTCCATTGGTCCCGCGGCGCGATGACTTCGCGCTGCCAGATATATTCCCCGAGAACGAGCAGGATATTTCGCGCGCCCCATTTCCTTGCCAGATCGATAAAACGCCGGCAACGCTCCAAATGAAATGCGCGCACCGCCGGGCTGGGGTCGATCAAACCCACGGCCACAACCGGCAGCGAAACAATCGGCAGCCCAAACTTTCCCGCGGCCCGCGCCACCAGCGCGATTTCATTCCTGCTGATGCCAATGGCTTCGGTGAAAATATCGACGCAATCAAACCCAATCCGGGCGACATGCTGTAGTCCAGTCGCCGTATCGACGCCGGCCTGCTGGAAGGCGCTGTTGATAATTCCCAATTTCATCTGTCCGCCATTGAAAGCCGGGCCGCGCGTTTTTTCAAGCCTTGCGCGGGCGGCCCAAATCCTCGCCCAAGACGCCCACCACCCCTCAATGTTTCCATAGGAATCATTTCGATGATGGGAGCGCTCGCCCTACCTTGCGTAGTGTTGGCGATTCAAAGCTGGAGTGAAATATCCGGGCTAGGACGCTCCAGATCTCCTACAGATATCCGGATGCGGGCATGAAATGATGGCGTTGGAGGACTTTTCCGGTTTCCACAATAACTTCCGACGGCAATGGTTGCCCGCCATGAAGTTGGGGCACAGGCGCGTCTCCCGCCCGCGGTCCGTAGGCAAAGAAATGGTCGATGGCTTTATTGGCGTTGGCGAACGGGTTGCCCGCGGGCAAATCTTTGACCAGGGCGAACACGTCGTTGATGACGGCGGTCAGTTTGTCGGAAAGATGCCGCGCCGATTCCAAGTTGTTGGCCTCGATGGCGGTCAACATCTGCGAAAATTCCGCGCCGAAACAGTTGGCCGTGCTCAAGAGCAACCCGTCGTAAGGGCCGCCGGCGCCTTTCAACCAACGGCAATAGTCGCCTTCGGCCCCGCGCATCGCAAAGACGCCATTCAACGCGCCGGCGGACTGGACAACGCGGTCGGCGCCGCTGCTATCCTTGAAAAAAATAAAATTGGGAAATCGCCGCGCCCAATCGCATACCATTTCCGGGCCGGCCTCGTTTTGGGTGACTTGGGGCAATTGATAAAAGGCGATTGGCAGGCCCGTCTCGAAGACCCGCGTCAGCGCGCCGCCAATTTCGGCTTGCGAGACTTTTTCGCCCCTCGGCGCGCATACGGCAAAGCCGCACACGCGCGAATGAGCAAGAGCGCGATATTTGGCGCTTGCGGCGATTTGATTGATGAGCGTAAGCGCCTCATCGATGGTGGGTTTGAGCGCGCCGATCAACAGGTGGAAATTCATTTCCTGCGCCGAGTTCAGGGCAAGATCGATCCATTGCAAAGTTTCCTGGTCGTTCAATTCCCAGCCATCGCCGGTGGACCCGGGAATCAAAAAGCCCTTTACGTGGGCGCTGGTTCTGCGCAGGTGCGCGGTGATTCGCGCGGAGTCTATGGCGCCATCGCGATCATAATGAGTCAGCGCCGGGCACCACAAGCGGGGGACGCCGTCGGTAAAAAAGCGTTGAACCAATTGGCTGCGGGACGCGGCGGTGGAGGGCTCGTCATTCATGAATCCGACACCCTTCTAAACAAAACCCCGCAAAGTGCAAACTCCAAAGTCGTTTGCCCGCAACTTTGTGTTTTCATGGTCCGTTATCCAATCGGCGCGAACAACACTTGCAAATCCTCGGCTGTCAACTGCACGTTTTCCTTGCGGTTCTCGTCGAGCAGCCCTTCGACCAGCTCGCGTTTGCGCTTTTGCATGGAAAGGATTTTCTCCTCGACGGTGCCGACGGTCATGAGCTTATAGACGAAGACGGATTTGGTTTGGCCGATGCGGTGGGCGCGGTCGGTGGCCTGGTTTTCGACGGCCGGGTTCCACCATGGATCGTAATGAATGACGGTGTCGGCGGCGGTCAAGTTCAAGCCGGTGCCGCCGGCTTTGAGGCTGATCAGGAAGAGCGGCACTTCGCCCTTTTGAAATCGCTCGATGGGCTGGGCGCGGTTGGTCGTCTCGCCGGTGAGCAACGCGTATTTAATGTTTGCCCGGGCCAATTCCTCCGCGATGAGCGCCAGCATGCTGGTGAATTGCGAGAAGAGGAGAATTCGGCGGCCTTCGGCCAGCATTTCCGGCATCAAGTCCATCAGCAATTCCAGCTTGGCCGATTGTTTAACGGCCCGGGCGGCGTCCAGCTTGACGAGCCGGGGATCGCAACAAACCTGGCGCAGCTTGAGCAGCGCATCCAATATGATAATATGCGCGCGCGAGAGGCCCTTCTGGTCCACCTCCGCCTGGACCTTTCGGTGCATGGCCAGCCGGATGGTTTCGTAGAGGTCGCGTTGCGCCCCCTCCAATTCCACGTTGTGAATGATTTCGGTCTTGGGCGGCAGTTCGGTGGCCACCTGATCTTTGCGGCGGCGCAGCACGAAAGGGCCGATCCGGCGCGCCAGCAATTGCCGGCGTTCCTCATCGGCGCCCTGCTCGATTGGGTTGCGAAAGACTTTGCGAAAACGGGTCTCATCGCCCAGGAATCCGGGCAGCAAAAAGTTGAATTGCGACCACAATTCGCCCAGGTGATTTTCCATTGGCGTGCCCGTCAGGCAGAGGTGGTGCCGGGCGCGCATCTGGCAGACAATCTGGGCGTACTTGGTCTTGGGGTTCTTGATGTTTTGGGCTTCGTCCAGGACGATCATGTGGAATTGTTCCTTGAGCAACACCGCCTCGTCGCGCGGCAACAGGGGATACGTGGTGATGATCACATCGAAATCGCGGAGTTTTTCAAAATGCTGTTTGCGATCATGCCCATGCAAAATCAGCAGCTTGAGCTGCGGCGCGAATCGTTCGGTCTCCTGGCGCCAATTGGTCATCAAGCTGGTCGGGGCGACAACCAAGCTGGGAATGTCGGCCCGTCCGCTGTTTTTTTCGTGCAGCAAATGAGCCAGGGTCTGGATGGTTTTGCCCAGCCCCATGTCGTCCGCCAGGATGCCGGCCAGATTATATTCGCGCAGGAATTGAAGCCAGTTAAGCCCCTGCTGCTGGTAGGGCCGCAACGTGGCTTGCAAGCCGGGAGGCGGGGGCACCGTCTGGATGGATTGGAAGTTGCGCAGTTTGTCACTCAAGGCGCGCAAGGTGTCCCCCCCCAGCCAGCGCCATGTTCCATCCCCCGCGGCGGAAAGCGCGGCGGCGCGCAATTTGGGCAGGCGCATCCTGCCCGCCGCGTCCAGCGATTGGGGATTGTAAAGATCCAGGAGGACTCCGAGCATGGTTTTGAGGCGGCCAATTGGAAAGGGCACTTTCCGTCCGTCCGGCAATGTCAAAAGATATTCCGCACTGTCCTTGAGTTTCTTCAAAGTCTCACGGCTCAGAAGTTCGGGCGCCGACTGGATTTCCCGCAGGAGCACCGGCAGAAGATTGATCTTCTGGCCCTCCACCTGGATGCCGATTTCGGCGTCGAACCACTCAAGGCATCCGGCCGGCTGGGCGTCCGCGTACCACTCTTCCGGCTCGACCAAACGGCAGGTGAAACTGGAATCGATATCGATGCGCCAGCCCTCCGCGCGCAATTTTGGCAATACTTGACTGACGAACCGGTACCACGCCTCTTCGTCTCCGTAGGCGAAATCGTGCGCCATCGGGCCGCGGGCCGAATAGATCAAATCCTGGAGTTCGCACAGTTCCTCGTCCTCCAAGCGCGCCGCGGCGTTTTCCTCGGCATCGATGTCCCGCTCCAGCACGTTGAGTTTTCCATCTTGAAATCGCTGGACAATTGGCGGGCCTTGCCGATCCAGCCGCGCGCCCCCGTAGTCAAAATCCAGATGCGCCAGGTTGCCTTGCTCGCCGCCAAGCCCGGAGTCTTCCTCATCCCACGCATACCTGTCGCGGGTTTGTGGAAGGACTGCCGAATAAAGCCGCAGGCAAGGAACGGGGGCGACGGCTCTGACCCGCTCCACCGGAATCCGCGCCGGCGCCGGCAAAGACAAGGCCGGCGCATGAGGCAATTGTTCCTGGATCATCGCCGAATCTTCGGGACGCAAAGGCGGGGCAAAGAGCCATTGACCGGCGGCGGCGGCCGGCAGACCGGTTTCAAGCGGCCCGCAAAGGTTTGCCGCCTCATCCAGGTACCACGGGGGCGAAAGGCGCAATACCACCAAAGTCTCCGGGGAAGTCTGGAATGTGGGCCGTTGCACGCCTTTGTCGTTCATCTTCCAGCCGGGCTTGGCTTGCCGGGGCGGCCCGAGGAGGAGCGGGGAGCGGTTATTGACGTACCCCTTCCACCGGCATTGGCCGGTCGCCAACAAATCGGCAAGCAAGTCGGCGCCGGATATTCCATTTAGGGAAGCGTGGTAGGGATTTCGGGCTCCCATATCAATCATGATTCTGCGCACGAGTCTGCGGTCGTCCGGGGCGAGGCGTTCCAGCAAATCGCTGGCGAAGATCTCGAAGGGCTGGGCATGCCTTACCCACGAAGAGCCGTCCGCAGGCTGCTCCTGAATGGCAAAGTCCAACGGGACCGACTTGGATGCCGGCTTTAGGATATAGAGCAGGCGCAAATTGGCGCTGGGTGCGTTGGCCGCATTCTCGGACGCGACTGCCGCTTTCCGCATTTCATCCATCCATTCTTTCCACTCGCGCGACAGGCGCGCTGGCATCGCCGGTTTGGGTTTCGCCACGGGCGGGGCGGCGGCGGGCGAAGCCGGGAATGGGATGACCTTTGCGCCTGGGCGAACGGGCGCGGTCATCAACTTCACGGCCTGTTGCGGGCGCGCGGGCGGAGAACCGAAGGCCCTCAAGACAACCGCCAGGACATGCTTGCAATTCTCCAACATTGGACAACTGCACCGGCCCTTGATGAACGGCTGGCCGATCATTTCCCCGCACATCACCTTTACCGCGTAAGGCTGCGGATTGGACCCGGACACGGTGGCGGTAATTTCGCAGGCTCCCGGCCCCCAGACCGTTTCAAATGAAAGAACCTTTCCTTCGGCGGCCACGCGCGCGGCTTTGACTCGAGTCCCATAGTGGAAAGTGCTTTCCCAGAACTCCCGAAATTTCTTGGAATTGAGATCAAACATGCGGCCTTAATATATGAAGGGAAACGAACCCCGCGTCAAACCCCCCGCTTAAAAAAATCATTCCGCCTCGCTTTTCGAAAAGCCCGCCGCCCCAGGGGCCAACGAATGTCTCGCTTGTTTCCGAAATCAAACACTAATGCTGCGACAAATTAGTTTCGATATACTGCCAAGACGGTGGGATAGACGACACGTCTTCACGGTTCTTTGGTTCTCCG
>VFSW01015923.1_pt1 | contig 10298 bp, 6 predicted proteins | sample 5358111 | NCBI WGS metagenome assembly VFSW01 (sample SAMN11554181, study PRJNA540505) | mine drainage metagenome | isolation source: sediment from site ElyBrook_90M | place: USA: Ely Copper Mine, Vershire, VT | collected 2017
CTGTCGATCTTGAAGACCCCGGGCCCGAACCGGAAGCGGAGAAGCTGCCGTCGGTTCGAACGCCAGCCGTGCCAGGCGCGTAGCCGCGGAGAGCGACGGCAGGCCGACCCGGGCCAGTGCGAGCGGGTGACGCGGGATGTGAACCAGCGGACCCAGGAGGTCCGGCGCCAGGTCCTCGGCGGCACGGACGGAGCCGATGAACAGCCGGCTCCACCTTCGACCATCCCGGTGACCGTCCCGGACGCTCCCGCCGGCGTCAAGGAACTCGGCCGTCCGCGAGAGAGAGCGTTCGAGCATCACGGCACGACCGCCGTCAAGCGGGTGCGCAACGGGGGCGTCGGAATGGACCCACTCGAGACCGTGTCGCTCGAGACGGAGCGACCGGAAGAATGGCGAGGCCAGTGCGGTTGGGTGGATCGCGGAGCAGGGATCGTGGATGAAGCCGGGCAGCGTGAGCTCCGCCGAGCGGGCCCCGCCTCCGGGCGTGGATGCTGCCTCGAAGACCGTGACGGAGCGGCCGGCCCGAGCCAGCGTGATCGCGGCGGCCAGCCCGTTCGAGCCGGCCCCGACCACGATCGCGTCGGGTACGGACGAGCGCGCCACGCTCACCGGTGGGTCCCGATCACCTGGAGCGCGTCACGCGCCGTCGCCGCTGCGCCGCAACATGAGCCACGGGTGCGTCAGGGTGTGCAGGCCGGTCCGGACGGCCGCGTTGTAGCGGATGTTCCGCGCGTTCCGCCATTGGCGTCTGCGGTCCACGCATGTCTGCTCGAACGTCGGGTTCCCCTCCACCCCGAACCGGGCTGCGAGGTTGCGCAGCGTTGCCAGCCAGAACACATTCTCCACCCGGTGGCCGCCCAGGGCCATTGAAAGCTCGTAGAGGGGATCGTTGGTGCGCAGCAGCACCTCGATCGAGACCATCGTCGCCTCCCGCTCGGCGACGGCAGAGAACGTGATCCACGCCGCGAACATGTGGCCCTCGGGCGTCATGAAGGTGAACGACTCGTCGTCGGCGTAGATCACCATGACGCCGGTCGACAGCGTCTGGCGCCCCGGCATGGCGAGGTTCAGCAGCGCCACCTCGCCCGGCTCCAGCGACGTGATCGGCCCGTAGAAGCGATTGCCCTGCGGCCAGAACGACGCGAACTCCGCCTTCCACGTGGCGACGACCTGCTGCGGCGTCACCTTCGCCCCATCCAGCCTGACGCGGTACCGCTTCTGCCACAGCCGCCCGAAACCCTGGACAGGTCCCACGAGACGCCGGCCCGCGACGTTCAGGTTGAGTGCCGTCGCAGGCACCGACCCCACGGCCAGGCGATCGACCGGCCGCGACCATCCGGTGGCGACGCGAGCGCCGGCGGGAGCCGGGGCTGGCGCTCGGGTGCCGATGGCCACCGGGGCGCCGGGCTCCACCCTGGCGCTGGTGGCCCGTGGCACGCTCGTGGCATCCGGGTCGATTGCGGGCTGACCCGCATCCAGCCTGCCAGGGCCTGCCGTCCCGGCCGTATCGGTCGCCTTCGTCGCCGGGTCCATGTCCATCCCTCCGTGCGTTGTCCGCAGCGGGTTGTATGCACTGGGCGTCCGGGATTCGTTACGGCCGGCGAGCCGCGAAACGGACGTGGGCAATGGCACCGGCCAATCGCCAATCGGTCGAGCAACGTTACGAAACCCCCTCCTGGCGTACCGTTTGAGACATGTCCGATGCCACGCGCAGCGAAGGGCCTCGAATGGTCGTCTCCGGCCAGCCGCCTCCCGGATCCACCGTCCCCGCGCGGCTCCTGACGATCCGCCTGCTCGGACCGGTCGGTGTTGAGGTCGCTGCCGCTCCCCTTGCAGTCGACACGCGCAAGGCCGTCGCGCTCCTCGCCCACCTCGCCGTGGCCCGTCGGCCCGCGGGCCGCGAGACATTGGCCGCGCTGCTGTGGCCGGAGTCGGACGACTCGGCGGCTCGCGGCGCCCTGCGGCGGACGCTCTCGGTCCTCAATGCCGCCCTGGGTGGCGCCGGCCTCTCGATCGATCGTTCGACCGTGGCGCTTCGGGAGACTGGTGTCGACGTCGACCTGTGGCGCTTCCGGGAGTTGCTCGCGAGGGCGCGTGCCCACGGTCACGACGCCGACCATGCCTGCCCTCACTGCCTGGCGGCACTGGACGCCGCAGCCGCGCTTGACCGGGGCGAGTTCATGGCCGGGTTCTCGCTGCGCGACAGCGAGGCCTTCGACGAATGGCTGCTGGCCGAGCGCGAGGCATACCGGCGAGAGCTGGCCGGCGTCCTCGAACGCCTGGCCCGGGGACGGGCGGCCGTCGCCGATTGGGACGGTGCGCTCGATGCGAGCCGGCGCTGGCTGGCGCTCGACCCCCTCCACGAGCCCGCACATCAGCTCCAGATGCTCGTCCTGGCCCGATCGGGGGAACCAGGTGCCGCGGTCGGGCAGTATCGCGAATGCGTGCGCATCCTCGACAGGGAGCTGGGGGTAACCCCGCTGCGCGAGACAACCGAACTCTACGAAGAGATCCGCGCTGGCCGAATCGCCCCTCCGGCGAAGCTCACGATGCATCGCGCGCCGCCGGCACCGCACCACCCTGGTGGCGCTTCCCCTCTCGTCGGGCGCCGGGCCGAGCTCGATATCCTCCAGGCGGCGCACCGAGCGGTCGGGCCTTCCGGGACGCTCCTTGTGGTCGAAGGCGAGCCGGGAATCGGCAAGAGCCGTCTCGCCGCTGCCTTCGCTGAATCCGTGCGCAGGCTGGGCGGTGTCGTGCTGGAGGCTCGCGCCTACCCGGGCGAGGAATCCATCGCGTTCGCCGCTGTCTCGATGCTCCTGCGGGCCGGGACCGAGGCTCCCGGCGCCATGGAGCGCCTCGCCGGGGTAGCGCCGGAGCTGCTCGAATCGGTCGCCCGCCTCCTGCCCTCGTCCATTTCCGTCCCCAACGCCGACCGCCCCCGCGTCCGGGCGATGCTCGACGCGGGAGGGGCGTCCGACCCGTTCGCCCGGGCGCGATTCATCCAGGGGCTGGCCGGGGCGCTCTCGGCGCTGGTCCAGGGTCCCGTCCCTGGCGTCCTCGTGGTCGACGACCTCGACTGGGCGGACGCATCCACGGTCGAGGCGCTGGCCTACCTGGTCCGTCGCCTTGGTGACCTGCCGCTGGCGATCCTCGTCACTTGGCGCCCGCTCGGGCCGGCCGATGAGGAACGGCGCCGTCTGCTGGCGGCTGCCGACCGCTACGGGGCACTGGTCCGTGTCGCCCCCGCACGCCTGACCAGGCCCGACGTCCGTGTCCTCGCGACCGCGGCACTCGGGGACGCCGCGACGGACGGGGTCGTCGACGCGATCTTCACGGACTCGGAGGGCCTCCCCCTGTTCGTCGCCGAGGTGCTGGCGGGAGGACCCGACGCCATCGGGTCGATTCCCGGCGGCGTGCTGGCGTTGCTCCGCAACCGCGTCGCGTCGACCAGCGAGCTGGCCGGGCAGGTCCTCGCCGCGGCGTCGGTCATCGGCCGCTCGTTCACGTTCGAGACGGTGCGTGCGGCGTCGGGCCGGAGCGAGGAGGAGACAGTCGGGGGTCTGGAGGAGCTCATCGCGCACGGGCTCATAGCCGAGGTTGGCCTGAGCAACGGCGACGTTCGCTTCGACTTCACCCACGCTCGCCTGCGCGACGTGGCGTACGAGTCGCTCGGGCTCGTGCGGCGCCGGTTGCTGCACCGACGAGTGGCGGCGGCGCTGCAGGCGACGCTCGCGACCGGGGAGGGCGGCGCCGACGCTCGGTGGGGTCACGTAGCCGCACACCTCGACGCTGCCGGCCGGCCGAAGGAGGCCGCCGAAGCGCACCGTCGCGCGGGCGACGACGCGCTGCGGATGTTCGCCAACCACGAGGCGCGCGAGCAGTTCGAGGCGGCCCTGTCGCTCGGCCATCCGGCGACGGCCGAACTCCACGAAACGCTGGCTGAGGTCCTCACTCTGCTCGGGGACTACGCGGGAGCAATCGCGCACCTGGATGCCGCGATCGCCGGAGGCAAAGCCGACCGGGAGTCAGGGGTCGAGCGCCAGCTCGCGCTCGTGTACGCGCGCCTGGGCGACTGGGACCGCGCTGCCAGCCATGCCGCCGCTGCCATCGCAGCTGCGCCTCCGGACGACGGAATCCGCTCCGCGCTGTTGGCGGATCGGAGCGTGATCCTGGGGTGGGCGGGAGACGCGGCCGCGGGTGCCGAGACCGGCCGGGCCGCACTCGAGCTCGCGGAGAAGGCTGGTGACCCGGTCGCCATCGCGCGCGCGTGCCAGGTGCTCGGGTCGATCGCCCGCCGCCGGGGTGAGCTCGGGGCGGCGCGCGAACTGCTCGAGCGGGCCTATGGGATCTCGTCCGAGCTTCCCGACCTGAGCCTGCGCATCGCAGTCCTCAACACCCTGGCGCTCGCGGAGGCAGAGGCCAGTGAACGAGCGCGCGCGGTGACGCTCACGGAGGAGGCCCTGGAACTCTGCGTGCGCCTGGGCGATCGCCACCGTCGGGCAGCCCTGGAGAACAACCTGGCCGACCTGCACCGTGCGGAGGGAAGGGATGACGAGGCGATGGACCATCTCAAGCGCGCCGTGGCCATCTTCGCCGAGATCGAGGGCCGGCCCGGCGTGCTGGAACCGGAGATCTGGAAGCTGGTCGAGTGGTAACGCGCCGGCAGTCACGCCCGTCCTTGTCCGCAGACGACTCGCGTTCAGCGCGTGCGCAGCGAGCGCGGGTGGGAGCTTCACTCCCGAGCTGCCCTTCCCGGAAACAGGAGCAGCATTCCCGCGCCGTCGGTCCCGCTCCGGGAACGTGTGTCGCCGCCGCCTCCCCCGCGCAGGGTCTCTCCTGTCCGGCGGCTCGTGCGGCGCGCAAGGGCCAGCCTCGGGGCAGGCCGGGGCACCTGAGACCCGCGCGGCAACGGGCTCCGCGGCCCGCCCTGGCCCCGCCTTGCGCGATGGCGCGGGGCCACACGTTGCACATCGCCGGCTTCGGCGTCTCGGCCCAGCTGGCCGAGTTCGCGCTCGGCCACGCGACGGCGCGCGCCTCCTTCGGAGTCCTGCAGCCCTCCTTGGGCGCCGCAACGGCCATCATCGGGCTCCGAGCGGCACGCAGCTGGACCGCTGCCCTGGCTGTCGGTCTCGCCGTCTATCTCGTCACCCTGTACATGGGCTACTGGACCAGCATCAGTCACCTCGGCGGCGTCGTGCCGATCCTGTGCTGGGAGCTCGACGAGCTCGCCGGCCTCGGGCAGCGGCGAGTGTGCCTCCCTCGCAACCCGATTGGCCGACTGGAGGCGCGGACGGACCAGCGCTCGACCCCCGCCGCCCAGCCGCCCTCACTGCTGATGCCTGGAGGGAACTGACTGGCGGGCACGCTCTTTGTCCGGCTCAGCTGTCGGCCGACGCTGCGCGATCGATGGGGCGGTGTCGGGCGATGTCCGTCGTGCCCGCTGGCGGCCCACCTGCTCGTGCCGGCCGCGCACGAGGCGCGTGCTCCGGGGACGGCGGGTGGGACAGTCGGAGTCGTACATGTGGCACTGACGGGGCTCGGTCGGCGTCCGTACCGTACCTGGCACGGCGCAGGCGATCCGCGGGCACCGGGACGGCAAGGAGCAACGAACGATGGGCGCACTGTCACCCGGGCAGCTGGTCATCGGCAGGTGATCCCGCTGCTGGTGTTCGGGCCGGGCGGGCTCCCCGAGACCGGCACCGCCATCGGTACGGCGATGCGCGACCTCCGGAATGCCATGGAAGGAAAGGACCTGCCACCGTCCGGCGACGGGCCGCGACCGGCCGAGCCGGTATCGCCGCCGACCATCGCAGATCGCACGCACCAGGCGGGCACGGGCGGCCGGCCGGCGGCACCCTCGGTGCCACCGCGCCATCGCCTCCGGGTGGACATTGCCAGCACGCTCGGCGCGGCCGTGCTCGTCCTTGCCTGCTCGAGCGCGCCTGTCCCGAGCCCGGTCGCGTCACCTGCGCGTGCCTCGCCCCTCTCCTCGGCACCCACAGCCTCCCTGCCACCGGCATCGGCGCCGCCCCCTCCCTCGGCGTCCCTTTCCAGTCCTCCGGCCTCCCTGCGGCCGGTCACCCTGGCGCCGCGCCGGACGATCGGAGGCCCCCGCCCGGACATTGCGGCCCTGATCACCCAGTACCAGTACGGGGAGGCCCCGGTCCCCCTGGAGCGAGGTGCGGCGCTCACCGACTGGCACCTCTCGCGGCCGAACCTGTACGCGGTGGCCGGCTGGGCCGGCCAGGTGAGCGTGCCGGCGGGCGGACGGGTCGAGTTGCACCTGCGCGCGATCGAGCCCGCAGTGCGCCTCGACGTCTTCCGGGTGGGCGCCCACGACGCCACCCACCTCGCCACGGTGGCCCGGGTGGCGGTGCGCTTCCAGCCTGACGCCCGCCCCAGCCTGCCCGTGGGCCGGGTGGAGACACACTGGCCGGTGAGTTACACGCTCCCGGTTCCGACCAGCTGGCGCAGCGGGTTCTACCTCGTGAAGGTCACCACGCTGCCGGCGGGCTACCAGGCCTACGTAACCTTCGTGGTGACCGCGACGCGGCCCGCGCCGCTGCTCGTGGTGCTGCCCATGCTCTCCTACCAGGCCTACAACGGCTGGGGCGGCTCGGACCTGTACGACTGGTGGAAGGGGCCGTTCCCGCGCGCCGCCGAGGCGAGCTTCGACCGCCCCTACGAGCATGGCTACGGGGCGGGGATGCTCTTCCGGCTCGACTTCCCGCTGCTGGTCTGGCTGGAGGACGAGGGCTACGCGCCCGCCTACACCACCGATCTCGACGTGGCTCGCAACCCGTCGCTCGTGGTCGGCTCGCGGGTGGTGATCCTCTCCGGCCACCCCGAGTACTGGCTGGGAGCCGACCGCGACGCCTTTGACGCAGCGCAGGCGCGGGGCGTGAGCCTCTTGGGCATGGGCGCCAACATGGCCTACATGCAGGTCCGCCTCCTGCCCAGCTCGGCCGGTGTCCCCGAGCGCACGGTGGTCTGCTACAAGAGCCTGGCCTGGGATCCCCTGGCGGCGGGCCATCCGTCCGAGGCGACCGTGCGCTTCCAGAACTCCCCGATCCGCCGACCGCCCAAGGACCTGCTCGGCGAGGAGTACGGCGGCATCGTGCCAGGCCTGGCGCCCATGGTGCTGGGTCCCGACATCGCGCGCTTCGCCCCGAACACGGGCTTGCGCCCCGGGCAGTCGCTGCCGGGTCTCATCGGCGACGAGATCGACGTGGCGTCATCGAAACCGGGCGCCCTGCTGCTGGCGAAGACGCCGGTCCACGCCCGCGGCTACACCCCCAACTTCGCGGGTGCCAGCCTGTGGGTCACGCCCTCGGGGGCGCATACCTTCGACGCCGGCACGTTCGACTGGTCCTGGGGCCTCGACCCGCGCTGGTCGGCGGCGCTGCCGGGCTTCCCCGCGCGCGCCTTTGCCCAGCTGACCGCCGACATCCTGGCTTGGGCGGGGGCATACCCCCGAGCCTCGTAGCGCCCGGGAAGCCGGTCGCGACGGGGGGCCGCGAGAAGCGCAGCGGGCGACGCGCGTCGGAGCGTACAACCGCGGTCGTGCTCGGGTCCGGTCGGGGAGGCACGACCCCTCCCGAACCGGGCTGTGCGTGCCCTCCGATCGGTGCTCAGCCACCGGCCACATCGCCCGGGCCGCGCCATCGTGGTGGGCGCGGGGTCGTCCGGGGGCGCCAACCGAGCGGGTCGACGGGACAGACCATGAGCTGGGCTGCCAACGCTTCCCTGGCCCCTCGACCGCCGACCGACGCCGCACCGGAACCCACGCCGCCCCACCAATCCGCGCCGGCCGGCCGTACGCCGACTGGCAGAGCTGGGTCCCGCAGGACCCGCCCTTTCCCGGCGCGCTCGGCGAGCGCGCGCAGTTCAGGCCCGGTGCGGAAGCGGGCTCGGCGCCACGTGGTCGTCCCCCATCGGCCGCCCAGTCGCCGAAGGACCGCCCAGGTGCTCGTCACTCCCACCTCGCCGCTCACGAGCCGCCCGCCTGGTCGCGCCACGCGCGCCATGTCGCGCAGTGCATCCCGGGCCTCGGGCACGAAGCAGAGGACGATGCTGGCGACGACTAGGTCGAATGTCGCATCGGGGAACGGTGGGCGCTCCAGGTGAGCCTCGACGAACGTCGCACGGACGCCGCCTGCGGTGGCTGGCTGCCGTGCCACCTCGAGCATCGCCGGCTCAGCGTCGATGCCGTGACGCCCGCGCCGCGGACAGCCAGCACCAATGCGAGGGTCCCCTCGCCGCATCGTAACGCTCCGGCCCGACACGGACGGGCGGTACTGGCTGGCGCATGCGCGACCTCCGGATCACTCCTCGAGCAGGTCCGAGAGCCCCTTGCCCGCCGGCATCATGGGGAAGACGTTCTGCTCGTCGGCGATCCGGAAGTGGATGAGCGCTGGACCGTCGGCAGCGCGCGCGGCGGCGATTGCGGCCGGGACCTCGTCGGGCCGCGTCGCGAGGAAGGCCGGGATGCCGTACGCGCCGGCGAGCGCGACGAAGTCCGGGTTCTCGAGGTGCGACGACTGGTAGTTGCCGCCATAGACGAGCTCCTGCCACTGGCGGATCATGCCGAGCTTGCTGTTGTCGAGGATGGCGATCTTGACCGGGATGCGCTCCTGCATGAGGGTGCCGAGCTGCTGCATCGTCATCTGGAAGCCGCCGTCGCCACAGATCGCCCAGGTCTCGCGATCCGGTCGGCCGACGGCCGCCCCCATCGCCGCGGGCAAGGCGAACCCCATGGTGCCGAGCCCGCCCGAGCTCAGGTGTGAGCGGGGCGCCCGAAAGCCCCCGTAGCGGGCGGTCCACATCTGGTTCTGCCCGACGTCAGCCACGAGGGTGGCCGCGTGCTCGGTGGCCGCGGCGATCTGCTCGATCACGTAGTCGGCCGAGAGCAGCCCGTCCCGCCAGGCGCCCGAGCCGTGCCAGGGACGCGCCTCTGTTTCGCGGCGCCAGTCGCCGATCTCCGCGAAGTAAGAGGCACGCGCCTCGTCCGTCCGCGCCGTGACGAGCGGCGTCAGGGCGGCGAGGACGCGGCCGACGTCGCCCACGATCGGCACATCGACCGCCACGTTCTTACCGATCTCGGCCGGGTCGATGTCGACCTGGATGATCCGGGCCCCCGTGGCGTAGGTGCTCACGCTGCCGGTCACCCGATCGCTGAAGCGCATGCCGAGCGCGATGAGGAGATCGGCGGCCTGGATGGCCCGGTTGACGTGCTTCCAGCCGTGCATGCCCATCACCCCGAGGCTCAACGGATGATCCTCGGGGATCGCGCCCACGCCGAGCAGCGTGTGGGCGATCGGGATCTGGGTCCGTTCGGCGAAGGCGCGCAGCTCGTCGACCGCGTCGCCGAGCAGGATGCCATGGCCGGCCAGGATCACCGGGCGCTGCGCCGCGTCGATGAGCGTCGTCGCCCGCCGCAGCTGGCGGGGGTGGCCCTCGAACGTGGGCCGGAAGCCGGGCAGGCCCGCCACCACCGCGGTGGCGTCTGGGTGCGGCGCCCCGGTGGGCTGGGCGAGGGCGTCTTTGGTGATATCGATGTGGACGGGCCCCGGCCGGCCCGTGCGGGCAATGTGGAAGGCCTCGGCGAACACGCGTGGCAGCTCGTCCGCGTCGCGCACGAGATAGTTGTGCTTCGTGATGGGCAGCGTGATGCCGGTGATGTCGATCTCCTGGAAGGCGTCCTTGCCGAGGAGTGCGGATGTCACGTTGCCGGTGATCGCGACGATCGGGCTCGAGTCGAGCATGGCGGTGGCGATGCCCGTGACGAGGTTGGTCGCACCGGGTCCCGAGGTGGCGAGGCAGACGCCGACCCTCCCCGTCGCCCGGGCATAGCCGTCCGCCGCGTGGGCGGCGCCCTGCTCGTGGCGCACGAGGACGTGCCGCAGTTCGGGATAGTCGCCCAGGACGTCGTAGAGGGGCAGCAGCACGCCCCCGGGATAGCCGAACACGACGTCGGCACCCTGGCGGAGGAGCGCCTCGAAGACGACGTCCGCGCCGATCCGGGCACGACTTCGCGGTACCACCGGCGACGCGGTCGGCTTCGCTGGATGAGTCGCCGAAGGGCTGGGCGTCGTCTTCATCGATCTGCTCCCAGGGATCCGGGCTGTTGACCGAACGAAAAGACCCTCGCCGCCTGGCGAGGGTCCCGATGAGTGCCTGCGTGCGCCTGTTCGCTATGCGCCGCCACTCCTCTCAGGCTCCCTCGCCGGACCCGCCAGGAGCCCGCCGAGCGCGACGAGGGAGCACAACTCAAGCCGGCGCGGGTGCATGCGGTACTG
>VFSW01015924.1_pt1 | contig 10298 bp, 10 predicted proteins | sample 5358111 | NCBI WGS metagenome assembly VFSW01 (sample SAMN11554181, study PRJNA540505) | mine drainage metagenome | isolation source: sediment from site ElyBrook_90M | place: USA: Ely Copper Mine, Vershire, VT | collected 2017
CGCCCCGGCAGGGGGCTGCTGCCCCCTGGCACCCCTGCTCATTCAGGAAGTGTTCAGCCAAACTTGGTATCAGTTGCCGGGGCAAGACTGTGAGAATCTTGCCCCAGTGCGACCGATGCGTCACGAAGATTGACGGCGCGGTGATAACGACGCTTTGGTGTTGTTAGCGCGCGATGTCTTTGCGCACAAAGCGCGCTGAGGCCAGGAACAAGGCCACGAGTGCGACCACCAGCACGCCCAGGGTATCACCGACTGGCAGGCCATTGAGCAACGGCGTGCCGTAGTAATACAGTGCTGACAACCGCAACGCCACCGAGGGAAAACTCAGTTCTGGCCCGACAAACGTGATAAAGAACCAGGCAACCAACAAGAAACTCAAGATCCCGGTGTCAACGGCTGTACGCAACCATCCGGACAATAGATACCCCAGGGATGCCACCAGCAGCCCCAGCGGAATCATGCTCAGCGTCGCCGCTGCCAGGTTCCCTCCATTGAGCGCGATGCCACTGGCCGTTGCTGCCAGCGCCGTGACGGCCAGGGTCAGGACGCCGATGGTCACGGTCGCGGTAGCCAGCGCTCCATAGCGCGCCAGCACCACGGTTCGGCGCGGCTGCGGTGTCGCCAGGATCAATTCTTGCAGGCCATTTTCCTCATCCGCCGCCCAGCGACTTGCCTGCGAAATCGCGAAAGCCATCAACAGCAACGGCAAAATGATAAAGAGGAAGCTGAGCAGGGTTGCATTGGTGGTGGCATTCCCCCCGCCTACATTGCCAATGGCATTCGCCAGGGTCGGCGAGGATTTGAGCAGGTCCGCGAGCTTGGTTTCGGTCTGCTTGACGACGATCACCATCCAGCCGGCAAACCCGGCGATGCCGAGCGTCCACCAGAACGTGGGGGCCGCAACCATCGCCAGACCACGTGTGTAGATTGATCGCAGCGACCAGGCATTGGGAGATAAGGCTTGCTCAGGTGAGACACTTCGCTCTGGCAGGCGCAACCAGCGTGGCAGCTGGATCGGCGCACCCACATCGCGGCCAGCAAACAGCCAGATCGCCGTCCCACTCAAGAGAACAGCGAGCACCAGCATGACCAGCATCGCGCCGGGATTCGTGCCATAGGAAGGGATGAGCGGCTTGCTCAGATTGTAGTAGTACACCGGGGAAAAGCGACTGATCAACTCGGTGCCGGAAATGACCCGGTGGAGCATATCCAGCACGATGAAGAAGAGCAACAATCCCCCCGTGGCGCCCGCGGCGGTGCCAGGCCGCTGGGTGAACTGCGAAATGAGGAGTGCGATCCCGCCAAAGACGCCACAAATCAACACGAGGTCCAGGGCAAAGAGCATCGCGCCACCCAGGCCAAAATTCGCGTGGGCAGCCGTGCCACCGGCGAGGGTGAGCAAGCCAATCAGCAGTCCCATTCCAAGCAGCGCCGTCCACATGGCCGCCAGCTTTTGCAGCGCCACCGGCGTGCGCCCACGTGGCAGGGAGAGCAGCACATCCATCGAGCCGCGCTCTTCTTCGCCGCGCAGCAAGCGGCTGCCCACCAGCAGCGGCCAGAGAGTCATGATCAAAATCGTAAAGCCGTATTTCCAGGTCGCGTAGCCGCCGGGGGTGTCCACCTGGATCGGCTCGGCAATCCAGGAGAACGACTGCGCCAGACTGACCAGCGTTTGCCGCGCCGCCGGCGTATTTGTCAGCGAGGCGACAGCGGAAAGGACCACATACATCATCAAACCGAGGCCCACACCCCAGCCTAGAATGGCGATGCGGAAATCGCGCAGAGTCTTGAGGTAGACGCTCTTAAACCACATGGCTGGCCTCCTTTACGACCGTGCCATCGCCTGCGTAGAAACGCAAGAAGATGTCTTCCAGGCTGGGTTCGTTGCTGCTCAGGGTGACGACAGGATAGTGCGCCGCAGCTTTGACAATGGCATCCAGTCCACCTGACACAGTCAGGCGCAGCGTGTGACCGTCCGCCAGCGCTGCCGCGTCTTCCACGCCGGGAAGATGGGCGAATACGCTGGCGGGCACAGCATCGGCAAAAGAAATGAGAACTTCGTGCACCTTGATGTCTTTCAATTCCGCCACGCCGCCGATACGCACCAGACGCCCCTCGCGGATGATGGCGACGCGATTGCAGGTTTGTTCTACCTCGGTCAAGATATGGGAGGAGAGGAACATCGTGCGGCCTTCCGCACGCACTTCGCCGACCATGTGAGTGAATTCTTGCTGGTTGAGGGGATCTAGCCCATTGGTCGGCTCGTCCAGAATCAACACGCGCGGGCGGTGCATGAAGGCCTGAATCAGTCCCAGCTTGCGCTTGTTGCCACTGGAATATTGGCGGAATTTGCGGGTAGGATCAAACTCGAGCCGGGCGATGAGCTGCTTGAGATAGGCTTGATCGACGCCTCCGCGCAGATTCCCAAAATATTCGAGAATCTGGCCGCCGGTCAGGTCAGGATCCAGCGCCAGGTCACCCGGCAGATACCCAACCAGTCGCTTGATTGCCACCGATTGTTCCCAGACGTCCATCCCCGCGATGCGTGCAGTGCCCGCGTCGGCGCGCAGCAGCGCCATGAGCAGGCGAATGGTGGTGGTTTTGCCGGCACCGTTGGGGCCGAGGAAGCCAAACACCTCGCCCTCTTCCACCTGGAAGGAGACATTGAGGATGCCGCGTGAGCTGCCATAGCTTTTCGAAAGCCCTTCGACTTCAATGATCGCTGTCATGGTGTTCGTTGCCTCCTATGACTCCTGGTGTTGCACAATGTCGTTGACATTGCGCAGCCATGCGGCCATGATCTGCTTGCCTGCTTCGCTGTCGGCAGGAGGTGGTGCTGGCTCGAGCCAGCGGCGCATCAGATCACTGATCGACTCGGTCAGCTCTTCAATGGATGGGGTAAGCGCCTGATCCGCGAGATCAGACATGTGGATGATGCCAATCTTCAAGGCTCCCATCAGAAAAATGATGGCGGCAACGGGCAGATCGGAACGGATCAAGCCGGCTTCTCGCAATTGGATCACATGAGCTTCGGCGTTGCCAGCAATTTTGTTGACCATCCCAGGCGGCATCGTTTCGATCAGCCCCTGGAAAATGTCTGACTTCCCTTTCATGAGTGCTGCCATGAGCGGATTCTCAAAAATGGCGAGCATGCCATGCGTCCACAGACGGTGAAAGCGGCCGCCTTCTGGGTCAGCGGCAAGTCGCCGCAAGGCGTCTGCGGTAACGCGCTGACTCTCATGCCAGAGCGCCGCCTGGAACAGCTCGTTCTTGTCCTTCCAATGCAAATAAATAGTGCCTTTGCCCACGCCCGCCTCGCGGGCCACGTCATCAATCGTGGTCTTGCGATAGCCCCAGCGGACCAGCAGCGTGGCGGCGGCGTCCAGAATGCGCTCCTCACGCAGCTGGCGCTCGTCAGCGTCTTTCTGACGCTCGGCTGGATGGCCGGGCCGCGCGTTGCGGGTTGGCGCCCGCCGGGCAGGGTGGTGGGCGGTTGCCATGTGTGTCCTCGCTTTACTCGTGCTTGCCGTGACTGAATGACCAAATGACTCAATGAACCCATCTGGTCAGAGTGTAGCTAAAAGAGGGCAGCGTGTCAAGTGGGCCGGTGAGAGGTGGGGGCGGCGGCATTGCGCCAGGTTCGCCTTCATCTATATATGTGCATTAACCACCAGCGCCTCTGAAAAGAGGCGAAAACCTGTGGGTAAAAGAGAGGTTTCAGCCGTCGGCCAGGGATTTCTGGGGTGTCAGTGCATAGCTTGACGGATCGAAGTGGCGCGTCTTGCGGCGGAACTCGAAGGTGAAGCCAGGCCACAGGGTGGAATTGCGGCCCCGCGCGTCGAGATACCAACTGGCGCAGCCGGACTTCCACACGGTTCCGCGCATGCGACGCTGCACTTCCTCATTGAAGGCGTCTTCGATCTCAGGTCGCACTGCGACGGCTTGCGCGTGGCGCTTTTCCATCACGCGGAGGCAGTCGAGGATGTATGCGATCTGGGATTCGATCATGTAGATCATCGAGGTATGGCCGAGGCCGGTGTTGGGGCCGATGAGCAAGAAGAGGTTGGGGAACCCCGCGACGGTCGTGCCCAGATAGGCTCGCATGCCGTCGCGCCAGGCGTCGGCGAGGGTCTGGCCCGCACGCCCGCGCACGCATTGTGCGATGGGGGCATCGGTCACGTGGAAGCCGGTGGCGCAGATGATCGTATCGACCGCGCGCTGCGTGCCGTCCTCAGTCACGATGCTCCTGGCGCGCACCTCGGCGATCCGGTCCGTCACGACCTCGACGTTTGGCTGGGCGAGCGCGGGATAGAAATCGTCCGACAGCAGGATGCGCTTGCAGCCAATCAGATAGCTTGGGGTCAGCTTCGCGCGCAGCACGGGGTCCGCCACCTGCGCGGCCAGGTGCCTACGGGCCAGGCGCTCGAAGTTGCGCATCAGGCGGGGGCGATAGACGAGGGCGAGCGCGCCGACCTCGCGCTGCCAATACGTCGCGGCGCGCACGATGCGCTGCGTGACGGGCAAGGAGTGAAAGAGCGCACGCCGCCACGGCGCGATCGGGTGATCCCGGCGGGGGACGATCCACGGCGGGGTGCGCTGAAAGAGGGTGAGCTGGCTGACGAGTGGCTGAATGCGTGGAACGAACTGGACGGCAGACGCGCCTGTGCCGATCACGGCTACGCGCTCGCCGCTGAGATCATGCTCGTGATCCCACAGGGCCGAGTGGAAGAGAGTGCCCTCGAAGCTCTCGATGCCTAGGATGGATGGGAGCGAGGGAACGCTGAGGGGGCCGTTGCCCACCACGAGGATATCGGCGGTCAGCCGTCCTCGCGTGGTGGTGAGGCGCCACTGCTGGTGGTCGTCATCCCACGCCGCCTCGCGCACTTCGGTGTCGAAGCGGATGTGAGGCGTGATGCCATAGCGGCCGGCGCAGTGGCGCAGGTAGGCCCAGATCTCGCTCTGGGGCGAATAGGCGCGGCTCCAATTGGGGTTGAGCGCGAACGAGAATGAATAGAGATGCGAGGGCACGTCGCAGGCACACCCTGGATAGGTGTTGTCGCGCCAGGTGCCCCCGATATCAGCGGCCCGTTCCAGCACGACGAAGCTGTCATAGCCTTGCTGCTTGAGCCGGATGGCCATGCCCAGCCCGGAGAATCCCGTGCCGACGATGGCTACGCGCACGTGCTCCGTGCCGCCTGCCGGCGTGGTGGCGTCATGTGCGGGATGTATGGACGCCGTGCTGTCTGCGTGGCTGCTCGCGTCAACCTGACTCATCGTCGTTCCCTCCGGCTTGCTTTATCTTGAGCGCAGAAAGCGATTGAGGCCCCACGGCGCGACGCGCCGCAACACGTTGACCACGCGCGGGATGTTGCCGGGATAGACGTGCAGCCGGCGATGCTGAATGCCCTCGATGAGCTTTTTCATGACGAAATCAGGGTCGTAAAGGATGCGATCCGGCACAGTCCGGCGCGTCGAGGCGCCATAGTGTGGGGAATCAAGGATGGGCGTGCGCGCGTAGAAGGGGTAGATCGCCGTGACATCGATGCCAGCGTGCTTGAGATCGCCGGCCAGCGCTTCACTGAAGCCACGCAACCCAAACTTGGCGGTTGCTATAAGGAACGAGGTAGGGGGTGCCCACCAGCCCGGCGACGGAGCACACGTTGACGATATGGCCACGCCGGCGGCTGATCATGCCGGGCAAGACGAGCGCGGTGAGGCGCATGGGGGCAAGCAGGTTCACCTGAATGAGCGCTTCCCAGCGGTCGGGCGGAATGTCCACGAAATGGCCCGACATGGCGATGCCCGCGTTATTCACCAGCACGTCGATTTCCGGCGCGCTGCGCGACACCTCGGCGAAAAGCGTTTCCGCTCCGTCAGGCGACGCGAGATCGGCGGCGAAATAGCCGGCGATGTTGCCGGCGCGATCGTCCAGGCCGTACTGCTTGAGTGTGAGTGTCGTGCGCTCGTGGAGGGCTTCGCGGTCGATGTCGGCGAGCGCCAATCGCGCGCCCAGGGCGAGCAGCTGCTTGACCAAAGATTGCCCAAAGCCGCCAGTGGCGCCAGTCACGAGGATTGTCTGATCCAGCAATGATTTCATCAGTTGGCCTCCCGCGATATGCCGGACTTCAGCGCGTGCACTTGCTGGATACCGTACCAAAATATTCAGCAGCGCGCAAATCGGGAGGGCTCGCGTCTGAGAGAGATCCCTGCCAGGTTGTGACAGGGATGTGAGGGTTTTGGGCTATACTGCCAGAGAGTGGAGCGATCGAGACTATCCAGGTTGTCACACTGAAAGGGGTACAGACCAATGGAAGCCACAACACAAACAAAAATCCCGCTCGATGCGGTCGTCGGGACGGTGCAGCAGTCACTCGATCAGCTGTTCCGCGCCTCACATCCACACATCGTTTTCGGAGAGCCGCTGGAGTATGGGGAAACGAAGATTATCCCCTGCGCTGAGATAACGATGAATTTAGGGTTTGGCGGCGGGGGTGGCTCCGGCTCCGCGACAGAAGCCCAAGGCGAGAGCAGCTCAGCTTCCGCCGCACCGGACGGCAAGCAATCACCCACTAAGAGTCTCGGCGGCGGACTGGGGATGGGCGGAGGCGGCTTCGTCAAGAGCCGACCGGTGGCGATCATCATCATGACGCCACGCGGCGTGCGCGTTCAGCCGATTGTCGATGTCACGAAGGTCATTGTGGTAGGGATCACGACAGGGGGCATGGCGCTCTTCTCGCTCAGATTCTTGTTGCGCTCCGTTCTGCGCAAGCGATGAGTGGTGATCCGCTCACATGAGGGAAAAGCGATAGCCTTCAGCATTGCCTGTACGGAGAGCGACCAGCAGCAATGACACACGATTTTTCGTCAACTGGAGGTTATCGTGACCACGTTGGCGCTGCCAGAGACTTCAATGTCGTAGCGCCGGGCGGCGTCTTCGTAGCCGGGGCTTTGCATCCGCACGTCACTGCCCGCGCTGCTAAACGTTTTATCGTCGAAGGCAAGTGTTGAAGCCCATCCCTTGAGGTGGACCTGGGCGGCGACGCCCGAAGGGCGTCGAATGGTAATATCTGACGCTCCGCCAGCAATCCGTATCCTAACCACGCCGCATGGATCGGGGAGTCCCAGATTGATCATGCTCGTCCCCCCCTTGATCTCCAGGCTGACAAGATCGATGCCACCCAGTTCGGCATTGATCTTTGATGTTCCGCTCTGGATCACGATCTGCCACGGAACGGCGACACTGAGCGTCACTTCCGTTACGCGCTGCCCTCCACCAACACTCCACAGACGTCGGGGATAGCGGATGGTGACCACCCCATCTTGAGCCTTCACGTCTGGCACCGGCCCCTCGAAGCGGGCCTGGTACAGCTCGGCCATGCCGTCGTCCGCACGCACGGTCAGTTGAGAGATCCCGGAAAAAACGAGCCGTCCGCTCGTCAGATTTGTGAGCGGAGTGGAGTAGATTCCCCCCTCGCCCGAAGGCGTGGCTCGCAACCGGACAATTTCCTGCCTGGACAGTTCATTGCCGCGTTTGAGAAACTCCAGGAGGAAGGCAAGCTGCCCATCGTCGTAGGGCGACGCCAGGTCATTCCATGCCTTTCCCATGGAATCGAAGATGGAGCTGATCGCGGGCACGGTGTCCTGGCCTGGGGCGAGCCGGACGATGATCCTGCGGCCGTCGCTGGGGTCGCGCTCCCGGCGCACGAGGCCAGCTTTTTCTAACCTGTCGAGCATCCCGGTGATGGCCCCGGTCGTGAGTCCCGTAAGATCGGCGAGTTGACCAGCGGACATTGGACCAGTGCTACCCAGGATATCCATGACCTGCAAGTCCGTGACGGTCATCCCGACCCGACCAGCCGCCGCACGGAAGAAAGATGCGCCGAGTCCATGGAGCTGCCGAAGCTCTCGCGCAAGCTTCCCGAGTACCTCAGCACGTGTTTCCTGAGAACCACTTGACAATCTTTGTACCTCCGGGTATATTATCTTAGTTGATAAGGTAGTTTTTTGATGATTCGCTCATTTACTAAATCAATCATCAGAAAATACCTTAACCACTCAGATTATAGCATGGAAAGGTGTCACATGTCATGACAATGATCGAAACACGCGGGTTGCGCAAATCGTTCGGCAACCAGGTGGTACTTGACGGCATCGACCTGAACGTGGCTGCGGGGACGATCTGCGCGTTACTCGGCCCCAATGGCGCTGGCAAGACCACGATGGTTCAGATCCTATCCACGCTCATCCGTGCCGATGATGGCGAGGCGCAGGTTGCCGGTCACGACCTGACCCGCGAGCCAGATGCGGTTCGCGCCGCGATCGGCGTCACCGGCCAGTTCTCGGCGGTGGACAATCTGCTTACCGGCGAGGAGAACCTGCTCTTGATGGCAGACCTGCACCACCTGAGCCGATCTCATAGCCGGCGACGCGCGGCAGAGCTGCTCGATCGCTTTGATCTGGTCGACTCGGCCAGGAAGACTCCCGCCACCTACTCCGGGGGCATGCGGCGCCGGCTCGACCTCGCGATGACGCTGATCGGCGACCCGCGTATCATCTTCCTCGACGAGCCGACCACGGGCCTCGACCCACGCAGCCGCCACACCATGTGGGGCATCATCCGCGATCTCGCGGCCGGCGGCGTCACGATCTTGCTCACGACGCAATACCTGGACGAGGCGGATGAGCTTGCCGACCGGATCGCGGTGCTCGATCAGGGAAAACTGGTGGCCGAGGGAACACCTGACGAGTTGAAACGCCGCATCCCTGGTGGTCACATCCGACTGCGGTTCGCCGACGCGCGTAAGCTCGAAGCCGCCGCCCGCACCCTGGGCGAGGTGGCGCGCGACGACAACGAGATCACGCTCCAGATTCCGACCGACGGTAGCGTCCGGTCCCTGCGGGCCGTGCTCGACCGGCTTGACCACGCAGCGATCGCGGTCGAGGGGGTGTCGGTACACACCCCCGACCTCGACGACGTTTTCTTCGCCCTCACTGGGCGCTCCGACGCACAGAAAGGCATAGTACGATGAGCACGCTGTCCCTGGCTCTGCGCGATTCGGCGACCATGCTGCGGCGGGATGTCCGGCACTCGCTGCGCAACCCCACAATGACGCTGAGTGGCATCCTGACGCCAGTCATCACGCTGGTGCTGTTCAACTACGTGCTCGGCGGCACGCTAGGTGCCGGCCTTCACGGAGCTTACATCAACTACGTCGCGCCCGCCATCATCATTATGACCATCGGCAGCGGGTGCGCGACGACGGCGGTGAACCTCGTCATGGACATGAATGAAGGCATCATCACCCGCTTCCGCACCATGGCGATCTCTCGTGCCTCGGTGCTGAACGGACAGGCCCTCGGCAGCTTGATTCGGACGCTGATCAGCGTCAGTCTCGTCATCGGGGTCGCGCTGCTCATGGGCTTCCGGCCTACGGCGAGTCCTGTCGCCTGGAGCGCGGCGCTCGGTGTCATCGCGTTGTTCACCCTCGCGCTCACGTGGATGGGAGTGGTGTTCGGCCTGATAGGCGGAACACCTGCGGGAGCTAATAGCCTCTCCCTCATCTTCCAGCTCTTGCTGCCGTTCACCAGCAGCGCATTTGTTCGTCCGGACTCGATGGCGGTCGGGGTGCGCTGGTTTGCCAAGTATCAGCCCTTCACGCCGGTCATCGATACGCTGCGGGGGCTGCTGCTGGGGACCCCCATCGGTGGTAGCGCGATCCTCGCCGTCGCCTGGTGTGTCGGCCTCAGTCTGGCCGGCTATCTGTGGGCGCGAGCGGCCTACAACCGCGATCCCATCCGGTAGGCAGGCGGAAGGCACCGCTCCGATGCGGTGCGGCACGTAGCGGGTTGGCGATCTTCACCCTCGGTGCAATAGTGATGATCAGTCTGTACGGTCCTGTGCTCGCGGCATACGGGGCTGATCGCCTAGCTCCGGGCCGGGAGATCGAACGTCAGAATCCCTGATGGTCACCTTCGGCGAGGTTCTCAGCACGGGCAGCTGAGTTCTGCGGCTGTCAGCAGGCGCTTCAAGCCCGGCACTTCGATGGTCATCCGTCGTCGCTTTCCTATAATCTTACTCCAACATCTCGTTATCGCCACAGGCTGCCGCAGCCTCCGACAGCGCGTCGCGCCCAGAGGCCCGCCAGACCGCCTCGCCGGCCTGGGGATACATCGGTATCCACTCAATTTGGCGCAAAGTGAATTTCGAGTCGCAATTTCGACGTGTTTTCCTATATTCTATTTGATAATGATAATCACCATTATCACGACCTTGAACGGCCCGCGCAAGCGGCATGATG
>VFSW01015925.1_pt1 | contig 10298 bp, 8 predicted proteins | sample 5358111 | NCBI WGS metagenome assembly VFSW01 (sample SAMN11554181, study PRJNA540505) | mine drainage metagenome | isolation source: sediment from site ElyBrook_90M | place: USA: Ely Copper Mine, Vershire, VT | collected 2017
CCGGCGAAATCAATCCGGCTCTTCAAAATATCAATTTCACTTTGAAGGCTGGTCAACATCTTGCTCTCGTTGGAGAAAGCGGCGCGGGCAAATCAACGCTTGTCAATCTTCTGCTTGGATTTATTCAGCCCACCTCCGGGAAAATCATCACTCAGCCTTCAGCCTCCAACCTTCAGCCTTTTATTTCCTGGGTCCCTCAAAGGCCGCATCTCTTTCACGATACCATCGCGGCCAACATCCGCCTCGGCAAGCCAGATGCCAGCGATGAAGAAATGATCGCCGCCGCGCAAGCCGCGCATCTTCATGAATACATTCAAACTCTTCCACAAGGATATAACTCGATCATTGGCGAAGGCGGAGCGCGGCTTTCAGGCGGCGAGGCTCAACGTCTCGCCATCGCGCGCGCATTCCTGAAAGACACGCCGATTCTAATTCTCGATGAACCCACCTCCAGCCTCGACCCTGAGACGGAAAGTCTGCTCGAAGATTCCACCCGCCGTCTGATGCAGGGACGCACAGTCATCACCATCGCACATCGGCTTAACACCATTTTTCAAGCCGACCAAATCATCGTGCTCGCTTCGGGCCAGATCGTTGAAACAGGAACACACAATCAACTTCTCGCACAGAACGGCGTCTATGCCGCGATGGTTAATGCAAACCAAAACAACACGGTCATTGAGCGACAAACAGAATATCACCAGCCAATCGAACATCCATTAGCGCAACCAGAATCTGAGCATGCTTCATACTTCATCCTTCCCACTTCATCTTCCAACCGCCAGCCATCAACCATCAACCGCTTGTTATTTTTTCTCAACGGCTCATGGAATTGGGTGGCCCTCTCGGTTTTATTGGGAAGTCTAACCATCGGCGCAAATGTTGCACTCATGGGCACATCTTCATGGCTCATCGCAACAGCGGCGCTTCATCCATCTGTTGCCGAACTTGAAGTCGCCATTGTCGGCGTGCGTTTCTTTGGCATCAGCCGCGCCGTCTTCCGCTACCTCGAGCGCCTCGTCTCGCACAATGTCACCTTCCGTTTACTCGCCCGCCTGCGCATTTGGTTTTATGAAAGACTTGAGCCTCTCGCCCCCGCCCGCCTGATGGAATACCGCGCTGGTGACTTGCTCTCGCGTGTCGTTGCCGATGTGAACATGCTGGAAAATTTATACGTGCGCGTGATCGCTCCACCGTTGACAGCGATCATCGTCGCATTTTTTACATCACTCTTTCTCGCCTCTTTCGACGCCCGACTCGGCTACACCCTTTTCGGCTTTATGCTCGGCCTCGGTCTGCTCCTGCCACTCCTCGCCCAAAGACTCAGTCGCGCCCCCGGTGCGGATCTCGTCACGCGCCGCGCCGAATTACAAGCCCGTCTTGTGGATGGCATTCAAGGTCTGCCTGATATTATCGCCTTTGGCCGCGCTGCTGACCAGCAACATGCCATTGACAATTCCAGCCGCGCCGTCGGCCATGCGCAACGACGATTGGCTGTTATCACAGGCATCAACTCCGGTATGTCTGTCTTGCTGACAAACATGGGCATGTGGACGATACTCGTTCTTGCCATCCCACTGGTCAACGCGGGAAAAATCGAAGGCGTGATGTTGGGAGCGCTATCGCTGATTACGCTGGCATCCTTTGAAGCGGTCACGCCTCTGCCGCTCGCCGCGCAAATGTGGGAAAATACGCGCGCTTCAGCAAAACGATTATTCGAAATCGTAGATACGGAGCCGATGGTAAAAGATAATGTTCAAAAGTCTTCTACATCTGGACTTTCAATTCCCGACTCACAAATTATCAATTATGATTTACACGTTACGAATTTATCTTTCACATATCCAACACAGCAAACGCCTGCCCTGCAGGATATAAATTTCGATCTTCAAACCGGCAAAAGTCTTGCCATCGTTGGGCCAAGCGGCGCGGGCAAATCCACTTTAATCAATTTGCTGTTGCGCTTCTGGGAATATTCCCAGGGTGAAATTGAATTGGGCGGCCATTCGCTGCATAACTACACACAGGACCAGGTCCGTCAAAAGATCGCAGTGGTCTCGCAGAGCAGCTACTTCTTTAACGCGTCCATCCTTCAGAATTTGAAATTAGCTCGTTCAGCGGCCACCCGCCCCGAAGTCGAAGAGGCGGCGCGCCAGGCTCAGATCCACGAGCTGGTTGCATCCATGTCAAAAGGCTATGACACATTTATCGGCGAACAGGGAGTGCGTCTCAGTGGCGGCGAACGTCAGCGACTGGCAATCGCACGCGCCATCTTGAAGGACGCGCCTATCCTGATTCTGGATGAGCCGACTGCCAATCTCGATCCGTTGACCGAACAACAGGTTTTGAACACTTTGTTTGCGACCATGCAAGATAGGACAACGCTTCTTATCACACACCGTTTGATAGGTCTGGAACATTTCAATGAAATTCTCGTGATGGACCACGGCTGCATCGTTGAACGCGGGACTCATGCCAGCCTGATTGCAGGCGATACGCTCTATCATCGTTTATGGGATTTGCAAAATCGAATATTGACTGCGGCATAATTGCTTGCACCTCTCGAACGAGCGTGCTATAATGTCGCTACTTCCCCCGCTTTTGTATTTTTGACAATCAAACCACAACACAAGGCATTTGCCTGAATAAACCCTGTATTAAACATCTTGAAAGAATTCCCGCTTTTCCACAACCCATCATGAACTCAGCCTGCACCCATGGGGGCGCTGGCATATATTTTCATTCCCAAAAGGCATTGAACTCGCATGAAAATTCTAGAACTTGAAAACGAACCACTCGCAAAACTCCGCAAGGTCGCCAAAGAACTCAACGTTCAAAATTTCAACCGATTAAAGAAGGAACCACTCATCCTTCAGATACGCCAGGCAGAAGCGCAAAAAGAAGGCATCGAATTGCGCGGCGGTATTCTGGAGATCATGAGCGAAGGCATTGGCTTCCTGCGATCCGGCAACTATCGCATCAGTGATCAAGATGTTTACGTTTCGCAGGCACAACTTCGTCGCTACGATCTGCGTTCGGGGGACATGGTGATTGGACATGTTCGTCCCCCGCGTGAATCTGAAAGACATTTTGGGCTTCTAAAAGTGGAAACGGTCAACGGCCTCGACCCGGAAGAGGCCACCCGCCGACCCGTCTTTGAAGACCTTACCCCGATCTTTCCTGATAAACGCTTCGATCTTGAAATTGACCACGACACTTTATCTTCGCGCCTCATCAATCTGGTCGCTCCCATCGGGCGCGGCCAGCGCGGATTGATCGTCTCACCTCCCAAAGCGGGCAAAACAACGATTTTGAAGCACATTGCCAACTCCATTTCAACCAAATATCCTGACGTGCATTTGATGGTGGCTCTGATCGGCGAACGCCCGGAAGAAGTCACCGACATGGACCGCTCGGTAGATGCCGAAGTAGTGGCGTCCACCTTCGATGAACCGGTAACTTCCCACGTCCGCACGGCAGAAATTGCCTTAGACCGAGCTAAGAGAATGGTGGAGATCGGTCGCCATGTGGTAATCTTAATGGACTCGATTACCCGTTTGGCGCGCGCTTACAACCTTGTGGTAAATCCATCGGGACGCACGCTTTCGGGCGGTATGGATCCTTCGGCGTTGTATCCGCCCAAACGTTTCTTCGGCGCGGCGCGTAACATCGAAGAAGGCGGCTCACTGACCATCATCGCCACCTGCCTGGTGGATACCGGCTCCCGTCTCGATGACGTGGTCTACGAAGAGTTCAAAGGCACTGGCAATATGGAATTGCTGCTGTCTCGCAAGTTACAAGAACGCCGCATCTTCCCCGCCATAGACATCGAACGCTCGTCTACACGGCGCGAAGAATTGCTGCTCGGCCCCGATCTTCTGCAACGCGTCTGGCTCATGCGCCGCATGTACGCCCAGATGGTCTCGGCTCCACCCAGTGGCGCAGGCATGGATCAAACCGTTGCGACCGAGGCGATCATCACCCGCCTTGACCGCGCCAAGAATAACCAGATGTTTCTGGAGCAGTTAACGGACGATGCATAAAGCATCAAAAGAAGTTGTCTCCAAATATCAAACAGGAAGAAAATGAACAAAATTTTAGAGTTCGTGAAAGCTAATCGTTTCAATGTTACCTCGTGGGGCGTGACCGCGCTCGTCGTGGCCGCGTTGCTGGGATCCGCTTTCTGGTGGACTCAGGCTGGGGCGGCCTCATCCGCTACACGTCCCATACCGACCGCTGTGCCAGGTCAGAATCAAACTTCAGTTAGCCTGCCCGCACCTATCGCAAACATCGCATCTTCATTCGGAATCGGGCGCACATTACAACTCAAAACGAACATTCCGCAACGTCCGCGTTATCAACCAGTTGATTATCGTGTAACGCGAGGCGATGCCATGTTCACAATTGCCAAACAATTCGGCCTAAAGCCGGAGAGCATTCTTTTTTCCAATAAAGACACGCTCAAAGATAATCCAGAAAACCTGGCGCCCGGAATGGATTTAACTATCCCACCAGTGGATGGGTTGTTATACAAATGGCAAAAAGGCGACACAATTCAAAAAGTTGCCGACGAATTCAAGGCGAAACCTGAAGACATTCTGGATTTCATTGGCAATAATATTGATCTCACCAATCCGCAGATCGCGCCTGGGACAATGATAATGATACCTGGCGGCCAGCGCGAACTGGTTGACTGGTCTTCATTCATACCTACCATTTCACGCGGTACTACAGGCGCTGGAACAGGCACATCGAATATTCCCGGAAGTTCTTGCGGCGGGGGACCAGTTGGCATACCCTCGGTATGGCCGACGAACGGTCCTCATACTTTATCAGGTAATGATTACGGACCAACTCACCTCGGTATAGACATCAGTGCCGTTGATATCCCAGTTCTCGCAGCCGGTTCAGGCGTGGTCGTTCTTCGAGGTTGGAGTCAATACGGTTATGGCAATGTCATTGAAATTGATCACGGCAATGGCTACGCAACCATTTATGCTCACTTAAGCTCATTTGAAGTAACCTTATGCCAGGCCGTCGTTGCCGGACAAGAGATCGCCATCTCCGGCAGCACAGGCAACTCAACCGGCCCACATTTACACTTTGAAATTCGCAAAGGCGGCGCAAACATCAATCCCTGGAGTATGCTCCAATAAAAAAATTAACCTGACAGGATTTATAAATCCTGTCAGGTTTTTGATTCCAATGGATGAACACAAATTACAAAAGGCGCTTTCATCTATTCCATTGGGGGATCTTCGTTTTTTTGAAAGCATCGGCTCGACCAACGACGAAGCCTTAACTTGGGCTGCGCAAAACGCTCCAGACCTATCGTTAATTGTAGCAGAAGAACAGACAGCCGGCCGCGGCCATTCAGGACGAAAATGGTTTACGCCTCCCAACACCGCTCTGGCCTTCAGCCTGATTCTGCGCCCTACCGATGTTGAGAGCACGCATCCTGCGCGGATTACGGGGCTGGGCGCGCTTGCCTTAGCTGATTCTCTACGAACGGTGGGTCTTGCGTCTCAAATCAAATGGCCCAACGATGTTTTAATCAATGGGCGTAAAACAGCCGGTATTCTGGTCGAATCAGTTTGGATGGGAGACACACTGAGCGCATCCATTTTGGGAATGGGCGTGAACGTACAGGCTGCATCGGTGCCTGCCGCAGATCAAACTTTATTTCCCGCAACCAGCATTGAAAGCGAATCAAAACACCCCATCGGACGCGCAGAATTGCTTACAGATATTCTCGCATCTTTAATTAGATGGCGTTCCCGTCTCGGCACAAACGAATTCATGCAGGCCTGGGAAGATGCGCTGGCTTTCCGCGGTAAACAGGTTCAAGTCTGGGCAGGGAACGACAAGCCGCTAACCGGTTATCTTCTTGGCTTGGAGTTGGATGGCAGCCTGCGCTTGCGCGATGAACATGGCAATCTCGTGTCAGTCCAATTTGGGGAGATTCATCTGCGTCCCGCCGTGTGATAGAATCAATTTAACGAGGTAACTATGTTTGATAATCTCCGTGAACAAGCCAATTCCAGCCCCTTTTACGAGGAAGAAGCCCAATTTCAGGAAGCAGCCGGGACGACCACTGCAGCGCCGCAACATCGCTCTTCTGGTCGCATCCTCGGCATGACACCGGCGCAACGTTTTGTCATCGCCATGATGTTCATGTTCACAGTATGCATCCTGGGCGCATTGGCTTTATTCGTGACTGGAAAATTTGGGGTTTAGAAAGTCTTGTTAAACGTACAAAAATGGCGGCCAAATGGCCGCCATTTTTCTTATATCAACGCAGGTTGATCTTCCGGTTTTTCATCGCCGCTGACCTGGGCCCCGGCACGCTTCAAATCTTCAGCAGCAATGCGCGCCACAGATGCCACGCTATCACCCTCCTGCGGCTTGATCAGATGGACGCCTCTAGTGGCGCGGCCTGATTGCTTTACATTTTTTACTTTCAAACGCAAGGTCACGCCATTGGCAGTCATAATCGTCACATCATCATCGTTCTGCACAACGCGCGCCGCAGCGATCTTGCCAATTTCGCCAAGCGCCTTCTTATCAACAGTCGAAATTCCGCTGGTGGCGCGGCCCTTTGGAGTATATTCCTTCAATAAAGTTTGCTTGCCAAAACCGCCAGTCGTCACGATCAGAAGCGAGCCATCTTTTTCGACAACATCCATGCTGGTGACTGCATCGCCTTTGGCGAGGCGAATGCCCTGCACGCCCGCGGCCTGACGTCCCATCGAACGGACTTTGCTTTCATCGAAGCGCAGGGCCTGACCATTTTCAGTTACGAAGATCACCTCATCCTTGCCGGAGGTCGGGCGCGCCCAGCCCAGGCTGTCGCCTTCGTCCAGGGTCATGGCAATCAAACCCGAAGGTCGGACCGAAGCGAATTCTTCCATGTTCACGCGCTTGACCCTGCCGCGCGCCGTCGCCAGCATACAAAATCCATGCGCCGAAAAATCCGAGACCGCGATGGCAGCCGTCACACGCTCATCCGGCTCAAGCGCCAGCACGTTAACGAGCGGGATGCCTTTGGCGGCTCGGTCCGCATCCGGGATTTGATAGACTTTTTCGGAATAGACTTTGCCTCGATCGGAGAAAAACAGCATTGAGTCCAGACTTCGAGCGGGGATGAGCGCAACAACCTCATCCTCATCTTTGGTCGTGTGCCCCATCACCCCGCGCCCGCCACGACTCTGCGAACGGAAAGCGGAAGCAGCTACACGCTTAATGTAACCTCGTTCAGTCAAACTGATCAGCACCGCCTCATCCTGCACAAGGTCAGCTTCGGTTAATTCTTCCTTCGCGTCCGATGCAATGCGTGTGCGACGATCATCGCCATATTTCTCGGCCAACTCTTTCAAGTCAGATTGGATCAACGCCAAAATCTTTTTCGGGTGAGCCAGCAGATCTTCGAGATAATCAATTTGCTCTTTGACCTGCTTATGTTCTTCCTCGATCTTCCAGCGTTCGAGCGCGGCCAGACGACGCAATTGCATATCGAGAACAGCCTGCGCCTGCAGATCACTGAACTTGAAGCGCTGCATCAAATTGGCTTTGGCTTCATCCGAGTCCTGCGACTCGCGAATGGTCTTGATAACAGCGTCCAAATTGGAAAGGGCGATCAGATATCCGTCAAGGATATGCTGGCGGGCGCGCGCCTTTGCCAGTTCAAAATTCGAGCGACGGACGATCACCGTCTGGCGATGTTCGATGAAAATTTGCAGCGCACGTTTGAGCGGCAGCGTGCGCGGTTCACCATCCACCAGCGCCAGCATCATCACGCCAAAAGTGGATTGCAATGCCGTATATTTATAAAGTTGGTTGAGTACTTTCTTGGGCTGCGCGCCGCGCTTGAGTTCGATCACAATGCTCATGCCGCGCTGATCAGATTCGTCGCGCATATCCGAGATCATATCTATTTTGTCTTCGCGCACCAGTTCGGCGATGCGTTCGATCAACGTGGATTTGTTGACCTGATACGGAATCTCGGTGATGATAATCTCATGCCGTCCGGGCTTGGTTTCTTCGATATGCGCCATGCCGCGCACAACCAGACGTCCGCGGCCAGTGCCGTAAGCCGCCTCGATCCCTTCTCGGCCGATAATAATGCCGCCCGTTGGAAAATCCGGGCCGGTGACGCGCTTCATCAGTTCCTCGACGGGAATGTCATCCATCGTATCGTAATTGTCGATCAGGTAACTGATGGCATCCACCAACTCACGCAGATTATGCGGCGGAATGTTGGTCGCCATACCGACGGCAATTCCCGAAGAGCCGTTCAGAAGCAGGTTTGGAAGACGCGCTGGAAGCACCAGCGGCTCTTCCAGCGAATCGTCAAAGTTTGGACCGAAGTCAACTGTATCTTTCTCGATGTCGGCGAGAAGATCTTCAGCCATCTTTTGCAGGCGGGCTTCGGTGTAACGCATGGCAGCCGGCGCATCGCCGTCCACCGAACCGAAGTTACCTTGTCCATCCACAAGCAGGTAACGCATGGAAAAATCCTGCGCCATGCGCGCCATGGATTCATAGACAGCCGCGTCGCCATGCGGATGATATTTGCCCAGCACCTCACCCACAATACGAGCGGACTTTTTGTAGGAAGAATTGGCGCGAATGCCCATGTCATGCATGGCAAACAAAATACGACGATGGACGGGTTTTAATCCGTCACGGGCATCTGGCAAGGCGCGCGCCACGATCACGCTCATGGCGTAATCGAGATAGGCGGTTCGCATCTGCGAGTCAATATCTACTTGTTCAATCGTACCAATGTCCATAGGATTCCTAAAAAAGGCATAAAAAGACACGAAGGCGGTCATTTTGACTTCGTGTCACATTAGATGAAGCACTTGCTTCAATTAGGCTAATTATACCTTAATAAACCGCAGGGAAAATTTGGATTTTTGTCGTCCGCGCCGCTCATTTTACAGATTTATCGATCATGCCGAAGCCCAATAGGATTCCGCCACAGAGGCTAATCCCCAAATCAAACCACAGCGATAAGAAAAAGACCCGCTAAGAAGCGAGTCTTGTCTTGTGCCGAAGAAGGGATTTGAACCCTTATGGGAGAACTCCCACTACGCCCTGAACGTAGCGCGTCTGCCAATTCCGCCACTCCGGCTTGATTGCGTTGCCAATTTTATCTCAATTGATTGTTTTGTCAACCTGAGCAAAAAACACAATCTGTACACAACTTTTTCATCCATCTCACAACGTCCAAACTTATAATCCAGACAGATAAAGTTAAAAACTGCTCACCTGTTGACCCCTGTCTTGTCTTTGCACAATTGTATGATAAATCCATTACAGTACCGTTAGGGGACATATCTTTTCGAGTTGAGAATCGTTATATTAGTCATAAAGAAAGGAGTTTCCAATGCTCGCAATTGCAATTTCAATCTTCTTGCTTCTGCTGCTCGCCCTCTCCGGCGCGGACCTCTTCGTCTCGAATATCAACCCGGACGAATTGAGCAACATGGGTGTTGAGAGAAAATCATGACCGAAGACATCCATTTACCCTAGCCCGACGCGTAATTCAATGCGTCGGGCTTTTTTTAAACAGAAAAGCCTCCCAATATTTCAGGAAGCTTTTCAATAGCAACGAAATAGTTGCTAGTTCAGGCGGGCCAGAACATCGTTTGCTTCAAGCAAAAGATAATCCACCCCATCCATCTTGAATTCGGTACCGCTATATTTGGCGAACAGAACTTTATCGACCGCCACGACTTTGCCGGTTTGTGGCTTCTCTTTTGCAGTTTCGGGCAAAAGCAGACCAGAAGCGGTCTTGCTTTCCTGTTCCAGCGGGCGGATCAGGACACGGGTACCGAGTGGTTGAATTTTGACTTCAGACATTGCTACCTCCAAAAAAATTATTTAATGCCAAGCATTTGATCGATCTGGGGACGATTGAATCCCACTACAATTCTGCCGCCAATATCAATGACCGGCACGCCCATCTGACCTGAGCGCCGCACCATGTCGCGCGCCGCAGCCTGGTCGCGGCTGACATCGATATCAGTGTATTTCACACCCTTCTCACGGAAATACTTCTTGGCCGCGTTGCAAAATGAGCAGGTCGGCGTGCTGAATACGATCACTTTTGGCTGGACTTTCACATCAGTCATCACATACCTCCAAAAATTCAGTTTATTGTTTGGATGCAAACGCTGAAAAAAAGTTGCACGGTGAAAAGTCGATCATGATTGAAATCATAAAATTACCTACCGAATGGTCGGTATAATTATTTTAGGATATAATGCCAACATTCACAGATCGGCCGGAGC
>VFSW01015926.1_pt1 | contig 10298 bp, 10 predicted proteins | sample 5358111 | NCBI WGS metagenome assembly VFSW01 (sample SAMN11554181, study PRJNA540505) | mine drainage metagenome | isolation source: sediment from site ElyBrook_90M | place: USA: Ely Copper Mine, Vershire, VT | collected 2017
ATTTTATTCTGTAGATGACGGTGTGCCAGCCATGGGTACGGTCAATTGGTTTCTTTATCTTCAGTAATTATAATTATCTCTTGCGGCAAGCCAGGAATCTTTTAATCCGTTACCTTGCTCTTTTATTTTCCCAATACGATACGATAGGCATTCTCAGTTTTTAATGCAATTTTTTCCCATGTGAAATGGTTCTTAACTTTTTCCTGTCCAGCCAAACCTAGATTATCTCCTAAGACAGGATCAGATAGAATTTCTATAATTGCATTCGCAACATATTTTGGTTCTTGAGGGACAAGGAATCCATTTACCCCATTCTCTATAACTTCGGCAACTGCCGGAATATTCATTCCAATCACAGGTTTTGCCAGACTCCAAGCTTCAGTATAAACACCACCAAAACTTTCCTGACTTGAAGGTACGCAGAGTAACGAACATGCTGCTATAGCATTCGTCTTAGTCTGCAAATCGACTTTATCCATTTCGATGACCCTAGAATCATCCAATCTTTTGAAAATTTTTCTGGAATATTTCGTGCGGGGACCAATAAACACAAACCTCGTACTTGGATAAACCTTCCAGACGTATTTTGCAGCCTCTAAGAGAGTTCCAATTCCTTTGTATGAATATTTCTGACCAAGGAACAGAACTATCGGGTCTTCCCTTAAGTTATATTTCTCTCTGAAATTCTGGCTATTCGAATTATCGGCCAGGATGGGACCTATACCAGTTACGAATATTTTTTTTTCATCCACTCCCAGGTCATTTAACGTTCGTTTTTCTACTTCTGTTAAGGCGATCAAAGCATCTGAATTACGATATATTTGGTGGTAATCGCGATATAACCAACTTGACCAACGAGGATGATGCAATGGGGAAAATACAAACGGTATATCCTGCTTATGAGCAATTCTGAGTGACGCTAAACTTAATGGCTCACGCCCAATTCTTACATTGTGGATCAAATCTATTCCAACACTATGCTCTTGTATATGTTGCTCCAAATTGGCTGCAAGGACAGATAGAGCCTCTCTTTTTAAAGGGTAATAGAAAAAACAAGGCAGCGCCATTTTCAATTTCTCACTAAGTGAAAATCCAAGACGATAAACCTGAATACCATCCTGCATATAATTAATACATTGAGAAGGCGCAAATATTGTGGTTCCCAATAACCAATCAGTCCGATTTGAATCCCAATGCGCTACCACCTTTAACCGATGATTCTCTGACAAATTCTGGACTAGACGGTGAGTATGAATTTGTGCACCACCAACCGAAGGCGGGTAAGCTGTTATTGTAAATAGTAGATTCATGGAAGATAATTTTTCTTACAACCGAGGGAGATAGAGATTAATTGGATTTTTTCCAAAGCATTGAAAGCTGTCTTAGCTGATAAGGTTTGAATGAGTAGGGTATGAGCAGCCGAACGACTAAACCCAATCCACGCCGGGTTGAAAAAACAGCTCCCGGGTCGTTTTTTAATGCCTGCCCCAAAAATTGCCAGGCTTTACGACGTTGGTTGATGCGGCAGCAGGTTGTCCCTGCAAATAAATTGGCCCCTGCCAGGCCATGCGATCTTAAAGCCAATTGTTCAGGGGTTAGATCGTCACGCCTAAAATAATGTTCAATCATCCGAATCATCTCAGATGGCATTTCTTGCATATGCCGCGCATCTTCACTTCCCGAATGGAGACGATAATCGGCAGCCGTAAAAGGAGCATAACAGAGCGGATAATATTGAGCGATTCGTAAAAATAAATCGTGGTCTGCAAGCAATTTGAGTGATTCATCCATCATACCGGCCTTATCTAATGCCTTTCGCCGGATTAAAACTGTTTGCGGAACCAGAGAAAATTCAAACACCAGATTTTGGAATTGAATATTTCCCGGGGAAAGATGCCCAAATATTTTTCCGTCCCCATCGATAAGGTCCGCTTCAGCATGTACTGCACCTGCCTCCGGGTGAGACTGTATTTCGTCAAATAATCTGGCAATCGCGCCCGATTTTAAGCGGTCGTCGCCCGCCATCCACGTCACGTACTCAGCTTCTGTCCGCCTCCAGCCTCGGTTGATCGCTGCCATTTGCCCCAAACCAGGTTCGACAATGACCTCGAATGGATATTGTTTCAATATCGCAATCGTCCCATCCGTTGAACCCCCATCATAAATAATCACTTCCATTCCCGAAAAATTCTGAGCTACCAGGCTGTCAAGCGCCTCAATAATATGTTTCGCTTCATTCAGGATTGGGACGATAATACAAACGACAGCAGAAGCCTTATTTCCCATAACTATCCTTCTTCACAGGGAGTATTTTATCTCGTTCAGATAAAAACCAGTCAACCGTTTTTGCAATCCCTTCTTCCAAAGGTGTATATTTTATGTCTTACATCAGATTTTTTAATTTTGTGACGTCCAGGCATTTTGATTTAGCGCCAATATAGGCATTGGGGTTAAACTGAATTCTACTAAATGGATAATCCACATAGTTGCAGATGATTTCAGCAAAATGGCGGATTGGATATTCTTCACCTGCGCCAACATTAATCAGATCATTTTCAATGGTAATTCCAAATTTCAATAATACTTTAATAAAATCTTCGATATATACTAATTCACGACGCTGGTATCCATCACCCCAAAGAATGACCGGCTCATCGTATAATTTTCCTCGCAATATTTTTCTGATCAGATCAAAAATGAAATGCATCTGACGACCATCCGTGTGATATCCTGAACCATAAAGGGTTGAGGGTACAAGGCAAAGATAATTTAAACCATATTGTTTTCTTAGCGCCAACAGGCCAACATAAAGAATCCTTTTGGTCATCGCATAAGTAAAGAGGCTTTCGATAGGTATGCCGGTCAGGTAATTTTCCTCAACCAGGGCTTGATCAGGCGAATAAGCGCAACTTGTGCCGATACATATACATTTCGCCTGGGGTTGGTATTTTTGCCACCAGGATAATACATTCGTATTTATTTGTTGGTTGATTACCCATTGTTCACCAGGATGGTAAAGACAGAAATCCCCAGCCTGGGTCCATGCAGCTAAATGGTATATTTGTTCATACACTGTCTGATTATATTGAAGCAAAGATTCCTGATGAGTCAGATCACAATTTTTTGAGTCCAACCTCTTTACGATATTTCCCTGTTCTTCTAGGCTTTGACATAATTTGGTACCCAAAAAGCCAGATGCACCTGTTACAAGAATGTTCATTCATGAACCTCATTTACTCTAATTGGTGAATGTAATAATTCCGGGAACTCTTCGAACAAACATTTAACAAATTGGTCAGGGTTATGAAAATCAGTCCATCGCTTACTACTTTGGCGAGCGATTGTCGATAAATGTGGATAATCCTTCACAGCTTCAATGATAGCATTTACTAATCCATCAGGATCATCATTTTTAATGATCTTTCCCGCCCCATATTGAACCAACATATCGCTCATCCAGGTATCGTTTGGAACAATTACTACCTTTCCGGCTGCTAAAGCTTCGGTAAAAGGCCCGGATGTGCGAGCATAATACACTCTTTGAGAATAGGGTAATAATATAATATCTGCCGTTTTGATTAATGCTGCATACTCAGATCTATTCAGATTACGATGAAAAAACGTAACATTTGGTAATTTCAATTTCTCTAGTTCTTGGGTAAACTGTCCCATCAAAACATGTGATGGATGACTGATAAAACATTGCAGTATAAAATGAACTTTATTGATCATTTCCGGGTCAACGGAAGTAATTTTTTCGATTGCTTTGCATATCGTTACATAACCTTTTTCCTCACGCGCATCGCCTAGGGACACAATATTAAGTATTGAAGCTTCAGGCAATGTTTCTGCGTCATTTCCGATATAAGCAATATCGCCTGTGTGCGGGATCGGAAGGACCGAAAAATGCATGCCACTTAACTGCTGGTATTGTTTGGACAAACGATGACTGTCTGTAAAGAAACGAATTTTCCCAGATTTATAGAACAACGAAGAAAGCGCAAAACCCAGCTTTGCCCATAAAGATCTTTTCGTAAACTCACCCGGATTAAGTTCATACGAATAACGAAACAACATTGCTAAACAGGGGCGGTTCTTCGGGGGCAATAAGGCCATCCACAATATCCATCCAAGCAGCTGATAATGATCAATCGTCGGGACGAAAATAAGAGTATTATCCAAAGTAGTTCTGCTAAATGCTCTGCGCAGATCCACAAAATTTATCCAATTCGTCAACACCGGGTTGATAAAAAATCCCAGTTTCTGACTTTTAATCGGTCGATACCAGAAATCCTTTTGGAAGGTCGGACGTGCTTTTATTTTCCGCGCCAATTCTGGGGTCACATCACTCCGAGCCAGGACGATAAATTCGATGCCCGATTTCTGGACAGCTTTGCTAATCGAACTTGCGTATTCCGAATAATGCCCTATAGAATTTGATATTGCCGGATCGGCTAAATAAAATTTTTGGACTAAATTCATAACTGGGATTAAAGAAAATTCTTACTGGACGTTAGAATTCTTTATAAATTCCCTTACGCGATTTACGAAGGGGGCGTAGGCTACTTCAGGAGAAAAATGTGTACGGATAAATTCCTGCGACGCTTTCTCCATAATAAGGCGTTGTTCCGGATGTTTTAAGACCTGGATTAGAGTTTGCGCAAATTCTTGGGAAGTATCAGCCACAGCAACGGCTTTTCCTTCAACCTCGCGAAGCCCCTGGATCCCAACACTGGTTGATACGCAAGCTTTTCCGTAGGCAAGAGCCTCAATAAGTTTTATTTTTAATCCACTTCCGACCAGCAATGGGACGATACACACCTCTGCAGCAGCATATTCTACATCCAAGTTATTGACGTGACTTAGAAAATGAACGCCTCTGTATTTCTCTCCAAACTCCTGGCATACGGTGCCTACAATATGCAGTTGGGACTCTGGAATCGCGTCTATGACAATAGGCCAGACTTCATCCAGAAACCAGCGTAAACCAAAAACATTATGATCTGCGCCACTTCCGACAAAAAGGCAACGGCCTTGTACTTGAGCAACCTTAAGGGTTATCAAATCTTTAGCAAGGGGCACTGTAATTACATCCTTCGTTGGTAACATTTCCTTGAAGGTTTCTGCATCCTCTTTTTGTATAGCCAAGATCAATTGTGCCTTTGAGAGTGCTTCGATTTCGCTTTCCCGGGTCTTGATAGATTGATTGGATGTAAAATCTTTTTCCAGATAGTCTTTATATCGTTGGTGCAACACATCATGTGTGAACAAAGCTCTAAGGCAAAAGGGATTTTCAGGAATTACATCAAAGATATAACCTAACCAGGCGTAATTTGCAATAATAACATCAGGGCGGAATCCCTCAGCGCATTCTTGAGCAAACGAACACTCAACATCATTTGGCATTGAATCTAATAAAAAAGTTCCTGCCTGTTCTCTGTCACTCCTTTTCATCCTTATTTTATAAAATTTTCGGATTGACAGGATCCATTCTTTTATCGTCGAAGGAGCCGAACCGAAAATTACAGTATAAAAATAATATACCCAGTGTTTTATGCTAACATCTACCAGATAAGGACCAACTTTCAGATCCTTTAATGGCTTTAATTTTACATAATTCGGGATTTTTATAATGGGTGATGGACTTCGAGTAACTGGTTCAAGGAGAACATATTCAATTTCAAATCCCTGGTCAGCCAGATAATTCAAAAAACTCAGAATGATATTTCCACTGCCTTGAAAATTTGACAACGGGACATCTCTAGAAACAAATAGCAGTTTTATCTTCTGATACGCCATTATTTGGTTGCTCAAATTTCCTTAGGATTAACAGGAAAGTAAAACTCGACTCCCCTTGCAATCAGTGGTTGGTTGTTTGCCAGAATTTCCTTTTTGAAATTCCAGGCCAGCACATAATAAATATCTGGCGGCTCAGGCAATTCCTTTTCAATGACAATGGGTAAATGCATGCCTGGCGAAAAAAGTCCTCGGCGTAATTCATTTTTCTCCACCAGACAATCTAAATACTGGATCCCAACGCCAAAATAGTTGAGCAGTGTATTCCCCTTAACTGGAGCACCCATACCAAAAATGCGCTTGCCCTGTTTCTTGGCTTTGTCTAGATAATCCAGATTCTCAGTTTTCATTTGCTTGATGCGTTCGGCAAACATCAGATAGGTTTCTAAATCATTGCTATGATCATCTACTTCCGCTTGCCGTAAAGCCTGCAACCGAGTCGAAGAAGTGTGCTTGCCGGAACAGGTGACAAACCCGATCATTGAACCACCATGGATAGGGGACAGGTAAGCGTCGAACATTGCCAGACCGTGGCGATTGAGCAGCTTCTCAATCGTGTAAAGGTTGTAGTACAGGAGGTGCTCATGATATATCTGGTCAAATGCCAGGTTCTCAACGATTCGTTTCATATACAAAAACTGAACGACAAATACTCCGTCATCGCGCAAAGCCTCTCGGATACCATCCGTAACAGAATGAAGTTCCTCGAGATGAAAGAACACACCTGCTGCGTTGATGACATGAAACTTGCGCTGTAAACGACGCGCCAGTTCAAGGTTAAAGAACTCATTGACTGTTTCAATGCCAGCCTCATTAGCAATTCTTGCAGTGGTCTTAGAAGATTCTATCCCCAACACGTCGTAACCAAGCGCCTTGAATTGTTTGAGCTGCGTGCCATCATTCGATCCGATATCCAACACTGATTTACCTGGTGTGTCGTGAAAAAAACGCTGGTCTACTTCTAGAGTCACCGCTTGAAAATGGTCACTCAAAGACTTTGTGACGCCCGACAAATAAGTATGATTCCCAAACATCGTCTCTTTGGGTACCGTGTAATCTAATTGGACCGTTGCACAGTCATGGCAATACATCACTCGTAGAGGGTAATAGGGTTCATGCCCTACGTCTTCCTTTTTCAGAAAGTCATTGCACCATGGTTGCTTACCAAGGTCAATCGCCAACTCCAGATTCGTGGAGTCACAAACACGACAAGTTATTTTCATCGAAAATACCTTACCTTTTCTCTGACTACTAGAAAAAAGTATGAATGGATTAAAACCTCAGTTGTTACAGAAACACCAGCGGCTCCAATAAGACCAAATTTTGGAATTAGTAATAAATTCATCGAAACACTCATTACTGTCCCTAGCAAAGTACCGCCTAGAAATTTATTGTCCTGCCCTGTCGCCACTAACCCCAAGGCATAAATTTGCCCTAAAAATACAACCAATCTCCCTATAATTAATATCTGGAAAACCAGGATGCCTTCCTGAAAAGCATCTCCTAGTAGTAAGGAATATATTGTAGGTGTTGCGAAAATCAAAATCCCCACAATCGGCACACCAATCATTAAGAACACAAGAAAAAGTTTCCCCTGTCGTCGCCACATTACTCCAAGTCCCATTTTTTTCCAATTCACCATCCGGGCCAGTAGCAGAGCAGTAATACTATTGAATAACAACTCTACCCCAGCCGCCATCGCATAGGCAGAGCGATAAATACCAGCCTCATGTGCTCCTAATAAATATACTATAAGTGGAATTTGAAACACACTGTAGAAATAAACTGCGACTGACAACAGCCAATAACGCCAGGACTCGTGCAAGAGCCCCCGTAACTTTCCCCAATGAAACCTGCCAACCGGCAGGCGGCCAAACAACCAGAAATAGATAACCCATGCAGCAAAGACCCCAAGCAGGCCAACTGCCGAAATGACAATCAGATCTGCGCCCAAGAACATGCCGGGCGAGAAAAAAAGGAAATAAGCTCCGGCAGTCAAAATTGAACCAACCGCGCCAATTGCGGTTTGAATCGGAAGTTTCTCCAGACCTTGAAAAACGAAGGCGATGCTGGTGGCGGAGAAAATCAAACTGACCATACCCAACGACCACACCAGGCGTTGGTTCACAGGCGCCAGCCACCAAACAAAGATCATCCAGAGTACTGAGGCGATCAAAGCCATTCCCAGTTGAAAAGTGTTGATCGTCTCGATAATGGACCGGCTGTTCTCCTTGTCGGCGGCGATCTTCCGCACCCCAACCACGGAAAAGCCACCATCGTATGTCAGGGATACCTGCTGCGCTGTCGCCAATACCAGACCAGAGATACCTATGTTCGTCGGCCCGAGGCTGCGCGAGGCGTAAGCACTTCCAAAAAAACCAAAGCCTTTAGATATGACATTGAGGACGAACAACCAGGCTGCCTGTCGAGCAAATTTTGACTGCCGCAGACGAGCCAAGCCACTCTTCGCCTGTTCCAAGAGGGGACGCCATTGCGAAAGTCTGATCATCGTTCCGAAGCAGTTTCCCCAATTTTTGAGTTGGATGAAGCAAAAATGATTTCGCTCCCGGGCGCGTCAATTTGCATTACCAGGCCATGGTATGTTGCAAACGTATGTCGCAGTGTGGAATGCGCTTCGGGAGGGGCGAAAAACAGCAGGAATCCCCCACCACCGGCACCGAGTAATTTACCGCCCAGAGCGCCAGCGCTGCAACCCATTTCATACAGGTGGTCAATCTCATTGGTAGAGACCCCACAATCCAAACTACGTTTGGCCACCCAGGCTTGATCCAACAGCCTGCCAAACTCGGTCAATGATCTGTTGCTGGTCAGGATATTCCATCCTTCATCTACCATGGAGCGCATTTGTCGCAATGTTCCGCAATTTTCAGTTACACGCGCCAGTTGTTTGGCAACCACATCTGCCGCCTTGCGCGTGATGCCGGTGTAAACGATGAACAAGTGTTGTTTAAATTCCTGCAGGCGAGCAGGAGAGAGAGGTACACGGTGAACCCGAATGTCGTCTTCGGCCCGAAACTCGATTAAATTGAATCCACCGAATGCAGCAAGCGCTTGATCCTGACAACCCACATTATCATGCAACAAATGGCGCTCAACATAAATAGATTCATAAGCCAGCTGTTCTGGGGTTCTGTATTCACCCTTGAAAGCGTGCAAGGCGTGTAAAAGCGACACGGTAAAGGCAGATGACGAACCTAACCCTGTAAAGGCAGGTAGATCAGCCACATTGTGCACTTCCAAATCGCGCTACAGACCACACAGCCGTAAGCACTCGCGGTAAACGTTGTGCTCAATTTCGTTGATGCTTTTGACTAGTTCGACTTTGCGATATGACACGCGCAGGCTGTAATCAAACAAATGACTCTGAAATGGACTGGCAGTCACGTATGAATATTTATCAATCGCAGTCGCGAGAACTGCCCCACCCTCTTGAAGAAAGTGCTCGGGGTAATCCGTCCCTCCACCGAAGAAACTAATACGTAAAGGAGCACGAGATATTATCATAGACGCAATAGGTGAATGCGAACTGGTTATAAATTTGAATATTGGGTGTTGCGTAAAATGGTGAACGTCTTGATCAACTCCGCAATCCCTCTTTGGAGTGACCATTCAGGGCTGAATCCTGTGGTATACAGGCGCGTGTTTGAAACAATGTAATCACGTTTATCCGGATCTTCGCCAATGGGAGCCTCGAGATATACAAATTTGGGTAATTGCTTTTTAATTTCGGCGCACAACTCCAGCTTGGAAAGATTCGCATCGTCTAACCCTACGTTGTATGCTTTGCCTTTCATCGTATCAAATTTATCCAACCCATGTAAAAATACTCGCGCCACGTCGCGAATGTGGATATAATTTCTCTTGAAATTTCCTTCAAAAATCACTACAGCACGGTCCATCAGGGCACGATAAACAAAATAGTTAACCAGCAAGTCCATGCGCATCCGGGGAGATGCACCGAACACAGTGGCCAAGCGGAAACTGAGTGAATTTTCTCGTTCGAGGATCGCTCTTTCTGCTTCTACTTTTGTGACACCATAAAGCGAGATGGGATTCAGCGGCGTCTCCTCAGTGCAGAATTTACCGGCTTCTCCAATTCCGTACCCACTGTTCGTAGTGGGATAGATGATCCATTGGTCCTTGCTGGCGAAACGACAAATCATTTGGATGGCGTCCTGGTTGGTCGTTTGGGCTGCCGATTTATCCCGATCACACATCGGCGCGCCAACCAGCGCTGCAAGGGGAATGATCACATCGGCCTTCCCGACCAGGGGTTTCACCACGGCTTCGTCTCGACAATCGCCACGAACCACCTGGAACTGTTCATATTGGCAGCAATCCATCAGGCTGTTTTGGCGAAATAGAAAATTATCCAACACTGTCACCGCATGACCCCGCGCCAAAAGGGTAGGCGTTAACACCGACCCAAGATAACCAGCCCCACCGGTAATCAGTATTTTCATAAATTACTCTCCTTACAC
>VFSW01015927.1_pt1 | contig 10298 bp, 10 predicted proteins | sample 5358111 | NCBI WGS metagenome assembly VFSW01 (sample SAMN11554181, study PRJNA540505) | mine drainage metagenome | isolation source: sediment from site ElyBrook_90M | place: USA: Ely Copper Mine, Vershire, VT | collected 2017
CCGGTGCCGAGGGGGAGCGCCTCATTCCAATTGGCCGCGGCCGGGCGATACCATAGAACGTCGGCCGCGGAGGCGACGGACGCGGCGAGAATCGAGAGCCAGAGGATTTTCCGCACAGTGCCTCGATTATACTTCCGGGAGCGATACAGTATTTGCAATTATGCCGGTACGAATGAAGGATATTGCCGAGGATTTGGGCGTCTCCCTGATGACCGTGTCCAAGGCGCTGCGCAACCATAGCGACATCAGCGCGCGGACGCGGGAGCGCGTGCTGAAACGCATGCGCGAGCTGAATTATCAACCCGATTGGATCGCGCGCAGCATGGTGACGCGCCGCACATACCTGGTGGGCCTGATTCTGCCGGACCTGATGCACTCGTTTTTCGCCGAGGTGGCCAATGGCGTGGCGCGCAAGCTGACGCCGTTGGGCTATCAGGCGATGATCCTCAACACAGAGGAGGACGGTGAAACCGAGCGCCGTCACCTTGAGATTCTGCTCACGCGCAAGGTGGACGGCCTGATCATCGCCTCGGCGCAGCGCAGCAGCCAGGGCGGACTTTTTGAAACGCTCCGGAGACGGGCCATCCCTTACGTTTTGATCGACCGCATGATCGCGGGCGTGGACGCGAACTTCGTCGGCGCCAAGGACGAGGATCTGGCGGCGATGGCGACGGATCATCTGATCGAGCAGGGCTGCGCGAGGATCGCGCATCTTCGCGGACCGCAAAACGGCACTGGCTCGGCGCGCTTGAAGGGATACCGCCGGGCGCTGGCGCGAGCCGGCATGGCGGTACGGGCGGACTATATCGTCAGCGGCCAGCACGGCGATAACACGGGCTATGAGGCGATGCGTGAGCTCCTGAAGGTCTCACCGCGGCCCGACGGCGTGTTCTGCTACAACGATCCGGTGGCCGCGGGAGCGGTGAAGGCCATCCTCGAAGCGGGGCTGAGCGTGCCGCGGGACATTGCGGTGATCGGCGCGGGCAACGTGCATTATTCGGATCTGTTGCGCGTGCCACTGTCGACGATCGACCAAAGCAGCGGCGCGATCGGCGAGGCGGCGGCGGAACTGCTATGCGCCTGCATGGAGGCGAAGACGCCCCCCGCGGCGCGGCACATCTTCATCCCGTCGAAACTGGTGGCGAGGGAGTCGAGCCTCCGCAAATGAGGACGCTGCTTTATCTGGCGGCGTGGACCGCGCTGTGCGCACAGTCTTTTGATGTGGCCGCGTTCGATCGCGCGCGCGTCCTGAAAGCGGCCGACGCGTATCTCAGCGAACAGCCCGTCACCATCACGGCGTCGCATTCGCCGCGCAGCGCCGGCGGCCTGCACGATTTCTTCTCCGAAGGCGATTACTGGTGGCCGGATCCGAAAAACCCCGGCGGCCCGTACATCCAGCGCGACGGCATGACGAATCCCGACAATTTCGTCGCGCATCGCCAAGCGCTGATGCGGTTGAGCGTGCAGGGTCCCGCGCTGGCCGCGGCCTGGAAGATCACAGGCGAGAAACGCTATGCGGATCACGCCGCCGCACACCTGCGCGCCTGGTTTATCGACGGCGCGACGCGCATGAACCCCAATCTCCAATACGCGCAGGCGATTCATGGGCGCTTCACCGGACGCGGCACCGGGATCATCGATACGATCCACCTGGTGGAGGTCGCGCGGGCAATCGAGGTTTTGTCGCCGGCTCTCCCGCAGCGCGATCTGGAGGGTATTCAGAAGTGGTTCGCGGAATACACAACCTGGATGCGGACGCATCCCTACGGCATCGCCGAGCGCGACGCGGCGAACAATCACGCGACGTGCTGGGCGATGCAGGTGGCCGCGTTCGCGCATCTCACCGGAGACGCGGAGGCGCTCGGCGATATCCGGACCCGGTGCGAGACGATACTGCTGCCCAAGCAACTCGCGGCCGACGGCAGTTTTACGCAGGAGCTCCGGCGTACCAAGCCGTATGGCTATTCGCTGTTCAACTTGGACGCGTTTTCCACTCTCGCACAGATTCTCGACCTCTGGCAGTTCGAGTTGCCCGATGGGCGCGGCATGCGAAAAGCGGTGGCATATATGGTTCCGTATATCCGTGATAAAAAGAAGTGGCCGCTCAAGCCGGACGTGATGTACGGCGATCAATGGCCGATGCGGCAATCGAGTCTGCTGTTCGCCGGCCTCGCGTTCCACGAATCCGCCTATATCGACCTCTGGAAAACGCTCCCGGCGGATTCACCGGTGGATGAAGTGATCCGGAATTTCTTCATCCGCCAGCCAGTGCTGTGGGTCGATTAGCCAGGCAACCCTTTCCGCGCCTTGATCTCGGCCAGCAGTTTATCGATCTCCTCTTCCTTGCCGAGCGCGGCCAAGCGTTCTTCAATGTCATCCGTCGCGATGGCCGATTTCGCCTGGCCCACCGCTTCGGCGCGCCGGACCTTGTCTTTCACGCGATCGAAGGCAGCGGCTTTGGAACCGTCGCCGATGTTCATCTGCGCGTCGGCGGCCCGTTCCAGGGCGCGGGCGCGCCGATGCTGGGCGATCAGCACGTCGCTTTTGTTCTGCGCCTCGGCGAGCTTCAATTCCAGCTTGCGCAGCGCCGTCTTCAGGTTTTCCACCTGCGCCGTCTGATCGGCTACCTGTTCGGCGAAGCTGGAAGCGACGCTCTTGGCCGCCATCGAGCGTTCCAGCGCGGCGCGCGCCAGATCGTCCTGTTGTTTTCCGACAGCCAACTCCGCCTTGCGGACCCACTCCTCGGCGCCGTCTTGATGCTCCTTCTTCTTCTTGATCAGCAGGTGCTGGTCGGCGATCGAGATCGCCACTTGCGTCTTGACCTGCAGCAACTGGTTCTGCATGTCCAGAATCACCTGCTTGATCAGTTTTTCGGGATCTTCCGCTTTATCGATCAAATCGTTTAAATTCGCGCGAACCAGCGTCGCTACGCGTTCCAAGAGGGCCATAATTTACTCCTTCTCCGTTTTGGGCGTTTCTCCGATGGTCTTCACTTTTCCTAACAGCTCCGACATCTTCATGCCGCTGAGCGTTTCAAACAGGGCGGGGATCTGCGCCGCGATTTCCGTGAGATCGCCGGTGATCTTGTGCATGCCGGCCGACGATCCATTGCCCGTGGACACGATGGTGATCTTGTCGACGTTGGCCAGCGGCGCGGACAGAGCCTTCACCACCTCCGGCATGTTGGTGATCAATTTATCCACTACCGCCGCCTGATTCCACTGCTGATAGGCCTCAGCCTTCACGTTCATGGCCTTGGCCTCGGCCTCGCCTTTCTTAAGGATGATCTCGGCTTCCGCCTCGCCTTGCGTGCGGATCGACGACGCGCGGCCTTCGGCTTCCCAGATGTTGCGCTGGCGATCGGCGGCGGCCAGCGTTTCGATGCGCTTGCGCTCCGCCTCGACGCCCTTGAGGACGGTGGCGGCCAGTTCGCGTTCGTGGCGCAGAATCTCGGCTTCCTGTACCTTGATTTCCTGCTCCTTCTCCACCTGGCGGACTTTCACGGCCTCGGCCACCACCTGCTGCTGCATGATGTTGGTCTGAATGTCGTAGGCCTTGTCGGCTTGCGCCTGCTGGCGTTTGGTCATTTCCAGGTATTGCGCCTTCTTCACTTCCAGATCCCGCTGGGATTCGGCTTGCTTCGCCAAGGACAGCGTCTCGGCGAGCACTCTTTCCTGATCGGCCTGCGCTTTTGCCACGGCGGCGGCGCGGGATGCCTCGGCGCGCTTGATCGCTGTATCGCGCTCGGCTTCGGCCTGCGCGATTTCCGCGTCCCGCTTGATCTTGGCCACGTCCGGGCGGCCCATGTTGGTGATGTAGTCGTTTTTGTCGCGGATTTCCTTGATGGTGAAGGAAATGACCTCCAGACCCATCTTGGTCATGTCGTCGGCGCAGGTGGCGCGGACGCGATCGCCCACCATTTCGGGCTCCTTAACGATCTGCTCGACCGATAACTGGCCGATGATGCCGCGCAGGTGGCCTTCCATCACCAGTTTGATCAGGCCCTGGCGCTCGTCGTCGTTTTTCGTCAAAAACTGCTCGGCGGCGGTGATGATGGACTCCGGATCCGACTTCACCTTGATCTGCGCTACGGCTTCGACCGTGACCGCGACGCCCTGCATCGTGTACAAATCCTGCTGCGGGGCAACATCGAACGACATCAGTTGCAGGGACAAATCGCGATAGGTTTCAAACATGGGCAGAATGAAGGTGCCTCCGCCCTTAATGATCCGGGTGTTGCGGTAACCGTACACAACCAGCGCCTGGTGCGGTCCAACCTTGCGATAGACGCGCGCCAGCGAGGTCAGCGCCAGGATAAAAACCAAGAAACCAAGCACAACGACGACAGGCCACGCTTTCAAGACTTCCATAAGCCCTCCGTATCCTTTCATTCGCCCCGCATCTCATCCCAGAGACGGACGTAAGCGATGCCTTTCTCAAAACGCGTCACCACAACTTCCGTGTCTCGGGGAATTTCCGCGCCGTTTTCGCTGCGCGCGGCGATGGCGCAACGTGCGCCCGCGCGGGAATACATCAGTTCGCCGGTGCCTCCGGCGCGAATCGGGCTAGCCACCTTACCCAGCACCCCGATCATGTCGTAGTCGGCCGGGTCAAGAGGCTTGTCGTGCGCCGTCAGCTTTGCCAGCGCCCAGAAGACCGCGGCCGCGCCGCATAACCCGCCCAGGCTTGCGAAGGTGAGCGCCAGATAGGCCCAAATGCTTGAATACCGTTCGATTAAGTAGCCTGTTCCGCCGAACCAGGCGAGGAACACCATAACGACTGCCGGATTAAGCAGTTTGCCGAATCCTGGATGATGCGCATGCGCGTGGACATGGGAAAGCCGTATGCTGCCGGCAAGAAACATCAGAAGGCTCAGCCCCACGCCGATCAGGAAGGCCGATAAATAAAATTGTTCCCAGCTCATACCGCCTCCTTGAGCCTGGACGCGTGGTTGGACGCCGGGTTCAGCACGTGCAGCAGCCGATCCACCAGCTCCGGCGTCGCCAGGATCTCCCGCAGCAGCACCAGGCACTTGCGCGAATCCGCATGCTTCGCCAGCGCCAGCAAAGCGCCGCTCACCTCGCGGTCGCGCGCGAAGCGCTCCGCGCCGCCGATCAGCCACAAATCGAGCTGGTCTTCCTCCACCTGTACGCCGCTGAGCAGTTCGGTGTGAAATCCCTCCGGGTCGTCCACCAGATAGCCGGGGTGGACGCCAAAAAATTTAGCCAGCAGCATGCGCGTCGCGTTGGTAAGATGCGGCCGCGCGCCGCTTTCAATCTGCGAGAGATAGGACTGGCTGATGGTCCTTTTCATCTGCCGGGCGATGGCGCGGACCACCTCCTGCTGCGTCATTTCCCGGTCCAGGCCGCGCAGGGTGCCCTCGACGAGGCGCAGGTAGCGGATTTTCTCTCCAAGTCTCATATTGCAATTAGTGATCAGTATATTGCAATCTGCGATCTCATGTCAAGAGGCGAAGTTGGCAGGCTGAATATTTTCCCGCCGGCCACGTAGGCATGAGGACACCGCCTGACTGACCACGGCAGTGATCCCGGAGTAAACTGGAGGGTCAGCTATGAAAACCTCACGGATGTCCGCCACGTTAGCTCGCTCCGTTTCCGAGCCGTTGAGCCGCAATACGCACCTTCTCGCCTGGGTGGAGAAGATGGCGCAGTTGACCAAGCCTGATGCGATTCATTGGGTCGACGGGTCGCAGGAGGAGAATGACGCGCTCTGCGCGGAGATGGTGGAGAACGGCACCTTCATCAAGCTGAATGAGAAACTTTGGCCCGGCTGCTATTATGCGCGATCGGACGCGGGCGATGTGGCGCGCGTGGAGGACCGGACGTTCATCTGCTCGCTCTCGAAGGACAACGCCGGCCCCACCAACAACTGGGTGGATCCGTTCGAGATGCGCAAGAAACTGAAGAGCCTTTTCAAAGGCTCGATGCAGGGCCGCACGATGTACGTGCTGCCGTTCAGCATGGGTCCTGTGGGCTCGCCCATGTCTCAGATCGGCGTTCAATTGACCGATTCGCCGTACGTGGTGGTGAACATGCGCATCATGGCGCGCGTCGGGATGCCCGTGTTCGCGGAAATCGATAAGGATGTGAAGCGCGTGGTGCCGTGCATGCATTCGGTGGGCGCTCCGCTCGCGCCGGGCGAAAAGGACGTACCGTGGCCTTGCAATAAGGAAAAATACATCGTCCATTTCCCGGAAACGCGCCAGATCTGGTCCTACGGCTCCGGTTATGGCGGCAACGCTCTGCTGGGCAAAAAGTGCTTCGCGCTGCGCATCGCGTCGAACATTGCCCGCGACGAAGGCTGGATGGCGGAGCACATGCTCATCGTGGGCGTGGAGGATCCGAAGGGCGAGAAAACCTACGTCGCGGCGGCGTTCCCGAGCGCCTGCGGCAAGACGAATTTCGCCATGCTGATTCCGCCCGCGGGTTTCGAGGGCTGGAAGGTCTGGACCGTGGGCGACGACATCGCCTGGATCAAGCCCGATGCCGAGGGTCGTCTGCACGCCATCAATCCGGAAGCCGGATTTTTCGGGGTCGCGCCGGGTACGTCGATGAAGACGAATCCGAACGCCATGGCGGCACTGTCGAAGAACACGATTTTCACCAACGTCGCGCTGACGCCGGAGGGAGGCGTCTGGTGGGAGGGCATGACGGAGGATCCTCCGCAGGAGTGCGTGGACTGGCAGGGCAAGCTGTGGACTCCGGAGATCGCCAAGCAGACTGGGGCGAAGGCGGCGCATCCCAACGCGCGCTTCACCGCGCCCGCGTCGCAGTGCCCGACGATCGATCCGGATTGGGAGAAGCCTACGGGCGTGCCGATCAGCGCGCTGATTTTCGGCGGACGCCGCGCGACCACGATGCCGCTGGTCTATCAGGCGTTCAACTGGACCTCCGGTGTGTACATCGGCGCGACCATGGGCTCGGAAATGACGGCCGCGGCGGTGGGAACCGTGGGGAAGGTGCGCCGCGACCCCATGGCGATGCTGCCGTTCTGTGGATATCACATGGGTGATTATTTCCGCCATTGGATCCAGATGCAGCGCAGCTTGGGCGAAACGCCGCGCATCTATCACGTCAACTGGTTCCGCAAGGACGAGCATGGCAACTTCATGTGGCCGGGCTTCCGCGAGAACATGCGCGTGCTGAAATGGATCGTCGACCGCGCGCACGGAAGGGGCAGCGCCCAGGAGACGCCGATCGGCTGGATGCCCAGATATAACGACCTGGATTGGACCGGCATCGATTATTCAAAAGAGCAGTTTGACGCCATGCAAGCCTTCGACCGCGCGGCGTGGAAGAGCGAAGTGATCGGCCACGAAGAACTGTTCATCGAGTTGCACGACCATCTGCCTTCGGAGATGGTGTACGAGCGGGAGTTGCTGATTTGTAGGTTATAACACCCTGGGACCCGAAATCGCTCCACGGATCTGCGCCGGTTTTCCCAACGGTCAATTGAAAAGTTTGGGAGCGAATTCGTCCAAATAGTTCCGCCAATTGATCCACGTGTGCGCACCGGGGCTCTCTTCGAACGTCGCGTTGAAGCCGTGCTTCTTGAGGAACTCGACGGTTGCCTTCGAGGTCGCGATGAGTCCATCGTCCTTGCCGGTGCTAAACCAGAAGAGTTTCAGGCCTTTCTTGAGCGCGGGATTATCGAGGGTCGCCTTGTTCTGTTCCTCCCACGCCGTCACTGGATTGGGACCCTGCGGAGGAGGCGTGCCCGCTCGCCCCGGACTTCCGCCGGCAATGCCAAACAGTCCCGAGCTGAATACGCCGATGTACGCGAACTTGTCCAGGTGCGGAATCGAGATATACAGGGTGTGCCCGCCTCCCATGGAAAGTCCCGCGATCGCGCGATGCGCGCGGTCGGCTTGGATCCGGTAGTGCGATTCCGCGTAGGGCATGATTTCGTTCACAAAATCCTTCACGAAATCGTCGTTGAAAAGCTGCCTGCCCGGCGCCGCTCCCGCGCCGCGTCCGCCGAAGTTCGTCGTCTGCGTGGTGTGTCCGGCCGGCCTCACTACCACCATCGGCTTGGCCTTCCCCGCCGCGAGCCGGTTGGCGAGAATAAAGCCCGCGCGCCCCCCCGCCGGCCAGGAATCGTCGCAGTCGCCCGCGCCGTGCAGAAGATAAAAAACCGGATACTTCCGGCTATTGATTTCGTACCCGGGAGGCGTGTAGACGTGCATTCGCCGAAACTTGTCCAACGTCTTGGAGTAATAGGTCACGCTGGCAACCGCTCCATGCGGCACATCCCTGGTCTCCATGAACGCTTCACCGGGCACGAAGAACATGCTCCAGTTCTGCGCGTTCGACTCGCTAATGGAAGTGTTGCGCGGATCCATTGTCGTGACGCCGTCGACGTTGAAGACGTAGCGATAAGCGCCCGGGCCCACCGGATCGCTGGTGGTCAGTTCCCAGATGCCGTTCTCGCCTTTGGTGAGCGGCCTGCCACCGCGGCCTCCGCCCGGATTTGCGGGAGCTGATGCGTTCGCGGCGGCGGAGGCCCATGCCGTCGCCTGAATATCGCCGGCGCTCAACGTCACGGCTTGCGCGTTCGGCGCAAGAATGCGGAAGGTGACCCGATGGTCGGCCAGCACTTCGGGCGAGACCACCTGCGGGCCGCGTCCGCCGCCCCCAGGCTGCGCCCAAATGGAACTGATGCCGACGAGGGCACACAAGAAGAATTTCATCGCTGCTCTCCTACGCATGGCGTATATCAAGAGGATGATATCACTTGCGATCTCAGATCATGCGGGCCAATTGGGCCGCGCTATTCGCCGTGCTTGTCCGCCGGCTTATCGCCCGGTTTTTCCACCGGCTTGGACATCCACTCAACGATCTTGTTCGGGGGGAACGCGAAAAGCGTAATCGCCACGCACACAATGAAAAACACGCCCAACAGGGCTGCCAACGCCATACTTCAAGGTTAGCAGGATTTAGCAAAGTCCTTACCGCGTCTTTATGCCTTCTTTATGACTTTGGGCATACCTTGGGGGTGTATGAAAGATGTGCTTTACATTGCTGTGGCGCTGGCGTTTTTCGCCGCCTGCTGGTACCTGACTCGCGCCTGCGAGAAGTTGTAGCTTATGGATTACGTATTCGCCGGCATCGCGGCATTTCTCCTGTTTTTGTACCTGATTTTCGCCCTCCTGAAACCGGAGCGGTTCTAGCATGAATTGCGGAGTCACCGCCCTTTCGGGGCGGAGCTGCACAAGAATACAACCCCCACTATGACAGCCAATGGATTTTTGCAGATTGCGGTTTTCTTCGTCCTGATTCTCGCCTTCGCCAAGCCGATGGGCATGTTCATGACGAAGGTCTTTTCGGGTGAGAGGACGTTTCTTCACCCCGTCCTGCGGCCCCTCGAAAAGCTCTGTTATACGCTTTCCGGCGTCAAGGAGAACACGGACCAGCGCTGGACGCAGTACGCGGGCAGCCTGCTGGCCTTCAGCTTTTTCAGCTTTCTGATCCTCTATTTATTGCAAAGGCTGCAAGGCTTGCTGCCGCTGAACCCGATGGGATTCGGCACTGCGCACGCGCCCGCCGGAGCGACGCCGATGACGCCGGACCTGGCGTTCAACACCGCCGTCAGTTTCACCACCAACACCAACTGGCAGAATTACTCCGGCGAAACCACGCTGAGCTACCTGGTGCAGATGGCCGGGCTGACGATGCACAATTTCACCTCCGCCGCAGCCGGCATGGCGGCCGCCGTCGCTGTGATCCGAGGCTTCGCGCGCCAGCAGGTCAACGCGATCGGCAACTTCTGGGCCGACATCGTTCGCGCGACGGTCTACGTTTTGCTGCCCCTGTCGGTGATCACGGCGCTGTTTTTCTGTTCCCAGGGAGTGATTCAGAACCTGCATCCTTACACGGCGGCGACGGGCCTGGAAGGGGGCGCTCAAACCATCGCGCAGGGGCCGGTGGCGTCCCAGGAGGCGATCAAGATGCTCGGGACGAATGGCGGAGGATTTTTCAACGCCAATTCGTCGCACCCGTTTGAGAATCCCACGCCGTTGACGAATTTCGTTCAGATGCTGCTGATTTTCCTGATTCCCGCGGGCTTGACCTATACGTTTGGGCAGATGACGGGCGACACGCGGCAAGGATGGGCAATCTTCGCGGCCATGAGCCTGCTGTTTCTGGCGGGAGTCTTCATCGTCTACGCGGCGGAATCGGGCGGCAATCCGCTGCTCCAGAAATTCGGGAGCGCTCCGGGCAATATGGAGGGCAAAGAGGTCCGCTGCGGCATCGCCGCCAGCAGCCTGTTCGCCACCG
>VFSW01015928.1_pt1 | contig 10298 bp, 10 predicted proteins | sample 5358111 | NCBI WGS metagenome assembly VFSW01 (sample SAMN11554181, study PRJNA540505) | mine drainage metagenome | isolation source: sediment from site ElyBrook_90M | place: USA: Ely Copper Mine, Vershire, VT | collected 2017
CGTCCAGAGTGAAGGGCGGCGTCATAGAAGGCGCGCTGACCGCGGCGCTAATTGACGAAATTCCGGCGCTGGCAGTGCTCGGCGCGGCCAGCGAGCAGGGCTTGACCGTGCGCGACGCCGCGGAACTGCGTGTAAAGGAAACCGACCGCATCGCCACCATCGAGATGAACCTGAAGCGCATGGGCGTGGAGGTCGAATCCGCGCCGGACGGGTTTCATGTGGCGGGCAAGCAGCAGTTCCACGCCGCAGAAATCGATTCCTGCGGCGACCACCGCATCGCCATGGCGTTTTCGGTAGCGGCCCTGGCCGCCGATGGGCCGTGCGCCATCGACGGAGCCGAATGCGCGGGCGTGTCTTTCCCCGAGTTTTTTAGTACACTTCGACTGATCGCAAGTTAACGGAGAGATGGGAATGAATCCGGCAACAGACCTTACGCTGTCTTGCCTTGTCCATGATTTGAATAACGTGTTTCAGACGCTGGTGGAGGCGGCGGATCTGTTGGCCGGAGATCCGCAATGGGCTCCGGTGTCGGCGGTGATCCTCCGGAGCATTGAGCGCGGCAAGGGGATCACCGAAAGTCTGCAACAGGCCGAGCAGCCGCCCGCGCCGTTCGAGACGATTCTGCAGAACGCCATCGCCTTCGCCGAGGATTCCCTCATCGGCGGCCGCGGCCCGGACATCCATTTCATCTGCGACATCGAACCGGGCATCGAACTGCGCCGCACCTGGGCCTGGGAGCGCGTCCTGATCAATCTTTTCTCGAACGCCATGCGAGCCATGCCCGACGGCGGCTCGATTCAGGTGAGCGCCCGCCGCAGCGAAGGCAACGCGCAGATCATCGTGCGCGACGAAGGCCAAGGAATCGCGCCGGAGATTCTGGCCGACCTGTTCCGCCCGCACGTCTCGACGAAACTCCAGGGCGGCCTCGGGCTCCATATCGTGGAGACCATCGTGCAGCAGGATGACGGCGACGTGCGCGCCGCCAATCGCGCCGACGGCCGGGGCGCGGAGTTCATCATCACCATCCCCGCCGAATTTCCCGTGGCCCGCTCCGCCCGCGCGTAATTCGCGAAAATCCGGAACAACAGCCTCTTAGAGCACGCGCTCGAAATCGTAGCCCACGGTCTTCAGTGCCTCCATCAATTCCATGATGTGATCCGGCCCGCGTGTTTCCACGGTGATGTCGATGATCGTGTCCCCCAAATTCACACCGAAATAGGCGCGGTCGTGGGTCACCTGGACGACGTTGGCCCGCTGCTGGGCGACGATGCCCGTCAGGCGATGCAAGCCTCCGGGGTGATCCGGCAGGTGAACGCGCAGACGCATCAGGCGGCCGTCCTTCACCAGACCGCGTTCAATGATGCGGGAGAGCAGCGTGACGTCGATATTGCCGCCGCAGATCTACACCACCACTTTCTTGCCCCGAAGCGACGTTTTCTTCGCCAGCATCGCCGCGATGCCCGCCGCGCCCGCGCCCTCGGCCAGCGTCTTTTCTTTTTCGAGCAGCCACAGAATCGCCTTGGCGATCTCTTCTTCCTCCACCGTGACAATCTCGTCCACGTATTTTTCGAACAGAGGATAGGTAAGCTCGCCCACCTGCCGCACCGCAATGCCGTCGGCGATCGTCGACGCGGCCGGCACCAGCACCGGATGATGCTCCAGCAGGGCCTGTTTCATGGAGGGCACGCGCACGGCCTCAACGCCCACCATCCGCACCTCGGGACGCTGTTCGCGAATGGCGCAGGCGATGCCGCCGAGCAGGCCGCCGCCGCCTACCGGCACCACCACCGCATCCAGATCCGGCACCTGCTCCAAAAGCTCCAGGCCAATGGTCCCCTGCCCGGCGATGACGGCGTCGTCATTGAAGGCATGGAGAAACACCAGGCCCTCGGCAGCGCAGCGGCGGCGCGCTTCGTCCACCGCTTCGTCGAAGCTGTTGCCATACAGGATCACTTCCGCGCCGTGGTTCCGCGTGGCCGTCACTTTCACCAGAGGCGTCAACACGGGCATACAGATCTGCACGCGGATGCCTCGCTTGGACGCGTGATAGGCCACCGCCTGCGCGTGGTTCCCTGCCGACGCGGTAATGACGCCGCGGGCGCGCTCCTCATCGGTCATCGTCAGGATGCGGTTCAGCGCGCCGCGCTCCTTGAACGAGCCGGTCCGATGGAGATTCTCCATCTTCAGGTACAGCGTGTTGTCCGCGTGGCGTGATAAGGTTTCCGAGTAAGGCGCGGGCGTCAGCGCGATGCTGTCGCGGATGCGCGCGCGGGCGGCTTGAATGTCGGCAAGGGATACCATGCCTTCTCAAGGTACATCGAGCTTCGATCTGTTTGCACTGCGGTTTCACTTCGCCGCATCCGGAGTGGTGCGCTTTCCGCCTGGCGAAACCGCAAACCTGTTCCGAGGCCAGTTCGGCAAGGCACTGTACAGGCGCAATATGGCGTTGTATGAGCGCTTCTTCGCGCCCGTTCGAACCAGCGGTGTTCCCAGCGGGTTGCACGATCCTCCCCGGCCGTTCGTCTTTCGGGTGAGGCATCTGGACGGCGCGGCGGTCGACCGCTTCTTCGTGGGATTGAATTTGTTCGAGACGTCACAACCAGAAATCGGGGCGCTCGGCGACGCCATCGCCGAACTGGCGCGGCAGAATCTGCGGGCGGAACTCGCTTCCGTGGAGGGGCAGGACATTCTGCGCCTTCCGCTCACGCCTCCGGGTCCCGCGAGCCGCGTCCGGGTACATTTCCTCTCGCCGGCTGAGTTAAAACCCACCGGCGAGCCTGATTTTGGACGCCTGTTTTCACGCGCCCGCGACCGCATCGCGACCCTGCGGACACTGTACGGCGCAGGTCCGCTGGAGATCGATTTCCGCGCCATGGGCGAACGCGCCCGAGCAATAAAGATGACGCGCTGCGACATTCATCACCAGCGGATCCGCCGCGCGACGGGTCCGAAGCATCCCCTCGGCGGCTTCCTTGGCGAAGCCGACTACGAAGGCGATCTCACGGAGTTTATCCCCTATCTGAACATCGCCCAATACACGGGCGTCGGACGGCAGACCGTGTGGGGGAAGGGAGAAATTTCGATTGAAACATTTTGAGCGGGAATTGGTCCGGGGTTATCTGCATGAGCCGGCGCATCCTAACGGCAACGGACTGGTGATCACGCACGGCGCGGGCAGCAATAGCGACACGGCTTTGCTCAAGGCGGTGGCCGCCGCGTTCGCCCAGGCGGGCGTCACCGTGCTGCGCTGCGATCTTCCATTCCGCCAGCAGAGGCCGAAGGGGCCTCCCTTTCCCGCGCAGGCCGGACGCGATCGCGAAGGTCTGCGCCGCGCCGTGGAGGCGATGCGCGAGATGGTTCCAGGCCGCGTCTTCCTCGGCGGCCATTCCTACGGAGGCCGGCAGGCGAGCATGCTGGCGGCGGAGGAGCCTGGATTAGCCGACGCGCTGCTACTGCTTTCCTATCCGCTGCATCCGCCGCGCAAGCCTCAGGATCTGCGGACGGGCCACTTCGGGGCGTTGAACACGCCGGCGCTGTTTGTGCACGGAACGCGCGACAGCTTCGGATCGATCGAGGAACTGCGCGCGGCGCTGGAATCGATTCCGGCGCGCACGGACCTGGCGGTGGTCGACGGCGCGGGCCATTCGCTGCTGGCGGGCGTCGCGCCCTTATGCGTAGAGCGGCTTTCGGTATTGTAGGAGATGATGCCCCACGCCAGAACGGTTCGCGCGCCACGCGGCAGCGCCCTGCGATGCAAGGGTTGGGCGCAGGAAGGCGCGCTGCGCATGCTGATGAACAACCTCGATCCGGAGGTTGCGGAGCGTCCCGAGGACCTGATCGTGTACGGGGGCACGGGCCGGGCCGCCCGCGATTGGGCCTGCTTCGACGCCATCGTGCGTTCGCTGGAGTCGCTCAACAACGACGAAACCCTGCTGGTGGCTTCCGGCAAGCCGGTCGGGATTTTTCGCACGCATGAAGACGCGCCGCGCGTGCTGATCGCCAACGCCAATCTGGTGGGCCACTGGTCCAACTGGGACACCTTTCATCAACTGGAGCGCCTTGGCCTGACGATGTACGGCCAGATGACCGCCGGATCGTGGATTTATATCGGCAGCCAGGGCATCGTACAGGGGACGTTCGAGACGTTCTCCGCCGCGGCGGACCGGCACTTTGGAGGTTCGCTGCGCGGCAAACTGGTGGTTTCGGGCGGCATGGGCGGCATGGGCGGAGCCCAGCCCTTGGCCGCCACCATGAACGGCGCGTGCTTCCTCGGCATCGACGTCGACCCGAAGCGCATTGAGAAGCGCATCGCCACCGGCTACTGCGACTGCATGACGGCCAGCCTCGACGAGGCGCTCACTATGCTCGGCGAAGCGCAGCGGAAAGGCGAGGCGCTGGCGGTGGGCCTGGGGGGCAACTGCGCCGACGTGATTCCGGAACTGGCGCGGCGCGGCGCTGCGCCCGACGTGCTCACCGATCAGACCAGCGCGCACGACCCGCTCCAGGGTTACGTTCCGAACGGCATGACGCTCGCCGAGGCTCTGACGCTGCGCCACGCCGATCCGCAGGAATACGTGCGCCGCAGCGTGGCGGCGATGGCGGAGCACGTCCGCGGGATGCTCGCGTTGCAGCGCCTGGGCTCGGTGACGTTCGATTACGGCAATAACATCCGTAATTTCGCCCAGCAGGCCGGCGTGGAGGACGCCTACGACATTCCCGGCTTCGTGCCTGAATACATCCGTCCGCTGTTCTGCGAAGGGAAGGGACCGTTCCGGTGGGCCGCGCTGTCGGGCGATCCGCGGGACATTGCCGCGACGGATAAGCTCGCGCTGGAGCTGTTCCCGAGGAATGAGTCGCTGAAGCGATGGATCCGGCTGGCGGCGGAAAAGATCCATTTTCAGGGCCTTCCGGCGCGCATCTGCTGGTTGGGCTACGGCGAGCGAGCCGAGTTCGGCGTGGCGATGAACGAGCTGATCCGCAAAGGGACCATTTCCGCGCCGGTGGTGATCGGCCGCGATCATCTGGACGCGGGGTCGGTGGCGTCGCCCTATCGCGAGACGGAGGCCATGCGCGACGGCTCCGACGCCATCGCCGATTGGCCTCTGCTGAACGCGATGGTGAACGTGGCGGCCGGCGCGTCCTGGGTGTCCATCCACAACGGCGGCGGGGTCGGCATCGGCTATTCGCAACACGCCGGCATGGTGGTGGTGGCCGAGGGCACCGATGCCAGCGCCCGCCGCCTGGAGCGCGTACTGACGACCGATCCCGGTACGGGCGTCATCCGTCACGTGGACGCAGGCTATTCGCGGGCAGAGGAGGTCGCTCGCGAAAAAGGCATTCGCGTGCCGATGCTTGAGCAAAACACGCCGGAATGAGCCGATACGCCGTCATAAATTGTTCGGAACTGGTGACGCTGGCCGGGCCGCCGCGGCCCCGTGTAGGCCCGGAGATGCGCGAGCTTGCGGTGATCCGCGATGGCGCGATGATTGTGCGCGATGGCGTCATCGAGCAAGTCGGCCCGCGCCGCGCTTTGGATCTGCCTGGCGACGTGATCGACGCGGGCGGCAAGATCCTCATGCCCGGATTTGTCGACGCGCACACGCATCCCGTGTTCGCCGGGAACCGCGCTGACGAGTTCGAGAAGCGCGCCGCGGGAACAACGTATCAGCAAATCGCCGCGGCCGGCGGAGGCATCCGCTCCACGGTCCGCAAAACGCGCGCGGCAGCGGAAGACGAACTGTTCGCCGCCGCCTCGCGTCACGCGCAGTGGTTCTTGAAGGGCGGGACCACGGCGATCGAGGCCAAATCGGGCTACGGCTTGACGCTGGGCGATGAGATGAAGCTGTTGCGCGTGATTCATCGCCTGCGTCCTCTGCGCGCGATCCCGCCGTTTCTGGGGGCGCACGAAATTCCCGACGAATATCGGGGCCGCCGCGAGGATTACGTCAGCCTGGTGATTCAGGAAATGCTGCCCGAAGCGCGAAAGCTTGCCGAATATTGCGACATCTTCTGTGAGCCGCATGTCTTCCCGGCCGGCGATGCGCGCCGGATCCTGACCGCAGCCAAGGAACACGGATTCAAGCTGCGCATGCACGTGGATCAACTGGAAAACTCCGGCGGCGCGGAGCTTGCGGCGGAACTCGGGGCTGTGACCGCGGATCATCTGGAGCACACGGGCGCGGACGGAATCGCGGCAATGCACAAAGCTGGCGTCCAACCGGTGCTGCTGCCCGGCTCCGTGTACGCGCTCGGTTCAAAACGTTATCCTGGCGCTCGCGCGATGATCGAAGCAGGGCTGCCCGTTGTGCTCGCCACCGATTTCAATCCCGGCTCGTCGCCGACCCCTTCCATGCAAATGATTCTTTCGCTCGCTTCGACGCAAATGAAGATGACGCCCGCCGAGGCGATCACCGCCGCAACCATAAACGCTGCGTACAGCCTGCAGCGCGGCGGCGAGATCGGATCGCTCGAACCTGGCAAACGCGCCGACTTCGTGATCCACGATTGCGAGGACCATCGCGAACTTGCCTACTTCTTTGGAATACAATCGGCGCAGGCGGTTTACATAGGAGGAGAACGTGTTGCGTGAACGCCTGGCTCAGGTGGAGGAGCGCATCCAAAACGCCGCTCGCCGCGCCGGCCGCAAGCGCGAGGAGATCACCCTGGTAGCGGTGACGAAGAAGTTTCCCGCCGAGGTGATGATCGACGCTTATGAGCTCGGCCTGCGCGTTTTTGGCGAAAATTATGTGCAGGAATTCGAGCGCAAGCACCCAGCCGTTTCCGGCCTGAAAGATGCTGAATTTCATCTTATCGGGCACTTGCAATCGAACAAGGCCCGCATCGCCGGGGAGCTGTTTCACACCATCCAAACCGTCGATTCCGAGAAGCTCGCGCGGCGGCTGGACCAGTTAAGCCGGCCCCTGGAAGTGATGATCGAGGTAAAGCTCTCGCACGAGGAGTCGAAAGAAGGCGCAGCGCCCGAATCGCTTCCCGGGCTGATTCCCGCAATTCGCGCCTGCCCGAATCTTCGCCTCACCGGCCTGATGACCATGCCTCCCTGGTGCGACGACCCGGAGGTGACGCGGCCGTATTTCCGCCGTCTGGCCGCTCTCGCGCGGGAGCATGGCCTGCCGAAGCTCTCCATGGGAATGTCGCACGATCTGGAAGCCGCCATCGAGGAGGGCGCGACGCATATTCGGGTCGGCACAGCGTTATTCGGTCCGCGCAAGAAGGACGCGTGACCCTCGGCTATTTCGCGCCCCTGCCGCCCGCGCAAACAGGCGTCGCGGATTACGCCGACGCTCTGATGGCCGCGCTGCGCAGGCATGGCGAGGTAAAGGCCGGCGCGCCGGGCGATATCGACCTCTACCACATCGGCAACAATCAGCTTCACGGGGCGATTTACGATCGCGCTCTCGCCCATCCTGGCGTCGTTGTGCTCCACGATGCGGTTTTGCAGCACTTTTTTCTCGGCCGGCTCACCGGGCAGCAGTACATCGAAGAGTTCGTCTTCAATTACGGCGAATGGACGCGCTCGCTCGCCGGGGAACTGTGGACGCAGCGCGCGCGTTCCGCCGCCGCCCCCCGTTATTTCGACTGGCCCATGCTGAAACGCATCTGCACCGGCGCGCGAGCAGTCGTCGTGCACAACACCGCGGCCGCGGCCATCGTCCGCAAACACTCGCCCGAGGCGCGAATCACGGAAATTCCGCACTTGTTCGCAGCGCCGTCAGGCCTTCCATCGGAAGTGGACACGCTGCGATTTCGCGAGTCGCTGGGCATCCCGCCGCGGACACTGCTGATCGGACTGTTCGGGCATCAGCGCGAATCGAAGCGCTTGCCGGTGGTGCTGCGGGCGCTCGAACGAGCATGGGCGTCGGGCGCGGACGCAAAGCTGCTCATCGCCGGCGCCTTCGCATCATCGGATTTGGAGCGGGCGCTCTCCAACCGCCTGTCGGACCCGCGAGTTCTTCGCGCGGGCTACCTCCCGGAGCCGGATTTCTGGCGCTACGCCGCCGCCGTCGACCTCTGCGTGAATCTGCGCTATCCCACCGCCGCGGAAACCTCCGGCATCGCCATCCGACTGATGGGCATCGGCAAGCCGGTGATATTTTCACAAGGAGAGGAGATCGCGCGAGTCCCGGAAAGCGCCTGCCTTCGCGTGGAGGCGGGACCGGCGGAAGAAGAGCTTTTGGCGGATTATATCGGCTGGTTGGCTCGCGATTTGGAAGCCGCCCGCCACATCGGCCGCCGCGCCGCCGCGCATATCGCCGCCCATCATGCGCCCGATCAGGCCGCGCGGCTCTATTGGGATGTTCTTAATAAATGCTGAGCGGCCTGTTGTCGGAGCCCACCCAGATCACCGGCGATTCCAACTCCCACGGCGGCCGGCTCACGATGTGCGGCCGCAGAACCAGCAGTACTTCGTCGGAAGAGTGATTCACCGTATTCGATCGCAGCAGCCGCCCGATCAGCGGCATACTCGACAGGCCCGAAGTTCCCGCTATTGTCGTTCCATCCGTCGTGTCGAGCAGACCGGCCACCACCGCCGATTCGTCCGCGCGCAATCGCACTTTGCCATCGTACTTGCGGTTGAAGATGCTGTAGTTTCCGTTGGCATCGCTTGGGCCGAGCACTTTAAATTCGGTGCTGACGTCGAGCGTGACCTCGCCGCCCTCATGGACGCTCGGCGTGATCTTCAATACCAATCCCAAATCCTCGAAACTCACGCTCGGCGGCGCGCTCAGCCCGATGGCCGCTCCCGGGCCGGCGGTGTTGACGCCTCCCCCCGAGTAGGTCGCGGTCACCAGGGGATACTTCTGGCCCACGTGTAGCGTCGCCGCCTGTCCGTCGGCCGTCACTACCTGCGATTTCAGAATCACCTGGGTATCGGACTTGGTGAACGTCGCGATCACGGTCGAACTCGCAATCCCAATGCCCAGGAACGTCACGCCGCCGCCAAACGTTAAAAAATTCGACGTGACCGACGGTAAATTGCCCAACGCGCTGCTGAAATCGACCAATGACGATGCGTTCGGCAACTGCAGCCCGTATCCGAGCGCCGAGGACTTGGTTACTTCCAGAAAATCGACGTCCACTTCCACCTGCGCCCGCCCGCGCGAGAGGCTGTCGAAGATCGCCCGCGCCGTCAGCACTTTCGGAACCTGATCCCGCAGATAGACCATCCGCTTTACGGGATCCAGCGCGAATTTGCGGATCTCGAGCAGTTGGACCACGGCCGTGGTCATTTCCTGCGCATCCTGGACGGAAATGCGCTCGGGAATCGGAATCGCCATCGACATGGCCGGCGACATCTCCGTGCGCTTCTGTGGGGTGTCCCGCACGATCAAAGCGATATGCTCGTTCACCGGAATCAGGAACGAATTGGACATCGCCTCCAGAGTCCGCATGGCTTCTTCAAAGCCCACTCCCTCGATGCGGAAGCGAAACTTGGGAGGATCCTGATACCCGCCCTCAAATACCGGCGTCAGCCCGTACTCGCCCATCACCTTCTCGATGACCGTCTTCGGATCGCCAGTGACGTCGAAGTTCTTCACGCTATCCCGCGGTTTCAGGCGAGCCGGAGCACGCGCGGCCGCCCCGGCAATTTCCCCGTCGGTCATCGTCTCGGCGCGGGTTCCCTCCTGGCCGGCTGAGACCGGCGCGGCTTCCATGCGAGTTTCGGCCGACATCGCCGCATCCGCCTGCAGCATCGCCTTCCGCATCGCGAATTCGGGCTCGGCAGGCCTCAACGCAGCCGCCTGGGAATAGAGCAGGAACGCATGTACCTTGTCCCCGGCCTTCTCCGCCCGTTGTCCGGCCTTGTACAGCCGGTCCGCGAAATCTTCTCCAGGGCACACCGCGCTCAGCAGGCACAAAATGGCGAATGTCTGGAGAAACCTCACAGAAAGATTGACGTTTCCGCCCGCCCGTCCGTGCAGCTTAAACTTTGCCGGCAGTTCCGCCGATAACCCGGTGGGAAGCAATCGAACCCACTATATGGCCACTTTCGCCCCCGTTCGCTCCGCCTTCAGCCCCTCGATCCCTCAGGATTTCAAGGAGCTGGGCATTTCCGAGTCCCTGGTTCTTGATTTGGTGGTGCGGCGCCTCTTGCTGGAAGGCTACTCCAGCATCGCGGGCCTGGCCAAGTCGCTGCGCCTGTCGCATCGTGTTGTGGATATTGTTTTCAAGCACATGCGCGCGCAGCAACAGGTGGAAGTCAAGGGCATGATCGGCAACGATTACAGCTTCACGCTGACGGTTAGCGGCCAGCCACTGGCCAGGGACCGATTCCAGAT
>VFSW01015929.1_pt1 | contig 10298 bp, 7 predicted proteins | sample 5358111 | NCBI WGS metagenome assembly VFSW01 (sample SAMN11554181, study PRJNA540505) | mine drainage metagenome | isolation source: sediment from site ElyBrook_90M | place: USA: Ely Copper Mine, Vershire, VT | collected 2017
CATTTACAGGTACTGCCATGCGGATCACCACCCTCGACGACCTCCTCCGCGCCGTGCAGGACCGCCCCCGCAAGCGACTGGTGGTGGCCTGGGCCAACGACGTCCACACCCTGGAAGCAGTGAATGCCGCCGTGGAGGCGGGCCTGGTGGAGGCCATCCTCGTGGGCGACGAATCCCTCATTGGGAAGGTCTGCCAGGAGCATGGCTTCCCGAAAAACCGCTTCCGCATGGTCCCCGCAGAGACGGATACGGAAGCCGCCGCCCGGGCCGTGGCCATGGTCCGTTCCGGCGAAGCCGACCTGCTCATGAAGGGCCTGCTCAGCACGGAGAAGTACATGCGCGCCATCCTGAACAAGGAACAGGGTCTGCTGGAGCCGGGCGCCATCCTCAGCCATGTGACCGTCATGGAGCATCCAGGCTACCCGAAGCTCCTCGTCGCGGGCGATGTGGCCGTGATCCCCGAACCGGACTTCAGGGAGAAGCTGGCCATCCTCGGCTACCTGGTCGCGACGGCCCGGGCCCTGGGCATCGAGCGGCCCAAGGTGGCGGTGCTCGCCGCTTCGGAACAGGTCCAGCCCAAGATGAGGGCCAGCGCCGAAGCCGCCCTGCTCTCCAAGATGGCGGAGCGCGGCCAGATCCTGGGCGCCCTGGTGGACGGACCCATGGCCCTGGACGGCGCCATCGACCCCGAGTCCGCCCAGATCAAGGGATTGACCAGCCCCGTGGCCGGTGATGCCGACTGCCTGCTGTTCCCCTTTCTCGAGGCAGGCAACGTTTTCTACAAGATGGGCACCAAGCTCGGCGGCGCCGAGGTGGCTGCCATCGTGGCCGGGGCGCGGGTTCCCTGCGTCCTCAGCAGCCGCGGCGACAGCGCCAGGACCAAGCTCAGCTCCATCGCCCTGGCGGCCCTGCTGGCCTAGTGAACCCTTATTCGAATCAGGCTCACCGGGCCATCACCCAAGGCACAGTGATCAGGAAAAAGGCCGCCATGTACACCAGGCCGAAGATGGTTCCCAGCTTCCAGTAGATCGGTCCGGGCAGGAATCCCGAACCGAAGTACACCGGGCTGGGTCCCGTGCCGTAGGGGGTGATTACGCCCATGAGGCCCAGCTGCAGACAGAGCAGCAGGGCCATCCGGTCCACGGGCATTCCCGGTATGGCGGCCCCCACCGCCAGGAGCACCGGGAGGACCGCGGTGACATGAGCCGTGACGCTGGCGAACAGGTAGTGGAGCAGGAAATTCACCAGCCGCAGGATCACCAGGGCCTTGAGGACGGAAAGCCCACCGAGATGCGAACCCACGGTGGTGGCGAACCAGGGGATGAAGCCCACCCGGGAAAGGCCATCGGCCAGCGCCACCAAGGTCGCGAACCAGGCATAGGTGTTCCACGCGTCCTTGTTCTGCATCATCTCCGCCCAGGTGATCACCCGGGTCATCAGCATCATTCCGATGACCAGCAAGGCGACGGTCGTGGGGCTGATGAAGGCGTCGCCGAAGATCCAAAGGGCGAGGGCGCCGGCCACATAGACCAGGAGGAGGATCTCCTTCATGGTCAGCTTGCCCATCTGGGCCAGTTCCCCCGCCGCCCACTGGGGAATCTCGGGCCCGCGCTTCACGGAGGGCCGTTCCAGCCAGTAGGTCAGCAGCGGCACCGCGGCCAGGAGCAGGAGGCAGGCCGGCAGGGCGGCAAACAGCCATTTGAGCCACTGGAGATCCACATGGACCGTCTTCCGCACCAGTTCCACCGCGAGCACGTTGGGAGCCAGGGCGGTCATGAAGAGGGTGCTGGTCACACAGGTGGTGGAGATCGCCACCCACATGAGGTAGGTGCCGATCCGGTGCATGGAAGGGTCGTTGGGCTTCGAATCGTACAGGGGCGGCAGGTGGCTGATGACCGGAAAGATGGTGCCCCCGCTGCGGGCGGTGTTGGAGGGCGTGAAGGGGGCAAGGAGCAGGTCCGCCCCCAGGACGGCATAGCCCAGGTTGAGGGTGCTGCGGCCCATGAGCTTCACCAGGGCGAGGGCGATGCGCCGGCCCAGGCCGGTCTTCTCGTAGGCCAATGCGAACATGAAGGCCCCGAAGATGAGCCAGACCGTGGGGTTGGAAAATCCGGAAAGGGCCCAGGACAGGGCCGCATTGGGAGCGCTGAAGCCAGGCTTGGCCAGCTGCTCTGGACTGAACAGGACGTACCTCGCCAGGATCACAGCCACTGTGAGGCCCAGGAGGCCGACGGCGCCTCCTGGCAGGGGCTCCAGAACCAGGGCCACGATCACCGCCGCGAACAGGGCGAAGTAGTGCCACGCATGAGGCGCCAGACCTGCCGGTGCCGGAAGCAGGGCGATGCCGATGCCGATCAGAGGTGGAAGGAATGCTTTCCATGCTTTCATTTCGAGCTCCAAGAATCTTAGGCATTCTAGGCATTTGAATGTATTTGCTTGTATCTTCATTTTGATTTTTTTCAAAATGTTTAGCTTGCACAAAACAAATGCACTTTTTAAACCCTTATAACAGACCAAACATCATAATTTACCGAGATACCACGTAAATAAAGACCAATAAGGTAATTAATAATATTATCGATTTTATACCATCAAAAAGTTATATCCCTTTCTCGAACCGCTTCCAAGGGCATCCCCTTCGTTTCCTTATCGAAGTACTTTTTCGCCAAGGTTTGCAGGGTGATTATTCGCAAATAATTCAGATGGCACCACCTTTGCTCCCCAGATGCCGTCCTCTCTGAAGCAGGACCAGGAACGAGGAGGTCGGGAAAGTCGGGGCCCCCCAGAACCCCGGGCCGAGTCCCCGAGCAGGGCTTGCTTTGAAATCAGTCCAGATCATCCACCCGCCACAAGGAGAAGCAGACATGAACATCACCCGACTCATTTTGAAACCCTGGGCAACCGCCTCCCTGGCCTGTGTCCTTGCGCTCGCCTCGGCGAGCCCGGTCCTGGCCCAGTCCACCCGCAAGGAACACGATTCGCTCGGGGAACGGCAGATCCCCGTCGCGGCCTACTGGGGCGCCCAGACTTCGCGGGCGGTGGAGAACTTCCCCTTCAATACCCAGAAGCTCGACCATTTCCCGACCTTCATCGCGGCCTACGCTTACGTCAAGAAGGCCGCCGCCCAGGCCAACTACGAGCTGGGCACTCTCTCCAAGGAGAAGTTGGATGCCATCAGCCAGGCCTGCGATGAGCTCATTGCCGGCAAGCTGCAGGACCAGTTCCCGGTGGACATGATTCAGGCCGGCGCAGGCACCTCCACCAACATGAACTTCAACGAGGTCATCGCCAATCGCGGTCTGGAGATCATGGGCAAGCACAAGGGCGAATACGCCTTCCTGCACCCCAATGACGACGTCAATCTCTCCCAGTCCACCAACGACAACTACCCCACTTCGGCGAAGGTGGCCGTGGTCATGGAGATCGACCGGGCTCTCAAGAACCTGAAGACCCTCAAGGCGGCCCTCGAATCCAAGGGCACCGAGTTCAAGGATGTCATCAAGATGGGCCGCACGGAAATGCAGGACGCCGTGCCCGTGACTCTGGGCCAGGAGTTCTACGGTTTCGCCGACAATATCAACGAAGCCATCGAACAACTCCAGGATGCCCAGACCTCCTTCATGAAGGTCAATCTGGGTGGCACCGCCATCGGCACCGGGCTCAACAGCCCCCCGAAGTACAGTGCCCTGTCCATCCAGAAGCTCGCGAAACTGACGGGCTTCCCCTTCGTGCCCAATCACGATCTGGTCGGTGCCTCCTCGGACTGTGCGAGCTACGTCCGGATGTCCGGGGCCATGAAGCGCGCGGGCCTGGCCATGTCGAAAATCGCCAATGACCTGCGCCTGATGTCCTCCGGCCCCAGGACCGGCTTCTTCGAGATCACCCTGCCGGCCATGCAGCCAGGATCCTCCATCATGCCCGGCAAGGTGAATCCGGTGATCTGCGAGGTCACATCCAGCGTTGCCTACCAACTCTGCGGATACGACACCACGGTGACCATGGCCGCCGAACTGAGCAGCCTCGAGCTCAACCCGGTGGAGTGCATCATCGTCTACGATGAACTCGTCGGCGCTGACCTGCTGGGCAAGGTGGCCGATGTCTTCACCAACAAGTGCGTGGTGGGCGTCAAGGCCAACACCGAGCGCTGCCGCACCATGGTCAAGGGCAGCATCGGCCTGGTCACCGCCCTGAACCCCGTGCTCGGCTACGAGCGGTCCGCCTCCATCGCCAAGGAATCCCTGGCCACCGGTCGGCCAGTGTACGACCTGGTGCTGGAGAAGGGCTGGATGACGAAAGAACAACTCGACGACATGCTCAAGCCCGAGAACATGACCCAACCCAGGGATTGGCCCAAGAAATAGACCCTGCCCTCACCTTGAAGGTTCGATGCGGAGGGGACGGTCCGGCAGGACCTCCCCTCCGCATCGTCAGATAAAGGCCTATTCATTAAGGACGATAAAGTAGACTACGCCAGCCCCTGCAGCCATGGCCCTTCCCTCGCCAGTCTTCCAGGAGCGCGGCCCTTCCTGTCGGCTCGAGGACCATGCGATATCCCCTCCTGATCTTGTTTTGCGGCCTGCTTGCATTCCAGGCGCCCGCCTTCGGCGAGGCCGGCCAAACGGCCAGGCCCAGGGCTGTCATCATCGTTGGCGGCGATCAGAACTATCCTCCCTTCGAGTTCCTCGACAAAGCCGGCAAGCCGGCTGGCTTCAACGTCGAGCTCACCCAAGCCATCGCCGAGGTGATGGACCTGCCGGTGGACATCCGGCTTGGCGATTGGAACGACATGCGCCAACTGCTGGAGAACGGCTCGATCGACGTTCTGGAAGGGATCGCCATCTCCAGTGAGCGGTACAGGATCTTCGATTTTTCGGCCCCCCATTGCCTCGTGCGTCAGTCGATTTTCGCCCGCCGGGGATCTCCCCCGATCGCGTCGCTGGCGGACCTGGCCGGCAAGGAGGTGGTCGTGCAGAAGGGCGGGATCATGCAGGATCGCCTGACGGGAAGCGGCATCGGGGCGAACCTCATCCTGGTGGATACGCACGCGGCAGCCCTGCGCATGCTGGCCTCCGGGCAATCGGAATATGCCCTGGCCAACACCTTGACGGGCATGTATTTCGGACTCGAGCGAGGCTTGACCAACATCGTACCCGTCAGCCAGCCGGTTGCAGAAATTCCCTACGGGTTTGCGGTGAAGAAGGGGAACAAGCACCTGCTCGCCGAATTCGACCAGGGCCTTGAAATCCTGAAAAACACGGGCCGCTACCAGCTGATTCATGACAAATGGCTGGGCATCCTCGAATCCCACCCAAGCCCATGGCGGAGGATCGTCAAATATGGAGCCATGATATTGCTGCCGCTGCTTGCCATCCTCGGAAGCATCGTGGCGTGGTCGTGGTCCCTCAGGAAGAAAGTCGATGAGTACATCCAGGACTCCCAGATCCGCCAGCAGGAACTGATCCAGGCAGGAAAGATGGCGTCTCTCGGGATTCTCGTTTCAGGGGTCGCGCACGAGATCAACAACCCGACCGGACTGATCCTCTTCAACCTTCCGATCCTCCGGGGCGCCTATCGGATCGCCGAAGCCGACCTTGAAGCGCGATTCGAGGAGAAGGGCGATTTCCTGATCGGTGGCCTCAGGTACTCGGAACTCCGGGAGGAAATCCCGCGCATGTTCGATGAGATGCAGGGCGGCGCCAAACGCATCAAGCGGATCGTCGAGGACCTGAAGGATTTCGCGCGCAAGGATACGACCAGCCTCGACGAGACGGTCGACATCAACACGGTGGTCCAGACGACGGTCCGGCTGCTGGACAACTCGATCAGGAAGTCCACCGCCCACTTCCATGCCAGCTACATGGAGGACCTCCCCCCAGTCCGTGGCAACTCCCAGCGAATCGAGCAGGTCGCCGTGACCCTCATATTGAATGCCTGCCAGGCGTTGGAAGGCCGTGAACAAGGCATCCACCTTTCGACCTCCTTCGACCATGAGCAGAATGGGGTGATACTTATGATCAAGGATGAAGGCGTGGGTATCTCCCCGGAAAACCTGCCCCACGTGACTGATCCATTTTTCACCACGAAACGCGAATCCGGAGGCACGGGTCTGGGGCTTTCCGTCACCGCCGGGATCGTCAAGGACCACCACGGAAAGCTTGAATTCAGGTCCAGGCCCGGGAAAGGGACGACCGCCATCCTGACTCTGCCCGCCATGGAAGGAGGCTAATCCGATGCCAGACGCCTACTATCCTCCCTATTCCGTGCTTCTCGTCGACGATGAGGAAGCCTGGCTCCGAAGCCTCAGCATGACCCTTTCGATGATGGCGGGCATCAACAACACCATCCGGTGCTCCGATAGCAGGCAGGTGATGGACCTGCTCGCCACCAACCACGTCGGGCTGGTGCTCCTGGACCTGAATATGCCTCACATCTCGGGGCAGGCCCTGCTTTCCCAACTGCTGGAGAAGTATCCCGAGATCCCGGTGATCATCATCAGCGGCCTGAACCAGGTGGCGACCGCCGTGGAGTGCATGAAGCGGGGAGCTTTCGATTTCTTCGTGAAGACGGTCGAGCAGGAGCGTCTGATCCAAGGCGTCCAGCGGGCCCTCAAGATGATCGATCTGCAGCGGGAGAACCGGGAGTTCTGTTCCCGGGTGCTGGACGACAGGCTCGCCCATCCGGAGGCCTTTGCCGATATCATCACTCAGAACAAGGCGATGCGGGCCATCTTCCGGTACATCGAGGCGATCGCAGCCAGCAGCCAGCCCGTGCTGATCACAGGCGAGTCCGGTGTGGGCAAGGAACTGCTCGCAGTGGCCCTCCACCGACTGAGCGGCCGGAAGGGCAAGATGGTCTCGTTGAATGTGGCCGGTCTCGATGACAATGTGTTCAGCGATACCCTGTTCGGCCACGTCAAGGGCGCATTTACGGGGGCCGATGCCCTCCGGCGCGGCTTGATCGAGGACTCCGCCGATGGCACGTTGTTCCTGGATGAGATCGGCGATCTTTCCACGGCCTCGCAGATCAAGCTGTTGCGGCTGCTCCAGGAAGGCGAGTACTTTGCCCTGGGAAGCGATGCTCCGAAGCGATTGAGATCGCGGGTCCTGTTCGCCACTCACCACGACCTGTCCGCCAAGCAGGCCGCTGGACAATTCCGGAAGGATCTCTACTACAGGCTATGCGTGCACCACCTGAATGTGCCGCCCTTGAAGGATCGGGTGGATGACATCCCCCTGCTGGTGGACTACTTTCTCGAACAGGTGGCCAGGGAACTCGGCAAGAGGAAACCCACGGTTTCAAAAGAGCTGTACGTACTGCTCGCCAACCACACCTTCCCCGGCAATGTCCGCGAGCTGAAATCCATGGTCTACGACGCCTTGAGTGTCCACCAGTCGAGGATGCTGTCCATGGATTCCTTCAAACGGGCCATTGACAGCCACAGCAGCCCCCAGGGCGCGCCGGGTGAAGCGAAGGGATCCGAACAGAGCCTCTTCATCGCTTCGGAACCATTGCCCAGCTTGCACGACCTCTCGGACCTGGTCATCACGGAGGCCATGCGCCGGGCGCAGGGAAACCAGTCGGTGGCTGCGCGCCTCATAGGCATTTCCCAGCCTGCCCTGAGCAAGCGCCTCAAGAAAAATCATTTCGGTCAAGGCTAGGGCTGGTTTTCAAAGCGGGCCTTCCTGATGGGTCCACAGATCCTCCGCGCAGATCAGCTTCGCCTCGGGTGCGGCGGCCTGGGATCCATGATTCAACCCGTATAACATCGCAACGCCAGGACTCCGCTTGTTCAAAATGTAAATGATGCTTTTGATTAACTTCATAAAAATGGGTACTCTGGATCGCCGAAAAGTTATGACCCTTTACGTCATCAATAAAGGATCCATCTTTACTTTATTTGCGCTCATTCACTGACATAAATCATTTTAAATTAGACATGCCACAAGCTTTAAACAATGGCATTGCGGTTGCTGCCTTGGGCTGGCCCATGCCCGACACTGGGTCAGAACCGACGAATGACCATCCCGGAGTTCCGCCGCCAAGCAACGAGTCAGGCCCATGGCAAGGCCTGGCCCGGATCATTCCCGACCCGTCAACCCACCCCAAGGAGAAGCGCCGATGAAACTCGCCCGTCTTATCTCGAAACCCCTGGTGACTGCCCTGGTCTGCGCCCTGATGGTCGGCTCGGTCAGTCCCGTCTTCGCCCAGGCCACAGCTGCCAGCGCCCCCACCAAAATGGCCAACATCGTCATCGTCGCCACCGGCGGCACCATCGCCGGTACCGGGGCCACCAGCACCACCACCGTGGGCTATACCGCAGCCAAGGTCGGCGTCGAACGGCTGATCGAAGCCGTCCCCGAGTTGAAGAAAGTCGCCAATGTCCGCGGTGAACAGGTCTTCCAGGTTGCCAGCGAGAACATGACCGATGACCTATGGCTGAAACTCGGCAAGCGCGTCAACCAGTTGTTGGCCCAGAGTGACGTGGACGGCATCGTGATCACGCACGGGACCGATACGCTCGAAGAGACCGCCTATTTCCTCGACCTGGTCGTGAAGAGTTCCAAGCCGGTGGTCCTGGTGGGTGCGATGCGTCCCTCGACTGCCATTTCGGCGGATGGCCCGATCAACCTCTACAACGCCACCATCCTGGCCGCCAGCCCGGCGGCCGTCGGCAAGGGCGTGATGGTGGCTCTGAACGACCAGATCAATGCCGGACGGGACGTCACCAAGCTCAACACCTCCACCATCGACACCTTCCGCACCCCGGACCTGGGTTTCCTGGGCTATCTCCAGGACAACAAGGCCCATTTCTACCGGGCGCCGGTCCGGAAGCACACCGTAGCGACCGAGTTCGACATCAGCAACCTCGACGTCCTGCCGAAGGTTGATATTGTCTACGGCTATGCCAATGCGACCCGTGTGCCCGTCGACGCCCTCGTCGCGGCTGGTGCCAAAGGCATCATCCATGCTGGTGTCGGCGACGGCAGCGTGCACAAGAACGTCATGCCTGCACTGACCGACGCACGCAAGCAGGGCGTCATCATCGTGCGCAGTTCCCGGGTCGGCAGCGGCATCATCGCGCGCAACGGCGAGGCCAACGACGATGCACTGGACTTCGTCGTATCCGACTCGCTCAACCCCCAGAAGGCCCGCATCCTGCTGATGCTCGGGCTCACCAGGACGAACGACACCAAGGAACTCCAGCGGATGTTCCGCACCTATTGATCCAGCCTTCGGCCGCGACGGCCCTCCGCCTTCCGGGCGGAGGGCCGTTCTAGTCCTTGATGAGGCTGGCTTCCGTGAAGGCCACCAGGATGTGCGTGTTGGTCTCTCCGACCTGGGCGGTGAGGTCCAGATCCGAAGGCACGACCAGCCCCAGGAGGGGCCGGTTCTTGATCAGGACCTTCACATGGATCTTCGGTCCTCCGGACTTGTCCTTGTAGTCGGCCTCGTAGCTGGCGAGGACCAGGCCTCCCGGTTGCCGGTCGAAGACCGGGTAGATGACGGAATCGAACCCGGGACTGTTGACCTTCATCTCCGTGACGGCATAGGTGCGGTCCATCAGGATGTCCACCTTGATGTTCTCCTCCTCCACCCAGCGGACCCGGAACTTGTCGCCGGCTTCCTCCAGGTTCAAGGCCTTGCCCGGGCTGGAGAACGGGGTCTGGAGCATGAAGGGGTGCCAGGTCTGGAAGAAGCCGGTGAGCATCTGATCCATGCCGTCGTAGACCTGGTTCATGCCGGTCCTGGCCTGCTCATTAGGTGTTTCGACATTATTGTGCGAGACCTTGGCCACGCCTTGGGCATCCACCACCACGTCGAAGCGCACCTTCGCGAAGAGCGCCATGGCGGAGTTGAAGGCAGCAGGGTTGGTCTTGGCCAGGTCTCCAAGCAGGTAGGCCCAATCCGGATTGGCCAGGAATCGGTACTGCTTGAATCCCCTGGCCGAGAGGTTGTAGTAGGCCGTGTGAGCCTGGCCGAGGATGCCCTTGGGATCCGGATTGGTGGCGAGGGCCGGTTGGGCCCGCAGGGCCGGCGGCAGGGTCATCGCGCCAAGGCTGGCGATGAGGATGGGCAGGATCTGGGCAAAGCGTCGGCAACGGCTCAAGAGGCCCCCTGAGGACATGGGTCGGGATGGGATAGGTCCAGTCTAGGCAGATCCGCGGTTCGAGCCATGAAATCCCGATGCCGGGCCCCCTCAGGCTGGCGGGTAGTCTTTGGCTGTCTCTCGGCCCGAGAGCACGCGCAGGGCGCCGTTGGCGAGGGAGGCCATATCGTTTTCCCCGGGTTAGACCTGG
>VFSW01015930.1_pt1 | contig 10297 bp, 9 predicted proteins | sample 5358111 | NCBI WGS metagenome assembly VFSW01 (sample SAMN11554181, study PRJNA540505) | mine drainage metagenome | isolation source: sediment from site ElyBrook_90M | place: USA: Ely Copper Mine, Vershire, VT | collected 2017
GCGCCCGCGCCGACGATGGTGTGCAGTTCGTCGATGAAGGCCACGACGTCACCCTCGGCGTCCTCGATCTCCTTCAACACCGCCTTCATGCGCTCCTCGAACTCGCCACGGTACTTGGCCCCGGCCACCATCGACGCCAGGTCCAGCGCGATGATCCGACGCTCGCGCAACGACTCGGGAACGTCGCCCTCCACGATGCGCAGGGCCAGCCCCTCGACGATCGCGGTCTTGCCCACCCCGGGTTCACCGATCAGGACCGGGTTGTTCTTGGTGCGCCGCGACAGGACCTGGATGACGCGTCGGATCTCGTCGTCGCGACCAATGACCGGGTCGAGTTTGCCCGCGCGCGCCAGCGCGGTGAGGTCGCGACCGTATTTCTCCAGTGAGGCGAAGGTCTCCTCGGGGTTCTCGGAGGTGATGCGCGCCGACCCGCGGATCGAACGCAGCGCGCTCAGGAGCGCTTCGCGAGTGGTGCCCAGCAGTGACGCCCAGGCGACCACGATGTGATCCACCGAGAGGTACTCGTCGCCGAGTTCCGAGCGCAGGGCGTCGGCGTCCTCGAGACCCTGGCGCGCCTCGGGCGAGAGGCCCGGCTGGGACCCGCCGACGGTGCGAGGTTCGCGCGCGACCTTCTCGTTGAGTTCCGCGGCGAGGGAGATGGGATCGAGCTGCGCGGCGACCATCAGGGGGCGCGCGATACCCGAGGCGTCATTGAGCAACGCCAGTACGAGGTGCGCCGGGGTGACGTAGGGGTTGCCCGCCGCGCCGGCCTGGGTGGTGGCACTCTGGAACGCCTCGCGGGTCTTGACGGTCCAGCGTTGGGGGTCGAGGGTCACGGTGTACCTCCTCAGCCTCGCGCGCGTCGTTGCGCGTCGAGAAAGATGGCGATGGTGTTCGAGACGGGCACGAGGTCGCGACGGTACTGGCGATGGGTCTCGGCGATGGAGGACCTCGCCTCGGCGGTACGTTCGGCCAACTCCGCACGCAGTCGCTCGATGTCGGCTTCGAGCTTCATGATGCGCCGCACGCCCTCGAGGTTGACGCCCTCGTTGGTGAGGTCTTGGATGCGCCGCAGCGCGGCCAGGTCGGCCTCGGAGAAACGCCGCGAGCCGCCGCTCGTACGCTGGGGGTTCAAGAGTCCGCTGCGCTCGTAGTTGCGCAAGGTCTGCGGGTGCACACCGGCGATCTCGGCGAAGACCGAGATCACGTAGACGGCGTGGTGGTGTCGTTCGTTCACGAGACCTCCTCGTGCAGCGCGGCGGCCAACTTCTCCACTAGCGCGCGTTGCTCCTTGTTCAACTTCTTGGGGATCTCCACGTTGACCGTGACGAGCAGGTCACCGTGGGCGTGCTTGGCACTCGCGGGCACGCCGCGTCCACGCACGCGCATGGTCGTTCCGGGCTGGGTACCCGCGGGGACCTTCAAGGTCACGGGTTCCTCGAGCGTGGGCACCTCGACGGTGGTACCCAAGATCGCCGCCGTGAGCGCCACGTTGACCGTCGTGGTCACGTGACGACCGCGCCGGTCGAAGTGGGGATCGGCGGCGACGTGCACGTCGACGAACAGGTCACCCGGGTGGCCGCCGTTGGCGCCCGGGGAACCCTTGCCCTTGAGGCGGATGCGTTGTCCGTCGACGACGCCCGCGGGGATGCGCACGTTGACGCGGCGTGACGAGGGCTCACGCCCCGACCCTTGACAACTCGGGCACGGTACGACGATGCGACCGCCGCGACCACCGCAGTGCGTGCAGACGCTCGACATGGCGAAGGGGCCCTGGTCGTCGTTGGTCACCCCACGGCCGTTGCAGAATTCACAGGTCACGTAGCCCCCCGGGGCCGCCCCGCGGCCCTGACAGGTCTTGCACGCTTCGTTGCTGGGCAGATTCACCGTGGTGGTGACGCCCATGACCGCGTCGCGAAAACTCAGGTGCAGTGCGGTTTCCACGTCGGCGCCGCGCTGCGCGCGTGGGCGACGATTGCCGAAGAGTCCCCCGAACAGGTCGCCGAGGTCGCCGAGGTCGCCGCTCTGGAAATTGAAATTGCCGGGTCCCGCACCGCCCGGGCCGCCGAAGCCGGCCGCGGCGGGACCGAGTCGACGCACCTCGTCGTACTCCTTGCGTTTGGCCGCGTCGCCCAAGACGTCGTAGGCCACCGAGATCTCCTTGAAGCGTTCCTCGGAACCCGGATTGGTGTCGGGGTGATGCGACTTGGCGAGTTTGCGATAGGCGCGCGTGATCTCCTTGTCCGTCGCGCTCGACGTGACACCCAATACTTTGTAGTAGTCCGTATCGAACCACTCACGTTCGGCCATTGAACCCTTCTATCCCTTGACTCTCACCATGGCGGGACGCAAGACGCTGCCCTGCCACCGGTACCCGGCGCGCAACACTTCATCCACCACCTGCTCGTCGCCGTCGCCGTCACCCTCCACGTGCGCCACGGCGTCGTGGATCTGGGGGTCGAAGTTGACGCCGGCGTCGTCCACCCGCTCCAGCCCCTGCTTGGCCAGGGTGTCGAGCAGGAGCGCGCGCGACTGGTTCAGGGCCGTCGCCTCCTCCGAGGGCGCCGACGCGAAGTGCGCCGCGGCCAAATCGAAGGCGTCGAGCACCGGCAGCAGACTGGCCACGAGTGAGCCCGCGGCGCGAGAGGCCGCGTCCTCGGACGAGCGAGCGACCCGCTTGCGATAGTTCTCGAAGTCCGCCTGCAGGTGTTGGAGGGCGTTCAAGTACTCGTCACGCTGCAGTTCGGCCTCGGACAGGTCGGAGATGTCCTGGGTGACGGCGTCCTGCGACGCCGTCACCTCATCGGACTCAAAGACGTCGCTCACGGTCAGTCCACGATCTCGGCGTCGACGATGTCCTCGTCGTCACCGGCCGCTGGCGGAGTGGCGCTCTGGGAGTTCGCCTTGGCCGCCTCCTCGTAGAGTCGCTGGCTGAAGCCCTGGCTGGCGGTGAGCAACTTCTCGGTCGCCGCCGTGATGGCCTCGGTATCGGTGCCCGCGAGGGTCTCCTTCAGCGCCGCCAGCGCCGTCTCGACGTCCTCGCGCTCGGTACCCTGGAACGACTCGGCCTGATCCTTGAGGAGCTTCTCGGTCGAGTAGACGAGGCCGTCGGCGTTGTTGCGCACCTCGGCCTCGGCCCGGCGATTGCGATCGTCCTCGGCGTGAGCCTCGGCGTCGCGCACCATACGGTCGATCTCGTCCTTGGAGAGCGACGATCCACCGGTGATGGTCATCGACTGGGTCGCGCCCGTGGCGGTGTCCTTCGCCGAGACGTGCACGATGCCGTTCGCGTCGATGTCGAAGGTGACTTCGATCTGGGGCACTCCGCGCGGGGCCGGGGGGATACCGACCAACTGGAACTTGCCGAGGGTCTGGTTGTAGGACGCCATCTCGCGCTCACCCTGCAGGACGTGCACTTCGACACTCGGCTGATTGTCGTCGGCCGTGGTGAAGGTCTGGGACTTCTTGGTGGGGATCGTGGTGTTGCGCTCGATGATCTTGGTCATCACGCCGCCCTTGGTCTCGATGCCCAGCGACAGCGGGGTCACGTCCAGGAGCAGAATGTCCTTAACGTCACCCTTCAAGACACCCGCCTGAACGGCGGCGCCGATGGCGACGACCTCGTCGGGGTTCACGCTCTTGTTGGGCTCCTTACCGGTCACCCGGGTGACGAGTTCCTGCACCGCCGGGATACGCGTCGATCCACCGACCATGATCACGTGGTGAATCTGGTCCAACGTCAGGCCGGCGTCCTTGATCGCCTGGTCGAAGGGCTTGCGGCAACGCTCCACCAGGTCGGCGGTGAGCTCGTTGAACTTGGCACGCGACAACTTGATGTCGAGGTGCTTGGGACCGTCGGCCGTCGCGGTGATGAAGGGCAGGTTGACCGTGGTCTCTTGCACCGCGGACAGTTCGATCTTCGCCTTCTCCGAAGCCTCCTTGAGTCGCTGGACGGCCATCTTGTCCGCCGACAGGTCGACGCCCTCGGTGTCCTTAAAGGTCTTGATCAACCAGTGCATCACCGCGTCGTCCCAGTCGTCTCCGCCCAGGTGGGTATCACCGTGGGTGGACTTCACCTCGAAGACGCCGTCGGCGATGTCGAGCACCGACACGTCGAAGGTCCCACCACCGAGGTCGAACACCAACACCGTCTGCTCCTGGCCACCCTTGTCGAGGCCGTAGGCGAGTGCGGCGGCGGTGGGCTCGTTGACGATGCGCAACACTTCAAGTCCCGCGATCTGGCCGGCTTCCTTGGTCGCGGTGCGCTGGGCGTCGTTGAAGTAGGCCGGCACGGTGATGACGGCCTGGGTGACGGTGTCACCGAGGTACGCCTCGGCGTCGCGCTTGAGCTTTTGAAGAATTCGCGCCGAGATCTCCTGGGCGGTGTACTTGGTGCCGTCGATGTCGACACTCCAGTTCTCTCCCATGTGACGCTTCACCGAGCGAATGGTGCGCTCGGGGTTGGTGATGGCCTGACGCTTGGCCACCTCACCGACGAGCACTTCGCCGGTCTTCGAGAATCCAACGACCGACGGCGTCGTACGACCACCCTCGGCGTTCGGAATAACGACGGGCTCTCCCGCCTCCAACACTGAGACCACCGAGTTGGTGGTACCGAGGTCGATGCCGACTGCCTTAGCCATGAAATGCTCCTTCAATGTCCTTGTCTCGCACTCGGACCCTCCGGGCACCAGACTTCGACAACCATTCTACATAGTTGAGTCTCTTCTTGTCAAGAAAATGTATAAGGATTCTGATAATTAGAGATAGTTCCATTCGCCCACGGCTTGAACGCCTCGCTCGACTGGTCGAATTGGGACCGACGGTTCCACCTCACTACGATGACAACGTGCCTGATCTCATTCTCCTGCGCCACGGTCGTTCTGAGTGGAACGAACTCAATCTCTTCACCGGTTGGCACGACGTCGATCTCAACGCCCAGGGCGAGAGCGAGGCCCGTGTAGCGGGTGAACTACTCGCCGACTCGGGTCTCGATCTGCGAATCGTGCACACGTCGCTGCTCACGCGCGCGATCCGCACCGCCGAGATCTCGCTCTACGCTGCGGGGCGCTCCTGGCTACCGGTGCGACGCTCCTGGCGCCTGAACGAGCGCCACTACGGCGATCTGACGGGCAAGGACAAGAAGGAGACCGCCGAGAAGTTCGGCATGGAGCAACTCAAGCTCTGGCGCCGGTCCTATGACGTGCCGCCGCCGCCGATGCCGCTGGAGGACCCGCGCTCGAGCGCGCTCGACCCGCGCTATCGCGACGTCGACCCGCACAAGATTCCTCGCACCGAGTGCCTCAAGGACGTGGTCGCGCGCGCGACACCCTATTTCTCGGACGTCATCGCCGAGGACCTTCGCAGTGAGGGCGTGCGCGGCGGTGCGGTGCTCGTGGTCGCCCACGGCAACTCACTGCGCGCCCTGCGCAAGGTCCTGCAGAACATCGACGACGACGAGATCGCTGAACTCGAGATCCCCACCGGTATCCCCTCCTTCCTTCCGCTCTCCGCGGCGCTGGTGGGGGGGGCGGCCGACTACTGGGGGGCCCCCGCCGCGGCGGCGGGGGCGGCCGCAGCGGTCGCACGCCAAGCGGGCTAGTCCTCGTCACCGGAATCCAGTGCGCCGAGGACCGCGGGTGATCGTTGCGAGCGTGCAGCGAGTAAGTTCTCCTAGGCGAATCAAGACTGAGATGCAACCGTGACCCACGAACCCGACGACACTGGCGTATCGACGCCCGCGCACAAGAGTGCGGACCAGCCCGTGTCGTGGATTCGCCGCGGCCCGGGCCTCGTCCTGATCGGTGCCCTGGCGTTCCTCGTGGTGATCTCGGGTTTCCTCGCACTGGCGGCGGTTCACTATCGCAATCAGCAGAACCAACTTCCTCGACTCACCGGAATCCCCACGAGCGTTTCGACGTCCCTGGCGGATCTGATGGCGCTCTCTCCGGTCGCCAACGCCTCAGCCCCCGACTTCACGCTGACCGACCAGAACGGTCACTCCCTCACCCTGTCGAACCTGCGGGGTCGAGTGGTGGTGATGGAGTTCATGGACACCCACTGCACCGATATCTGTCCGATTGTCTCGCAGGAATTCGTCGACGCCTTCCACGACCTGGGCGCGAGTGCTCCGCGAGTGGTCTTCGTGGCGGTCAACGTCAACCCGTACCACGCGCGAGTGGCCGACGTCGCCGCGTTCTCGCGGGATCATCAACTCAACACCATCTCGACGTGGCACTTCGTGACCGGTTCGACGAGCGCGTTGACGGCGGTGTGGAAGAGCTACGGCATCGACGTCATCACACGCGGGCCCAACGCCGACGTCGTGCACTCCTCAGAAATCTTCTTCCTCGGCACCAACGGCCGCGAGAGGTTCCTCGCCAACCCGGTGGTCGATCACACCAGCGCGGGTACGGCGTTCCTGCCCGAGGCGCAGATCGCCTCGTGGGGACGAGGCATCGCCCTCACGGCGCGTTCCCTCGTGGGTTGAGCCCCAGGAAGTCCAGAGCCGCAACTCGCGAGCCCCGCGAGAGCCCGCCATTTTTCGCGAAGGGATGCTCGGGCGTCGCATCGAACACCGATCCGTCCCTTCGGATCAGTACCCCCGCTGGTGCAGGAACGTCTCGAGTCGCGCGACGAAGGTCGCGCCCTTGAGCGAGGGGTAAATCTGACCGTCGAGGTGACCGGCGCGCGCCTGTTGGTTGAGGAATTGCTGTGCCGCGTGGACGCGGCCGAGGAGGTACTCGTCGGCGGCCCACGCCGCGATGACGCCGACCGAGTCACTGTAGTGCGTGGACTTTTGCGCGTAGAACGCCGCCAACCAGCTCGCGGCGTCCGCGCGCAGTAGCGCCGGGTAGCGACGCGTCACGTTGGCGAAACCGTGTCCCGTGAAGCGCAGAATCTTGAGAGGCAGACCCGAGGCCGCGTAGTCGGTGAAGGCGTAGGCGAAATTGTCATCGGCCGTCACGAGGGCGGCGTAGGGATTGCCGGGCAGGACTTCGATGCGCGCACCCGGGTCGCCCAGATCGACCTCGGTCTTGACGTACTTCTTCGCCGCGGAGAGCGCGAACACCTCCATCAAGAAACAACAGTGTGCCCCGCCACTGTAGAGACCCAACACCACGTCGGGGGATCCGGCGCGAAGCCTCACCACTCGCAGCGGATTGGCGTTACCCGAACCGTACGTGGGCGCGGGCCAGCAGAGGTGGCCGCAGAGCGTGGCGCTCACCGCGCCGCGGTAGGCGACACCACCCGCGCTCGAGATCGTGAGTGTCGTGTCGCGTGGGGTGGGGTAGGTGCCCTGAAAGGTCAGTTTCGCCGACACATTGGCGAGCGAAGCACGGTAGGTCGCGGCCCCCGCGGGCAGCACGCCCACGACGCTCACGAGGCTCAACGCGACGGCGGCCACGCCCGAGAGGCGTCGAACCCGCTGGACCCGTTTGGTTGGACGCGTCGTCGATGAGGGAGTTGCATTGTCGAGTGGAGTGTTCACACCCCATTATGACCAGACGACGCCATTACTTACCGTCGAATTCAAAATGTTGAGGTCGGCGTGGGACCCGGCAACGGCGAAGGACGCCGGGTCTCCCCGGCGCCCTTCGACCGCGAGAGGACGTGCCTACACCGCGCCAGGCCCGCGCTCACCGGTGCGGATGCGCACGACGTGCTCGATGTCGGTGACCCAGAGCATGCCGTCACCCACGGTGTCGGTGCGAGCCGCGCCCGCGACGGCGTCCACGACCTGGTCCACCAGCTCGTCGGTCGTGACGATCTCCACTTGGAGTTTGTCGACGAAGTCGAACTCGTACTCCTTGCCGCGGTAGATCTCGATGTGACCTCCGGTGCGCCCGAAACCACGTACCTGCGAGACGGTCATTCCCGACACCCCGCACTCACGGGCCGCCACCTTGACTTCGTCCAATTTGAACGGCTTGATAACTGCGCTGATTAACTTCATGTCGCTCCTTAAACGTTGTCTGAGTGAGAGTGGCTGGGGGTCATGACGGGCTCACCAAAGGTGGGCTCCGGGAAGGCTTCTTCCTCGTGGATGGCGATGTCGCCAATGGCCAGAACTTCGTCGGATTCGCGCAGGCCCACGGTGAACTTCACCACGTAGAAGATAAGCGCCGTGACCGCCGATGTCCAGCAGATGACCCACGCCGCGGCGAGGAACTGCTCCCAGAGTTGGTGGAACGAGTGTCCGTAGAACCAGCCCGCGACCGAGAAAGAACCCGCGGCGTCGTACACCTTGCCGACGACGCCGTACTCAATCATGTGCGGGTCGGCCAAGATTCCCACCAACAGACCGCCGGTCAGACCCGCGATGCCGTGGGTGTAGACCACGCCGAGGGCGTCATCCACCTTGGAGAAGGGGCGGACCTTGGAGAGGTAGTTCCAGGCGAACCAGACGATGGTGGTAGCGATCAGACCCACCAAGATGGCCCCAGTACCGTTCACCCATCCGGCGGAGGGAGTGATGGCCACCAGACCACACAGCATGCCATTGAGCGCACCCAGGAACGTGGGCTTCTTCTGCTTGGTGAAGAGCATGTCCATGAACATCCACACGAGCAGTCCGACCGCCGTGGCCACGTTGGTGTTCAACACCGCCGACGCCGCGTCGGCACCCGCGTAGAACGGGTCGCCACCGTTGAAGCCGTTCCAACCGAGCCAGACGATACCGATACCGACCGCGACCATCATCAAGTTGCTCGGGAAGGCGTTCTCGCGGTCCTGCCAGCGCCGTGGTCCGACGATGGCCGCGCCCACGAAGGCGGCGCAACCGGCGCTCAAGTGGATCACGTAACCACCCGAGAAGTCGACGGCGCCCTTTTGGGCGAAGAATCCACCGCCCCACAACAGGGCGGCGTTCACGCAGTAGACCATGGTGATCCACAGCGGCACGATCAAGAGCCAGGCCTTGAACTTCAGCCGTCCCACCAGACCACCCAGGAACAACAACGGGGTGATGGCGGCGAAGACGAATTGGAAGTAGACCAGCGTGGCGGTCGGGAAGTGGAAGGGGATCAAGGTATTCGCCCCCGACACCGCCTGTCCCTGCTCCGAGAACGCCGAAGCGATGGGGTGGAAGTGGCCGATGAAGCCGCTCCAGAACGATCCCGTCGCCCCGAAGTGCGCCTGGGGGCCAAAGGCCAAGTTGTATCCCCAGAGCATCCACACGACCAGTGTCAGGGCGAAGCCCGTGAAGCACATCATCATCGTGTTGACGATCCACTTCTTGCGCACGAGACCGCCGTAGAGCACGGCGAGGCCGGGGAGGCTCATGAGCCCCACCAACGTCGCCGACACTAGTTGCCAAGTGTTGTCGGCTGGATTCAACCAACTGGGATAGGGAAGATTGGTGGCCGCAAACAGCACATCCACTCCTTTTGGTCGGAGAGGGCGACGCTGACCTCAAGTTGTTCACTTCAGTGTGGCCAATGAGGATTTCAGTTTCGTTAGCGCCGTGTTTCCTGCGTGTGAACTACACCGCCCGGCGCCGATCACACCCTAGAGAAACGAACGTTCGATCACCTGCGAGATGTCGAGCACCGTGACGTCGTCGCCGCGTCCCTCGCCCTTGACGGCGTCGTCGAGCATGATCATGCAGAACGGGCAGGCCGTGCCCACCACGTCCGCACCGGTCGCCAAAGCCTCCTGGGCGCGCTCGGAATTGACGCGCTTGCCGATGTTCTCCTCCATCCACATGCGCGCCCCCCCCGCCCCGCAGCAGAAACTGGTCTCGCGATTGCGCGCCATCTCAACGCTGGTGGCGCCGGGGACCGCGTCCAGCACCGAGCGCGGCTCGTCGAAGACCCGGTTGTGACGACCCAGGTAACACGGGTCGTGCAGGGTGACCGTGCCGCTGTAGGAGTCGCCCGGGACGAGACGACCACTCTCGATCAGGTGGCTCAGAAGTTGCGAGTGGTGCACGACCTCGTAGTCCCCGCCTAGGTCGGGGTACTCGTTCTTGATGGTGTTAAAGCAGTGCGCGCAACTCGCCACTATCTTCTTGGCGCCCACCTCGTTCAAGGTCGCGATGTTGGCCTTGGCCATCTCCTGGAACAGGTACTCGTTGCCCATGCGCCGCGCGGGGTCACCACTGCAGGTCTCGCGGGGGCCCAGCACGCCGAAGTTCACCCCGGCGCGATGCAGCAGACGCGCAGTCGCCTCGACGGTCTTGCGCGCTCTCTCGTCCAGCGCTCCCGTGCAGCCGACCCAGTAGAGGTACTCCATGTCGGGAGGTATCGGCCCGTCGACCACCTTCACTTCGAAGTCCAGGGACTTCATCCAGTCA
>VFSW01015931.1_pt1 | contig 10297 bp, 9 predicted proteins | sample 5358111 | NCBI WGS metagenome assembly VFSW01 (sample SAMN11554181, study PRJNA540505) | mine drainage metagenome | isolation source: sediment from site ElyBrook_90M | place: USA: Ely Copper Mine, Vershire, VT | collected 2017
CCGGGTGGCCTGGCGCAGCTCGCCGCCCGTGCGGACTAACTGATGCAGCAGTACCGGATCCGCGGCCTCGCGCCGGCCGGGCCCGGGGCCGGGCCCCTCCCGACGGCGCTCGGCGACGAGCAGCAGTTCCGCGGCCATCACCGCCAGGTCGTGGCTCGCCTGGTGCTTGTGTCCCCGGCGGCCCAGGTCGACCTGGGCGATCGCCTCGAGCCCGTGCGCTTTGCTGGTGTCAAGCAGGACGGCGAGCTCGATGCCGTATCCGACGGGGATGGGCAGCGATTCCATCAGCTCACGCCGGGCCGCCCACTCGCCGGCCAGCGGCTGCGCGATCCCGGTCAGCTCCGGCCACCACAGGCTGAGCAGCGGCCGGGCGATGAGCTCGGTGACCCGCCCGCCGTCCGCCGTGACGGAGCCGTCGCGGCCGGAGTACAGCCGCTCGTAGAAACCCTTGACGAGCATGACGTGCTCGTCGAACAGCAGGGGGCCGAGCAGGCCGGTCACGAAGTGCGGACCCCAGTGGGTCAGGTCAGCGTCCACGAAGACCAGCAGGTCGCCCTTGGTCACCAGCAGGGACTTCCAGAGCGCCTCGCCCTTGCCGGGGAAGGAGTCCAGCTGCGGAGCCACGTCGCGCGCGCGGTGCACCACGGCGCCGGCTCTGGCCGCCGCCTCGGATGTGTTGTCCGTGGAGTCTGAGTCGATCACCACGAGCTCGTCCACCAGCCCCGTACCGGCGGCAAGCGTCGCGATGCGGGACACCACCTCGCCGACGGTGGCCTCCTCGTTGCGCGCGGGAATCACGACGCTGACCGTGGTGCCGAGTTCCCGCTTGCGCGCTGCCAGCCGCCGGGCCGGCCAGTCCTGCCAGCGGCTCGTCAGCCCCCCCGGGTGCGCCATGATGCCGACGCGGTTCACCCCTTGCCTGCTAATGACCTGCTCTCCGATCATCGTAGGAGGCCCGGGGCCGGATGATGCCGTTGCCCCCGGGTTGACCGGCCAGGTGGGCGGTCAGGCCGGGGAAGCGCGCGACGGCGAGAACCGGGGCGAACATCTGGGAATCGAAGCCCATGAGGTGGTAGGCGGGTCCGGTGGGGAAATCGAGGGTGGGGCGTAGCCCGCTCGCCTCGTGGACGGCACTGGCCAGCGCCTCATAGGTCTCGATGAGCCGCTGACCGCCGCGAAGCGCGGCGACCATGCCGAGTGCGGTGCGCATGGCGGGGACCCGGCTATCGACGGCCGTGGCGTTACCGGGAGCGAAGCCCGCGACGCCGCGCCCCGTGGCCGCCGCCGCTTCGGCCCAGGATCGCGGGTCGCCGTGGAGCATGCCCTCGTTCAGTATCCCGAGCACAGCCTCGGCGGCGGTGCCGTGCGGGCTGGCCGTGAGCCCGCCGATCGCCGCGGCCACCGCGGCGTGCAGGACGGGCACGCTTGGGGTGCCGATGCGGGCGGCCAGGGGAGAGGCGCCGAAGCCGTCGCCGGCGTGCAGGATGAGCGATCGCTCGAAGGCGGCGACGACCTGCGGCTCCGGCACCTTGCCGAAGGTCATGTAGAGGAAGTTGGCCGCGTAGCCGAGGTCGTCGCGTGGCGCGACGGCGCCAAGCCCGCGACGGCGCCGCTGTTCGAAGGCGACGAGGGAAGGCAGCACGGCGAACAGGCGCAAGCCCTCCGCGGCCACCGCGGCGGAGGCGCTGCCGTACGGCGCGGTGGCATTCGCGCCGAGCGGGCCGGCCGCTTTCCGCAGCGTCTCCATCGGGTCTGCGCTCAGCGGCAGTCCGGCGAGCGCTGCTGCGAGCTCATGATGGATGGCGCGCCGCGAGCGCTCGGCCCGGTTCTGGGCGAGAAGCTGGTCGCGGGTTGGCAGTTCGCCGTGCCAGAGGAGGAACGCGACCTCCTCGAAGCGGTGGCGCCAGCAGAGTTCCTGGACGGGATAGCCGCGGTAGGTCAGCGGGCTGGTCTGCCGGTTCACCCGTGGCATGACGGCCGGGCCAGCGGGCCCGCGGCCGTTTTCCATCCAAACCTTGGTCGGCGAGACGGTCACCGGCTCCTCCTAGAATCGCGCGGCGCCCCCGCCGGTGGCTTTCGCGGCATCATGGTACTAAATATCATTAGTATGATATTTAGTACCATGAGCGTTCGCAAGCGGTGACGCCCGGGGAATCGTGACCAGTGACCGCAGCGGCCAGGTGATCGCCTTCAGCGCAGGTCCGCGGGCGGGGCCGGCCATTCGGGCACGACGTCGAGGTAGTCGCTCACCGCGGCCGAGAACTGCGGCGGCCGTCTCTCCAGGAAGGACTCCACGCCTTCGGCGACGTCCGGTCCCCGGCCGAGCACGGAGATCGCCCGCGAGTCCAGCCGGTGCGCGTCCCAGGGGGTCGGCTGGCCGAGCATCGACCACAGCATCCGCCGGGACAGGGTCACCGACACCGCCGAGGTGTTCGCCGCGATCTCATCGGCCAGCGCGCGGGCGGCGGGCATGAGCTCGGCGGCGGGCACGACCCGGGAGACGAGCCGGCCGGCCAGCGCCTCGGCGGCGTCGAAGACCGGACGGCATCGTCGGCGTCGGCCAGGTCGAAGGCCGCGACAAGTTCCCCCGCCATGGTGCGGGTGAAGGCGTTGAGCCGGTCGGGCCGGTGCAAGGTCATGGTGGCCGTGCCGCCCGCCACCTCGTAGCGGATCTCGCGAAAATCAGGCTGGGCGGTGTTGGTCACGGGAGCACCTCGGTTCCGTGGGGCAGGTCTGTCGTCGTTATAGCGGTCTTCGGCGGGGCGGTCACGCCGGCGAACGGGGGGTACGCCCCTATTGCGTTAGCATGCTGGCAGTCCCCGGCGCCGGGGGCGGCCTGGATCCGGGTGGGTGGGGTTAGTTATGTCTGCGGACGAGCCGGTCATGACCGTGTACGGGGCACCGTGGTGCCCGCACTGCAAGCGGGTCAAGAAGTTCCTCGCCGCCCACCGGGTCCGGTACACCAACGTCGACATTGACGCCGAGCCCCAGGCGATCGAGCGGCTCAAGGAGCTGCAAGACGGCGGGCAGATCATCCCCACCGTGATCTACCCGGACGGCACGCACGAGGTGAACCCGAGCGACGAGGCGCTGGCCCGCCGCATCGGCCTCACCTTGCAGGCCGACCGGTCCGCCTACGACCTGGTCATCGTGGGGGGCGGGCCGGCCGGGCTGGCCGCCGCCATCTACGCCGCCCGCGAGGGCATCGACGCGATCGTCGTGGACGCGAACGCCCTGGGCGGGCAGGCCGGGATCAGCGACAAGATCGACAACTACCCGGGGTTCCCCGACGGCATCTCCGGCGGCGAGCTGGCCGACCGGTTCGTGGCCCAGGCGCGCCGGTACGGGGTGGAACTCGTCTCCGCGGTATCGGTCACCGCGGTCGAGCACGATGACGATGACCTGGTTACCTCGCTGTCGTCTGGCCAGCAGCTCACCTCCCACGCCGTGATCGTGGCCACCGGCTCAACGTACAAGCGCCTTGACGTGCCCGGCGAGGACGGCCTCATCGGCGCCGGCGTCCACTTCTGCGCGACCTGCGACGGGCCCTTCTACAAGGGCGCGGACGAGGTCGTGGTGATCGGCGGCGGCAACTCAGCCCTCGAGGAGGGCCTGCACCTGTCGGAGTTCGCCAAGAAGGTCCGGGTGCTGGCCCGCTCCGGCCTGACCGCCTCGCCCGTGCTCCAGGAGCGGGTACGGTCCGACCCGCAGTTCGACATCCGCACCGGCGTGGACATCGTGGGGCTTGAGGGCGAGCGCGGCCGGTTCACCGCCGTTGTGGCCCGCGACCGCGACAGCGAGGAGGTCCTCCGCTTCCCGGCCGCCGCGGCCTTCGTGTTCATCGGGCTGAAGCCCAATAACGGATTCCTCGGCCCCGAGGTGGCCCGTGACCCCGGCGGGTTCCTGGTCACCGGCCCCACCATGGAGACGTCGATGGCCGGCGTCTTCGCGGCCGGGGACATCCGCTCGGGATCGACCAAGCAACTCGGCTCCGCCGTCGGCGACGGTATCGCCGCCCTGCTCATGACCCGCCGCTACCTTGAGGCCCATCACCACAAGGCGGCACCAGTCGTTCCCGCGTGGAATTGACACAAGCTTCACGGCTACGTCCGGGGATGGCGGACGACGTGCCCCTCGCCGGGAACGTTCTCGATCATGCCCTCGCCTTGCAAGATCTCCAAGGCCCGGGCCGCGACGCGGTGGGAGACCTGGTGGTGCTCCGCCACGTCATGGGCCGAGGGGATGCGGCCGGTCAGGGTCCCCTCGGCGATCTCGTCGCGCAGTATCTTGGCTACTTGCTCATACGGCGGCACCGCCGAGTCTGGGTCGATCACACCGGCCAGCATTCCCGTTAGGCGGGTCATTGGCAAGCTCAGCAGTGGTGTCGGGCACCGTCGAGGTCGGTACCTCACGTGTCCGGCGCGGCGTCAGAGCCGCTCGATGATGGTGGCGGTCGCCATGGCGCCGCCGGCGCACATGGTGATCAGGGCGGTGCTGGCGTCGCGCCGTTCAAGCTCGTGCAGCGCGCTGGTGAGCAGCCGGGCGCCGGTCGCGCCCACCGGGTGCCCGAGGGCGATCGCTCCGCCGTTGACGTTGACCTTGTCCTCGTCGGGCCGTAGCACGCGCAGCCACGACAGCACCACCGAGGCGAACGCCTCGTTGACCTCGAACAGGTCGATGTCCGCGAGCGTCATGCCGCTGGCCGCCAGGACCCTTTTCGTCGCCGCGACCGGGCCGTCAAGGTGGTAGTAGGGCTCCGCGCCGAGCAGGCACTGCGCGACGATCCTGGCCCGCGGCCGCAGGCCAAGCGCCCGCGCCCGGCCGGCGTCGGCCAGCAGCACGGCGGCCGCGCCGTCGGAGATCTGCGAGGACGTCCCGGCCGTGTGCACGCCGTCCTCGACCACCGGGTTAAGCCGGGCCAGCGCCTCAAGACTGGTCGCCCGCAGGCCCTCGTCCCGGTCGACCAGCCCGCCGGCCGCCTTCACCGGCGTGATCTCGCGGCCGAAGCGCCCCTCCGCCCAGGCGGCCTGGGCCAGCGTCTGCGAGCGAAGGCCGAAGGCATCGGTATCCGCGCGGGTCAGGCCGCGGCGCGTGGCGATCCGCTCCGCGGCGACGAACTGGTTGGGCAGGTCGATGTCCCAGCTGTCCGGGCGTGGCCCGCCGACCCCGGTGCCCACGTTCGAGCGCAGCGGCACCCGCGACATGACCTCCACCCCGCAGCCGACGCCGACGCTGATCGCGCCGGCCGCGATGAGGCCGGCGATCAGGTGGACGGCCTGCTGCCCGGAACCGCACTGGGCGTCGAGGGTCAGGCAGCCGGTCTGGTACGGCAGGCCGGCGTGCAGCCACGCGGTCCTGGTGACGTTGCTCGACTGCTCGCCCGCCTGCGTCACGCAGCCGCCGGCGACCTGCTCGGCCGCCGCGGGGTCAAGGCCGGCCCGCTCGAGCAGCGCGACCTGCGCGGCCCCGAGGATCTCCGCGGCGTGCAGGCCGGCGAGCACCCCGCCGCGCCTGCCGATTGGAGTGCGCACAGCCTCAACGATCACCGCGGTACCCACCAGAATCACCTTCCCCAGTGATGGAACGTGTTATTGGCCTATGGCCGGGTCGGTCAAGCCCGTGTACTGTACCTAAAATAGAACATGTTTCAATTTTAGGCACCACCTGGAGGCGGTCGTGACCACACCAGGCATCCCGCAGGGATTCGACTTCACCGACCCCGATCTCTACGTCAGCCGGGTTCCGGCGCAGGAGTTCGCCGAACTGCGCCGGACGGCCCCGGTCTGGTGGAACGCGCAGCGCCGCGGCTCCGCGGGCTTCGATGACGACGGCTTCTGGGCCGTGACCAGGCACGCCGACATCCTCGAGGTCTCCCGGCGCAGTGACCTGTACTCCAGCTGGGAGAACACCGCGCTGATCCGGTTCCATGAGGGCATCACCAGGGACGCGATCGAGATGCAGCGGGTGATCCTGCTCAACACCGACCCGCCGGAGCACACCAAGGCGCGCCGCATCGTGTCCCGCGGCTTCACGCCCAAGGCGGTCCGCGCGATGCAGGACAACCTGAGCGAGCGCGCGATGAGGATTGTCGCCACCGCGCTGGCCGAGGGAACCGGCGACTTCGTCACTGACGTGGCCTGCGAGCTGCCGCTGCAGGCGATCGCCGAGCTGATCGGCATTCCCCAGGAGGACAGGAAGAAGATCTTCCAGTGGTCCAACCAGATGGTCGGCGGCGACGACCCGGAGTTCGAGGAGGCGGGGATCGTGGCGGCGATGGAGCTGCTCGCCTACGCCATGGAGATGGCCGAGGACCGGGCGGCGAACCCGCGCGACGACATCGTCACCAAGCTGGTCAACGCGGAGATCGACGGCGAGCAGCTGTCGGCGGACGAGTTCGGCTATTTCGTGCTCATGCTCGCGGTGGCGGGCAACGAGACCACCCGCAACGCGATCTCCCACGGCATGATGGCCTTCTTCGACCACCCCGACCAGTGGGAGCTGTTCAAGGCGCAGCGGCCGCAAACGGCGGCCGATGAGATCATCCGGTGGGGCACGCCGGTCACGGTGTTCCAGCGCACCGCGCTCGCCGACACCGAACTCGGCGGGCAGCGGATCGGCCAGGGTCAGCGGGTCGGCCTGTTCTACGGCTCGGCCAACTTCGACGAGGCGGTCTTCGACCATCCGGAGCGGTTCGACGTCCTCCGCGACCCCAACCCGCACGTGGGCCTGGGCGGGTTCGGCGCGCACTACTGTCTCGGCGCCAGCTTGGCCAAGCTCGAGATCGGTCTGATCTTCAACGCCATCGCCGACGCGATGCCGGACATCCGCCCGGCCGGCCAGCCGGAGCGGCTGCGCTCCGGCTGGCTCAACGGCATCAAGCACCTGCCGGTCACGTATCAGGCTTAGTGCTGGAGACCACCCACATCGAGAAGTACTGCGACCCGCCGCCGTAGGCGTGCCCGAGCGCGGTCCGCGCCCCGGCCACCTGGTGGGCGCCCGCCTTGCCCATCACCTGCATGGCCGCCTCGGCGAAGCGGAGCAGTCCCGAGGCGCCGATCGGGTTCGATGACAGCACCCCGCCCGAGGGGTTGACCGGCAGCTTCCCGCCCAGTGCGGTCTCGCCCGCCGCGGTCAGCCGCCAGCCGTCGCCGGGGGCGGCGAAGCCCAGGTTCTCCAGCCACATCGGCTCGAACCAGGAGAACGGCACGTAGATCTCGGCCACGTCGATCTCGTCGATCGGTGAGGTGAGCCCGGCCTTCGCCCAGAGCTCGGCCGCGGCCGCGGCGCCCGCCGCCGGGTTCACCGGGTCCTTGCCCGCGAACATCGTCGGCTCGGTCCGCATCGCGGTTGCCCGGATCCAGGCCACCGGCCCCGGACTGGCCAGCGCCGCCTCCTCGTCGCCGATGATCACCGCGCACGCGCCGTCCGACGACGGGCAGGTCTCGTCGTACCGCACCGGGTCCCAGAGCATGGGGGAAGCCTGCACCGACTCCAGCGTGATGTCCGGCTGCTGCAGGTGGGCGTACGGGTTAAGCGCGCCGTTGCGCCGGTCCTTGACCGCGACCATCGCCCCGATCTCCGGCGGCGCGCCGCTGCGGCGGATGTAGGCGCGGATGTGCGGCGAGAAGTACCCGCCAGCGCCGGCCACCACCTGGATGCTGAACGGCGGCGCGATCGACAGTGCCCACATGGCGTTGGACTCCGACTGCTTCTCCCACGCCACCGCGAGTACCCGCCGGTGGATGCCCGCCTGCACCAGGTTGGCCGTGACGATGCCGGTGGCCCCGCCGACCGAGCCCGCGGTGTGCACCCGCAGCAGCGGCTTGCCGACCGCGCCGAGCGCGTCCGCCAGGTACAGCTCGGGCATCATCACGCCCTCGAACAAGTCAGGCGCCTTGCCCACCACGAACGCGTCGATGTCGGCGAAGGTAAGCTCGGCGTCGGCCAGCGCGCGGTCCGCCGCCTCCCGGCAGAGCCCCGCCATCGACACGTCGGTGCGCTTGGACTTGTGCCTGGTCTGGCCCACGCCGAGCACCGCGGCGTTCACCCTGTTTCCGGTCATGGCCGCCCCTCCATCACGCACACCAGGTTCTGCTGCAGCGCGGGCCCGCTGGTCGCGTGCCCCAGTGCCCGTGACGCCTGCCCGGACATGATTGCCCGCGCCGCGCAGCCGATCCGGGCGAGCCCCGCGGCGAACATCGGGTTGCCGCACAGCGCCCCGCCCGACGGGTTGACCTCGGTCTCGCCGTCCAGGCCGAGCGCCCGGCGTAGCAAGATCTCCTGGTGAGTGAACGGAGCGTGCAACTCCGCGACCTGAACGGGGCACCCGACGGCCAGGTCGGCCCCGACGCTCAGCAGGTCCCTGGCGCCGAGCGACCCCGACTGGATCCGGTGGCTGAATGACGTGATCCAGGCCGGCCGCTCGCACAGCTCGCGCGCCCGCGCGCCGGAGGCGAGGATGACGACCGCGGCGCCGTCGCCGACCGGCGCGCAGTCGTGCGCCCGCAGCGGGTCGGCCACGTAGGGCGCACCGAGCAGGTCCTCGACCAGCACGTCCCCGGACACCTGCGCGGCCGGGTTGGAGACCGCGGCGGCCCGGCAGCGCGCCGCGACCTCCGCCATGTCCTTCTCGGTCCACCGCCCGGCCTCGATGCCCAGCCGCGCCTGCAGCGCCGCGACCGACACGGAGTCCGGCCACAGCGGGGCGACCAGGTAGGGGTCTAGCTGCAGCGCGAGCACCCGCCGCAACTCCGCGCCCGAGGACTTGCCGAAGCCGTAGGCCAGCGCGATCTCCGCCTCGCCGGACATGATCTTCACCCAGGCCTCGTACAGCGCCCAGGCGCCGTCCATCTCCACGTGCGATTCCATGATCGGCGGGACGGCGCCGATCGCGTCGACCGCCTGCACGAAGGAAAACGCCCGCCCGGCCAGGTAGTCAGACGACCCCGAGCACCAGAACCCGATGTCGCCCTTGGTCAGTCCGGTAGCGGCGTATACCTCCGCGAAGATCGGCACCAGCATCTCCACCCCGCCCGTGGTCGCGTCCTCGCGAACCCGGCAGGGTGACTGGGCAAAGCCGATGACGGCAACCTCGGTCAAATGTGCCTCGCATAGGTCTCGTAGGGGGCGTCCGGCTCACCGGTCGGCGTGAAGTGGCTGATGGTCGAGGCGGTCGTGCCCCACTCGTCGCGTGGGCGCCACGCCGCGCGCACCCGCAGGCCGATCCGCACCTCGGCGGGCGCGCAGCCGAGTATGAGGTGCGCAAACGCGATGTCCGCCCCGTCGAGCAGTACCGCCGCCGCCACGTACGGCGGCGTGACCTGCTGGCCGGGGTAGGCCACGTTCACGATGGAGAAGGTGGTGACGGTCCCGGTGTCGGGCAGTTCGACCTCCTGGTCGGTGGGCACGCCGTCGACGGGACAGGTTCCCCGGGACGGTACGTAGACCTTCCCGCACGCGGGGCAGCGCTGCCCGATCAGCCGGCCTTCGGCCAGGCCGCGCAGGTAGGTGCTCTCCCCGGGCGAAGCGGTGTGCTCATAACGCAGCCTGACCGGAGTGACCGTCATCGTCACCGGAGCGGAGCCGTCCGCGTCCTCGGCCGCGGGCCGAGCCACCTCCGGCGCCGCGTCGCCCGGCTCGAAGCACTCGATGTCCCTGATGCTGCCCACTCGCTCGCTGGCCCACCGCGGCCGCACCCGCATCCCGGTCCGCATCGCGGCGGCGGACCCGGCGTCCACCGCGTGCAGCATCGCGGTATCCGCGCCGTCCAGCCGGATGAGCGCCCACCCGAACGGGCGGCCGAGCGGCTGCCCGGTCAGCGGCCGGTCCAGCCACGTCCAGGTGAGCACCGTCCCGGCCGGCCCGACCGCCACCAGTTCCGCCGGCGGCCGGTGGGTCACCGGGTCATACTCGAACGGCGGCGCGTGCACGGTGCCGTCCGCGCTGCGCGCCCCGAGGACGCGCCGCTCCCTGAGCGCGGTCATGAACTGGCCGAGCACCGGCCCGAGCGACCGCGTGTAGTCGAACGCGATCTCCATCGGCGCCCGTAGCGGGGTATCTGTCACCGGCTCATTGTAGAACGTGTTGCAGTTCATGGCTTGCCCCGACTTAGAACACGTTCTAGATTGGGTCCTGTGACTGAAAGCCCAGTGACTGACAGTCCCGCGACCGACGCCGGCTTGTGGAACATCGCGGCGCAGGCACCCGACCGCCCCGCGGTGATCGAGCCGGACGGCACGGTCATCAGCTACGCCGAGCTGGCCGGCCGGGCCGACCAGATCGGCCGGGGCCTGCAGGC
>VFSW01015932.1_pt1 | contig 10296 bp, 9 predicted proteins | sample 5358111 | NCBI WGS metagenome assembly VFSW01 (sample SAMN11554181, study PRJNA540505) | mine drainage metagenome | isolation source: sediment from site ElyBrook_90M | place: USA: Ely Copper Mine, Vershire, VT | collected 2017
GTGATGAGTACCACCACCGCTTCGGCATTTAATTTAAATAGCAATAATCAGACAATTCGTCATGATGTAAAAATAGATAGTCCGGTTGATAAACATGTTCATCCAATAAACTGAATATTTGATTTCGTGTCTCTAAATCCAACGAACCAATTTGTATGCTTTTAGGCGGAACAATTCCATTCCGCTCTGAAAAAGACGGCATTTTCAAATTCCTGCAATGCGATTTGCCGACACCGGCAAGATCGCACCCAGCATACGCGGACCGGGCCTGCCCGGCAAACCCGATCCGCCCTTTATCCCCCTCAGTTCTTCGCCTTGTCCACCAGCTTGTTGGCACCGATCCAGGGCATCATGGCGCGCAGGGTGGCGCCTACTTGCTCGATCTGATGGCTGGCGGCTTTGGCCCTTGTGGCCTTGAAGCTGGTCTGGTTGACCTTGTTTTCCAGCATCCAGTCGCGGGTGAATTTGCCCGATTGGATGTCGTTCAAGACCCGTTTCATTTCAGCTTTGGTTTCGCTGGTGACGATGCGCGGGCCGGTGACATATTCGCCATATTCGGCGGTGTTGGAAATCGAATAGTTCATGTTGGCGATGCCGCCTTCATAAATCAGATCGACGATCAGCTTCACTTCGTGCAGGCACTCGAAATACGCCATTTCCGGCGCATAACCGGCTTCCACCAGCGTCTCGAATCCGGCGCGGATCAGCTCGACCAGGCCACCGCACAGCACGACCTGCTCGCCAAACAGATCGGTTTCGCATTCTTCCTTGAAGCTGGTTTCGATGATGCCGGCCTTGCCGCCGCCAATGGCCGAGGCATAGGAGAGGCCAAGGTCATGGGCATTGCCGCTGGCGTCCTGGGCAATGGCGACGAGGCAGGGCACGCCGCCGCCGCGCTTGTATTCCGAGCGTACGGTGTGGCCGGGGCCTTTGGGGGCGACCATCAGCACGTCGAGGTCGGCGCGCGGCTCGATCAGGTTGAAATGCACATTGAGGCCGTGCGCGAACATCAAAGCCGCGCCCTTTTTCATGTTGGGGGCGAGGTCGGTGCGGTAGATATCGGCCTGCAATTCGTCCGGGGTGAGCATCATCACCACATCGGCCCATTTGGCGGCTTCAGCGGGCGTCATCACCTTCAGGCCCTCGGCCTTGGCCTTGGCCGCGGTGGCTGAGCCCTCGCGCAGCGCCACGACGACATTTTTCACGCCCGAATCGCGCATGTTCAGCACATGGGCATGGCCCTGGCTGCCATAGCCAACCACAGCGACCTTTTTGCCCTTGATCAGGCCAATGTCGGCATCAGAATCATAATAAACGCGCATGATGAATGTCCCTCGTCGATGGTGCCCGCGTCCTGCGCGGAGTTTTGTTGGATAAAAGCGCCGGGTGGTTGGTGGCGAAAACCAGCCGCGCCGTCAAGGGGCAGCGTGAATTCAACCGCATGACGATGGGCATTACCGCCCTCCTGGCCAGAAGCAAAGCGCGCAAATGCCATGCCGCGCGGCGCGCCATGCCCCCACCCTTCAGAAGAACGCCTGCAAGCCGGTGATCGCCCGGCCCAAAATCAGCGCATGCACATCATGCGTGCCTTCATAGGTGTTCACGGTTTCAAGGTTCTGGGCGTGGCGCATCACGTGGTAGCTGGAAGCAATGCCATTGCCGCCGTGAATATCGCGGGCCTGGCGGGCAATATCGAGCGCGACGCCGCAATTATTGCGCTTGATCACGGAAATCATCTCTGGCTGGCTCTGGCCCTCGTCCAGCAGACGACCCACCCTCAAAGCCGCCTGCAGGCCAAGGGCAATGCCGGTCTGCATGTCGGCGAGCTTCTTCTGCACGAGCTGGGTCGCTGCCAGCGGCCGCTTGAACTGGATGCGGTTGAGTGCATAGTCGCGGGCCCGTGCCATGCAATCCTCCGCCGCCCCCATCACGCCCCAACTGATGCCATAGCGGGCGCGGTTCAGGCAACTGAACGGGCCTTTGAGCCCCGAGACATGCGGCAGCAGCGCGCTTTGCGGCACCTCGACGTCCTGCATGACAATCTCGCCGGTCACCGAAGCGCGCAGCGACAGTTTGCCGTGGATTTTGGGAGCCGACAGGCCCTTCATGCCCTTTTCCAGAATAAACCCGCGGATTGCGCCACCATGCGCGGCGGATTTGGCCCAGACCACGAAAACATCGGCGATCGGTGCGTTCGAAATCCACATTTTGGCGCCATTCAGCCGGTAGCCGCCCTCAATCGCCTCGGCCCGCGTCGTCATGCTGGCGGGGTCGGAGCCAGCTTCAGGTTCGGTCAGCCCGAAACAGCCGATCCAGGCCCCGCTCGCCAGTTTCGGCAGATAGCGGCGGCGCTGCGCCTCATCACCAAAGGCAAAAATCGGGTGCATTACCAGCGAGGATTGCACGCTCATCATCGAGCGATAGCCTGAATCCACCCGCTCGATCTCGCGCGCCACCAGGCCATAACTGACATAATTTGCCCCCGCTCCACCGTAGGTTTCCGGAATGGTGACGCCGAGCAGGCCCATCGCCCCCATGCGGGCAAACACGCTTGGATCAACGGTTTCCTCCAGATAGGCCTTCTCGATGCCGGGCATCAGTTGTTCTTGGGCGAAGGCCCTTGCGCTGTCGCGGATCGCCCGCTCATCTTCGCTCAGTTGATCCTCAAGGCGAAACGGATCATCCCATTGGAACGGCGCGGCATCGGCAAGGGGGCTGGCGGAGCTTGCTGTGGTGGAGCTTGGGGCGGTGGCTGGCATGGGTTCATCCTCAAAGGGGAGCAGAACCCATCATAAGGCCCAGGCGTGCACGTTCAAGCGCTGGTTTTCGCTTTGGTCAGGGACCAGTTCACCCGCACGCCGGCCGCCGCGACCCCGCTGACGACAATTTGCCGGGTGGCCCGCGTCCCGGCCCGCGAGGCGATGAGCGCTGAATCTTCCAGCGCCAGCGGCACGCCGCCAGCCTCGAAAATCCAGATGTCGCCATTGGCAAGCTCAAGGCTGATAGCCCGGCCTTCACGCAAAGGCACGGCCTTGAGCGTGGGGTGAAGATGAAACCTCAGCATGAACGGCAGGTCTGGCAGCGCCCGCTCGCCCGGCGCGGCGCTCAATGCGTCCTCGCCAATCAATCTGGTGCCATCGCGCGACAACCCAAGCTGGCGCGTATGCAGCAGCCCAAAGCGCCGGGCATAGCCATCATGGTTGGCCGACACAAACACATCGCCGGCCCCGCCACGCCGTTCAACGCTGACTTTTTCCGGGCCAGCAACAATTTGATGGCCAAGATAGCCGCGCCATGCGCGCTCAGCGGCAATGACCGAACTGGAGGCACCATCCAGTTCCAGCGTTGAATGCGCGGCCGTCAACCGTCCTGCCTCGCGCAGCAGCGGCCGGCTTTCATCGCACGACCCGCAATTGATGATCAGCCGTTGTTCGCCTGCCGAAAATTCAAAGGCCAGCGTCCCGGCATGGGCCAACGCAGCATGGGGCAGCGGCGGCGGCACGCCAGTATCGGAAATCAGCACGCTGGCCCCAGCTACCAGGCGCAGATAGCCACCGGGGCCAGCACCATCGTGATCGGCGTCCGGAAGCGCAATGCCGGCGCTGCCGTCGGGTGCCAGGGCCAGCGCCAGATGATCCAGCGCCGAAGGCCCCATGCCGTTGAACAGCGCCAACGACCCATCAGGGTGGCGAAGCTTGCGCATATGCGCCTGCATCCGTGTCACGGCAGCGGCGATTTGCGGCGGCGGGACGATCTGCCGCGCGACATAGGCCTGCTGCATTGGCATCAGATCGAGCAGCACCGACACCAACGCGCCGGGCTGGCGGCTGATATGGCAGCCATCAGCCAGCACCTGGCGGTCGAGTTCGCTGGCAAGCCGCTGGTTGGCGCGCTTCAGACGCTGGGGCGAGACCGCCGCACAAAGGCAATATGCCGCCGCTGCCACGGCCAGACTGAGCCTGGTGACATCCCCGGTGCCACGCCAGAGTGCGACGCGCACCCGCGCATGATCCCGCTGCAAGCCCGTGAGAAAGCGGTCATAAAAGCTGCGGTCAGCACCTTCCAGAAGGATCGGCGATTGTGAGAGGAACGAGAGCAGACGCCGCGCCGTGACATTCGGCTCATGGGCCACCGCGCCGCGCACGAAGGGTTGACGCAAAAATTCATCGACCAGCTTGCGTGCGCTGGCGCTGACGTCGGCTCCGGGGGCTGCCCGCAAATGCCGCAACCAGCCAAAATTGCAGAGCCCGCGGGTGAAAGTGTCGCTGGGCTGGTCTTGTGCAAACGGCGACGATGTAGCGACATCAATGGATTGTCCGGCAAACGTGAAGAGACCGTGCTGGAATTGCTCGGCAAGGACGGGATCCAGCGTGCGAATATCTTGCGGCGCCACCAGCAGGCGCTGCGGCACGCGTTCCACCATCAGCCCCAGCCGCAGCAGCGCGGCCATGAGCGTCCCACACGCACCGGCAGCCGCCATCGCCGTCACGACTCCTGCGATCTGCAGCCTTTCGGCAAAGGACAAAGCCTTGCGCGCCACTCAGGCCCCTACTGGACGAGACAATTGGGATTCCATCTTAACCAGGCATTACATCTGGGCATTTATGGTTGAAAAACGCTTAACGTCGTCTCAACCTGGCGGCAAAAAACCCATCGAGTCCTGACAGGCGCGGCAGCGCGCCCGGCATGTGCTGGGGCAAAGTGCGCAGCTCGCCCTGAGCATTGATGCACATGTCGAGCTCGCCGATTTCAGCAGCCGTAATGGGTTCGCGCATCATATCGGGATTGCGCCGCAGCAACGCGGCAATCTGCATTTCGCCTTCCTCAGGCTCCAGCGAACATGTGCAGTAAACCAGCATGCCGCCCGGCTTGAGCAGCCGCGTCGCCGAATCCAGAAGCCGCGTTTGCAATGCCACCAGCGCGGCCATATCGCCGGGCTTTTTTGTCCAGGCGACGTCGGGATGGCGGCGGATGGTGCCGGTCGCCATGCACGGGGCGTCAACCAGAATGGCATCGAAAGGCAGGGCCTTTAGCGTCGCGGCGTCGGCCACCAGCGTCTCGACTGCGAGATTGAGCCGCTCCATATTTGCCGCCAGCCGCTTCAGGCGCTCGGCCGAACGGTCAATCGCCACCACTTCGGCACCTGTCACCGCGAGTTGAGCGGTCTTGCCTCCGGGCGCGGCGCAAAAATCGCCCACCCGCATCCCGGCGCTTACTCCCAACAACCGGGCTGGCAGGGCAGCAGCGGCATCTTGCACCCACCATTCACCCTGTTCAAAACCCGGCAGGCTGGAAATCTGGCTGTGGTCCAGCAGGCGCACGGAACCTGTGGCCGTGACCACGGCACCGAGCCTTGCAGCCCAACCCGCAGCATCGCTCTTGACCGTCAGGTCGAGCGTCGGCTGCTCGCGGCAGGCGGCGGCAATCTCGCTCACCACAGCAGCGCCATAGGTCTTGCGCCAGCGCGCCAGAAGCCACTGCGGCGTGTCTATTTCCGCTGAAGCGACCTCGCTCAGCAGGCTGTCGCGTTCGCGCGCGATGTTGCGCAGCACACCGTTGACCAGTTTGACATAGACGGAAGCTTTCGCATCCAGCCGCGCCGCCCGCACCGCCAAATCCACCGCAGCGTGATCGGGGATATCGAGAAACAGCAGCTGCGCCGCCCCGATGATCAAGATCCATTCGAGCTGGCCCGAGTTTTTCGGCGTCCCGCGCTCAAGCTGGCGGGCGAGGATATGGCGCAGCGAACCAAGTCGCCGCAAACTGACCATGACAATCGAGCGCGCCAGCGCCCCATCTCGCTGATCAAGCCCGGCCAGCCGGGTCGCCATGGTGTCGCCGAGCGGGCGATCCGGCGTCAGGCCAGCCAGTTGATCGACCAAAATCTGGGTAGCAGCCATGCGCGGCGGCAGGCCGGGATATTGCGCTGCGGCAGCATCCTGCACTTGCCGCTCCGCCGCTGTGAGGCGAGAACGCGGGGCGACCGAACGTGCGGTGCCACTGGCTTTGTCTTTACCGATGATCAAGAAAAATGCCTGCGAGTGTGGAAACTATATGCGTCCATGAACAAAGTGATTCGTCCTTGTAGCTTGAAACGGCGCTGAAAAAAAACAATATACTGAGCCAGCGACAACGACGCTTGCCCCCTGATGCGCCCATTCCAATGCGCCAGTTGTCCAGTGCGTCTGTGGCGATCCTGACCCATGGGGTGGCATGATGAACAAAACACACGGCCCTGTCGAGCATGGCCCGGTTCCCGAAGCCACGCGCGCGGCGCGCATCAAGGCCGCCGCTGCGCGCGCCCGGGCGGAGGCGGAGGCTCGGCGCCGCCTGGCCGAGGTCCCCGACCGCGCCGCCGAACTCAATGGCCGTGACGGCCCGGAACCGGTACGTTACGGCGATTGGGAAGTGCGCGGCCTCGCCACGGATTTCTGAGAGCGCCCTGCCCGGAGCGCCCTGCCCGCCCTCAGGACACGGCGAGCACGACCTTGCCTAAAGCCTCCCGACGCTTGAGAATATTCAGCGCCTCGGCGATGTTTTCGAGGGGTAGAATTCTGTGGATATGTGCGGAAATGCGCCCATCCGCTGCCATGTCGGCAATGTCGCGCATATTTGCGCGCTGCAAATCCGGCGCGCGGCGGACAAAGTCCCCCCAGAACACGCCCTGAATATCGCAGCCCTTGAGCAACGCCAGATTGAGCGGGATACGAGGGATTTCGCCCGCGGCAAAGCCGATCACCAGCAACCTGCCTTCCCAGGCCAAAGCCCGCAGTGCCGCTTCGGTCAATTTGCCGCCAACCGGGTCATAGACCACATCGACGCCCTTGCCGCCGGTAAGACTTTTGAGCGCTTCCTTGAGATCGGTCGCTGAATAATCGACCACCTCATCGGCACCAGCCTGCCGGGCAAACACCAGCTTTTCGGCGGAAGAGGCGCAGGCAATGACCCTGGCGCCCAGACAATGCCCCAATTCAACGGCGGCCAGGCCGACGCCGCCGGTGGCACCGAGCACGGCCAGCGTTTCGCCAACTTGCAGCCGCGCGCGCTGACGGAAGGCGTGCAGCGTGGTGCCATAGGTCACAAATAACCCGGCAGCCTTCTCAAGCGGCAGACCGTCCGGCACCACGATCATCTGGCTGGCCGGGCAAACCACCATATCGCGAGCCGCGCCATAGCCAATGAAACCAGCGACCGCATCGCCGGGCTTGAACCCGCTGACACCCTCGCCCAGCGCCACAACATGACCGGAAAATTCACCGCAAGGCGAAAACGGCAGGTTGGGCTTCACCTGATATTTGTTCTCGATGATCAAGGTATCGAGAAAATTCAGCGCCGCGAATTTTACCGCTACCAGCACCTCGCCAGCCGCTGGCACAGGGGCCGCGATGTCGCGCACCGTCAAACTTTCGGGCGGGCCCCAGTTTTCACACAAAACAGCACGCATGCTTTTCTCCCTTTTTATCAATCGTCTGTTAGACCACCCGCATCAAAACCGCGACGCAAGCGGCCAAAAGCCAGCCGGAGCCGCGACTTCACCGTGCCAAGCGGCAGGCTCGTGCGCTCGGCAATAGCGGCATGGGTCAATCCCTCATAAAACGCCAGGCGCACCATGAGATTTTGTTCCTCCGGCAAGCCCTGCACCAACGCGCCGATACTGGCTCGCCGCCGCTCTTCATCCATTTGCGCGTCCGCATCACTTTCCAGATCGGTGCCGCTTTCCGCAAGCCACATCACCTGCTCCGCACGGGCGGTCTTGTCGCGGCGATGCAAATCAATCCGGCGGTTGCGCGCGATCCGATAGATCCAGGTTGCCAGACTGGCGCGGGAGGCATCAAACATCGCGGCCTTGTGCCACAGCGTCGTCATGGTGTCCTGCACAATATCTCCAGCAAAATCCCGGTCCAGGCCCTGGCGCACCAGCATGGCCGCCAGCCTTGGCGCATAGAAATCATACAGTTCAGCAAACGCCTGCCGATCGCGGTCTTGCGCAACGCGCGCGGCCAAGGCGGCATGAGCAGCAGAATATGGGGATGAAACCGTCAATGATAAACCGGAGGCGTTTGTGCGTGCACCCTGGCGCAATCAATGTGCCAACTTGACGATTCCGGCAAGAGCCCGAATCGCAATTGCGCGAAATCGATCGCGCCGGGACCACCGCCTGAAGATCACCACGTCGCGTTGGCGGGCCATTTCCGGGGCGGCCCATGCCCCTGCCCCACCTCGAAGTGGCGCCGGGCTTTGGCGCACAACAGTTTGTAGCCCAAAAGAACATCTGCCTGCTGGTCGTCAGGACTTTTGTGGGATGGTCGAGCATTTGCATGGCTCTCCGGCCCCTGTCGCGGCGCGGCTGATAAATTCCGGTGCGCGCCTGATTGCAACCTTCGGCAGGCTCGACAGCATCAAACCCCGCCACCGTGCCCCATTCTGCGTTGAAATCGCGGCTATATTCGCCAAGCTTCCACCCCCGACTTATGCTCCATTGCGTCCCCCAAATGTCTTGGCTAGGCTCGCTAAATAAATACCACAGGGGAAACGCATGTCAGCATATGACAAGGGACTGCCAAAAAATGCCGCCAATTTCCAGCCGCTGACTCCTCTGGGGTTTCTGGAGCGGGCGGCGATGACATTTCCTGACCGCGTTGCCATTGTCCATGGCGCGCTGCGGCGCAATTACGCCAGCTTTTATGCACGCTCGCGGCGTTTGGCCTCAGCTTTGGCGCGCCACGGCATCGGGCGCGGGCATACCGTGAGTGTCATGCTTGCCAACACCCCCGCCATGCTTGAGTGTCATTATGGCGTGCCGATGGTTGGCGCCGTGCTTAATACCCTGAACACAAGGCTCGATGCCGCGATCATCGCCTTCACGCTCGATCATGCCGAGACCAAAGTGCTGATCATTGACAAGGAATTTTCCGGCGTGATGCGCGCCGCGCTGGCGCTGTGCAAGGTCAAGCCGCTGGTGATCGATTATGATGATCCCGAATATGCCGGGCCAGGAGAGTCGATCGGCAGTGTCGAATATGAGGCCTTCATCGCCGATGGCGACCCCAATTTCAACTGGGTGCCACCGCGCGACGAGTGGGATGCGATCACGCTGAATTACACGTCCGGCACCACCGGCGATCCCAAAGGCGTGGTCTACCACCATCGCGGCGCGCATTTGCTGGCGCTGGCCAATGTCGTGACGGGCGACCTTGGCCGCGCGCCGGTATATCTGTGGACGCTGCCGATGTTCCATTGCAACGGCTGGTGCTTTACCTGGACGGTGAGCGTGGTCGCCGGCACGCACGTGTGCCTGCGCCAGGTGCGGGCGGGCGCAATTTTTGAACTCATTGCCGCGCATGGCGTCACCCATATGTGCGGCGCGCCGATCGTCATGTCCACGCTGCTGAACGCGCCGGAAGCTGAAAAGCGACCCTTGCCACATCAGGTCGCCTTTTTCACCGCCGCAGCCCCGCCGCCCGAGGCCGTGCTGGGCGCGATGAAGGTCGCCGGTTTTGAAGTCACGCACCTTTATGGCCTGACCGAATCCTACGGCCCCGCCGTGGTCAATGAATGGAACACCGACTGGGACAAGCTTGATGCTGCCGGGCAGGCTGCCAAGAAATCACGCCAGGGCGTGCGCTATCCAGTGCTCGAAGGCCTTGATGTGATCGACCCCGAAACCATGCACCCGATGCCCGCCGATGGCGAAAGCCTGGGCGAGGTGATGATGCGTGGCAATGTGGTGATGAAAGGCTATTTCAAAAACGAACCTGCAACCCTGCAAGCCTTTGCGGGCGGATGGTTTCATACCGGTGATTTGGGCGTGCGCCATCCTGATGGCTATATCCAGATCAAGGATCGCTCGAAAGACATCATCATTTCGGGAGGCGAGAATATCTCTTCGATCGAGGTCGAAGACGCGCTCTACAAGCATCCCGATGTCGCCGCCGCCGCCGTGGTGGCCCGGCCCGACGCCAAATGGGGCGAGACGCCCTGCGCCTTCATCGAGTTGAGGCCTGGAGCCAAGGCGGACGCGGCGGAGCTTACGGCATGGTGCCGCCAGCACCTCGCCGCCTTCAAGGTGCCACGCAGCTTTGTCTTCGAGGCCTTGCCCAAGACCTCTACCGGCAAAATTCAGAAATATGTGCTGCGCACCCGCGCCAAGGCGCTGTAACTCCGGGCATGGCACTTTACGCCTTGGCGAAGGGCAAAGCGACAAACGATCAACGAGCTGCTATAAGCTCCAGGGTTGCCTGGTTACGCTGGCAATGACGGTAGATTGCCCACTTTTCTTGGGGAATTTACTTCAGA
>VFSW01015933.1_pt1 | contig 10296 bp, 8 predicted proteins | sample 5358111 | NCBI WGS metagenome assembly VFSW01 (sample SAMN11554181, study PRJNA540505) | mine drainage metagenome | isolation source: sediment from site ElyBrook_90M | place: USA: Ely Copper Mine, Vershire, VT | collected 2017
CTCCCGCCGTGGTCTCCGACCTGCCCGAAAAGCAACTCGGATTCAAAGGGCTGGTGGTGACTGATGCGCTGGACATGGCGGGACTGCCGCATCTATTTGCCAACGACATTGGCCGAGCTGCCGTGGAAGCGTTCAAGGCGGGCAACGATCTGCTGCTCATACCAGCTGATTTGGGCGCTTCGTATCGGGCGCTGACGAAAGCCGTCTTGTCACACGAGATTCCACTGGCTCGGCTGGATCGCTCGGTGGTCAAGATCCTGAAAATAAAGGCGTCTCTGGGGCTGAATGAGGCGCGTACCGTGGATCTCAGCGCGATTGCGAAGACCGTGGGGAAGCCGGAAAACATCGCTTTCGGACAGCAAGTTGCGGATGCTGCGATTACGCTGGTGCGTGATAACGGGAAGGTGCTTCCGTTGAAATCGAAGGGAACTCCGAAGGCATGGCTTCCGTATATGACACAGGAGGAGACTGGTAACCAAGTCGTGGCCGTGATCTTCTCGGACGACGTCCGCACGGAGTCTGGGCGCGCGTTTGGGCGCGAGTTTCATGCGCGGATTCCTGACTCGCGCGTGATGTATGTGGATCCGCGAATTGCCGGGGGCATGAGCGATGAGGTGCTGAAGGCAGTGGACGCGGCGCAAACCGTAATCGCGGCCGTGTATGTGATCCCAACTGCGGGGAAGATCGGCAATTCGATGGAAATGGCTGATGCCGCCGGCACGCTGTTGCAGCAGGTGATCGATCATGCCGCGGAGAAGACTGCTGTGGTCGCCATGGGGAATCCATATCTGGGGAGTGACTTCCCGAAGATCGAGAATTACATGTGCACGTTTTCCAACGCGACGGTATCCGAGATAGCCGCGGTCAAGGCGCTGTTCGGGGAGATTCCAGTTCGCGGCCATCTTCCGGTCACGATTCCGAACGTCGCTCAACGGGGCGCTGGACTGGATCGTCCGGTGCAGGTTGCCAAAGGAGGGTCTTCCCATGGGCAGAACTAAGTTTCAGGTTACGGCGTTGGTCTTGGGAGCTGCGGCAGTCCTTATGGTGCTGCTGAATGGTTGCAGCGTGAATGTGAAGAAGGATACGAGTGGAGAAGATAAGCAGGTCGATATCAAGACACCGGTGGGCGGGATCCACGTCAGCAAGGGGGTGAATCCGGAAGATGTGGGAATGGCAATTTATCCCGGCGCGCGCCTGAAGGAAAAGGATTCCGACGGGAGCGACAAGAGTGCCAATGTGAATATTTCCGGCTTCGGTTACGGGCTGAAGGTTGTGGCGCTGGAATACGAATCGAACGATTCGCCTGCGAAAGTCGTCGAGTACTACAAAGACCAGCTCAAGAAATATGGGAATGTGCTGGTGTGCCATACGACTGATCTGGACCTGGACGCGGATATCAAAGATCGAGATAAGGGATCGCATGAACTCTCGTGCGAGGGTGCGACCGGCGTGAACGTGGAACTGAAAGTAGGCACCAAAGAGAACCAGCACATTGTTGCCGTCAAGCCCGATGGAAGCGGGTCGAGCTTCTCGCTGGTGTATGTACGGACACACGGCAAAGATGCGGATATTTAGCCGCTCCGCCGAGCTGTTTTCAGAGGAGGGATCTATGTTTCGCTATCTGACACCAGCACTCGTCCTTGCGATTCTGAGCTTGCCTGTAGTGGCCCAGCAATCCGAGAATCAGGACGAGCCCTTCGATGTTCGCAGCTCGGTGGGGGATCTGCACGTCGGCAAGGATGCCGACGCCAGGAAGGCCGGAGTTCCTCTGTATCCCGGCGCGCGACCGAAAGTCGAGAAAGATAATGATCCGATCAACTTTGGCATCCTGACTGAGGGCTTTGGCATGAAGCTGGTGGTCGCGAAATACGAGTCGGACGATGCTCCGGAGAGAGTTATCGCCTACTATCGGGACAAGCTGAAGAGATACGGCAAAGTGCTCGAGTGCCATTCGCAGAAGCATGGCGGGGATGTTGAAGTGCATGACGATGATAAGGATTCGGGCAAGAGCAAAGAACTGAAGTGCGAACAAGACTCGGGTCCGGCGACGGAACTGAAAGTCGGGACTGAGGACGATCAGCACGTCGTGGCCGTGGAACCGGGCGGTGCCAGCAAAGGGTCGACTTTCGCCATTGTGTACGTGCACACGCGAGGCAAGAAAGGCGAGATTTAGAGTTCTGAAGTCGAAAAATCTAGAGTCGATCGCTCGCATCCTGAATTCGGCGCAGCGTCTTGCTTCCCACCTGCCGCGTGCGATACTTTCAAAAGGCACGCCCTTCTACATCTCGTCTTTGAATGCCCATGGAGCAGCCCTGTTACAAGTGCGGCCAGTCAGTGGAAGAAGGCAGGCCGTTTTGTCCGCATTGCGGGGCGCCGCAGATTCGCGTATTAGTGCCTGAACCCGTTCCGGTGGCTGCCGGGCCATTCGCCGAAGCCGCAGTGCAGCCGGAAGCGTCTGCCGATCTTCCTTCTTCCCAGACCGTCCCTGTCCTGGCTCTGGCGATGCATTGGTCTCAGGCATTGCAACCTTGCGCGCTGGCGGCTCTGGTCGCGTCGCTGCTGATGTCTCTGGGACTGAACCCATTCGTGGCGATGTTGAGCGTGGGATTTCTCGCCGTGGTTTTTTATCGGCAGGGCCGGCGGGAATTTGTGATCAGGCCCATGGTCGCAGCCGGGCTGGGGGCGCTGGGTGGCATGCTGTGGTTTGCCATGTCGGCCATCCTAGAAGTATCGATCGTGCTCTTTATGCACAAGGGGCCGGAACTGCGTGCGGAACTTCTCTCACGGGTTCAGCAGGCCGCCAGCCAGACGAACGATCCTCAGGTATTGGCAATGTTCGAGCGCTTCAGGAGCCCCGGCGGGCTTGAGTTGCTGATGCTGGCCGGTATTTTTTTCGCGCTTATCGCTTCGATTGTCCTGGCGGGTTTAGGGGGCGCCCTAGGCGGAGCGATCTTCGGACGGCGCAGGTCCTGAACATCTCCGGGCTACGACAACCAGCTCCGACAACCGCTCTTGCAGCGCTCCATGCCTCCGCGTATGATGCACCGTTTGCACTTTTCCCGATGAATACGCCTGCACGCGGTTCGCTGCTCGGGATCGAGCATCTCGAGACGAAGGACATTCTGGGCCTGCTCAACCTGGCCCGCCGCATGAATCCGCAGAAAGCGCGGCCGCTGCTGCGCGGCAAGCGCATCGTGTTGTTGTTTTACGAAGCCTCCACGCGCACGCGTACTTCTTTCGAATTCGCCGCGAAATCGCTGGGCGCGATGACTACGCTCGTGCAGTCTTCGGGATCGAGCATCGAAAAGGGCGAGTCAGTGATCGATACAGGGTACACGCTGCGCGCTGTGGGAGCGGACTGCATTGTCATGCGGCATCCGTCGGCGGGGGCGCCGCACCTCATGGCGAAGCATCTGGATATTCCAGTAGTGAACGCCGGAGATGGAATGCACGAGCATCCGTCGCAGGCGCTGCTCGATGCGGTTACGATTCTGAAGCACAAGAAGTCGTTCAAGGGCTTACAGGCTACGATCGTCGGGGATATTGTTCATAGCCGCGTCGCGCGCAGTGCCTGCCACCTGCTAACTCGATTTGGCGTAAAGCTGATACTTTGCGGTCCACCTGAGTTTGTGCCCGACGTCGCCGCGACGCTCGCGCCCGGTCTGCGCGTCACGCGACACATCGAAGATGCGTTGCGCGGGACGGATGTAATTATGCTGCTGCGAGTGCAGAAGGAGCGGCTGGCGGGGCAGAAGATTCGCCTGCAGGATTACATTGCGCGGTATCAGATGACGACGGCGCGACTGAAACTGGCCAGGCGCGATGCGATCGTGATGCATCCGGGGCCGATTATTCGAGGGTTGGAACTGACCGCCGAGGTTGCCGATGGGCCGCAGTCGGTGATCGTGGACGAGGTGCACAACGGCGTACCGACGCGCATGGCGATTCTGGCGCGGGCGCTGGGGAAGGCGAGATGAGCCACGGATTTGCACGGATCGACACAGATCGTCCGTTCTCAGATGAGAGACAAGGTGGCCGAATACTGAGTGCTGAATGCTGACTGCTAGAAGCCAAAAACATGAAAGTTCAAGCCTGCTGATCAAGGGCGGCTATCTCATCGATCCGGCGGAGAAGATCAATGCGCCGATGGATGTACTGCTGCGGGATGGGCGCGTGGCTGAAGTGGCTCTGCCCAATAAAACCCGCGGCGGTGCTGACGAAAAGTTCGATGCGCGCGGATTGATTGTTGCGCCTGGATTCATCGATCTGCACGTTCATCTCCGCGAGCCGGGGCAGAGCTACAAAGAGACCGTCGCCACGGGTACGGCCGCTGCGGCGGCGGGGGGCTTCACGTCGGTGTGCACGATGCCCAACACAGCGCCTGTGGTCGACACGGCGGAATGGGTGCATTGGCTGCGCAGTCCTGAGCGGGGAGCGGTTGTTAATGTGTTCCCAATCGCCGCCGCCACGCGCGGCAGCAAAGGAGGAACGCTCACGGATTTCGCAGCCGTGCAGCGCGCTGGAGCGATCGCTGTAACCGATGACGGCAAGCCCATTCTCGACGATGACGTGATGCGTATGGCGATGCGTCTGGGGGCCGAGTTGAACTTCCCCGTCGTGCAGCATGCGGAAGACACGCGGATGACAGAGAATTGCTCGATGCACGCGGGAGCCACAAGTTTCCGCCTGGGCTTGCGCGCCGCGTCGGGCACGGCTGAGGCTGTGATCGTCGATCGCGATGTTACGCTCGCGCAGCAGATTCGCGAATCGCGTCTGCACGTGGCGCATCTCTCGACTTCCGATGCGCTCAAGGCGGTGCGCCGCGGCAAACGGGCCAAGGCACGCGTGACCTGCGAAGTCACGCCGCATCATTTTTCTCTGATCGACGAGAACGTCGGCGAATACGACACGAACTTCAAGATGAATCCTCCGCTTCGCTCGGCTGCCGATCGAGAAGCGATTCTGGTGGCGCTCGCCGATGGCACGGTCGATGCTATCGCTACGGACCACGCCCCGCATGCCGCGCACGAAAAGCAAGTGGAATTCGAGCGTGCCGCTCATGGCATCACCGGCCTCGAAACTGCGGTGGCCCTGGCGATCACAAAACTGCACCGCGAGTGTAAAATTCCGCTGACGCGTATTGTCGCACTGTTCACCTCGGGTCCGGCGCGAGTCTTTGACCTTCACAATCGCGGGACGGTCGCCCGCGGCAGCTTTGCGGACGTGACGATCCTCGATCCGAAGAAGCGGTGGACTTTCGACGCCGCCAAATCGCGTTCGATCTCGCGCAACACGCCATTCGATGGCTGGCAGCTTACGGGAAAAGTTGTCGCGACGATCGTTGGCGGGAACATCATCTACCGGATGGAATAAGCCGCCGCCATACCGATCCCAGTCGGGCTGGATGACGCCATCCGCGTTATAAACTGCATGACGTATCAGGGAGGCTACGATGGCTCGAGCAGCCCGATTCATTCTTCCAGTTGTTCTTCTGTTCACTCTCTTTGCGTCCGGCCAAACGAGCAGCACGCCGACTGCGCCAGTTCAACTCCCCACGGCTTCGCCATCCGCGCCAACCTTCGATGTCGAGGCGGCGGTGAACGCTTATCTTGCAAAGATGCCGCCGTCGGAGCGAGCTCGCTCCAACGCTTACTTTGAAGGCGGCTATTGGATAATCCTGTGGGATTTTCTTTCAACCGTGTTAGTCATGTGGCTGCTTCTGCACTTCCGATGGTCGGCGCGGATGCGCAATCTCGCCATGCGTATGACGCGATTCCGGCCATTGCAGACGACGGTGTACTGGATACAGTTCGTCGTCGTCACCTACGTGATCACCTTTCCGCTCGACCTATACGAAGGCTATTTCCGCGAGCACAAGTATGGACTTCTGAACCAGACCTTCGGCCCGTGGATGCGCGATCAGATGGTGATGCTTGCAATCAGTGTGATTCTAGGTGGAATTCTTATCATCCCGCTGTTTGGGCTGGTGCGGCGTCTTGGAAGGAATTGGTGGGTATGGGGCGCGGGGCTAATGATCGTATTTCTAGCGTTCGTGAGCCTGATCGCTCCTGTGTATATTTTTCCGCTGTTCAACAAGTACACCAAACTTCAGGATCCACGAATCAAAGACCCGATCCTCAGCATGGCGCGCGCGAACGGTATTCCCGCCACTGATGTATACGAATTTGACGCATCGCGGCAGTCGAATCGCGTCAGCGCCAACGTCAGCGGTTTCGCCGGAACGTTGCGAATTTCTTTGAATGACAATCTGTTGAATCGCTGTACCCTGCCCGAGATCGCAACCACCATGGGACATGAGATGGGCCACTATGTCCTGAACCACATCTACAAGAGCCTGGTGATGCTCGGTGTCGTGATGGTGATTGGTTTTGCCTTTGTGAACTGGAGCATGGCGTTCGCTCTTAAGCGCTGGGGAGAACGCTGGGATGTCCGGGAGATGACAGACGTCGCGGTACTTCCGCTGGCGGTGATCGTTTTCTCTCTTTACTTCTTCTTCATGACGCCGGTGACCAATACGATCACTCGCACCATGGAATACGAAGCGGACCTATACGGCCTTAATGCAGCCCGGCAGCCCGACGGCGAGGCGAACGTGGATCTACTGTTGGGAGAGTATCGCAAAATGGACCCGGGTCCGGCGGAGGAGTTCATTTTTTACGATCATCCCAGCGGACGAACGCGCATTACCGCTGCCATGCGATGGAAAGCTGAGCACCCGGAGACGGCGTCTCCGGAAGAGATGGCCAGACCTGTTTTCAAGTAGTGCGTGCTTGTGGGCCTGAGGTTGAGACGTGCGCCGCCCCGCCGGGCCTCTCCTCCGCCCGGCGCGGAGGAGAAGCCCACGAAGTAGCTTTGCTTTATTTTGCCACCGGCGGAGGTACGACCTCGTGCAGTCTCGGGTTGTCAAGCATCCGGCTGAACTCTTCGTCTTTATACACGTTCGCCAGATTGCGATAGCCGTCTTCCTTCGCCTTTCTCAGGCATTGCAGGCAGCCTTCCACATCGCCACGCTTGGCATAGGCCTTTGCCAGCAAGTAGGAATATTGGGCGCGCTCTTCCGGACTTGAGATCTGGGCTGCGATGCCCGCCTTCGACTCCTGCCGGAAGACATCAGGGTCCAGTTCCATGGCGCGGAGATATTCGGAGATGGCGCGATCCATCTTCTTCTGGCTGAACCACGCGGCCCCGAGGTTCACGTGATACGTGGCGCGCGTCTCGTCCAAGGCTACCGCCTTCTTGAAGTATTTCGCCGCCCCACCGTAGTTCCTCTTGATATATTCCACGGCACCAATGTTGTTGACCGGTTCCGCATACTTCGAGTTGTACTTGGCGGCTTTCTCAAAATTCGAACGCGCGGCCTTCAGATTGTTGTTCTTTAACTCGGTCATACCCAGCTTGTTGTAGAGGGTGGCGTTCTTGCGATCTTTGCGCAGCGCCGCCTGGAAATATTGGATCGCCGAGTAATAATCCTTTTGCGCTCGCGCCGCATCCGCGGCTTTTTCGAGTTCAGCCACGGTCATGGCCTTCATGTCGACCTTGCCCTGCTCTTCGGCAGATGCGGCTGCAGCCGTATATCCCGAAAGCGGCAGCAGCATCGCCAGCAACACGATTCTGAGTGTGATGTTTCGCATAACCAGCCTCCTTTTGCCGGAGTTGCCTCTGTTCCGGTCTGGGGCTGTGCCCCTGCCCCGGCGATTTGCTCTCCGCAACTGCTCCAGTTATGACGCGGATTGATGCGGCCCACAACGCTATAGCTGCTACACAGACGTTATGTGGCGCCAGTTACGCCTGGACTGGAGATTATCTTCCGCAGAAACAATCATTTGGCTCGAGCTAGCCGGCAAGGAGTCAGGCATGTTCAGCTGGAAGGATAAGGAGGGTTAAGGGGGTTACGTAACCGTTTGCAGGAACCAGATTTCGCCGGCGGGTGTATAAAGAAGGCAGAAGGCGCACACTGTAAGCCACGGGAGGTCCCAAGTGCCTTCGACCACCGTAGAATCGACTGCCTGGGAGGCGGAACGGGCGGAGTTGCAGACGGTCCTGCACTCACCCATGTTTGCCCGGTCCCCGACGCTTACCCACCTGCTTTCCTACCTCTGTGAGAAGACTTTCGCCGGAGAAACAGAGCAGATAAAAGAGTATTCCGTCGCGCTCGATGTGTTTGACCGGCGCGACTCTTTCGATCAGGACACAGATTCGATCGTTCGCGTGCAGGCCAACCGGCTGCGCAAGCGGCTGAGCGAGTACTACGCCTCGGAGGGTGCGGGACATCCGATTCACATCACGATTCCGGTAGGACAGTATGTTCCGCTGTTTCAGCGAGTGACGGCACGGGACCATGCTGCAGCGGCGATGTCCGGAGCGCCTGAGCCACGGGCTGTAACTGAGCCGGTTCGTTCTCGCGGCCCGAGTCCTGTCTGGTTCGTAGGCGTGGCGGTTGTCGTATTGGCTGGAGTCATCGTCGCGGTTTTCTTATCCCGCGGGAGACCGAAGCCGCAGGCCGCGATTCCCTCGTATTCCCAACAGCCCCCCGAGGTGGTGGTTGGCCTGCCCGTTGGAGAAGAGGTACATATCCTTGCTGGCTCCAGCCGCAAATATGTCGACCATGCCGGAAAGCTCTGGAGTCCGGACTCGAACTTTTCCGGCGGCACTGCTGTGTCCAACACTGTGCAGCACATCTGGCGCACGCAAGATCCCATTATTTACCGCAACAGCCGCCAGGGAGACTTCGCCTACAACATTCCTCTGAAGCCGGGAGTTTACGAACTGCGATTGCACTTCGCGGAGACCTTCTATGGTCCGGAGAGCTCCGGCGGAGGGGGTGAGGGGAGCCGCACTATGACCGTGTCGGTCAACGGTCAGCCTCTGCTGCGGGATTTCGACGTGCTTGCCGATGCGGGAGGAGAGCGCACTGCGGAGGTGAAGGTGTTTCCCGACATCTCTCCGGCCGCCGATGGGCAGGTTCATCTCAGCTTCGCTTCAGGGAAGAGCGGCAGCGCCATGGTGTCGGCGATCGAGATTCTGCCTGGGGTTCGCGGGCATCTCCGTCCGGTGCGAATTGTCGCGCGCGATGTGCCCTATTACTCGAACGACAGCCGCTGGTGGAGTCCGGACATCTATTTCAAAGGCGGCCCGCTCGGCAGCAGCCAGGAGGCGGCGCTCGGGACGGACGATCCTGAGTTCTACGAGACTGAGCGCTGGGGACACTTCTCGTACGCGATTCCGGTGGCGCCTGGCCGTTATACGGTCACACTGCATTTCATCGAGCACCACGATGGCCCGGGGAGCGCCCAGGCCGCCCAGCGTACGGAGGCAGCGGGCAGCGGGGCTGCGTCGGACGATCGCGTGTTCAACGTCTTCTGCAACGGAAAGACGGTGCTGGCCAATCTGAACATCGTCGACGAGGTCGGAGAGAATCGGCCACTGGTGCGAAAGATCAAAGGCGTGACGCCCAATGCTCAGGGCAAGCTGCTGCTGGAGTTTGTGCCGGTGACGAGGTACGCGACGGTAAGCGCGATCGAAGTCGTGCCAGAGTAGCGCTTGTATGGGAATACCCGTCGGCGGATGTATGGGCCGAACAAAGGTCGGCACCGAATCTCATCAACTTCCGAGAATTCCCATTCGCTTCCCAACATTCTTCAAAACGTCGAGAGCCTTCTGCAATTCCTCCTGTGTGTGTGTCGCAGTCATGATGGTGCGGATGCGCGCTTTGCCTTCGGGCACCGTCGGGAACGCGATGCCTGTGCCTAGCACTCCTTTTTTGAATAGTTCGCGCGAGAAGTCCATGGTGAGTTTGCCGTCGCCGATGATGATTGGGGTGATAGGCGTTTCGCTGGCGGGCGTGGTCTTTCCGCCTATGTCAAAGCCCAGCAGGCCAAGTTCCTTCTTCCAGAAGCGCGTGTTCTCCCAGAGTTTCTCCATGCGCTCGGGCTCGTTTTCCAGGACATCGAAGGCGGCTATGCACGTGGCCGCTACCGACGGTGTATGCGAGGTTGAAAACAAGAACGGACGCGCCCGGTGATAGAGAAAATCGATCAGGTCGCGCGTGCCGCAGACATATCCGCCCAGCGCGCCGATGGCCTTTGAGAGCGTTCCGACCTGAATGTCGACGCGTCCGTGCATGCCGAAGCGATCGAGCGTACCGCGGCCGTTGCGGCCGAGGACTCCGGAAGCGTGCGCGTCGTCGACCATCATGATGGCACCATACTTTTCGGCCAGATCGCAGAGCGCGGGCAGCGGGCCGATGTCGCCGTCCATGGAGAAGACGCCGTCGGT
>VFSW01015934.1_pt1 | contig 10296 bp, 6 predicted proteins | sample 5358111 | NCBI WGS metagenome assembly VFSW01 (sample SAMN11554181, study PRJNA540505) | mine drainage metagenome | isolation source: sediment from site ElyBrook_90M | place: USA: Ely Copper Mine, Vershire, VT | collected 2017
CCCGATCGCGGCCAGCGGGTCGGGTGGCCGCGGCGTGCGGATCGCGATCGGGGGCGCGGCGATCGCGCTGGGCGTCATGGAGGTCGTGCTCAACCTGATCCGGCGCTGGGTGCAGGCCACGGCCGTCGCCGGGATGGAGCAGGCGATGCGCGACGGCCTGTACCAGCATCTGCAGCACCTTGAGCCCGGCTTCCACGACGCCTGGCAGTCCGGCCAGTTGCTCTCTCGTGCCACCACCGATCTGTCGGCGATCCGCCGTTTCGCGGGCTTCGGCGTCGTTTTCCTGATCACCAATTTAGTCACTTTCGCGGTCATCGTGACGCTGCTGATCCGGCTCGACCTCTCACTCGGCCTGCTGACCGCGCTGACGCTGGCGCCGGTAACGGCGCTGTGCCTGCGGTTCGAGCGGCGCTATTCGGTGCTCTCCCGCATGGTCCAGGACCAACAAGACGACCTGGCCACCTACGTGGAGGAGGCGGCGACCGGGATCCGCGTGCTCAAGGCGCTGGGGCGCCGCCCGGAGGCCGGTGCCAGGCACCGCGATCTGGCGGCGATCGTCTACCGGACCCAGGTCAGCAAGGCGCGGCTGCGCGGGGTGTTCTGGGCCAGCCTGGATCTGGTGCCCAACGTGCTGATCGCGATCGTCCTGCTGCTGGGCGCGCTGGCGGTGAGCGGCGGCAAGCTGACCACCGGCGGCCTGATCGCGTTCATCGCGCTGGTGCTGCAGCTGATCTGGCCGATCGAGGCGATGGGCTACATCCTGGCGCTCGGCCAGGAGGCCGCTACCGCCGCGCAGCGTATCTACGAGATCTTCGACATCAGCCCGGCCATCATCAGCCCGGCCATCATCAGCCCGGCCATCATCAGCCCGGCCGGATCGGCCAAGACCGCCAGCCCGACCGCTGTCCCGCGTCCCCGGACGGCGGACCAGCCGTCGGGCCACCTGGTCATCGACCACGTGAGATTCAGCTACCCGGGCACCGGCCAGCCGGTGCTGCGCGACGTCTGCCTGGAACTCGCCCCGGGAGAGACCCTGGCCCTGGTCGGCGGGACCGGCTCGGGCAAGACCACGCTGCTGCACCTGATCGCCAGGCTGGCCGACGTAAGTGGCGGCGCGATCCGGATCGACGGCAGCGACATCCGGGATCTGCCGCTGCCGGCCCTGCGGACGACGGTAGGCTGCGCGTTCGAGGACCCGACCCTGTTCTCGGTCAGCGTCCGGGAGAATGTCTCGCTCGGCGCTCCGGACGCGACCGATCAGCAGATCGAGGCGGCCCTCGCCGCGGCCCAGGCCGGTTTCGTCGCCGAGCTGCCGTGGGGCCTGGATACCCGGATCGGCGAACAGGGGATGTCCCTGTCGGGCGGCCAGCGGCAGCGGATCGCGCTGGCCCGGGCGATCCTGACCAGCCCCTCCGTCCTGCTGCTTGACGACCCGCTCTCCGCCCTGGACGTGCATACCGAGGCCAGGGTCACCGCCGCGCTGGGCGAGGTCCTGGCCGGCACCACGGCGCTGGTGGTCGCGCACCGGCCCTCGACGGTGGCGCTGGCCGACCGTGTAGCCGTGCTCGACCGGGGCGAGATCATCGCCACCGGCACGCACCACGAACTGCTCGGCGCCTGCGCCAGGTACCAGTACCTGATGTCAACCGCAGATAGCCCGGCGGGCGACAGCGGCGGCGGCGACCCCGGCGCGGCGGCCGAAGCAGGCATGGAAGGAGCCCGAAGATGAGCCAGGTGACCGCGCAGTCCTGGCGCGGGATCGCGGCCGAAGAGGTCGACGACCTCCCCAGGGGGCTGTCGCTGCTGCTCCGCCGCCGGAGCCGGGCGCTGCTGGCCAGCCTGCTCCGTCCGCACCGGCGCGCGATCGCGGTCAACGGCCTGCTGATCGTGGTCGCCAACCTGGCCGGAATGGCCGGTCCCTGGCTGATCGGGATCGCCGTCGACCAGATCCCGGCGCTGCTGCGGACCCGGGACGCCACGCCGCTGACCACGGTGGTCGTCGTGTTCGCGATCGCGGTCGCGGTCCAGGCGGTCACCATCGCCGGCTTCCTGCGGGGGATCGGCCGGATCGGCGGCGAGGTCGTGCTCGACCTGCGGGTCAGGCTGTTCGCGCACTTCCAGCGGCTCCCGGTCGACTTCCATGAGCGCTACACGTCGGGCCGGGTGATCTCGCGCCAGGTCTCCGATATCGACTCGATCTCCGAGCTCTTCGACGAGGGCCTGGACTCCCTCGTCGGCGCCACGCTCACGCTGCTGTTTATCGGGACCGGGATGCTCCTGCTGGACTGGCGGATGGCTCTGATCGTAATGACCGGATTCGTGCCCCTGACCTGGCTGACCGGGTGGTTCCGCCGTGAATCGGCGATCGCCTACCGGCGCTCGCGGGAGACGATGGCTATGGTCATCGTCCAGTTCGTGGAGACCTTCAACGGCATCAGGGCGGTCCAGGCGTTCCGCCGGGAGCCCCGGAACGACCAGATCTTCGGCGAGCTCAACTCGGCCTACGCCGATGCTTCGGTCCGGTCCAGCCGGCTGATGGCGCTGTTCTTCCCCGGCGTATCGCTGGTCGGCAACCTGGCGATCGGAACGGTCCTGCTCTATGGCGGCTTCCGGGTCATCGATCACCAGATGCAGGTCGGCGTGCTGGTCACGTTCCTGCTCTACCTACGCCGATTCTTCGAGCCGCTGCAGGACGTCTCGCAGTTCTACAGCACCTTCCAGTCAGCGGCGGCCGGCCTGGAGAAGATCTCCGGTGTCCTCGACGAGACCCCTTCAGTGCCGGAACCAGAAAAACCCGAATCCTTGCCGGAAAAAGGGTCGGACGGGGCTGGCCCGGGCCGCCAGGTGGATCTGGTCGGGGTGCGGTTCGGATACCGCAAGGCGGTAATACTCCCCCGGCTGGATCTGTCGATCCCGGCCGGGCAGACCGTGGCCCTGGTCGGCGCGACCGGGGCCGGCAAGACGACGATCGCCCGCCTGATCGCCAGGTTCTACGACCCGGGCGAGGGCCGGGTGCTCCTCGACGGGGTAGATCTGCGTAATCTCTCCGACTCCGACCTGCGCCGCGAGATCGTTCTGCTGACCCAGGAGAATTTCTTGTTCAGCGCCACAATCGCGGAGAACATCGCGCTCGGCAAGCCGGACGCGAGCCCGGCCGAGATCGAGGCCGCCGCCCGGGCGGTCGGCGCGGACGAGTTCATCGAGGCGCTGCCTGACGGCTATGGCCAGCAGGTCGGCAGGCGCGGCGGCAGGCTGTCGGCCGGGCAGCGGCAGCTGATCTCGTTCGCCAGGGCGTTCCTGGCGGCTCCGAGCGTGCTGGTCCTGGACGAGGCGACATCGCTGCTCGACCTGCCCAGCGAGCGCGTCGTACAGCGTGCCCTGCACGGGGTGCTAGCCGGGCGGACCGCCGTGATCATCGCGCATCGGCTCTCCACCGTGCAGATCGCCGACCGGGTGCTCGTGATCGACCACGGCGAGGTCATCGAGGACGGCTCCCCGGCCAACCTGCTGGCCGGGGACGGCGAGTATTCGCAACTGCATCGGCAGTGGCTGCGCAGCCTGGCCTGACCCGGTGACGGCGGGCCGGGCTGGCGCCTGACTCTGGCCGCGGCCTGGCCTGACCCGGTGACGGTGGGCCCGGCTGGCGCCTGACTCTGGCCGCGGCCAGTCCTGGCTGGTCCGCTATCCTGGCGCAGGTGACCACGGACCGGAGGCGGCCGTCATGGCTCGGAGCAAGCAGGAGGCCAGCGCGGAAGCGCAGGCTAAGTACCTGGCGGATGTCGCGCTAGCGTCGAACTTCGATGACCTGCTGACGGCCACCCAGTCGGCCGAGACCGCGTACCGCGCCGCTCAAGCCGCTTCGGCACCGCTGGCCGAGCAGTACCCGCTGGCGAAGGCCCTCGACGTGAAGCTGACGGACGTCATGCGGTCGGCGTTCGCGGCGGTCCGGGCCGAGATTGGACCACGCGGCTACGACGACCGGATCTTCCGGCGCAAGGCGATGGCGACGCCGGTCGTGCACGCCCTGAACGCTGAGGCAGAGCGGCTGCTGACGCTGCGGGAGGCACACCGGCTGACCGGTATCCCGCCCCGGCCGGAGGGCGTCGGCCTGAAGCCAGAGCCGTCCTGGGCCGGCTCGGCGCACTGATCCGCGAAGCAAATAGCGATTTCCGGTCCGCGCCAGGGTCCCGTCACGCACCAGATCACCGCGAACAGGGCGCCGCTCCCCCGATCCGTTGCGCGTCCGCGCCGCAAGGCCGATATTCGGCGAGACTACTCAGATCCAGTGCCAGACTGGGTGTAGCGGGCTTAGGCCGGTATCCAGTTCACGCCGATTTAAGCTATTCGCCGGTTCGCTGAGACTTGGCCTGAGAGCGTTTTCGGGTAGTCTGGTCAACGTTGGCTAGTAACGCAGAGCTACTGGCGCGATACGACGCGCCACTAACGAGCGTGCGACCCCCCGGCGGAAACCTACAAACCCCCGGCCGGAAAACCATCGCGCGTGTCATGTCGTGCCGGACTCGGTTGCTGGCAGATTAGAGTGCGATCAACATCACAAAGAAGGAATTAACCATGAGGCGCCCGAAGTGCCCCCACTCGCCGCCCTGTCCTAGCGCCAGCGCACCGGACCACGAGGCGGCCCGGACAGTCATCAGCCACCCCGAGCAGGGGTGGTCACTGCTGTGCAACGGGATCGTCACCTTCGAGGACACCGGGGAACTGCTCCCCGGCGGCGACGCGATCGCCCCGCACCGTCCCACCGACCTGACCCTGAGCCTTACCCCTGCCCGGGTAACCCGCTACCCGGCCGTTCACTGACCAAGCCGCCGCATACGACCGCCAGCCAGTCCCGTACCGCGAGCTCGATCCGCTCCGGGTTCCTGGACAGGGCGTGAGCCTCACCGGGCAGCACGACCAGTTTGGCGGCATCGGCCGGGTCTGGGATGCCGAACGGATCCCGCTCACCATTGACCACCAGGACCGGAACCCCGGCGGCCCGCAGCTCGGGCGCCCTGGACCGGTCCGGATTGGCCGCCTGCCCCGGCGGATGCAGCGGAAACGCCAGCGCGACCACCGCGACCGCCCCGGCGGCGAGCGCTGTCCGGCAGGCGAGCCGGGCACCATTGCTCCGGCCGCCTTGTACCAGCGGCAGGCCAGGCCGGGCCTCGCGCAATGCCGCGATCACTTCCAGCCAGGCCGCGTCCTGCCGCCGCACCGATCCAGGCGCCCTGGCACCAGCCACCCGGTACGGCTGGGTTACCGGAGCCACGACCGCGCCTAGCTCCGTCCCTGCCCGCCGAGCGGCCAACAGGTCCGGGCTGTCCACACCACCGCCCGACCCATGCGTCAGCACCAGCAGGAACCCCGCGCCGACCCGCTCGTCCAGCTCCACCCGAGCCAGTCCGGCACCAGTGCCAATCTCCACCCGCGCAGCGTAGACCGGCACCCCGAGCCGTGTCGCGCCAGCGGCGGGCGATGCGCCTTCCGCCACGCTTTCCCGCGGGGCGGAAGACACGGCATCCGGCGTCCTACCCCCGCCATGACCCACCCGGCTGACGACGCCCGCCGGACGGTACTCAATCCGAGGGACTACCTTTCACCCTTTAGCAGTTTCGCGAGGAACTTGCCGGTGTGACTCTCTTCCACCTCAGCCACCTGCTCAGGGGTGCCCACGGCCACCACCTGGCCGCCGCGGGAACCGCCCTCGGGGCCGAGGTCGATCACCCAGTCGGCGGTCTTGATCACATCGAGGTTGTGCTCGATCACGATCACCGTGTTCCCGCCTTCGACCAGCCGGCCGAGGACGCCGAGCAGCTTGCGGATGTCGTCGAAGTGCAGGCCGGTGGTTGGCTCGTCTAGCACGTAGATCGTCCGCCCGGTGGAACGGCGCTGCAGCTCAGAGGCGAGCTTCACCCGCTGGGCCTCGCCGCCAGAGAGGGTCGGCGCGGGCTGGCCGAGCCGGACGTAGCCGAGGCCGACGTCGACCAGCGTGCGCAGGTGCCGGTGGATGGCGGGGATCGGCTCGAAGAACCCGGCCGCCTCGTCGATCGGCATGTTCAGCACGTCGGCGATCGTCTTGCCCTTGTAGTGGACACCGAGGGTGTCGTCGTTGTAGCGCGCGCCGTGGCAGACCTCGCAGGGCACGTAGACGTCCGGAAGGAACTGCATCTCGATCCGGATCGTGCCGTCGCCCGCGCAGGCCTCGCAGCGGCCGCCCTTGATGTTGAACGAGAACCGGCCCGGCTGATAACCGCGGACCTTCGCCTCGGTGGTCTGCGCGAAGAGCTTTCGGACGTGATCGAAGACACCCGTGTAGGTGGCTGGGTTGGAGCGCGGGGTCCGGCCGATCGGACCCTGGTCGACATGGACCACCTTGTCGAGGTTCGCGATGCCGGTGACCCTGGTGTGGCGGCCGGGAACGATCCTGGCGCCGTGCAGCTCCCTGGCCAGCGCCGCGTACAGGATGTCGTTGACCAGCGTGGACTTCCCGGAGCCGGAGACTCCGGTGACGGCGACGAAGCAGCCGAGCGGGAACGCGACATCAACGTTCAGCAGGTTGTGCTCGGCGGCGCCCTTGACCACGACCTCCTTGCCCCGGCTGGGCTTGCGCCTGACCCGGGGCACCGGGATCGACTCGCGGCCGGTCAGGTAGGCGCCGGTGAGCGAGCGCTCGCTGGCCAGGAGGTCCTCCAGCGGGCCGGACACGACGACCTGGCCGCCGTGTTCGCCCGCCCTCGGGCCGATGTCCACGATCCAGTCGGCGGCCCGGATCGTGTCCTCGTCGTGCTCGACCACGATCAGCGTGTTGCCGAGGTCACGAAGTCTCAGCAGGGTCTCCAGGAGCCGGTGGTTGTCCCGCTGATGCAGCCCGATCGACGGCTCGTCGAGCACGTACAGGACTCCGACCAGGCCGGAGCCGATCTGGGTGGCGAGCCTGATCCGCTGCGCCTCGCCACCGGCCAGCGTCGCCGAGGCGCGATCCAGGGACAGGTAGTCCAGGCCAACGTCGAGCAGGAAGCCGAGCCGGGCGTTGATCTCCTTGAGTACCCGGCCGGCGATCGTCTGGTCCCGCTCGGAGAGCTCCAGCGTGAGCAGCAGCTTGGCCAGCTCGCCGATCGGGAGCTGGCAGTACGCCGCGATCGACCGGCCGTCGACCGTGACCGCCAGGGTCAGCGGCTTCAGCCTGGTGCCCTTGCAGGCCGGGCAGGGGACCTCGCGCATGTAGCCGGCGAACCGCTCGCGGCTGGAGTCGCTCTCCGCCTCCGCGTGCCGGCGCTGGATGTACGGGATCGCGCCCTCGAACGTGGTGTAGTACGAGCGCTCACGGCCGTAGCGATTGCGATACCGCACGTGAACCTGCTCGGGGTGGCCGTAGAGCAGCGCCTTGCGGGCACTGGCGGGGAGCTTGGCCCAGGCGGTGTCTACGCTGAATCCGAGCATGGCGCCCAGCGCCTCCATCAGCCGCATGAAGTAGCCGCTGATGTGGCCGCCGCCCCAGACTCCGATCGCGCCGTCGGCCAGCGAGAGCTCCGGGTCGGCGATCACCAGCTCGGGGTCGACCTCCATCTTGGTGCCCAGGCCGGTGCATTCCGGGCAGGCGCCCCACGGGGAGTTGAACGAGAACGAGCGCGGCTCCAGCTCCTCGAACGAGAGGTCGTCGTAGAGGCAGGCCAGGTGCTCGGAGTACATCCGTTCCCGGTCCGGGTCGTCGGCCGGGCGGTCGGCGAACTCGAGCACGACTATGCCGCCGGAGAGGCCGAGCGCGGTCTCGACCGAGTCGGTGAGCCGCCGCCGGGCCGACTCCTTCACCTGGAGCCGGTCGACGATCACCTCGATCGTGTGCTTCTCGTACTTCTTCAGCACCGGCAGCTTGCCGCCACCGCCCTCGCCGTCCACGCCGCCGGTCACGTCGTCGAGGCGGATCACGGTGCCATCGACCCTGGCCCGCGAGTAACCCTTGGCCTGCAGCTCGCGGAGCATCTCGGTGTACTCGCCCTTGCGGCCGCGGATCACCGGGGCCAGCACCTGGAACCTGGCGTCGGCCTCCAGCTCAAGCACCCGGTCCACGATCTGCTGAGGGGTCTGCCTCGCGATCGGGCGGCCGCAGACCGGGCAGTGCGGCTTGCCGATCCTCGCGAAGAGCAGCCGCAGGTAGTCGTAGACCTCCGTGACCGTCCCGACCGTCGACCTGGGGTTGCGGCTGGCCGCCTTCTGGTCGATCGAAACGGCGGGCGAAAGCCCGTCGATGAAGTCCACGTCGGGCTTGTCCATCTGGCCGAGGAACTGCCGGGCATAGGCGGACAGCGACTCGACGTACCGGCGCTGCCCCTCGGCGAAGATCGTGTCGAAGGCCAGGCTCGACTTGCCGGAGCCGGACAGCCCGGTGAAGACGATCATCGCGTCCCTGGGCAGGTCTAGCGAGACGTCCTTGAGATTATGTTCGCGGGCGCCGCGGATGACCAGACGTTCTGCCACGATGCGCTCGATTTCTCCTGGTTACGGGCGGTCCTTGGGGTATGCCAAAAAGACCTGGATCGGCGCCGTCAATGCTATCCGGGGGGTCTGACAATCAGGGCCGCTCTCGGATCGCCGGATCGCCGGATCGCCGGATCACCGGATCACCGGATCGACCGGGTGCTCGCATCGCCCGGTCCCGGGTCGCCAGGTGTTACCGTCCTATGGTTAACGACGCGGACACGCGGAACGAGAGGATCCCGATGACCTACACCGGCAAAGTCAGCGTCGGCGGACCGGCTCAGTCCAGGGACCTGCCAGGGCTCACGATCACCAAGGTCTCCGTCGGCCCCATGGACAACAACTGCTATCTCCTGCGCTGCACCAGCACCGGGGATCTGGCGCTAATCGACGCTGCCAACGACGCGGGGACCCTGCTGGCCCTGATCGGCGACGCGCCGCTACGCATGATCATCACGACCCACCGCCACCACGACCACTGGATGGCGCTTGAAGAAGTCGCGCGCGCGACCGGCGCCCAGCCGGCCGCGCACCCGCAGGACGCCCCGGTCCTGCCGGTCGCGCCATCGCTCCTGGTCAGCCACGGCGACCGGATCCGGGTCGGCGAAGCCGATCTGGCCGTGACCCACCTGCGCGGGCACACGCCCGGGTCCATCGCGCTGGCCTACGACGCCGGCGGGGCGCTGGCCGATACGCCGCACCTGTTCACCGGCGACTCGCTGTTTCCTGGCGGGCCGGGCAATACCGACAACGACCCCGAGCGGTTCAACTCGTTGCTTACCGATCTGGAAGAGCGGATCTTCGGCGAGCTCCCCGACGGCACCTGGGTCTACCCTGGCCACGGCACCGACACCACGCTCGGCGCCGAGCGCCCGCACCTCCCCGAGTGGCGCGCCCGCGGCTGGTAGGCCGGCCGCGATCTGACGGAGCTGGATCCGGTCCGCTGTCTCAGATGGATCCCAGCAGCCACATCAGCACCAAGCTCAGGAAACCTGGCGTGCGGCCGGCGCTCCCGAACGTGCTCTGTGCACCGTTCGTCACGCTCAAACGTGATAATCGGTGCACAGGACACGCTCGGATCGCGGCGCCGGCGCCGGCGGCACGGGGGCGAGGGGACACCATGTCAGACGAGCTCCACGAACTGCGCGCCGCACTGCCTGACGCCGCACTGCCTGGCGCCGCCCGGCTGATCACCGATCCTGACCTGATCGAGAGCTACCGGCGGGATCAGACGCCCGCCGAGGAGCCCGGCACCCCCCGCTGCGCGGTACTAGCGGCCAGTACCGCCGACGTCGCCGCGACGCTCGGCTGGGCCCTAAGGCACCACGTGCCGGTAGTGCCGCGCGGCGGCGGGACTAGCCTGGCCGGCGGCGCCGCGGCGGTCGACGGCTGCGTGGTGCTCTCACTGGCCCGCATGGACACGATCACCGAGATAGACCCGCCCAACGAGATCCTCGTCGCGAAGGCGGGCGTGATCACCGCCGACGCGGACCGCGCGGCGGGCGCGCACGGGCTGATGTACGCGCCTGACCCGTCGAGCTACGAGATCTCGACGATCGGCGGCAATCTCGCCACCAACGCTGGCGGGCTGCGGTGCGTCAAGTACGGCGTCACCCGCGACTCGGTGCTGGGCCTGGAGGTGGTACTGGCCGGGGGCCGCATCCTCCGGACCGGCCGGCGCACCATGAAGGGCGTGGCCGGCTACGACCTCACCAGCCTGTTCGTCGGCTCGGAGGGCACCCTGGGCGTGATCACCTCGGCCACGCGGCGGCTGCGGCCCCGCCCGCCGGGCTACCCGAGGACCATAGCGGCCGGTTTCAA
>VFSW01015935.1_pt1 | contig 10296 bp, 8 predicted proteins | sample 5358111 | NCBI WGS metagenome assembly VFSW01 (sample SAMN11554181, study PRJNA540505) | mine drainage metagenome | isolation source: sediment from site ElyBrook_90M | place: USA: Ely Copper Mine, Vershire, VT | collected 2017
TGAAGTGCACCGCAGTCGGCTTGGTGTTGCCGTTGTTGGCGGGGGCTACGTCGGTCGCCAGTGCAGCGGCGAGATTCAGGCTGCGCCTGTTGCCGCGGTCAACGAGTCCTCGCAGGTAAGCTGCGAACACGGACGGCAGCGGCTTGAGATCGTGCTCGATTGGCCCATCCACTTCGCGCCGGAACCGGAGCCCGAGAAGCGCGGGCTCGTCATCGAAGGTCCGAAGATCCTCGGCCAGAAGCGCGAGCAACTCGGCTCGGCTCGGCACGTCGACGAGCACCGGACGGTAAGTTCCAACCATCCGCCAGGCCAGGCGTGGCGCAGGTGCATCCGGCTTCGCGCGGGCGGCGACCGCGTTGAGCACCCCCAGCGCAGCCAGCAACGCGATAGGGTTCTTGCCGTCGAGCCCCGTGAGAACCAGCTCGCTCATGCGCCCACCTCCGCTTCGCTGCCTTCGTCCCGCTGCTCCTCTTTGCTGCGCCGGTGGTCGGCCAATCGAAGCAGCGTCTCAAGCCACGCGAGGCCGAACCACCCGTAGCGCTCGGTGAGACGCCAGAAGCGATCGGGCACGCCGGAATCGAGCCGGTCCAGCCGATGGTCGCTTGACACCCGAACCAGCTCGCCTTCGATGTCGAGCGCCAACTCGACGGGCTCGCGATCGGAAACGCATGGCGCGAAGGGTCGACACCACCCGTGATGTGAGGCCACCAGGTGCAGCAAGAGATCTCGATCGGCGGCCTGATCGAGCAGCGCGCCGTGGGCTTCGAGCAGTGCGACCGAAGCAAGCTCGTGGCGCCCACCACGCGGGTATCCAGAATGCTCACGGGCGCGCTTGCGGGCAGCGACGTCGTCAAGGACGATGCCGCTCTTGGCGAGCGGCGGCGCGTCGCGGTGGGCCCGGAACGCGGTCGTTCCGCGGAGCATGCGCTGGAACCGCAGGTCCGCCTTGCCGGCGTCATGCCAGCGCGCCGCAAGGGCGACATCGGCGGCCACCGAATCGGGGAGCCCGCACTGGCGTGCGAAGCGAGCCGCCCACTTCTCGACGCCGACCATATGATCGGTGAGTGTGACCTCGACACCCGTGTGAGATGCGCCGTCGTCCTCGCCGCCGATGGATGCGCCGCGCCCTCGCGCCATGACGGTGAGGACGCCGGGGATCGTCACGTCGCCCTCTGGGGTCGTGATCGAGACGGCCTCGGATCGAATGATGGTCTTCTTCCCGGCCCGCGCTAGCTCCGCCGCAATCGTCCGGGCGGTTCGCACCGGCTCGGGGGCCTCGGGCTCGGCGGCACTACCCGCCACGTCGGTCAGCCACGCCTTCACCCGTGCTCGATCGTCGAGATCGTCATCGTCGTCGGTGGACGGCGCGGGGACCCTCGGCCAGCCATCCGGCAGGAGGCTCGCTTCGAGGCGCAGCGTCGGTCGCCCCGTCTGCCTCCACCTGGCGCGGTGCGCAAGATCAGCAACGGGATCGAGCCCTGCGGGGTCCCAGGTACCATCCGTGGCTCCCCCGTAGCTCGTGGGCACGACGATCGTCATCCCCGGCCGAAGATCCGTCGGTCCGATCACCCTGCTGCTGTCTCCCAGCCAGAGCACGGCCAGTCGCTGCCGTTTCGCTGCCTCATCAGGGCGCTCTTCGTGGGCAGCGCCCTCGACGTCGGCCACGGCAGGCCCTGATTCGCCCGCGAGCCATGCGCGCACGGCGTAGACCGGCAACCCCATCGCTTCCAGCCCGACCGGGGCACACGCCTCCAGGCGAGATTGGATCCCCTCAAGTGCACCGGGTTGCCCTTCCGACGCCGCGACAAGGAGCGGCTCTGGGAGGCCGCCCCGCCAGACCACCTGCACGTCGACATCCGGCTCGCGGCCGACACCGTGGAGCCAGAGCGAGACATCGGGATCGGGGCATGGCGCCGGTCGTGTCTGCGCCCACGCGTCCAGGTGAGCGGGGAGCATGACGGGCGCACGGGCCTTCGGCGACAGGAGCCGGCCAAGTTCGTCGCCGACCGGGAGCATGGGGTCGATCGCGCGGACTCCGAAGTCGACGGTGGTGCTGCGGAGCCAAGCCCACGTGCTGCCTAGCGCCGTCCCGTAGACGGCGTCATCTTCCAGCGAATCCGTCCGCGCCAGGATGACACCCCGGGCGTCGTCGATGTCGCCGAGTCGGTTGAGTCGACCGAAGCGTTGCCGTAGCGCATCGAGCGATGCGCACTCGGTGACGAGAAGGTCGAAGTCCAGGTCGGCGCCGGCCTCGATGCACTGCGTGGACACCACGACGACCGGACGCGAGTGGCACACGGGTGCGACCTGCCGCCGCGACGGCTTGTAGCTCCTCGTTGCGATCGTCTCGGTCGAGCGGTCGCATGCGACCCGTGACGAGCAAGACCAGGGCCTCGGGCAGCCGTCCGACCAGCCGCGCGTGAGCTGCGCGGGCCGTGTCCACGCGGTTGACGATCACGCCTACGACCTTGCCCGGCGCGGCCAGTGCGGCAGCCCTCTCCGCGCAAGCGTTCGCGAACGTCACGCTCGCGTTCGAGCCAGTCACCCGGATCTCCGGGACGATCTCGACGGGCTTGGCGGCGGACAGCCGCCTCACCAGCAGCTCGTCGTCGTCGTCCTCGGGCGTCAGGCCGAAACGCCGCGTGTTTGCGCCCTCGTCGGCGGCGGTGGCCGACATCGCGACGACCTGCCAGCGGTCAGGCAGGGCCGCCCGGCTCCACCCCCGGTAACGCTTCAACGCCGTCAGCGTTTCGAGAAACGGCTGCGAGAGATGGACCTCGTCGAGCAGGAGCAGGGCATCGGAGCCCAGCAGCCCGGCGTGAACGGGGCGCATGCCCTCGCTCACTCCGTAGCCCCGAAACAGGAGGCGCGAGCCCACCTGGTCGACGGTCGCAAGGGCGACCAGCGGCTGATCGGGGCGTCGCGCCCAGCCATCGTCGCGCGGCATGCCCCCGCGAAGCTGGGCGACGATCAGCGGCTCGCCGTCGCCGGTGAGCGCGCGCAGTCTCGTGGCGACGGCCTGGACGATGGGATCTTCCGACTGGGTGAGCGCCCGGGCGATCCGCTCCGCACGGACGAAGCCTTGGTCCACGACCGTCCTGCGGTCCACGACCATGACGATCCGCCGCGGCGCCCGGGCTCCACCATCGAGAGCCAGGTGAAAGAGCGCAACGTCGAGCGCGGCCGTCTTGCCCGATCCGGTCGGCAGATCCAGCAGATCCGGCCAGCGCCCTTCGCGCACGACGTCGGCCAGCAGGCGCGACTGCCATCGAAACGGGGCATGCCCGTGGATGGCGGCGAAGAAGCCCGCGAAGTCTTCGAGCCGGAGTTCAGTCACCGTCGGCCCCCAGCGGTCGGAACAATCCGAGGCCAAGATACCGACCGGCGCCGAGCAGGAGCGGCCCGCGCACCGGCTCCGGGAACGAAAGCACCGCGTGAACCAGGACCCTCTGAATGGGCGGACGGCCCGAGAGGAACGCGGGGAAGGCCCGGGCCTTTTCTGCGCCTACAAGGGGTGCAGCGGGCACGACGGTCACTTGGCTCGGACGTGGCAGGCCGATGTGCTCGCAAGCCGCGGCCACGATCTTCGCAGCTTCTTCGTACGCCTCGGGCTCCTTGCTCGCATCCTTGGAGCGAAGATCGCCGGGGTTGCGATCGAGTGCCACGGGGGTTGCGCTGGCCCAGACGCGGGCGGGTGCACACCAGGCGCGCGGATTGAGAGGCGACGCAGGTCGCGCCTGCCCGTCGGTCACGGTGAGTTCGAGCACCCCTGCGGCGCCGAGGTGCAGCTCGATCACGAACGAGTCGTCGTCACCTCGCTTGCGTAGCCGCTCTACGGCCCGCGCGACTGCGCGGCGCTCCTCGGACGTAGCTCCCCGAGGGAGCACGAGCGCCAGCCCGAGCACGTCGCCGTTTGCGTGGGCCGTACCCACGAAAGGCAGGGGAAGGTACACGAGGTGCGGGCGCGTGCTTGGACTACCTGGGGCGCCATGGCCTGACAGGATCTCCGGGGCGCCCTCGCCCCATGCCGAGAGCATGGCCTTGCGCAGCAAGCGCGCGAGATCGACGGCGCGGACGGAGGGCAGGTGCGGGCCCGCCGTGCGGCGCAGCACGATCCAGTCCTCCGCGAACACGCTCTTCGGAGGCGACGCCACGGCTCGCTCGGGCGTCACGTACCTCTGGAAGGTCGCGGGCAGGACGCGTCCAGGCGTGTCGGCGTGCAACGCGAAGGCTTCGTCGAGGGCCGCCAGTTGGCCCGGCCCGACGACACGCAAGGTTCGGGCGTCGTCGTTGTCGCGGATCTCGCCCACCTCGTCGGGGATCCACCGAGGCTCAGCGGCGTCGTTCGCAACGCGCACGCTGACTAGCGACGACGAGTGACCGAGGCGCACGACGCGGCTCGCCAGCGCATCGAGAAGCTGGTGTTGCTCGGGGGTCGCGGCGGCGGCTGGCCAGGAGAACACCACGCGCGGGCTGTCAGGCGTCACGGACGGGAACGTGCGGGGCTGCCGCTTGCGCCGGTCCGGCAAGAGCGACGCGGCGAGTCCCGGCGCGTCCTTGCCCTCTTTGCCCGCAGCGACCGGCGCAATGGCCTTGGTGACGGCGGCGGCGAGCCGCGCTTCCGCCTTCGCGAGGCGCTTCTCGGCGGTCGCGCGCTCCTTGCCCACCGCGCCGGCCACCGCCGCCCGCGCCTCGGCCACGGCGGCATCCTCGTCGTCGAGCGATCCGACGCCCGTGGAGTCGTTGACCGGAACGAACACGGTCATGACGTCGCGCGCCGATGCGTCTGACGCGCGGATTGCCTGCGCGCCCTGCGCTTCGAGCCATTCGAGGACGGAGCGCTCCGTGGCCGCGGGCTCGGGCGCCTCGAAGTGAGCCGCAGCCAACGCCGAGAAGAGGCGTGCCGGGTGGGGTGGCCACTCGGCGCGCATTCGGTCGTCGAAGGACGTGGCCACGTAGCGACCCGTCAGGAAGGTCACCTCGACGGCGAGCATCAGCTCTCGGCCTCCGCTTCGCCGCTGGAAGCAAGCTCGCGGCTCTTGCGGATCAGCCCCGCGAGCTTGGGAGCCGGGGTGAGCGTGATCGGTTTGGCGTCCCAGCCGAGGCCCAGGGTGCGCGCCTTCTGCTCCGCGGCCTTGAGGAGTGCAGACGCTTCTGCCTTCGTCAGAGTGAAGCGGCGCGGCTCGCCGCCATCGCGTCCGACCAGCTCGAACACGAGCGGTTCCTTGGCGACGAGGATCGAGCGTGACCGAAGGTCGTAGTCGTTGTCCCGCTGGTACACGATGGCCGCCACGGCGAGGGCGGCAAGGGCGGTCCGGGCGGCCAGCGACGCCGCGTCACGTTGCGCAGCCGCGATTGGTTCCCCCGAGCACGAAGTCGAGAAGCGCAGGCGGCGCAGACCGGCGAGCGTGAGCACGGTCGTTTGAACTGCGTGGCTCATCGTGACGCCACCAGCCTCGCGATCGATGCTGGGCGGGATGTTGCCGTGGTTGATCGCCGACGGCGATCCCTTCTCGCCAAACTCGACGGGCTTACCCTTCGGCGTCGTCGCAGCCTCCGCGGGGTCGACAGTCCAGCCCTGCGCGGGGTCCTTGTGCTTGAAAACTGGCCCGGCCTTAGTCTGGATCCCGGCGGGATCGAGCCGGCTCGCCGTCTTGACGCCGAACGCCACATCCATCCCCACGATCTCCGAGACGAGGCACCGCTGGAACTTCGCCCCGGCGCCACCTTTCGGCCCGGTGCTGTCCCAGACGCCGAAGACGAGAGCCGTCGGGCAGTAGCGGTACATGGCCGTCGCGTGCGTCGGGCGGGAATCCGTGACGTCCTTGCCGGCTGCGGTGAGCCGGAAAGGCTTGCCGTCCAGGACACTGTCGCGCAGCAGGGCATCGGCCACGCGGTGGGGGGCCTGGAGAGCCGTGATCTGCTCCAGGTCCTCCAGTCCCGCCTGCCCGGAGAAGTCCACCTGTACGACGGGGAATGGCAACTCGCCGCGTCTCCACCCATCGAGCAGCGCCTCTTCAAGACGGTTGGCCTGGGACGCGACCGAGTCGAGCAGGACGGTCTGCACCTCGTGCCCGTCGATGCGGCGCACCTCGACGGCGTACTTGGTCGTCACGCCGCCCTCCTTCATGTAGGTCGGCGGGAAGACCTTGTCTCCCGGCCCACCGGCCGGCTCCAGTCGGGTGATCACCCGGATCGCGGCGGCCCCGCCGTCGACGGCGCGTGTGAGCGTTTCCAGATCGATACTCGTCATGCCCAGCCCTCCAGTTGCGTGATTGGTCTCAACGATCGGGCGCAGCTCTCGCCGTGCCGGATCAACCCTACGAGTTGCAGCGGCTCTATCCGGTCGCCCTCTTACGCCCCACTGCTCCACTGTTTACCTTGACGACGCGCTGTCCGGCGTTTGCCTCGACGGCGGCCGCGGCAAGTTCAACCACCCTTCGCCGCAGCTCGGGCGTCTCCACTCGCGCTGCGCCTCCGAGCCCCGCCACGAATCGCGCCAGTGTCTCGACTGCGCTCGTGCGCATCGACAGCCGTACGCCGTCGGGGGTGTGCTCCGCCGTCATCGCGGCCGGCAAGTTGCGCGCTACCCATCGTGCCTCCGGCGTCCGGACGAAGAACGAGCACTCGACCACGGCCCCGCTGCCGTGGAATCCGTCCACGCTCTCGGCTAGGTGCCGCTCGACCTCGGCGGCGTCCGCGTCACGAAACGGCTCCTTGGGATCGAGCCGCGCTGCCTCGATCCGGTCAGCGCGAAACCACTTGAGCGCGCCGCTTCGGTGGCACGTTGCCAGCACCCGAACGTGGGGGCCGTACTCCACGCGGTGTACGGAGATGTGGCGCGTCCCCACTTCGCCGCGCCCGGCGGAAAACGACCGGATGAAGAGCGGCAACCGCCGTCCGCAGGAGTCCTCAGCGGCCTCAAGGACCCCGGGGGCCGCGTCCTCCTTCGCCGCGTTGCCCGCTCCCGCTGCGGTCGAGGCCCCCAGCAGCCGTCGCATGACGCGCTCGCGTTCCGCACTGCGGGGCAGCCGCGCAACCAGCCGTGCGAGCACGTCGCCGTCGGCACTTTCGAGGACGGTTCCGCCGGGAAACCACGAGCGCGGCACGCTCCAGTAGACGTGTGGCCAGTCCTCCTCCCGCTCCAGAGGCACGCTGGCACGCGACAGCTCCTCAAGACGCAGACGCAACGCCTTCGGTGTCACTTCGATCTCGCGCGCGAGATCCGCCTGCGACCACGTTCGCTGTCGCACGAACGCGACGAGAATGCGTGCGACCGATTCGCTTGCGGAGCGCTTGCTCATCAGATCCCCTGGCGGATCCGCGATGGTCGCGCGCTCCGCACGAGGTAGCAAGCGGCACGGTCACCTGCCGATCGACGTCAATCTCTCGTCCCGGACGAGGGCGATCGATCGAGATGGGGAGGCCACCATCACATCGTAGCTGCCGGCATCCCCGGCCGACGAACGTGCGGGAGTACGTTGCACGGCCCGTCAGTGTAGCCGGGGCCCCGCCCGAAGCAGACGTACGTACTTCTACGGAGGGCCGCGTGGCGGGCACCGCCCGAGTGGTGGCACGCGCGGCGAATCCGAATCCTCGTTCTCCGGTCGCGCGGCCGGCGTAGCATCGGAGACGCTGGCACTCTCGACCAGCGCCAGCGAGGGAGCGGCACGTGGCCTGTCAGCAACCACCGGGATACCCACCGCCACCGCCTGGAGGGTACGGGCCACCGCCGAGTGGCTACGGACCGCCCCCCAGTGGCTACGGCGCGCCGCCGGGCTACTACCAGCAGTACGGGCCACCACCGCAGGCGCCGCATCCGACGATCCACACCTACGCGACCGCTTCGCTGATCTTCGGACTCTTCGCGATCTGCACCGTCCTGCCGGTCTGCTTCTGGGGGTTGTCGATTGTGGGAGGGATCCCGGCCATCCTCATGGCCACCACGCCTTGAAGCGGATCGCGGCCGAGCCCGGGCGGTTCGAAGGCACGGGGAGGGCGTGGGCCGGCATCGTTCTGGGGTGGGTCGGCTGCGCCCTGTTCGGATTCTGGGCAGGGTGGCACACGGCCCACGAGTCGACGCTCGCTGCCGTCGCAGCCATCGTCGCCGGCCCTCGGTCTGGCTGGTGGGGTGGTGGCGTTCGCTGGACGGCGAGGCTGGGGGATCCCCAGCGCCATTCTATTCGCATCCTCGCCCCTCGCTCTGCTTCTCGGCGGCGTCACGGGCATGTCGGCCGTTCACGCGGACGCGGTAGCGAACGCCGGCTTGTGCACGCTCAACGAGAGCACCGCGAGCAACCAGCTCGCCCTGGGCAACTTCGCGGGGGCACACTCGGCGGTCCTGACCGCCCAGGCGAAGTGCCCTGATACCGAGGCCGCGAAGCTCGCCGAGTTGGACAGCAGCATCGCGAAGGCGCAGACCGCCGCCGAGAAGGCGAGGGCCGACCACGCCGTCGCGCAGGCAGCTGCCGCTGCGTCCGCCAAGGAAGCGAACGCAGTGCAGACCTTCCCTCAGAAGTCGACGGAGATCTCGGCCTCGTACAGGCGCGCCCTCAACGACACTTACGCGGGCAAGTGGTCCGACGCGGACAACGATCTATCAGCCGCGGGACGGAGTTCACGACGTTCGACGGCACCAGCATCGCGCAGACCAAGCCGTACCAGGATCTCGGCGCCCAGTTGATCGCCCTACGCAAGAAGGTGGACGCCCAGCTCGGACAGATCGCGAGGCAGAAGGCCGCGAAGGAGGCAGCGGCGCAGGCCGCGCAGGACGATCAGAACCTGCGGGACCTTCTGGCCCAGTACAAGGACAACGAGGTACGCGCCGACGGGATCTACAAGGGAAAGCTCGTCGAGTTCGGCGGCCTCGTGGGCGACATCAAGAAGGACATCACCAACACCATCTACGTCACCGTCGGGACGGGCGAGTGGCTACAGATCCCCATGGTGCAGTGCTTCTTCGACGACTCAGCCGCGAACGTCACGGCGCGGCTGTCGAACGGTCAGCACGTGCGCATGAAGGGGCTGGTCGACGGCCTCATGATGAACGTGCTCGTGAAGGGCTGCCAGATCGTCCAGTAGGCTCGCACGCGCGCGGGCCGGCAGCACGGCACGGCGCAGCGCGCGGGCCAGTGACCCGCCGGGGGACGAGGGCGACTAGCGCGGCGACCGACGCGGGCTCGGGGATCCCGGGGCCCGTGGCAGCCCCGAGGCTGTAGCCTCAACTGTGGTGGACGCACGCTGCTCCCTCGTCCTCGCGTGCATGCGCTGCGGATGCGGCGGGCGGACGCCGCTCGACGAGCCGGTGCCAGTCGACGCCGCGACCGTCGACGTCAACGCCGTGATCCTTGACGGGTCTGCGGCGGACGCCGGCGACCTCGACGCCCCTCAGCTAATCGGCCCCGGACGCCAACCCCGTGGACGATGCCGACGTCGCGCCGGATGCGTGCATCAACCCCTACGACCTCGACAGCAGCGCGATGTGCCTCACGATGGCGGACTGCTGCCAGGTCGCGATCGGCACCGGCTGCTTTGCTGGCCGGTGCACTCCCCTACACCAGCAGTAGTGCGCCTCCGGCCTTCCACCACGACGGCGGCGGCCACCAGCCGCCCGAGGTGTCGGGCCTGTGGACTCGAAACCCGGGCTTCGGCGGTGGTGGACGTGGTGGCGACGGCGGGATGGCGGCGGCCGGGCCCAGTCCCTGCGTCACGGCGTTGGCGCCGATGCCGGTGGACCTGCCGATCGAGATGACGTTCATGGCCGCGTCCGCGCATCCGCGGACGTGGGTCGCGGGGCCTGGCGTCCGTCGTCACGGTCGTTCGTGAGGGCTTGCCTACAGTCCCGGCACAGCGACGTCCGCGGCGCGTCGGTCCGTTCGACGGCCTGCCCGCAGCGGGTGCAGCACAACGCCATCGCCTCCACGTTCGTTGGCGCCCTATAGGAGCCCTTCACCAGCCGCGTCCTCGAACACGCTCTCCTGCTGGATGTACTCGTCCAGGCTTCGTCGATCGCGGTGGCGCGTGACCCTCATGATGGCAGCCTCGCGCTTGCCCTTGCGCCACGCGGTCGTGACGAACCCTGAGCGCATGCTGTGGCCGCCGAACTCCGCGGGATCGAATCCGGCTACCTTGGCCCAGTACTTGATTCGGAGCGACACCGATGGGGCTGACAGCCTTCCACCGAGACGACAGTCGCGACCAAGCCGCCGAAAGACGGCGCCCTCTGTGATCCCCGCTGCTGCTAGCACTACTGCCGGAGTCTGACCGCGGCGCGTGAGGCGGCGTGGGCGTGATGAC
>VFSW01015936.1_pt1 | contig 10294 bp, 7 predicted proteins | sample 5358111 | NCBI WGS metagenome assembly VFSW01 (sample SAMN11554181, study PRJNA540505) | mine drainage metagenome | isolation source: sediment from site ElyBrook_90M | place: USA: Ely Copper Mine, Vershire, VT | collected 2017
CGGGATTTTGCCCGGCCAGGTGCCCCCAGGCCCACCAGTCGGTGGAAACCCCCTTGCCACCCGGCGGAATCTTCAACCCATCCTCCCCCGTCCCATTCAAATACGGCACGATCGTCGCCGCCCACGCCCGGCTTTGGTCGCTGACCATCGACGATCCCATTTCGCCGACGAACACCGGGGCGATATTCTCGTCGATCAGCCACCCCCACATCCGATTCATGCGCTCGATCAGCGCCGGCCCGCTGCTGACCTTCTGCGCACTGATTTCCCCGGGATATTCATGCACCGAGTAAACCAGTTTTCCCGGCACGCTTAGCGACAGAGGATACTTCCGAACCCGGCGGCAATCGCTGTTCGGCGGCTCCACCACGATCAGCTTGGCAGGGTCGATCGCCAGGATCGCGTTCCCGACGCGCTCATACATCGCCCTGATGTCGCGATCGCCGCCCCCGCCCCAGATGCTCATATGCGGATAGTCCAGCGGTTCGTTACGCAGATCGTAGGCGATCACTGTTGCATTGCCGGCGTAATGACGCGCGACTTCCTGCCAATCCGCCAGGAATTTCGCGTCGGTGACGGTTCCCTTGTTGCCGCCGCCATCGGTGTCGTCGGACGCGCCACCAAGATCGTACCACAACCCGTTCTTTTGCTGCGCGCCCCAGTTGTCCCGATCGCCATGCCCCGGCTCGTTGGTATGGTTGTCCAGCACCAGCCGTAGCCCCACCTTCGCGGCCGCCGCCGCCACCCGGTCGATCGTCCGCAAATCCGCCTGCATCGTGGCATCGACCCAGGAAAACCGGATGCAGTTGAAGCCGTCCCGAACCATCAAAGCGGTCTGGCGATCCAGCGAGATACCCTCGTTCACCTGGTTCCAGCCGACACAGGCCAGGCGCACCGGATGCCCGTCGCGATCGACAATCTGCGCGCCGTCGGTGCCGAGCGGGCCGGCAGGAAGCAGTGCCGCCGATGCAGGAAGCGACAATGCCAGCAGAACAAGCCCAGGGATCGACAGAATAACGTTTTTCATGGTCAGAACGATGCCTGAATACGCCCGAACGGAGTCGTCAATTGATCGTGCGGCCTAACCATTGACCCCGCGCCGAGCCTGTTCCAGCTTCGGCAGATCAAAAGGGGGAAATTCACCGCATGGCCGACTATACCGTTGCCGATCTCGTCGCCGAGTTCCTCGCGGCCTGCGGCGTCACCAATGTCTTCGGCATAGCCTCCGTTCACAACATCCCGATGCTGGACGCGATCGGCCGGCGCAACACCATCCGCTTCATGATGGCCCGTGGCGAGCTTGGCGGCGCCCACATGGCCGACGGCTATGCGCGGGTGAACCAGGGACTGGGCGTGATCTTCTCCTCCACCGGCCCCGGCGCCGCCAACACCATCGGCGGCCTGATCGAGGCTCGGTTTGCCGGCTCCCCCGTCCTGCACATCACCGGCCAGACCTCGACCAAATTCGTCGATCGCGGCATGGGCTCCGTCCACGACGCCTTCGACCAGTTGGGCATGATGGCGTCGGTCGGCAAAGCCGCCTACCGCATCCGCTCCGCCGAAAGTGCGCTTGGCACGTTGACCCAAGCAGCCACGCTGGCACTTTCGGCACCGATGGGACCCGTCAGCGTAGAGGTGCCGATCGATCTGCAACGTGCCCCTATTCCGCGCCCCGCGATGCTGGACAATTTCGTCCTTCCGCTGCCGCCGCCACGCATCCCGACCGACGCCGAACTGGACGAACTGGCGGATCGCGTGCTGGCGGCGAAACGGCCGATGCTGTGGCTGGGCAACGGCGCCAAGAAAGCCGGCGGGCCCGCCGCCAAGCTGCTGGACATGGGCTTCGGCATGGTCACCAGCTTCAACGGCCGGGCAACGGTGCCTGAAGATCATCCGCGCAACATGGGCGGGCTGACCGGCATCGGCATGCCGGTAATCGAGGCGTTCTACAAAACCGTCGATCTCTGCCTGGTGGTCGGCTGCCGCATCCGTGGCCATGAAACCAACGATTTCCGCGTCGGCCTGCCGGCCAACCTGATCCAGATCGACTCCGATCCGATGGCCAACGGCCGAACCTACCCCAACCGGTATTTCGTCTGCGGCGACGCCAACGCCACGCTGGACGCCTTGGTCCGCCGCATCGAAGGCAGGATGCAGATCGCCGCCGACTATCCGCAAGAGTTCGCGGAACTGAAGCGCAACGCCCAGCGGATTTTCATCGAAACCCTCGGCTCCTACGGCACTTTCAGCGCGCAATTGCGCAAGGTTATGCCCCGCGATGCGATCTGGGCGCGCGACGTCACCCAGAACAACACCACCTGGGGTAATCGCGTGTTCCCGCTGAATGCCCCGAACCAGAACGTCTATCCGGTCGGCGCCGGCATCGGCCAGGGCCTGTGCCTGGGCATCGGCGCCGCCGCGGCGGCGGGCGACCGCAAGACGGTTGTAATGACGGGCGATGGCGGCTTCTTCCTGAACGTCGGCGAGCTTTGGACCGCCGTGCAGGAGAACCTGGACATGACCGTGATCGTGATGAACGACCGCGGCTACGGCGTCATCAAGCGGATCCAGGACGCGACCTCCGGCGGGCGGCGTTTCTATGCCGATCTGGAAAGCCCGGACATCGAGAAACTGTGCGGCCTGTCGGACATTCCGTATTTTCGCTGCTCGTCTGCCGATACGTTTGGCGATACAGTCGCCCGGGCATTGGCGATTAAGGGGCTGACGATGGTGGAAGTCGATATGCACGCAGTGGGCGAATTCCCGCCCTACTATCCGTTCAACCAGAAACCGGCCGGCTGATCCGGATGCCGCATGCGGTCCCGGGGCTCGGCGCCTTGCTGTTGTTCGCCTTCCTGTGCAGCGAGGACAAGCGCCGGATCCCGTGGCGCACTGTCATCGGCGGCGTTGTGTTGCAGATCGTCTTCGCGTTGATTCTGCTGGGGATTCCCGGAACAAACCGAGCGATGTTCTGGCTGAACGACGCCGCCAGCGCACTGCATGCGGCGACGCTGGCGGGGACGCAGTTCGTGTTCGGTTACCTTGGCGGCGGCGCCCCGGCCTTTGCCGAGGCCCATCCCGGCGCCAGCTTCATCCTGGCGTTCCAGGCCCTGCCGCTGGTGCTGACGATCAGCGCCCTGGCCTCGCTGCTGTTCTACTGGGGCGTGCTGCAACGTGTAACGTCCGGGTTCGCCTGGCTGCTGCGCCGGTCCATGGGCATCGGCGGCCCGCTGGCCCTGGGTGCAGCGGTGCATGTGTTCGTCGGTATGATCGAGGCCCCGCTGCTGGTCCGCCCCTATCTCGCCCGCATGCAGCGCGGCGAGTTGTTCGCGCTGATGACCTGCGGCATGGCCAGCGTGGCCGGCACGGTCATGATCATCTACGCCTCGTTTCTGTCGCCGCTCGTTCCGAATGCGCTCGGAAACATCCTGATCGCTTCGATTATCAGCACGCCCGCCGGGCTGGCGATCGCCGCGCTGATGGTGCCGTTTACCCCCGGAGACCGCGCGGAAGGTCGGCTGGTAATCGAGGACCCGCCCCTCGGCAGCCTGGATGCGCTGGTCAAGGGCACCATCGACGGAATCCCGATCCTGGCCGCCATTATCGCCGTGCTGCTGGTGACCGTCGCGCTCGTGACCTTGGCCAATATGGCGCTGGGTTTGCTGCCGGACTGGGGCGGCGGGGCGATCACCTTGCAACGCCTGTTCGCCCTGCCCTTCCAGCCGGTTATGTGGCTGATCGGCGTGCCCTGGTCCGAGACGGGGGCGGCTTCGATGCTGATGGCGACGAAGACCGTGCTGAACGAGTTCGTTGCTTATCTGAATTTCTCCCACATGCCGCCCGATGCGTTTTCCCCGCGCACCCGGATTATTCTGACCTATGCCCTGTGCGGGTTCGCCAATTTCGGCAGTTTGGGAATTGTTATCGGCGGCTTGGGCGCGATGGTGCCGGCCCGGCGGGGGGAGATTGTGCAACTGGGTCCGCGAACGATCCTGTCCGGAACGCTGGCGACCTGCATGAGCGGCGCTGTCGCCGGGGCGCTGCTGGGGTAATCCGCCCTGGCAGCCGTCGTTACGGACGATTCAGCGCGACCCCCGCCGCCGCGGCGGCGTGACGCAGCGGCCTGTCCATCGACGCAAGCGGCAAAGCCCGAGCCAGAGGCGTGTCCGACATTCGCGGATGCCGTCGGCCTGTTATCCGAAAGCCGGCGACCCTTCGATGGCGGTTAGGCCGGTTCGCCAAGCCGAGACCTTAGGATCGCTTTGGCATCTGCAATCGCGAGCGTCATTCCGCCGCCTCCAATTCCCGGACTTTGGCTGATTCCAGCGCTTCGGCGAGCAGCGCGTCGAGCAGACGACGACGGGTGGCGGCGGTGAGGCTCGCCACCAGCCGGTCGGACACGGCCATCGGCTCGTCGACCTTGGCGACGATTCGGTGGGGGCGCGGAAAATCCACAAGCGAAAGGAGATAGCGTTGCCCTTGCCTCCCCCATGAAACCCGAATCATAATCACGAGTCGGGTCAATTCTCGATGGACATTCCAGGTCAGATCTCAACGAAAATCGACAGTCCGGGCATATATCCGTTCAGCAGCAAATTTCATCCGGCTCCGAGGTTGAGTACACTCCAGCTCTGTGCTGGCGACACTGGGCTCAGTTTGCCGCTATGCTCTTCCACCCGATATTGCACCTTCGCGCTACGGCAGACAAAAACGACTTTCTCCTCGACCACATCTTCTTCGTCCCAGTTGAACTCAGTAATCAGCAAATCCGTGAAATCGATCCGCAGATAGGTCGAAAGCTGGCTTTCACCGCTGCCGCGACGTTTAATCAGCACGGCGGAGTCGATCGTGGTGGAAGTTATGCAGTTTTGAAACAAACGAAGCGACGAAACATCCAGATATTTGTTCAACGTCACCGCTTCCAGATTGGACGAATAGGCCTTCAACCCCCCGCCCGAGCTGCGATTCATGAACCGTGCGAAATCAGAGGAACCTTTAGTGGCAGCCAGGTTCAGGCCCTCTTGGTTTTGTTTGACTGCCTCGGTGAGCAGCCGCATCTTTTCTTCCTGCTGACGCCGCTGCGCCTCCGGGTCACTGGAACTATCTCCCAGCAGGCCCATCTCCATTTTGAAGTCCTTCACGGCGAAGAAATTACTCTGCCATTTGTTGGCGGCGGACGCCGCGACGAAACCTTGCGCCAAGTCATCATTGGCGCCGATGGCCGCCGAACATTCCCCCGGGATGGCGGAACCGCTCATTTTCATCATCATCAGAACATCGCGCACATCGTTCGCCATGTCAGCCGCCTCCTGCTGTTGTCATCCGGTCACGGGTTCTTTTTCAAAGCGGTCGCGAAATTCCAGCTCACCGATCCCGGGGCTTTCAATTTACCATCGTGTCTCTGCTGGCAGTACTGCACGGTAAGACCACGGAAAACGAATATTATCGTTTCCTTGATGACTTCGGCATCGTCCCAGCCAACATGGGTGACCAGGACATCGGTGAAGTCGAACCGCAAGAACGACTGCAAGCCGTATCGATCTGTCCCGTCCAATTTACCGACGGTTTTTCGTTTGACCATCGCCGCGGATTTAAACGTCGTCGAACGGGCGCAACATTGAAACAGCACCGGCGAGGCTTTATCGAACCGGCGCGTCATCGAGAATTCATCCATTCGCAACGGAAACGGAACTATCTTCTTGATCTCCGCCGGTGACCCGCTCTTCCATTTGCCCCATTTCACCGATGGTCCGGAAGAGGCCCTGATACGCCGCTCGTCAACGTCCGGGTTGCCGCTTGTATTGGTGACATCGGCGGCTGCATCCTGGTCATCGATGTTCATCCCGAACCCAAAATCATCGATGACGAAGCAGTTGCCCAGTGCAAATCCCGCCAGCAACGGGTCTTTGGTGCTGTCAACCACGACTTGAGATTCCGCCTCGAGTTTGCGACCCGCCGAATCGACCAGTTGCATCAGAATCTCGTTGGCCCGTTCATCCGCCATGGATTGCCTCCTGCCCTTCTATAGTCTCCGCGAACACAGCTTGCCCTCTCACGCGGCGGGTACGCGTGAAACCAGCCGCAAGGCAATGGTCAAGCCTTCCAACTGGTAGTGCGGTTGCAGAAAGAATTTCGCGTCGTATTGACCCGGCATATCCGGCTTTTCTTCCAGCGTCACGCTGGCATCTTCAAGCGGATGCGTGGCCTTCCAATCCTCATTCGAGGTCGCGGGAGATCCATCGACGTAGCGCAACAACCACCGCGTAAGAAAGTCCTCCAACTGGGAACGGGACATCGTTCCGCCCACCTTGTCCCTGACGATACATTTTAGATAATGCGCGAAGCGGCAGCAGGCGAACAGATAAGGCAGTCGCGATGCCAGAACCGCATTCGCGGTCGCCGCTTCATCATCGTATTCAGCCGGCTTTTGCAGCGAGTGCGCGCTGAGAAAGGCTGCGACCGAAGTATTCTTGCGAAAAACCAGCGGGATCAGGCCCAGCCGCGACAATTCGGCTTCACGTCGTTCGTTCAGTGCGATTTCGGTGCAACTGCGCGTATCGACCGCGCCGTCGGCGGTTTCGAAATACAAGATCGGCAGGTCATCGACGATCCCGCCGGTTTCGATGCCATGAATACGGGTACACCATCCGTAGAGCGAAAACGCGCGGGCAATGTTCGCACCCATGGCGAAGGCCGGATTGGCCCACGCATAGGCGGTGGTATCCGGCCCTTCGCAGACCTCCTCGAAGGCAAAATCGTCGATCGGATCGGTGGCCGCGCCATAAGGTAGGCGCGAGAGCATGCGCGGCATGCACAGACCGACATAGCGCGCGTCCTCGGTGTCCCGCAGGGCACGCCAAGCGACATATTCGGGGGTCTGGAAAATACGGGTCAGGTCGCGCGGATTGGCGAGTTCGGCCCAACTTTCCATTTGCGTCAACGAAGGCGCGGCGCCCGCGATAAATGGCACATGGGCGGCGGCGGCCACGCCGGCCATATCCGCCAGCACCTGAATGTTCCGGGGGTGATGATCGAAATAGTAGTCGCCGATCAGCACTCCGAATGGCTCGCCACCGAGTTGACCGTATTCCTCTTCATAGATTTTTTTGAAAATCGGGCTGTGATCCCACGCGGCACCGCGAAATTTGCGCAGCGTCCGGCCCAGTTCCTGGAGCGAAATGTTAAACAGGCGGATCTTCAGTGAAGGGTCCGTCTGCACGCCGCGCACCAGGAAATGCAGCCCGCGCCAACTGGCTTCCAACGCTTGGAATTCAGGGTGATGCAGCACATGATTCAGTTGGTCGCTCATGCGCATGTCGATCTCGGCATTCACTGCCTCGATACAGCGCCGGACCGAACCCAAGCCCAGGGCCGGCTGTGCCAGCACCTCCACGGCCAGCAGACGCAGAGCCGTCCGCGGGCCATCCGCCCATTCCTCCAGCATGGCCGCCAGCGCCGCCGCCGTGTCTTCGCTTGCTGACGTCAGGTCCGCCGGTACCGACACCCGGACTTTGGGACGCCGCATCAGCGTAGCCAACACCTCTGGGTCGGTCACCATGTCAAACTCACCGCTCCGGCCTGGCTAGTTGATTTGGATCTCACCAGCCTGCAACACCATTGTTCCGCCGCCGTTTAGATTCATCTCCGCCGATGCGGTACCCTTGATCATCGTGCCGTTGATCGTCACCCCGGCGGGGTCGATTTTGATGCTGTTACTGCCCACTGTCAGTTCGATGGAAGTCGTCGCCGTCAGTTTGATCGACGTCTGCGCGGTGACTTCCATCGCCTGCCCGGTCGTGATCTTGCTCCCACCTGCGGTGACGGCCAGCGAGTGATTCCCCTGGGACACGGTGGTGGACTGATTGCCCTGGGAAATGGTGGTGGTCTCGTTACCCTTGGAGACGGTGATCGAACGGTTGCCCTGCTGCACCGTGATGCTTTGATCCTGAGCGACCGTTCCCGTCTCGTTATTCAAAACCTTCCAGTTGTAGTCCTTCTGCGCCTGCAGAAATATTTCCTCAGAGCCCTTTTTGTCCTCGAATCGTAGTTCGTTGAACCCACCGCCACCCTTGCTGGAATTGGTCTTGATGGTACTGCGGGTAGCATTGTCGGGTTGCGCATAAGGGATCGTCTGGTTGGCGTTATAGACGACACCTGTGACCAGCGGCCGGTCGGGGTTGCCCTCCAGGAAGGCCACCACGACCTCCATCCCAATCCGGGGAATGAACATCGTTCCCCACCCGGCACCGGCCCAGGTCTGCGCCACACGGATCCAGCAGGAACTGTTTTCATCCTTGGTGCCGATCCGGTCCCAGTAGAACTGCACCTTGATGCGGCCATACCGATCGGTGGTGACCTCCTCGCCTGACGTGCCCACGACCAGTGCCGTCTGGGGCCCGCGAATAAGCGGCTTAGGGGTGGAGGCCCGCAGCCGGAACGGTGTCGCTCCCTTGATCGCGGAGAAGGTCACGCGATAACTGTCGACTTGCGCGCCACGCGTGTCGGAATTGCCCTCCGCCATCGTCATCGTGGCCTCCGTACCGATGACCAGATACTCCTGGTTCAGGGCCGGATCGTCGTCATGCGACGAGAGGGTGTATTTCACCCCAGCCCGAAGTCCGCGCGCGTTCGAACGGCCCCGGAAAATCTGCACTTGCGCCCTGTCCGACTGCATCAATACATCGGCCTGTTTCTGCCCGTCCGTTACCTCGGCATAGAGGCCTGGATAATCGTACACCTCCAGGTTGCCGGGATTATAGCTGCCCGGGCTCAGGGATTTCGACGTGGTATCCTGCGCCGGCGCAGTGAAATTGTAGTCGCGCAGGGTTCGCCCCCCCGGACCGAACGTCAGCTTCGACGTCCACTCCCACACATGATCGTCGACCTGACGCTGCTCGGTCTGCAACGACCGGAACGGCAGCGCCGAGGCCAGCGCGGCGTGCGAATTAGGATCGTCGGCAAACACCAGGGTATGCTTCCAATCCGCGTGCTCGAAATAGTAGTAAATCCCGAACTGCTCCATCAGCCGCATGACGAAGTTATAGGCTGTCTCGCGGTACTGCACGCAATAGTCCAGGACGAGGCTGCCGGCGGAGTTCTGCCGCTTATCGGAAATGTCGGAAAACCCGTTGCTTCGAAATATCTGTCCGATGATATCGAAGGCGCACAGATTCTGGAAAATCTTGCAATCCCGGGTGCTGTCGAGCAACCATAACCAGGGACGCAGTTCAGCCTGATAGCGATAGACGCCGCCATGCAGCCCTGAATAGGAAATTCGCGTCAGTTTGCCGTTGAAATAGGTTTTAGTGCCATCCCCAGCGGCCATCGTCACCGTGACAGAGCTGCCGAGCACGGACTCAAGGTTGCCCTTCGCCTTGCCGCTTGAGAGGTCGAGATCGATCAGGAACGGCTGCCCCAGCTCCTCGGTCACCTTCATCCCATCAACGCCCAGCGTGAAACCCGGGTCGGGTTCGAAACTGACCGAGAGGTAGTTGGTGGCGTCCTGTGCGTCTGAACCGGACATCTAGCCCTCCCAGAGGGTGATGAAAGCGGCCGCCATGCTAATCATTGGGATCTGCATGATCACAGCGAAGCCGGGCAGCGGAACGCTCGCAGGGCGCCCAGCGTGAATGGATTGCGCACGCTGCTCGCGTTCAGGTCGAAGGTCGCATTGCCGGCTGGGCTGCTGAAGACCAGGCGGAACTTGTCCGGCTGACCGCTTGGGATGACCTTTACCACGTCAAGCAAGCGCAGCAAGGACCAGGGTCCGTCCTTTTCGATGACCGACGCGTTGCCGCCACCCGCCGGGGTCATGGTTACCCGCACCAAGGTGCTGCCGGTGGCACTGGGCCAGCGGAACGCACTCGATTCGGTTGGGCCATGGTTATAAGTCATGGTCTTACCCGCGATATCGATGCTGATCTGGCCCACGCCCGCATCCAGCGATACCGGAACCAACTGGAACTTCACCAACAGATTCTGCCCATCGGAGAACAGCGAATCACGAATCTGCGCCGCGCGTTCCAACTGCACGAGCGTGTCTGGCTGCAGCGACAACTGCGACTGGTTGGCTGCCTGCCATTTCCATGGCTTGGTGCTGACATCGACGAAGGATTTCAGGTTGTCGTTGAAGAATTTGTCGATCAATCCACCCGGCCCGAGCAGATGGGCGAAATCGTCCGCTGGCACGTCGCTGCTGCTGCCGGCATCGAACGGATAGCGGTTAAAGAATGCTTCCGAACAAAGCGGCAGCACATTGCTGCGCCAGGATGTGTCCAGCGCCTTGCTGGCGCCG
>VFSW01015937.1_pt1 | contig 10294 bp, 7 predicted proteins | sample 5358111 | NCBI WGS metagenome assembly VFSW01 (sample SAMN11554181, study PRJNA540505) | mine drainage metagenome | isolation source: sediment from site ElyBrook_90M | place: USA: Ely Copper Mine, Vershire, VT | collected 2017
TTCGAGGATACCCCCTGGCTTGCCGCCTGGTTTCTCAACGGGTCCACGACGCCCACGGCCATCGACTCGCTCTACCAGTGGCGCGCCATCCCCGGCACGAACGGACGCGATGTCGCCGCATCGACCTGGCAATGGCAATCCGGCGGCTCGCAGGCGTTCCAAATCCCGTTTGTGATGGGCGAGACACTCAGTATCGCTGGCTCCTTCCGGGACACGAACCCGTCGATCCGCTACCAGGCCACGTTTCTGGGCCAGGCCGCCACCCTCGTCTCGCCCGCGACGATTGCTGACACCTCACGGACCCGGGTGCCCATCTGGCAGTCGAAGGTCTACGTCGATCCGGGCAGTGGCGTCTTTGGCGGCACGCCGGTCCTGCACCAGGTTGAGGCGTTCGCGCTGACCGTACGACAGCCGCTCGTGCCGCTCGTCTACGACTCGGGCAGCACGACCTACGACGACCTGTACCATCTCAACCGGCAATTCGGCCTCTCGTTGCGGCTGCGGCTGACGAGCACCGCGGAGCTTGCCAACTGGCAGGCCAAGTCGGAGCGGCTGGTGCGGATCGAGCTGGCGCAAAGTGCGACGCAGACCGGTGCGCTGTATGGCACGGCGGTCTACGGCACGAGCAAGTACGGCTACATGGCGACGCTCACCGGTCAGCGCCTCTGGTTTGATACGGCCGGCGTCTGGACCGCCACGAACATCACCGAAAGTGGCGGTACGATCGTGGCCGACTACACGCTGCTCCCGCGGGTCAACCCATCACTCGGCGCCGCCGCCTGTTGGACCCTGACCACGACACTGCCCAACCTGACGACCGCTTGAGAGGTTTGCGGGATGCCGACTACGTACACGTCGCCCGACAACCTCCAACTGCACGCCGACGGCGACATCATCTTTGCCGCCGACGTCAACGACAACACGAACAAGCTGCAGGCGTTGCTCTCGGCGCGCGTCATCTTGCAAGCGGCCACACCTGGCACGCAGCAGACCGGGCACATCAACATCTCCGGGACACTGCTCGCCGGTGCGGCGACCCTGTCGGGCGCATTGACGGCGGCGTCGGCCGCGATCACGGGCGCGGCCACGATCGGCACGACCCTGGGGGTGACCGGCGCCACCACGCTGGGCAACCTCGCGCAGACCGGCACGCTCACCCATACCGATCCGGCCGGACAGACACGCCTCTCGGTCTCGTCAGGCAGCGTGCTGGCGATCAACGACACCTCAGGGGCGAACGTCTTTACGAGTGAGGGGACGTCGGCCCGCTGGAACAACACGACGATTGGGCTGACCACCCCCCGCCAGGCTCGGTTCACCACGGTCTACGTGGCCGGCGGCGCCGTGGCCGATATCTCGTTGATCATCCGCGCGGTGGCCAGCCAGACCGCCAATCTTCAGGAGTGGCAAAATTCGGCCGGGGCGACCGGCGCCTCGGTCTCACCGGCCGGTAATCTGGTGTCGGCCAGTTGGAACGGCGTCGGCGCGACCTCGGGCACGATCTCGATTGGCGTCTGGCAGGCGACACCTATCGCGGATGCCTATGTGGTCGATGCGCTCACGATCAATGGCGGCACGATTGATAACACGCCAATTGGGGCGACCACCCGTTCGACGCTCCGCGCGACCACTGGCGACTTCAGCAGCACACTCAGTGTCAGTGGTGCGACTACCCTGGCCGCGCTCTCGGCCACCACTGGTACCTTTTCGGGCGCGGTCACGGCGCCCAATTACAACGGCCTGGTGGTCGCCAGCGGCACGGTCACCACGGGTGTCTGGCAGGGCACGGCGATCCTCGATGCCTATGTTGACAACGATCTGACGATCACGAGCACCAAGAAAATCACGGCCACGCTCACCTCAGAGCAGGCACGGTTCCTCTACGATACCAGCAACTACCTGGCCGTGAGCGTGCTGAGCGCGGGCAATGCCCAGCTCAACCTGAAGGGGAGTTCCTCCTCCCTGACCTTGCTTGGCATCTTCGCGGCCACCAGTATCCAGAACACCCCGATTGGCTCGACCACGGCCAGTAGCGGCGCCTTTACCACCGTGTCATCGTCCGCGGCCTCCACGCTCGACAGCCTGGTGGTGACCACGAGCGCCAGTGTGGGCACGACGCTCGGTGTGACTGGCACCAGCACGCTGGCCACGCTCAACGCCGCCGCGACGACCGTGACCACGTTCCACGCCACGGGCACCAGCGCGCAGGATAGTAACGCGACCTTCGGCGGCAACCTGACGCCGCAGGTCGTGCTTGGCGGGACGGTCGGCTCGCAAACCAACCAGTTCCTGGCCGGCTACTTTGCCGAACTTAAAGTCGGCACGTTGGTCGCCGCCGATGTGCTGGCGACCACTGGTGGCGACATTCTGGTCGGCCCAACCACCAGCCTGGTCGCGGCCGTCACCGCGAACGCCACCACGATCGACGTCAAACACAATAACCTCCGTACCAACGACACGCTCTGGCTCAAGGCCAACGGTCTCTTTGAGGCCATGCTCGTCACGTCAGGGCCGAGCACGATCACGGGCGGCTACCGCTATACGGTGACGCGCAATCAGGACGGCACCGGGGCCAACGCCTGGAATGCCGGTGATGCGGTCTTCAACACCGGCCAGACCGGCAGCGGCTTCTGGGAAATCTACAGCGATTACGCGACGGTCGGTCGGCCGCTCGACGCGCTCTGGAACTACAACGCGAACGCGGTCGGCACCCCGTACACGGGCGGCCTCTTCTCGGCCAACTACAACGGCTCCTCGAACTGGACGCTCTTTGCCGACAACGCGAACACGGAAGTTGGCGACGCCATCTGGTTTGGCACGGCGAACACGACGTGGAGCGGTCTCAACTTCAACATCGGCACCGTGATGTCAGCGTCGGTGACGCTGGTGTGGGAGTACGCGCAGGGGCTGCCGGCACCAACCGGCCTCAGTACGACCGTCCTGGCTGGCGGCACGCTTGCTGCATCGACGATCTATTACTACGTCGTCACCTCGGTCAATGCCAATGGCGAGACGACCATCTCGGCCCAGATCAGCGGTCTGACGGGCACCACGAATAAGACGATCAAGGTCGATTGGGGGAGCGTTTCCGGCGCAACTGCCTACAAGGTGTACCGTTCGACCACCAATGGTGGCCCATACCTGTTGCTCGCATCGCCTGGTACCAATACCTATACCGATACCGGTGCGGTGACACCCGCTGGTGCTACGCCGACGATCAACACGGCCTATAACGGCACCTGGACCACGTTTACGCCGACCGTCTCCCCGGCCGGTCTTTTCACGAGCACGGGCTATCAGTCGGTCACGTGGACGGCGTCGGCGCTCACCAACTGGGCGCAGATGACGTTCAACAGTGTGGCGGCGTTCTTTGTCCGGGTGAGGATCAGCGCCTTTACCAGCTTCGCGACGCAGCCGACGCAGGTTGGTCGCCGGCTGAATAGCGCCACGATCCAACTCGGTCCGGCCATGACGGCGTTCAAGCGCAATAGCACGGCGTGGAGCGACCTCACCCCGGTCCTCAACGTCGGCCAGCTTATGAACTTGCTCGACTACACGTCGGACACGATGGGGTTTGCGGTCGGCAATAACCTCACATTCTCACCGGCCGGCGGCCTGTTCAAGGGTCTCGCGATGGACCCGACAAACGGGGTGCGGCTCTACAACACGCCGATCAGCCTGTTCAACGGCACGACGCAGACCGTGTCGATCCAGGCCAGTGGGTATAGCCGTTGGGGCCGCGACATCAGCAGCCCGGCCACCACCACGCTGTCCCTGTTCACGGTCAACGCGACCGCGTATAACGGCGAGACGTTCGACGCGGGCGACCTCCTGATCGGTGATAACTCGGCCAACCAGGCGAACATCGTTTGGGACGACAGCGAGGGGACACTGGCGATCCGCCGCGCTAGTGACCCGACGTTGATCTTTCGGGCAACCGCTCAATCGAACGGCTCGATTGCGACCATCAACGGCGTGCTGGACATTGCCGCGAGCGGCGGTCGCTGGCACGGGAGCGGCGGCAGCTTCGGCGCGCCAACCACCGGCTGGAAGGCATACGGCAGCAGCGGTGACGGCGTGCAGGAGTGGTGGAACGGTTCCGCGAAGACGCTGAGTCTCTCGACTATCGGCATCGGCCTCTATAACGGTAGCAAGGCGCTGCGGTTTTACGATGCCACGACGGCAGGAGCGACGATATACAGTGACATCGGCGCCTCTGACAGCACCGTGGCGTCGCTTCTGCTCACCGCCAACCGCAACGACGCCACCGAGTTAACCGTCAAGTCGGTGGGTGATGTGCGGTTGCGCGCCTTTGGCAACGCCACTATCAAAGACTCGGTGCTCGCGGTGCGGGCAGACGCCACGGATAGCTGGGTCGCTATCTCAGGCACAGGCAATACGCTGCGCGGCCTGGCTATCGGGGTTGCCGATGTTGGGACCAAGCCAACCAGTGGCTATCTGCTCGACGTGAATAGCAATGCCCGCGTGGTCGGCGCGCTCAATGCCACCTCGCAGCTACAGATCAACGGCACCTCGATCAACGTCGGCGGCACGCTGCCGAACGTGGTCTACAAGGATCAGGCCAACGTCTGGTCGAACGCCACGCAGACGATCAGTGCGACCCGGGCGGTCTGGTCGGCGCTCCATAGCGGGACGACCCCGGCCAACTTCGCCCAGTTCGTGGCCAACGCCGCCTACATGACGACCAACGCGGGTTGGGACGGCACGCAGTGGAGCAACAACAACACGGCGCTGGCCGGCGGTATCCTCTCGCTGACCTCCAGCCAGTTGCAATTCTCGCTGCTGCCATCAGGGGCAACTTCCCACACCACGACCGCGTACCTGACCGTCACTTCGACCTCGCTGCTGCTGGCTGGAGGGATGTACCTTGACCTGGCCGCGGCTGGCATTGCCGGCCCAACGGCGGGCATCTCGGCTGGCACCAAGATCGTCTTGTACAACTTGGGTGGCAGCGCCACGCCCTATGGCATCGGCATCAACAGTAACGAGTGGTACGCGACGCTCAGTAGCTCGGCGGATCGCTTCACCTGGTACGCCGGCACCACGGAGATCGCCCGGCTGAGCGGCGCGGGGAAGCTCAGCCTCAACACGACCGCCACGGCCTCGGTGTTCCTGCAAGTCGGCACGATCCCGGTGGATCGCGGCACCTACGCCTACGGCGGCGTCGTGGCGCTCAAATCGCTGACCAACAACGGCGGCTCGTCACCAGCCGCACCCGAGATTGTCCAGACGTGGGCGCGCGAAGGCGTGGCCAGCCAGGCCTACGCCAACTTCGCCGAATGGAAGATCGCCCGCTGGGAAAACAACGGTGTCAATGCCAGGACGGAAATTCGGCTGGCGCTGACCCACGGTGCGGGGGAGACGGCGCCGACTGAGCAGTTCCTCTTCCGCTCTGACGGCTCGCTTGGCATCAACAACATGACGAGTTTCGGCAGTGGCGCCGGCGTGCTGGCGGTCAAGAACGCCGGTACCAATCCCTCCACCACGCCGACCAGCGGCTTTGTCCTCTACGCCGATACTGGGGCGGCCAAGATCAAGGGTGGCTCGGGCACGGTGACGACCATCGCGGCGGCGGAACCCCACTGCCCGCGCTGCGGCTCCGACTTCGCGGTGGAGTGGGTCAACCCGGCCTACGGTGGTCGGCTGGCGCTGTGCATGCGCTGCTTGACCGGCGCCCTGGACCGGGCGGGTATCGCGTCAGACCAGTTTGCGATTGCCCTACCCGATGGGCTGAGGGAGTAGCGATGGCCTTGCAACTCGACTACACGCACCCAGATACCGAGGTGGTGGCCGTGGGCGCCTACCACAAGATCGACCGGCTGGAGTGCAACCTCAACCCGTTTGCCCCGGTGATGGGCGCGGAGCAAGGCCGCATCTGGGTCTCGACCTTTCTCACGGTGGGCGCCTTTCAGCGGTCCAAGCTGCTGGCGCGACGGTCCTTTGGCCTCACCAAGGCACAGCTTCGATCGCTGATGAACCTCGATGCCGCCCTTGATAACGACACGGCCGGCGCGACACTGACCAAATGTTTTACCAGTATTTGCTTACCCTCCCCGAATTTGCCGGTGCGGTCTCGGTGTGAAGCCCTGCCGCCCTGGCCGCTCCACACCACTCGGGTATTGACCGATGTCGAAACGCCACGCCCACAGGAGGTTCCCCATGGCAACCCCAAACCACGTCACCGCGCTCCCGACGCTGACGCACGAACTGCCCAAGCGCCCCGACCTCACGCTTGCCAAGGACCGCCAACTGATGGCCCAGTCCCTAATTGACAAGCAGGCTGAGCAGATCAAGGCGCTCAACCTCCAGGCCGCGCAGCAAAGCTGCCTCCTGGACGAGTACACCAAGCAGATCGACGAGTTGGTGGCCTACGTCACGGCACTGGAAGCGCGGGCCGGGATTGGCGCCGCCGCACTACTAGCCGCACCGGCTGATCCGGTTGCAGGCCCGGCCAATTGAACCGCTATCAGCGGCGTGATCGGGTGCAGGCGTGGCCGGTGCCGACGACACTGACGATCCTGCGCCCCGACCTACCGGGCGGCAAACAGACGCTGGAGCCGGGCGACTATCTCGTGTTTGACGAGCGAGGCGGCCACCCGTACGGCATGGCATCGAAGGATTTCGGCGCGGCATTTGAGCCAACGGCCGAGGAGCGTCTCGTCGGCTCGCATAGGGCGACGACGGGGAATTGGCTGCCGCTTGAGGTCAAAACGACCGCTGGCACCGGCTGACGTGTTGAGCCACGAGGAGTGAAGTCGAGGTGGGCGAATCGCGAACGAGTGCTCGGCGGGTTGCTCAAGCCGAGCGCCGGTTGAAGGCGATCCAACTCCGGAAGACCGGCCAGCACTACGCGGCCATTGGCGCGGAACTCGGCATCTCCGAAGCGGGTGCGTTCCTCCTCGTCCAACGCGAACTGCACCGGCTCAACGAGCACACCGCTGAAGCCGTGGTCGAACTGCGGCGTCTCGAACTCGAACGCCTCGATGCGATGCTGCTGGGCCTCTGGGCGGAAGCCTCGACCGGCGCCTACCTCTCCGTCGATCGGGTACTTGGCATCATGGAGCGGCGCGCCAAACTCCTTGGCCTCGACGCGGCCATCAAACAGGAACAGCATGGCACCATCAAGCACCAGATCGAATACGTCAACGACTGGCGTGGCGTCGCGCATCCGGCTGCCGTATCCGCATCAGGGGCAGATGGCCGTGCGGCGTCAGGCGAAGCGGTTCAATATCCTGAGCGCGGGCCGGCGCTGGCGCAAGACGACGCTGGCGATGGCGATTGCGGTTGAGGCAGCAGCCGAAGGGCGCCAGATCCTCTGGGGCGCGCCGACCAAGGACCAATGCCGCGTCTCGTGGAAAGAAACCAAAAAAGCCGCCGGCAACGTCGCCAAGTTCAATCAGGGGACGATGATTGCCGAGTTTCCGGGCGGTGGCAGCATCGTCTATCGCAGTCTTGACGACCCCGATAATGCGCGCGGCTACACGGCCGACGGCATCGTGATGGACGAATGCGCCGATATTCACCCGGACGCCTGGCATGAGGTGCTACGGCCGATGCTGATCGACACCGGTGGCTGGGCCTGGCTGATCGGGACGCCACACGGGCGCAACTGGTACTTCCAGGAACACGAACGGGCACGGCACCGGGCCGACTCTATGTCCTGGCAGGTGCCGACCCTCGGCTGCGCCTTGACGGAGACCGATCTGGCCCGCCGGCCGCACCCGCTAGAGAACCCGCATATCCCATTTACGGAACTGGCCCAGATGGCGGCGACGATGCCGCGGCGCACCTTCGAGCAGGAAATCCTGGCGGAGTTCATCGACGATGGCGGTGGCGTCTTCCGCAAGGTACGCGCGGCGGCCACCGCGACCCGGCAGCTTGCCCCGATCGCGCAGCACACCTACGTGGCCGGTCTCGATTTCGGCAAGCATCACGACTGGACCGTGCTGACCACGCTGGACGCGGCGACGCGGGAAGTGGTGGCGATTGACCGCTTCAACCAGATCGATTACGCGCTGCAAACCGGACGGGTCAAGGCGGCGCACGATCGGTTCCACTACGAGACCATCGTCGCCGAGCGCAACAGTATGGGCGAGCCGGTGATTGAGCAGATGCTCCGCGATGGCCTGCCGATCCAGCCGTTCCAGACCACCGCCGCCAGCAAGATGCTCATCATCGACGCGCTAGCCCTGGCCTTCGAGCAAGGCACGCTCCGAATCCTGGACGACGAGACGCTCATTGGCGAGTTGCAGGCGTTCGAAGCCGCGCGGCTACCGGGCGGCATGCTCCGCTACGGGGCGCCGGCCGGCCAGCACGACGACTGTGTCATCAGTCTGGCGCTGGGCTACCACGCGGTGGACACGCGGCACGTCCCCGGTATCTGGCTGCTGGGCAGCGACGAACCGACGGCCGAGGAGGACTGGTAGTGGGTATGCTCGCATGGTTTGGCTTCCGCACCAAAGCCAACCCCGTCCAGAGCCTCTTCGGTCAGACCTCGATGTACGTGCTGCCCCAGCCCGAGTACACCCCAACCGACTACCTCAAGCTGTCGAAGGTCGCCTACGAACAGAACCCCATCTGCTACCGCGCGGTCAACCTGATCGCCAATACCTGCGCCGGTATCCGCTGGGAACTGCGCAATCCCCAAGACGGCCAGGAAGTGGTTGACCCGGAGCACGTGGCGCTCAAACTCCTCGACAACCCCAATCCGAGCCAGTCGCGGGCCGACCTCCTGGCCGAGATCGTCATCGACCTCCACGTGGCCGGCAACGCCTACATCAACCTCGTCCAGGTCGGCTCACTGGCCGAACTCTGGCGGCTGCGGCCCGACCGCATCACCGTGGACCGAGACGGCGAAGGCGAGATTGTCAGCTACACCTACCGGGTCAACACCACTGAGCGCGGGAAGAAGGTGTTCCCGGCCGAAGAAATCCTGCACCTCAAGATGCACTCCTGCACCAACGACACCTATGGCCTGCCACCGGTTGGCGTGGCCGCGCGCATCATCGACCAGATGCGCGCGGGCGACGACTGGAATACGGCACTGATGCAGCAACGGGGGCAGCCGAGCGGCGCCTTTATGGCGCCGGGCGCGCTGACCCGTGACCAGTTTGACCGGCTCAACCAGCAACTGCGGGAGAAGGTGCAGGGGGCGAAGAACGCCGGCAAGCCGATGCTCCTCGATAACGGCATGCAGTGGGTGTCCTTCTCCCAGTCGCCATCGGAGTTGGACTGGCTGGAAAGCCGCCGCGAAAATGCCCGTATCATCGCGACGGTCCTGGGTGTTCCCCCTGAACTGCTCAACGATGTGTCCTCGTCCACGTACAACAACTTCACGACCGCACGCAAGGCGTTCTACACCGAAACCATCTTGCCGCTGATGGACCGCGTCAGGGACCGGCTCAATGCCTGGCTGTTGCCCCGGCTGAACGTACCATTGCTCCAGCTCGACTATGACCGTGACGACATCGAGGCGTTGCAGGAAGACCGCCAGTTGGTCTGGCAGCGGGCGATCCTGGCGAAGACGCAGGGTGTGCTCACCGCCAATGAGGCGCGCCAGTTGATCGGGTATGCCCAGGTCCAGGAGGCCGGCGCCGACCTGTTGGGTGCGGCGACGCCACTGCCAAAAATCGCGGCAGTGGAGTCGATGGTCGCGACGCCACAAGGGGTGGCGAAGTCGGCTGACCATGAACTGATCCGGGAGTTGAAGGCGATGCGCCGTGAGATGGCGCGTGTGCTGCGGCAGGCGGCGTAATGCCGGACCACAACCACCGCCTGATCGGTCTGCGCTACGACCTCGAACGCCAGGTCATTGACGGCGAATCGCTCGGCCTGACCGGTACCCGCCAGGCCGCCCTGATGGGCGTCGTCGTCGATCCCGATGGCGGCGGCACGCGTGAGGTCATTGGCGACCCTGGCCGGTTTGCGCTGCTTGAAGACGACCTGCATGCGGCGCTGGATCAGCCCGGTACGTGGGTACTCGTCAACTGGACGCGGGCCGAACTGAAGGCACTGCGGGCCAGGCTGACCGCTGGCATGCGTCCCGAAGGCACGACACCCGGCGGGTTGATCCTGGCACCCCGGTAGAGGTTGGAGCCGCATGCAGAGCCACCAGCATCGCGCCGCACTGCTCTACCGCACGGCGACGGCGATCTTAGCTCGCGAGCGCAAAGCCGATGTGGACGATGAGACGGCGCTGACCGCCGACGAGTTGGCCCTGGAAGCCGAATGGCTTGACCGGCTCGAGCCGGCACTACGCGCCGTCTACGCCGCA